>OBEQ011697591.1_pt1 | contig 89472 bp, 91 predicted proteins | sample 1670901 | NCBI WGS metagenome assembly OBEQ01 (sample SAMEA104232315, study PRJEB22302) | groundwater metagenome | biome: forest; feature: aquifer; material: groundwater | place: USA | collected 2011-08-07 | depth 5.4 m | reverse complement strand
TAACACAAAAACTTCAATTGTAACAGGATTAGTGAATTTCAAATCGATGGTGAAAAACAATAAAGATGTAATGAGTTTTGTTGTGTGAGAAATTTTTATAGAAAATTAGGCTTTTTGGCTTCTAATTATGCAAAAAGTCTTATGAATAAGTCATTTGCTTTTGTTGCAATAATTCTTTTAGCTTTAGTTGTTGTAGTTAGCGGTTGTATTGGACAATCATCAACACCAACTAACCAAAACAATCAATCAAATCTAAATTCTGGCAATAACTGCAAAGAATATTATTGGTATGATGATACTAGCGAACAGACATGCTTTAAGAAAGAATTCTGCGGAACTTATATGTACAAAGGCTTGCAAACATTTGATACACAATCTGCATGTTTAGATTCATATCAAATGTATTCAGCACAAGAAGTTGCAAAGCAAAATGGTCAAAATCCTGACAGCTGTAAGAAATACTATTACTATGATGATACTGATAAAAACTGCAATTCAAAGGTGTTTTGCGGAGCTTACATGTACCAAGGCTTGCACACTTATGATACAAAAGAACAATGTCAAAGTGCAGTTACAGCTCCACCAGCTCAAACTACTCAACCAACACCAACACCATCAAAAACAACTCCATCAGAACCACCAGCACCAACAACACAAACTCTTAGTATAGATATAAAGAACTTTGCTTTTGCTACAACAACAATAACAATAAACAAAGGCGACACTATTATTTGGACTAATCAGGATCCAGCAGGACATACTGTGACAAGCGATTCTGGAAGCGAGCTTGCTTCAAGTACAATAAACAAAGGCGAGAGCTATACACATACTTTTAACACAGTAGGAACATTTGCATACCACTGTATTCCACATTCTGGAATGAAGGCTACTGTTGTAGTAATGGACAAATAGAATATTGTATATTGTCCTTACTACATGTCAAGACATAAATATAATAAAATATACTCATCCAATTAAATCTTTCAGCAGAAAGTATTGGATGAGTACGAGAAGAAGTTATAGAACTTCTTCTGTACACAAAGACTTTTGATAAAGTCTTTGTTGTATCTGCAAAGAGCAAAGCTATTTGAGATCTCAAAGAAGTTTTATTTCTTTGAAGATAAGGAGTTCAACAAATCCATGGTGAATAGAAATTCACCTGGATTTTCAGGTTGAATTTGATTCAACCATGAAAAAATATAACCTAAAGACTTTGTTGGACGAGTATAGTTATGTCATTGACTATTTGGTTCAGTAAATTATAGATCTAATTCTAAAAATCTATATATATTCATATTATAGAAATATGATTAAGGTTTGGTTGATGAAACAAAAAATTATATTTCTTATGTTTATAGGAATTTTCTCAATATTTTCTGTCTTTAGTTTTTCAAATATTGCATATACGCAATCATCAACTAACTGGTTAGCTCAAAATAGCGGCACTACAAATTATATTTATTCAATGCAGTTTATTGGAAAAGATATAGGATGGGGAGCTACTAATGGAGGAACTTTAGTAAATACTCTTGATGGTGGAAAATCTTGGACTAAAAAAACAATAGGATCTTCTTTTATTCTAACAGATCTTTATTTTTTAGACAATACAATTGGATGGGTTACTGGAAATAATGGATATGTTTATAAAACTATAGACAGCGGTATTAGTTGGACAAGTAAATCATCTATTGTGTCTAGCGTTCCTGATTATAGATTAAATTCTATCCATTTTACAAATGCTAATAATGGTTTATCGGTTGGTTATTATTATAATTCTGCCGGAAAAAAGCGCGGACTTATAATAAAATCAACAAATGGCGGAGATAGCTGGATAGTTAAATCAACTTCTGCAATGTACTATGAATTTTATGATGTAAGATTTGTAGATTCTGATATAGCATGGATTGTTGGAGCGATTGGAAGTATTTATAAATCAACAAATGGCGGAGAAACTTGGGTTAGCGTTCCTAGTGGAGTAACTAATAATTTGAGATCAGTATATTTTATAGATAAAACTACTGGTTATGTTGTAGGAGATGGAGGTGTTATTCTCAAGACTGTAGATGGAGGAAATACTTGGATAAAACAAACAAGCAATATAGTTTCAAATATTAGATCTGTATATTTCCTAGATAGCAAAAATGGATTTGTTGCTGGAGATTCTGGAATTGTTTTAAGCACAATTGACGGAGGAGTAACATGGATAAAAGAAGCTATCAGCTCTACTTCTAACTTCTACTCTGTATATTTTTTTGATTCTACAAAAGGTTGGGTTTCTGGCTCAGATGGAACTATTTTTACATATAATAGTATTCCTCTAGATATAACTCCTCCAAAAATACTTTCATACGATCCTAAATCAGCTTTATCGGGTGATATCTCAATAAATCTTGTTACAGACGAAGATTCTACATGCAAATATTCAGAGACACCAAATATTCAATATTCAAATATGTTTGCATCCACTTCTGACAGTGGAAAAACTCACATCTTTTCCATTTTAGGAGTATCTGCTGGAAATAACAATTATTATGTAAGATGCAAAGATAATCAGGAAAATGAAAACACTCAAGACTACATAGTAAGTATAGTACTAACAGATCAGGTCTATTCTATAAAAGATTTTTCTTCCTGGAAACAAACAACAATTAAAATATATAAAGGCTGGAATTTAGTTTCTTCTCCATACAAAGATTTTAGTTCTACATACAAAGGATGTGAAATAAAAACTATTTATCACTATAATTCTCTTAAAAAAACTTATGAAAAATTTCAAAATATAGAAGATATTATTCCAGGAATAGGCTATTGGATATATTCTGGTTCAGATTGTGATATTGTATTTTCTGGCCAAGAAAATGTATTATTAAGTGATTTAGGAGATGAGAAAGTAGGAAAACTTACAAAAGGTTGGAATCAACTATCTGGAAGAACAGAAGTCATAAGTCTTTTGAAGAACAATGAGGCATGCGGAATAAAAAACATTTACACTTTTGATAATAAAGAAAAAATATATATAAAAACTGAAAATATTGAAACAGGGAAAGCTTATTTTGTACAGTCTTCAAAAGACTGTGATATTGGTGGTGAGGATATAGATAAGAGGCTATCGGAAGCAATTATTATTGTATCTTCTGCAGACAAAATTTATAAAGAAGAAGCTTCTGCTATAAATGAAATTAAAAAATCATATAAAAAAGTAAACTTAGTTTCTATTTCAGATTTAGATGCTTCAAAAATATCTAGATCAGCCAGAGTATTTGTTTCTGGATACTCTTCTGATGAATTGTCAGCAAAGAAGCTTGCTTCAATGCAGTCTTCTGGAAAAAAAGTTGAATTAGTGTCAAAAGCAAAACAGTATACTGAAGTTTTATCAAAAAAGGAAAAATATAAAAAATATTCTATTAAGACAGATGAGATAATTAAAAATCTTGGTCTGGAATCTGTTCCAGAAAGTTTTACTATTAAAAATTTGATAAAGGATAAGAAAGGGAATTTATACATTATTTTTAGTGCATCTTATTCAAAGATGATGTATGGTATAAGACAAGATTTAAATGAAAAACCTATTAGTAGTTCTGAAACGTTCACTGTTTTTGGAGCAGCTATATCAAAAGATGGAGGTGAAACATGGAAATACGTTGGCAGGACAACTGATATTCCAAAGCCTCTTCCTATAAATGGTGTTGATCATGACATTGTAGGAACTTATCTTTACGGCATAGCGCCATCTGAAAATAAAGGAATAAACTTATTTTATCTTAGCTATAGATATAGAGTTAATGCAAATATTCCAACATCAATAAAGGAAGCAAAAAGAAGCATCTATTCTGTTCATGTAACAGACACTGCATTTGATGAAAATCTGCTAGACGAAAAATATCCAAATTTTATTACTGATCCTAATAGCTATTTTGGTAATTTTTTAGCATTCACTCCCTTTAATAATTATATATATTCTGATGATAATTTTTTAAAATTCTTTTCAAATAGTGAAACAACTTTATATTTTTATGATCAGTCAAACCTATTTAGATCTTCTGATGGAGGAAAAACTATTGTTGATAAAGGGTATTTTGGATATACACAAAATTCTATGCTGATAACTTCAATAGGTTCTAGGGATAAAGCTCCTATGGCTAAAATTATTGAAGATAGCCAAGGAAATATATATGGAGTACAGAAAAAGAAAACTCTTTCAAATGGAGTAGTTGACAAAGAAATATATAATCTATATATTAAAAAAGGAAATAATTTTGAAGATACTGTACTTCAGGTTGGATATGCTCCTTATAATTCTGAAAGATCAGCGTTAGATCTACTAAGTTCATCAATACCGGTCTTAGAGAGCTTTGAATTTGATTCTGAGGATAATTTGCATTTCCTTACGCAAACATATTCTGGCACATCTCCAGATTTTGTTGTAAATATAAACTATAATTTCATACCTTATTCAAAAATTAGCCAAATAAAAGATGTTATAAAATCAGTTGAGATTGTTTCAGGTTCTATATGCAATGATTGTCCAGAAATAAAGAGCTTTCTTACAAAAAATAATATAGCATTTAAAGAAACAAAAGATGAAGCCTTGGAAGAAACTATTATAAATATCGATAGAGATTCTGGATCTATAACACTAAACGGTTTTGATAAATACTCTCTTATAAAAGCACTTGGAATAGAGATAAGAGACGAGCCAGTTTATTCTTATACTAATAACTTGAAAGAATTTTATGGGGCTTTATTTAAATTAGACCTTTCTGACAATCCTTACCTAATTATAGCAGATAAAGATGGATTATATAAATATGTTGCAACAGCAGGTTCATGGAACAAATTGTCTATATTTAAAATAAATTTATTGGATAACAACAATAATGGTGCATTTGAAGTTGGTAAAAATTTCTATGATGATAATGAATATCTTTTAAAGAGAACTTCTGATAGTTCAAAATTAAGAACATATGATCTTTATAGCACAGAAGCTAAAGATCTAAAGATTAGTAAAGTTGTATCACAACTTATTCCTAACACTGTCTTTTATCTTCCTCTTAAGAATGATGATGCGCCTATAGGTAAAGTTACAGGAGACCTTTCTGACTATGTGACAGAAGAAGGTGTTGTTGAGAAAGATAGAGAGAAATTCTATAAAGTAACTGCAGATATAAGGGAAAAAGAAACAGCTATGATGAACCATATTATTTCCAGAAAAATACAGGGTAGTTTGGAATTGAGATATGGATATGCAACTCTAGAACTAAGTATAAAAGACCAGTCTCTTGCTTCCATAGATTCTTCATCAAGCGCAAATTCTATTGATATGAGCAGTCAAATTGCTTATGATAAAAATAAAGTCGCTGTTGCCAATAATCTTGGACTTGATAACGCAGTTTGTGGAGTATCTATACCAGCAAATAGTTATAAAGTTTTTGATATAAAAGATATATCTTCAGAATCTAGAAAATGCATGGAGGCTAATTCAGTTGATGCTTATGTATCTTCTTGTGATGACTACGAATCGCTTAAAACTCAGTTAAAAGAGTCTATTTCAGATGCTTATTCTTCAAGCATTTATCTTTATGAGACAGATGGTACGATAAATACAAATGGGGAGTTTAAAACATACATAGCTCTGAACGCAGAAAATCCCGATACTATATCATGTAAGCCAGATACATATGGAACTAGTTTAGATATATTGGAAATTTCTGGAAATATTTTGTCTGATAATGATGATGAATATTACAATCCTAGCATTAATCTGATAAAGGTGGCTTAATGAAATCTAAAATAATACTAATATTATTGTTATTTTTAATAGCTGTTAGCTCTGTAGGATTTTCTGCTAGCAAAGAGTTGTTGGAGTGGGAAGACAAGAAACTTGATTTTGAAGCTAAATTTTTGATAGCTAAATTTGACTTTCCTGCTGAAAAGTTTGATTTATTTTCTGGAAAAGATAGTATATTTTCAAAAACTCTTATAGAAAAATATCAATTAGAATTGATAAGCGTAAAAGCACTGCATCACTGCATAATGATGGAAAAATCTGTTAGTGATGTAATTAGTTTTATAGAAAAATCTCATAAGATAACTGATGAAAAATTAAGGTCTACAATGCCTTGTATAAGAGATTTTCAAAAAGATCCTATAAAACACTGGCCTGATGCATACAAATATACATTATTTATATTTAGTCAGTTTGATCAAGATGCTTTATATAAAAATATAAAGGGTTCTGAGACTGATGCTGATTATACATTTACAAACCCTACTCTTAATTTTATATACCTATGGGGTAAAAATTATCCAAATCAAGATAAATTCTATATAGATCGTGCAGTATTTCTTGAAAGAAATGGATATCTAGATAGAGCTACAGATGTATATACAAGAGCAATGAACATTATAACTAATGATGGCAAAGAAGATTTTAGAACAAGAGAAGGGTTCTATCTCATGAATATAGATAGAAATGAAAGAGAGTCTATTAAAACACTTTATTCTTGTTCAAAATCTATGCAAGTAGAAAACCCTTTTTCTGATATATTCAAAAAAACTGTTGATAAAAGCAAGATTAAAGTTACATTAAAACAAGGTACTTTTCCTAAGTATGATATAAAACCTACAGAAATTCCTTGTGTAGATCAAAAAAGCACTGATAGACAAAAAGTAGAAACCTTTGAGAAGTTAAGTATTGGCGTAAGAAGCGACACATTTATAAAAATTGTCAGAGAGTCTGACAGAGATATAAAAGCTGAAGTAAAAAAACTGGATAGATATATAACATTATTGCAAGAAGTCGAGGCTTTAGAAAATAGATTCAAAGAAGGATTTTCAAGTTATGAAGAGTATTACAAGAATTCTTATGACAATGGCAAAAAAACTCCTTATACAAATTTACGAAAATTAATTTTACTAAATGCAAAAATCAGAAAACTAAGCAAGGCTGTTGACACTCCTATAAGAGGTGTTTCTAGATGTACTAGTGGTATGCTTATAGGCATGGTTTCAGAACAAGGTGCAGCTTTTGTAGTTGTTGGAGTTCTTGCATTGCCTTTGGAAGGAGCAGCAGCTACTACAGCTGGAGGAGTTTTCATAGCTACAGGTGCATATTCAACTGCTGAACAATCTATAAGTATAGCTGAAGAGTGGAATAATCTTGATACATCTGAAAAGTATAAAGGAATATGTGATTTGGTTATAACAGATGTTTTAAGTTATGCAGGAGCAAAGGTAGCTCATTTTAGTCTACCAAAAGGAAAGAAAATATCTAAAAAAGATGTGCAAATTAAATCAAAAGAAGAAGCAGCTCCTATATCAGAACAAGTAAATGATATGAAAGAACGCAATACTAAACAGCCTTCTGAAACTCCTCCTAAAGAAAAAGTTTCAACAACTCCAGAATTAGATAAGCTTGTTGAAACTATTTCGCCAGAAAAAGCTCCTTTTGTTAAAAGAGCTGGAAAACTTTTGAAATATGATGAAATGCCTCCTCAAAAGAAAGCGATTTTTGATAAACTTGTTCAAGCTTTTGTTGATGGTAGTGGTGATGGTGTATTTGCAGCAAGAGTTTCTGAAATGGAAAAAATACAGGATAGATTAGCAGATGCCAAGCAAAGGTATAAGTCTGCAGATTTAGATCAAAGGCCTACTATAAAAGAGGAAATTGAATCTATAAAAAAAGAATATGACTTAGTTGATGATTTTGGAGCAGATGTTTTATTGCTGTTGATCAGGCATGAGTATGGAAAAAAAATAAATCTTTTAGGCAAGGCCAACAGACAAATAGTTAAAAGTATTGTTAGAGGAAAATACAAGAACGTAGAAAATTATAATGCAATGATAAGAGACATTATAGATTCTGTAGGCGATAGAAAGTTTACAGATGAGCAGATAGAAGCATTTACAGATATAGCACAAAGATCATATAAAGATAAGTTTGATAAAGCTGAAATTGATGGGTTTGTTTCTTTCGACAAACTTAAAAAATTAAATCAAGTTACTGATTTTATAGATGAACAGGCAGCAAAAGCTGGGATGACAAATCCTAAAATAATCTATAATGCTGGAGAAGATACATTGCTTAGTGCTACTCATTATAATCAATACAAAAAAAATGGCAAATATGCAGGAAATATTTATAATGAGATCTTAGATATAGACGCCTCTGCTGCCAAGAGTTTTAGTGATAGGGTAAAGGCAGCTGGTGCAACAACAGAAACTCAAATACTTGATGTTGTCAGCAATATGTATAAAGAAGATCCTGTTTTTGCAAAAGCCATTGATGATGCATATAATCAATTAACATCAAAAAATATAATTTATGGACGAGACCCTGTTCAAATAATCTTATATAAAATGGGCGATCCTGTAAAAGAGTTTTTCCTTAATTATGCGATAAAAGCTAATAATCCACATTCTAAAGTTTTAGTTGTGGGCTATGGAAGAGGATTTTCAGAGAATAACTTTGCAAGAAATCAATATTTAGATGTTCCAGAAGCTTTCAAAACTCCTCTTACTGATTCATATACATGGAATGATCATTTAAGAGGGTTTGAAAGTGATCCAGGTTTATCTACTTTTAAAACAGAGAATCCTTCTAGTCTTATTTATTCTTTATTCAAGATTTTTGGGCAATGATGTGACAAAACTTTTGTTTTTTTGAATGTATGTAGAAGACATTATAGTTATGAACAAAACTATCTATATATATTCTAGAAAGTAATGTTTTCTACTATAAATATATAGATTTCCAGTCGAAAGGTTTTCCAAAAACTCCGATTGTCAATAGGAAGCTTTAAATGTACCAAAATCATATAATTAATATGAAAGAAGTTTTATATCAATTTAATCCATGGTGGGAAAGGAAATTTGAAACAAAAACAACAAATAGAGATAGGTATATTCAGCTTATATCAGATAATATAAATACAAGAGATATATTATTTCTTGTTGGCATGAGGCGTGTTGGAAAAACAACGATAATTTACCAGTTTATAGAAAAATTGCTAAAAAATATAGAGGCCAGTAAAATACTATACATATCATTAGATCATCCTATTTTTGAAAATAAATCATTATGTGATATTTTAACTGAATTCAGAAAAATTCACAATATTACAAGAGATAAAAAAGTATTTCTTTTTTTTGATGAAATACACATGAAAAAAGGATTTGAAAAAGAACTTAAAATTTTATATGACATTGAAAATGTAAAAATAATTGCTTCAGGATCATCAAGCTTAGTTATAAGGCATAAAGGAGCTTTTTTAACAGGAAGATATAAAAAAATACAAGTGTATCCATTAAATTTTCTTGAATATTTAAAATTCAGGGAAATAAAAGTATTAAAATCAGAGCAGTATCTTCTAGAGAAACATTTGGAAGATTATATGAAAATTGGTGGAATGCCAGAGTATGTAATTAGACAAGATCCAGATTATATATTAGAGCTGGTTGATAGCGTAATATACAAGGATATAGTAGGCATGCATGGTGTAAAAAACCCTGATATATTAAAAAAATTATTTCTATTATTAATAGAAAGAACAGGAAAAAGATTGACATATAATAAATTGTCTAAAATATTAGGATTATCTTCAGATACAATTAGCCAATATATATCTTTTTTCGAAGAAACATATTTAATTAATATAATTCATAAGCATTCAAAATCTCTTAATGAAAGAATATATGCTCCAAAAAAAATATATTTATCAGATTTGGGCATAAGAAATGTATATATGGGAATGAGAGATATTGGATCACTTGCTGAAAATCTTGTTTTTCTAAGTCTTAAAGATTTAGGAGAAGTTTTTTATTATTTTGAATCTGAGAAAGAAATAGATTTCATAGTAAACAACAATGCTATAGAAGTCAAATATAAGGATGATATATCTGATGATGAATTAAAAGCATTGAAAACATCCAAATTTAAAACCAAAATACTTATATCAAAAAAGAAAAGAAATATAAAAGGAATAGAGAACATTAGTTTTCTTGATTTAATGCAGATAGGTCTAAAAGTTTAGAACATACAGTCATGAAAATAATAAATACTCTAGTTTTGCGGTTTATATAGTCTTTATGAGAATTTTTCAATTCCATCTACATTAGTGGACTTATCAAAGTCCACTTTCTTGTTGTAAAGGAAAGTATATACTTCTTTCCTTTACAAGGTTACAAGAAAGAACAAGAGTTCTTTCTGTACAGATGGAATCTTTCATTCCATCTCGTAGAGGACTTTAGAAAAAAGTCCTTTTTGTCATATAAGCTTTCGGGACTACTGAATATCAAAAAAATCTATATATATAACATATTGACAAATTATGTTTATTATGGTAGATTCTTTACGAGCTGAAAAGAAAAGTCCTTGGTCAAAGCCCTTAGTAATGGGAGTTGGCCTTGTTATTGTTGCAGTTCTTATTGTTGGAATATATGCTCCTGATGTTTTCAAACTTTCTTCAGGTGGACAGACAGGAGGAAAAATATATCAAAGAGATACAGGAGTTCTAGGATTTATGACAGATATTTTATCTTACAAAGGTCAGGAAGCTAATCCATATGTTATAGTATGGGCACCTTCGTTAGATGGTAGTTCAGCGCAAACATCTGCTATAGGATTTGTAGGAGAATATGGAGTTACCAAATCAAGAGTTTTTAACAATCCAGAAAACCCTATTCCTGACACAGACAAAATAGTTATTGCTAATAAAGAAGATGACACGCTTGTAGGAAATTTGTTCACAAAATGGTCTTCAACAAAAGATGCTGCATTAGTATACATAGATCAAGATAAGAGATCTCTTACAATTCTTGGTACAAGTTCATTAACAACATCATATGCAATTAATTTCTTGAAAATGCATGGAACAGAAAGATCTTGTTTTGCAGGAAAAGAAACAGCTACTATATTAATAATTCCAAACAATGCTGGTTGTGATCAGGTTTATTCACCAAGAGCTAAATTATCTATAAGTTCTAATACTTTGGCATCAGTGAGTTTGAAAACAAGTACAGGCGGTCCAACATTTTCAGAAACTGGGCAAGAATATCTAACTTCTAAAACACCACAAAATTATAATCTAGCTAAAGGAGATTATAAAGTTTCATTAACTGCTCCTGAATATACTAGCAAAGAAGAAATAATTTCAATATCTCTTGAAGACCAATTGCAAGAAAAACTAAGTTCTAAATCTTATACTTTAACATCAACAGTAACAACAGGATCAGTTGAAATACAAGTGGGTGCAGATACAGGAGCTCCTTTACTTTCAGGAGCTACAGTTACATTAGAAGGACAAAATTTGGTAAAGCCAACAGTTTCTGGAATTGCAACATTTAATAATCTAAATCCAGGACCTTATACATTTACCATAAGGCCAACAGAGTCATATTATTCTCAAAAATCAGTTTCAGCAACAGTAGTTGTTGGACAGACCGTTACAGTACCACCTATATTATATAGAGCTTCTGATGTTACATGCCAGCCAACTTACGATAATCCTCAATACGGCGCATGCATCAATAAAATAAAATCAAGAACTCTGACAAAGATAGCAGGAGCTGATGGAATAGTTTGTCCAGTAGGAGAACAGACAAGACCAGATACAGCAAATTGTTGTCTAGAAGCATATACACAATGTGGTGATAGTGACTGGACACCTGTATGTAGTTCAACAATACAGGTAACACAGACAAGACCATGTAATATTGTGTCTGGATGTGAGCAATCAACAGATCCAGTACCACAAAAATCAAGACAATGTTCATCTCCATCACAAGCAACAGTTATCTTTACAACATATCCAGCTGAAGCATCTTTGACTATAAATGAAGTTGCTCAACAAAAACAATTGCCTTTAGGTGCAGGAACATATAATATTAAAGTTTCATTAGCAGGCTATGATGATCTTGTAGCATCGTTGATAATAACTCAAAATGATTTAGGCAAGACGGTAAATGTTCCAGAATATGTATTGACACCGCACTCAGACTTTGTATTTGATAGAATAAAGAATACTAAAAATGTAGATAAATATTCATTAACAATAGGTACAGAAATCAATGGACACAAAGCATCTTTAAGTGATAATATCGGAGGTTCTGATATAGCAGGATATCTAGGAGTGTCTGAAGCATATACAGATGTTAATGTGCCTCAAACATCTAACAATCTAATATTAGTAGGAGGCCCTTGCGTAAACAATAAAGTAGCAGCTTTAGCAGCTAGTGGAAAATTCCCATACACTTGCTCTAGTTGGCCAGGAGGAGATAAATTTGTAATAATAAAACAGATTAAAACAAAAGGTGAATCTGTAATAGTTATAGCAGGAACAAATGCTGAAGATACAAGAAGAGGAGGAAGAATAGTTGCTAGATTAGCAGAATTCAGAGGTAAACTAGGAAAACAAGAAGTCAAACTATGTCCAACAAACCAGGATGTAAACTCAGCTGACTACAAAGATATAAACAAAATACAAGATTGTGCACCACCAACTATACAAGAATGCGCACAAGTAATAACATATGGTATAGATGGTGCAGGAAATTGTAAAGAATATCCAAACTCATGCTTGCCACCAGGTATTACAAAAGTAAATAGCTGTTTATCAACTACAGCAAATGTAGTAAGAACTGTTCAAGCATCTGCAGCTTCAGGAACTGAGATAGAAGTTAAATTAGACCTCGTATTAGGAGGTTCATCTTATTATGCTTTAGAAGAAAGATCTCCAGTAGGTTGGGAGATTAAAAGCGTTTTAGGTGTTTCATCAGGCGAGTGTTCAATAGGAGATGGTCAAACGGTTGGAAAAAATATTTTAAGATGTGTACAAGTTAGCGGAGCTGTTAACAAACAAATTACTTATAAAGTAAAACTACCAACAACTGTTTCAGGTTCTTATAGTTTTTCAGGAGAATATGGAACTCAGCAAGGAGCTAGTACAAAACCAACAACAGGTGCTAGTGCTATTTCAGTAACATCTTCATCAACAAATACACTAACAATCACAGCAAACTTAGGGCCAGCAACCGTTGGAACATCATATTCATCTCAAGTATCAGCAACAGGTGGTAGTAGTCCTTATAAATATTTAATTCAGTCAGGAAATTTCCCAGCAGGACTAGCATTCTCAGAATCAGGAGCAATTTCAGGAACTCCTACAGTCTCAGGAACATTTACGTTTACAGTATTGGTTAATGATAGTTTAGGCCAAATATCAACAAAAGCTCTAACTATAGTAGTTTCAGCATCTACTCCACAGTTATCATCAGGTGTTGGAGGACCATATACAAATACAGCAAATACACAAATAATATTTTCAGGTTCAGGCTCAGGCGGTGTTGCTCCTTATACATATTCATGGAGCTTTGGTGATGGATCAACATCTAATCAACAAAATCCTTCACATGCATATACATCAGTAGGAACTTACACAGTCTCTTTGACAATTACAGATTCTACTGGAATAACAGCAACAAAAACTACAACAGCAACAATATCAGCACAATCTCAACCATTATCAACAACTACATCAGGACCTACTGCTAAGAATGCATTTGCTCCAGCAGCATTTACGTCTTCTGTTTCAGGAGGAACAACTCCTTATACATATTTATGGAACTTTGGTGATTGTACAGAAAATTCAAATAGTTGTACATCAACCGTTCAGAATCCAACACATAGTTATACAAATGCTCAAGGAGGAGTTTATACTATTACATTTACAGTTACAGATTCTGCAGGACATACAAATTCAACAACACGATCAATAACAGTCTTCCCTTCAGTTTAATCAAATAACATTTATAGTTAATAGCAAATTATTATGTTCTGATTTATTTTGTTATTAACTAGATAGGAGCAGCATACAACAAAGACTTTACTAAAGTCTTTGTGTACAGAAGGATTTTCATTTCTTCTTGTATTGTAATAGGGGTAAAAATGAAAGGGCTTTCAAAAAATATTTATCTAGCATTATTTGGAATAATTGCTGTCGTTCTAGTAGCTTCTCTATTCTTAGGAGGATTTGTTTCTGTATCTGCACCAAAAGGAAAATTCACAGGAGTAACAACCTTTCAATTAAATATTTATCAAGGATTTAATTTTATTTCAGTTCCATATAATGATTCTACAGTAAAATCTACAGATTGTGTTATTGATAATAATATATATCATTGGGATTCTGTAAAAAAAGAATATACACAGCCAGCGCAATTATCAGATCTAAAAGCAGGTCTTGGATACTGGTTTGTATCTGGAAAAAATTGTAGCATTACATTCATAGGAACAAAATCTACAGAAACAAATGATATAGGAGATGTTCCAGGTACATTAAAAAAAGGATTTAGTCATATAGGGGGACCTATAGAATCAGTAAGTCTTATAGACTATAAAGGAGAATGCACAATAACTTCTGAAAATATTTATTATTGGAATGCTCAAACAAAATCTTATGAAAATCCAATAAACTCTATAGAACCAGGAAAAGCATATTGGGTTGTAAATAATAATATTGATTGTTCTTTGAAATCAAGCATTTCGAATGGAGGAACAAGCGGCGGAGCTGAAGAAGTAACTACTGTTCCAGGAACTGATACACAAGTCCCTCAAGCTAAACCATCAGATACATCTGTAGATCCAACTCCAGTATTTCCTATGCCTTAGATTTTTAATTTTCTATAACAATTTTTAAGAAATAACTATAAATACCGCTTAATATAAAATATCATTTAGATGTGGGAGAATTATGAAAAAAATAGTATTGACTTTGGTATTAGTATCTATGATTTCTATAGGAGTTCTTGCTCAAGGAACATTTGATCTTCAACAGCCTAATCAACCTCAGCAGCAAAGTCAGACACTTCAATGGACATCTGTTGTAAAAGAATCTTGTAGCCCATGTACTGAAGGTCAAATAACAAAATTTGATGTTAATATAACTAATATAGGAAATAGTGAATTCGCTGTTCGTTCTGTTGCATTAATAGATGCAGATAATGTTGTGTTTGCATCTGGCGTTGTAGACGCTTTAGTTCCATTAAATAGCACAAAAGCATTTTCAATAGAAGGTATAGTCCCCCCAGCTAGCAAAGGAAAGACTCTTTACTATAAAACATGCTTTATATTATCTTCAGGAGATCAAGCAACAGAAAGCTGTGAAAATTCAATAAGACGTTTGTTTCTACAAAATACTGTTGAAACAAGTTTGACAATTATATATACGCTATTATCAGTAATATTAATAGCACTGGTAATATTCTTTTTGGTAGTATTAAGAAAACTTAATAGAAAAGGTCGATGATGTGAACTGGAAATATCTTGTTATAATATTAGTTGTTGTCATAGGTATTGTTTTAACAGGTTCTATTTTTATAATGCAAAATAATTCAAAGTCTTCTCCAATAGAAACAAAGACAAACTACTTTGAAGAAAATATCTCAGCTTCTGAAATTCTTAGACCAGCAACAGGTGTTTATAGAGAGCTATCCTCTTCACTTTCATCAAGTTCTATTACAGAAGTTAGTCTAAATGTTACTGTAGGAAATTCACAATATTATGTTATAGAAGAAATTGTTCCAGCAAATTGGACAGTTACAAATTCTGGCACTGGAACTGTTGATAAAAATAATCATATAAAATGGCTTGTACTTGCTGATGCAAAAGATACTATATTAAAATATACTATTGCTGCTCCGTCTAATCCAGGTAAATACTTATTTTCTGGAAAATATGCAATAGGATCTAAAGACGAATTTTTTATAATAGGAAGAACTCAAATTCAAGTGAACTAGATGAGCATAAGGAGGAAACAATTTCCTCCGATGTAAGAGGAATTATTAAGTCCTCTTCACAAGAGTGACATAGGCGACAGCAGCGAATCATGTGAACGCGAAAGATTATAATATAAAGATGATAAAATGGCAGAGGAAAAAAGGAAAACACCAGCAACAATATGGGAAATTACTATATTAGGTCTTATGATAGGCCTAGTTGTCGCAATCCAATATGCATCACCATTTTTTAATATTCCTCAGGCACAATTTGTTAGAACTTATTCATCAGGATCTGCTAGTTTTGATTCAACTACAGTAGTTTCAGGTATAGGAGGAAACTTCTCAAGTAACTCATATTCTCTAAAAATTGTAGCAGGCGACACGTCAGGATTTGTAAGCAGTCAGAGCTATAACTTATTTTTAGGATCTGGTCAATTAATATATGCAACAACAGCAATAATAGGTAATCCTCAATTCTTTGAGCAAACAGCAACACCAACAAATCCAGAATACAGCCAGTTTCAATCATATGGATTTAGTGTAAAAATACTTGGACAAGATACTATAAACTACGTAAGATTTAATCTATACAAATCAGGTGCATTATATGCTTCATATACATTAGGAAATGGAGTCTCAATGCAGCAGAATGATGTTTATTCTATAATACCTTTTTCTGAACTTCCTGCAGGATCTTACAGTTATCAATGGTATGCAAGAGATTCGTCAGGAAGAGAATCTACAGACACTTTAACACCATATACAATAAGTAAAGCTAACCCTAAATTAAATTTGACTTTTGACAATGTTAATAGTAATATAACAATACCAAAAGGAGTTATAGTAAATATAAAAGCAACAATCATAAATCCTAATCTAGATATAATCTTGTCAACAAACGGAGGAGAGTTTATATCAAATAAAGTCTCTATCCAAAAATCATTTTCATCATCTTCATACGAAACAGGTAGCTATGCTATAACAGCTTCTGTTACAGGAAATGAAAATTGGTCTAGTCAATCAGTAACAAACAATATAAATATAGTAAGTGCTTTGATAGAAAACATAACAATAAATGTAAATAACGGTAGTATTTACACATCACCTCAATTATACAGATTTTATTCAGAAGCATCTGGAAATGTTTCAGATGTTATATTTGAATTCAATGGTATAAATTATTCTTATGTTAGAGGAGAAGTAAACAAATCACTTATCAGTGGGAGAATTAAATACTTTAAGGACTTTTCTGATCTTTCAGCTAGAAACTATACATATAAATGGTACGTTAAAGATATTATAGGAACTATAACTTCTGCACCGTCTGCTATATATGAGATAAAAAAAGTACCTGCATCAATAAAAATACTGCAAGGACAAGCTAGCAGTTATGTAGAAGAAAATTCTAGAGCATATCCTTTGAATACTATAGTAAACATAACATCTATAATAAATGTAACAGGAAAAACAGTTTCAACAACTATAACAGATCCAGCAGGAAATCAAATAGGTGACTCTGCTGTAGATAAATATCAATTACCAAAAAGACTTGATGTATTAGGTCTTTATTCTATAGTCTCTTCATTTACAGGAGATGCAAATACAGAAGCAGTTAGTCTAAAGAAATGGATGGTTTCTTTTGATTCAAACAATATTGAAAGAACACCACCTTCATTTACATTCCAAGGTCAGAACGCCACAAGAGTCTTTGAAGGAGAAAAAATACTACTTTGGATAAATATATCAGATAGCAGTCTTGTTAACCAAGTAAGATTATTGACAAACTATACTGGAAATTATATAGAAAATCAATCAATATTAGTGAACGAGCCTTCAAAAAATGCAACATTTGAATTTTTAGTACCGCCTCAAACAGCCGGCAAGACAATAGGATGGAGAATAGTTGCTAATGACTCATTTAATAACGTCTTTACATCACAAACACTTCCATTTAATGTTTATGATATTGCAGACATAAATTATGATAAGCAAATTACTTTTATGGAAATAGTATATTTGATCGATATGAGATATCAAGGAGCTGTAAGTCTGGATCAGTTCTTTAGATCAGTAGATAGATGGCAGCGTTCATCTACTTACTAAAATTAATATATAGCCAAAGACACAACGGTCTAGAGTATATATAGGTAGGAAAATAAAAAATATATTAAAACAAGTAAAACAAGTAATAGAAGAGAAAATTGGTGAATAAATGAAAAAATATATGTGGATTATTATAATGGTTGTGCTGATTGTTGTAGTAGCTGCATCAGTTCTTCTTAGTGGAGGTGTTAATACAAGTGGCCAGTTTGTTTGTACTATTGGACAAGATTGTAAAGGAAATACAGATGTAGAAGCACAGTTTCAGGCAGATGTAGGAACACCTGCTACTGTTGTAAGGTCATTAAACACAACTTCTGTATCAGCAGGCCAGTATGTAAAAGTTTCTTTAACAGTCGCTGTAGGAGTAGCTGATACATATACTATACAAGAAAGTGTTCCTCCAGGATGGACTCTTATAAGTCCAGGAACAATGCAAGCAAGTACAGACAATTCTTATCTTACAGTTATTCAACAAAGTGCTGCTGTAGATACAGTTCATTCTTATATAGTTCAAGCACCTGCTAATCCAACTCAGTTTTATCCAGTATCAGGAATCTTTGCATATGGAAAAACATTTGTTCAAAAGTATAACCAAGCATTTCTTGTAACAGGAAAAATTATATCAGGTACTCAAACAATTTCCCTTGCATCTTCTATTCAAGTAACAGCTCCTAGAGGGATAATATTAAATGGTACATCAATAGGAACAGGTTCTGCATTACTAAATCTAGATCCAAAAACATATACACTATCTTTTGAAGATCAAGCAGGATTTTTAAAACCAAGCACAAAAACAATAACAATTACAGCAGGAAAAAAGACCACAGTTTCTTGTGTATATATGAGTAAAGATATAGCTGATATAGATTCTAACGCAGATGTAAGTACTGCAGAAATCGGAAGTGCAATGGTATGGTATAGAACAACTCAAAAAGATCCATCAGGAAATACTTATGATTTAACGAAGTTTTTAAATACTCTTGATAGATTTTATCAAGGTCTTCATGGAGGATACTATCCAGAAGAGAATCAATGTACTATTACAACATCATAAATATATCGAGTTCTTCAGAACTCTAAAAATACAAAGAACATTGTTCTTTGGCATACCATAGAATATATAGTATCTTTGTTAGGAAACAGCTATCCTTCCTGTTCATAGTGATATAAATGAGAAATCATAATTATCTAATTTGTTTAGTATATGTAGTATTTCTTGTACTTTTTTCATCATTTGCATTTGCTGCACCTACACCAGGTATTATCAGAACAGTTCCAACTTCATTAGTAAATGGATCTACTGTAACAATAACTCTTAATATAACTGCTTCAGGTTCTTATAGTCTTGATGATTCAGCACCAGCAGGTTGGGTTATAACTTCAGTAAGCACAGGAGAATGTCAGTTTTTTTTAAACAAAACACTTTGCGCTAACGCTAATTTAGCAGGTGGATTGCAAAGCAGATTAATAACATATAATGTTGTGGTAAATAATACAAACGGACAAACTGCATTTGTAGGATCATATTCAGTTGATGGCGCTTCAGGAACTACAGCAAATGGTCCTCTAGGATCTGCAAATAATCCACCATCAACACCAACAATAACAGGTCCTGGTTCTGGAATCACAAACACACAATATAGTTTTACAGCTTCATCAGCAGATCCAGATGGAGATCAAGTTAAATATGAATGGGATTTTAATGGAGATGGTATTATAGATGCTACATCTAATTTAATGAATTCTAATTTAGTTCTTGTAAACATACAAAGTATGGCATTTGCTCCTCAGACAATTAGTATTAAAAAAGGAGCAACTATTAGATGGACAAACAAAGATACTGTTTCACATAGTGCAACATCAGACACAGCTGGCATATTTGATACAGGATTTTTTAGTCAGGGTCAAACTAAAGACATTATACTTAACACACCAGGAACATTTGCATATCACTGTGCTGCACATTCTAGCATGACAGGTTCTATTGTTGTAGAAGATTCACTAGGAGATGTTAGATCAAATACATTCCCAACACCAGGAACATACAATGTAAAAGTAAGAGCTGTTGATTCTTCAGGCTCTTCAAGCAATTTTGCACAAACGCCTATAATAATAACAATTCCAGCACCTACAAACAATCCACCATCAACACCAACAATAACAGGTCCTGGTTCTGGAATCACAAACACACAATATACTTTTACAGCTACTGCAACAGATCCAGATAATAATCAGATAAAATACGAATGGGATTGGAATAATGATGGAGTGTATGAAGAACCATCTAATCTAGTAAATTCCGGCGTAACAGATTCAAGAACACATGTTTTCACAGCAGCAGGAACATATACTATAAAAGTAAGATCAACAGATATATCAGGGTTGTCTAGCAGCGCTTCTCAAGCAATCATAATAATAACTCAACCACCTTCAGTATCAGCTTCAATAGGAGGACCTTATTCAGGATTTGTAGGTTCAGCAATTCAATTTACTTCTCAGATAACAGGAGGAACTCCTCCGTATACATATTCATGGAATTTTGGAGATGCAGCAACATCTAATCAACAAAATCCTACACATTCTTATGGATCTGTAGGATCATATACAGCCCAACTAACAGTTACAGATTCATTGTCTGCTTCATTAGTTAAAACAGCATCTGTTACAGTAAGTTCTGGTCAGATATCAACTACACTTACTGGAAATGTAACAAGAATTATTCCTTCATCAGTCGCAGCAGGTTCTATTGTAACAATAGCATTAAATGTAGATGTAGGAACTGGAATTGCATTAGGAATTGATGAATATCCGCCAACAGGATGGCAACTAATTTCTGTTGAAAATAAGCTTGGTTGTTCTCTTGTGCCTATACAAAATCCTACTTCAATAGGATGTGCTGTTCTAAGCAATCCAACAAGTGGAATAGTTTATTATAATGTGTCTGTTCCATCAAGTGCTAGTATAGGATCTACACATATTTTTTCAGGTAGTTTTGGAATTAAGAAAAACGCCCAAGAAAGTACTGTGATAAGAACTACAGTAGGAAACACATCAACAACAATAGGAAGTATAGCAGATTTTTCAATATCTTCTCAACCAACATCTTCAGAAATAGTAAAAGGATCTTCTAGTTCATTCCAGATAACAGCAACAAGTATAAATGGATATACAAGTCAGATATCATTATCTACTTTATCATTGCCTTCAGGAGTCTCTATTTCATTCAGTCCTCAAATAGGAACCCAAACATTTGTTTCAGTGGCAACTATATCTGTTTCTTCAACAGCTCAGAACGGAACATACCCAATTACAATAAGAGCAACAGGTACTGATGGAAAGATAAAAGATAATATATACATATTAACAATAAAAGATCCTACAATAATACCACCATTACTAGCTTCAACAGGAGGTCCTTATAATAAAACAATAAATACACCTATTTTATTCTCATCTGTAGTATCAGGAGGAATTTCTCCATATACATATAACTGGAGTTTTGGAGATGGCATAACTTCAACTAATTCAGCACCTTCATACATTTACAATACAGCAGGAAATTATACAATAACTTTGACAGTAAAAGATTCCTCAGGATTAAATATAACAAACACAACAATAGCTTCTATAAATCCTGTACCAGTAATTCCTTTAACAGCTTCAACAGGAGGTCCTTATCTAACAATAGTAAACACATCAGTACAACTATCATCTATAATATCAGGAGGAATTTCTCCATATACATATAATTGGAGTTTTGGAAATGGAGCAAACTCAAGCCAACAAAACCCGCTATACGTTTATAATGTTACAGGAAATTATACATTAATTTTAACAGTAAAAGATTCATCAGGACTAAGTATTACAAACACAACTTTAGTATCTATAATTCCAGCATCAACAAACCAAACAAAATTCACTATTATAATAGATACAACTCCTGTAAAAGGAAATATTATTATTAATGGAACTTCTCAAGGAATAGCTCCTATAACTCTTTTACTAAATCAAGGATCTCATAGTATATCTTATTCAGCTATCGCTGGCTATACTTCTCCAGCAAACGAAACTATAACACTAACGCAAAATCAAACCTTGAATAGAATATATTCTATAGGAGTGATAGCATCTTGTGGTGATGGATTATGTAATGGAGGAGAAACAACATCCTCTTGTCCACAAGACTGCGGATCTTCACAATGTATATCAAACATAGTTTTCAAAGATTCAGAAAGACTTGAACTAAGTGCAACATGCTTATCTGCTAACGTCGCTTCTTCGTGGAATGTAAATGATGTAGCAACATTTCCAGTAACAGCTTTTTCAATAATTCCAAAAACTTCTATGAGTCAGAATACAATAACTATTAAAAAAATCACATTCTCTTCAGCAGGGTTATCAAACCCTTATCAGTACTTTAACATAACTTCTTCAATAAACGATTCCTCAATAAATTCAGGAATAATATCTTTTGTAGTTAGAAATACTTGGATAAGTTCAAACAAAATAAAAAACGATACAATATCTCTTTATAAATATACTTTTGGTTGGGACAAAATACCTACTACAAGAGTAAAAAATGATACAACTTATACATATTATCAGGCAACTATACAAGGACTTGGATTATATGCAACAGATGGTCAAAAAGCTGATTGTCCTATTTGCAATCAACCAACAGCATGGTCTTCTTGTATAAACAGCGTCCAGACTAGAACAAGTTATGTATGTAATGATCCAATAATAGGATGCATTTCTGCACAAGAATCTAGTGCATGTTGTCCAACCTGTCCAGCAAACTCTGAATCAGCTTGTATTAACGGAGTTATTACTAAGAAAGCTTATAGATGTGGTCCAGATACGAACTTTGTATGTTCTGAATCTATTGCAACACCTTCTTGTATTTCTTCACAAGATGCACAGACAGCTATAAACAACGCAATAACTGCTATAGACAAAGCAGACAAAGATAGTAAAAACACAACAACTGCCAAAGACTTGTTATTAAGATCACAAGCAGCTTTTGCAATATCTGATTATCAAAACGCAAGGCAGTTAGCTTCAGATGCAGAAGCATCAGCAAAATCATCGCCTATATTAGCAAAACCGTTTTTCCTTCCAATCCCATTTGAATTCTTGATAATAGCTATTGTCGCTGCAGCAGCATCAGGAGCAGGAATACTTGTTTGGAAAAAAAGACTTGGAGCATCTTTATGTACAGTATGTGCAAAACCTACTGCAATGAAGTTCTTATGCGGTACATGCAATGGCCATGTATGCTTCAAAGATAGTAAGATATATCAAGGAAAAGTATACTGTTCTAACTGTTTGAGAAGATTAGGAATGTCTCAACCACAACAACCTCCTAGATAATATAGTGTAAGACATAACTTTCTAGACTAGATATGATAATATGCCTTGTACATACATTCAAAGAAGAAAACGTCTTTGATGCACCAAACAATTTATATTGTTTGCGTGTAGTCAGAACAATCATATTATATTTAGATAGTATTGTCCATGACTATAAATGCTATTGAAGTTCTTCAAGAATTCTTTTGACTTTCTTTTTCAGTTCTGGAATATCTTTTATAATTGTTTGCCATGTCAAATCTAGGTCAACTCCAGAATATTTGTGAATTAAAATATCTCTCATACCAGATATTTGCTTCCAAGGAACATCTGGATATTGTTTCTTAATATCTTGAGGAAGAGCTTTTGTAGCTTCTCCAATTATCTCTATTCTACGAATTACAGAGTCTTGTAACTGAACAGATTTATTGAAATCTTCTTTATTTTTATCCTTAATGTATTTTTCTATAAGTTCAATGCTTTCTAATATATGTAATAAAAATACATTAGAATCTTTCTTCATATCAAAACCTCTCTATCAGATAATATAGAATCTTTTACCATAGGATCTATAGATTTATAAGTAACTAGATCTACATCTCTTTTTAGAAGCTCTTCTAATTCTATTTTTAATCCAGACATATCTAATAAACTCCTTCCTCTCTCAAATTCTATTAATATATCAATGTCGCTATTCTTCTTCTCTTCTCCTCTTGCAAACGATCCAAATATTTCTGCCTTCTTTACACCATATTTCTTCATTATTCTATTAAGCTCTCTCTCTCTCTCTGTTATTACTGGATTCATTTATACACCTACAAATATTTGGATAATTATACTAAAAAGCTTATCAAATAAGTTATATCATTAATAGTGACGAATATTAGTATTCAAGTATAGAAACGTTTATATATACCATTATATAAAATGTATAGTATAAACATGTTTAGTTGTGTATACTATGATCATTAATAGTGATGATAAGGAATCTGAGAAAATAAAGAGTAAGATTATTTCTATTTTGAAAGATCATCCAGAAGGTCTTACAATCAAAGAGCTTTCTGATTTGATGAAACTACACCGTCAAACTGTAACAAAATATATTTTTGAACTAAAAGGAGCAGGCCTGATCCATAGAAGACCTGTTGGATCAGCCACTTTACATTATCTTATTAAGTCAAAGACTTGATGAGATGCAGGTAAACTTCAGTTTACCACGCATTTGATTGACAAGAAAAAAATAGTTACTGCAGAAATTCACGTGAGCTATTGCAAAGAATTGGCCCAAACCAATAAGGAGACACGGTTGATACGCCATTTCAATAGTGAAATGGGTGTATAGAAGACTTGATGAAGGTCTTCTAACAAAGCCGTGTCTCCGCCCTTATAATAGAAAAATGAAATAGAAATGAAAATCAATATATATCGAACAATCGAAAAATAGGTTAGTGGTATGAAAAGAATAAAACATAACTTAAGTCGTCATGGAAAAATAATAAAAGAACATGGTAATAGAATAAAGCATCATAGCACTAGATTAAAGAATCATGTAATCAAGCATGCAACAAGCTCTCCACCACATCCATACTTTGTATATTCTATAATTATTTTAATTGTGGCAGGAACATTTTTTATCGGAAACTCTGGATTTAATTTCAATATAACAGGTCATGTAACAGATTTTGGAGGAATATCTACAGAAGAAAATACATCAAATCCATCAGACTTGTCAGAATGGCCAATGTTTAGAAGATCTTTGAATCATACAGCATATGTAGCTTCTAATGTAAATACTACTAAAATAAATCTTTCTTGGACATTTGCAGTATCAGGAGGTCTAGCATCATCACCTTCGGTTTCCAATGGTATATTATATATAGGTTCTAATAGTGCAAACGTGACATATGCAGTTAATACTACAAACGGAGCACAGTTATGGAATGTTAGTACAGGAAATATAACAGGAGCATCTGTAGCTATAGCAGATGGAAAAATATTTACAACATCAGGATTTTTTAATAACAATCAGTTATACGCTATAAACGCAACTAATGGATCTGTTATTTGGAATTTTTCATATAGTCCTCCAATAAGAGGATCTCCATTAGTAGTTAATAACACTTTATATGTAGGAACTATAGGATTCCAGTTTTATGCAATAAATGCAACATCAGGAGCTCAGATTTGGCAAGCTTTTCCAGGACCTGATGGAATTAATTTTGAGTCTTCCCCAGCATATTTTAATAACACAATTTATGTAGGATCAAACAGCAATAAAACATATGCATTAAATGCAACTTCTGGCAGTGTTTTATGGAGTTATACAAATTCTAGTTTCTTTCAGTCTTCCCCAGCAGTCGCAAACGGCATGGTATATATCGGAAATGACAACAATCAAACATATGCCATTAACGCATCTGGAAATAATTCAATATGGAACTTTACGACAGGAGGTTCTGTAAGATCATCTCCAGCAGTCGCAAACGATGTTGTATATATAGGTTCAGACGACAATCAGCTCTACGCCTTAAACGCAACAACAGGAACAAAAATATGGAATTATACTACTGGTAATGATATAAGATCTTCTCCACTAGTTACAAATACATTTGTGGCATTTGGTTCAGACGACAATCAAATATATATTTTAAACATATCTACAGGAGCACGTATTTGGAATTATACAGGAGAAAACTGGATGAGAGGAGGACCTATAGTTGTGAATAATAAATTATATACAGGAGATATTAATGGAAAAGTTTATCAATTTAATCTAAGTGGAAATACACTACCGACATTTTCAACAGTAAATTTCTCGGTTCCTGTTTCAGATTCGTCATTTACAATAAATTGGGCAGCTTCTGATGCAGACAATGATGCACTATTTATAAGTTGTTATGGAGATGAAGCTAACACAAGTTATGCAAAATCATTCGCATGTTTTGAAAACGCAGCAAATACAGGATCAAAGTCATGTGACACAAGCAGTTGGCCATCTGGACAGTTATTTAATATATGGTGTTCTGCAAATGATGGATATGCTACAGCAAATTCATATGCAACTTCATCAGGAAAAATATCTATACAACACAATTCATCATGGCCAATGTTTCATGCTGATTTAGCGCACACAGCATACTCAACAGCAAATCTAGGCACCACTACTATTACAAACGTATGGAATTTTTCAACAGGTGGTAGAGTAGCATCATCTCCAGCAGTCGCAAATGGAATAGTTTATTTTGGATCATGGGATAATAATAGAACATATGCAGTAAATGCATCGTCAGGAGCTCTTATATGGAATGTTACAGGTACAGGTACCAATACATTCATATCTTCACCAGCAATAGTAAGCAATATTGTCTATATAGGATCTGCTGATAAACATCTTTATGCATTCAATGCATCAACCGGCGCTAAGATATGGAATTTCACAACAAACGGAAACATTGACATGTCTTCACCAGCAATCGCAAACAACATTGTTTATATAGGAGATGTGGGTAATAAGTTTTATGCAGTTAATGCATCTAACGGTTCACAGATATGGAACTTTACTCCTAGCGATAGAATAGATTCATCCCCAGCAATTTATAACGGGTTAGTTTATGTAGGCTCAAGAGATGGCAATCTTTATGCTCTTAACGCATCAACAGGCGGACAAAAATGGCTATTCAAATCTTTTGGAAGCATTCCATACTCTCCAGCAGTCGCAAATGATATAGTATACGTAGCTTCAAATGATAACAAAACATACGCAATTAACGCAACAACCGGTACACATATATGGAATTATACAATAGACACTCTAACATCAAATGTTTCAGATTTTGGTTCTGCTTATTCTTCACCAGCAGTCGTAAATAACATTGTTTATATAGGATCTAGAAATAACAGTTTTTATGCATTAAATGCATCAACAGGATCTTTAATATGGAGTTTTGTAGCAAATGCAGCAATAAAATCTTCTCCAGCATTGACAGGTACATTAGTAATATTTGGTACAAGTGGAATAGGAGACTCAAGATTATATATATTGAATGCATCAACAGGAGCCCATATCTGGAATTATAGTATAACAGATTCTATAGATTCATCCCCAGCAATCTCAGGAAAGACAATATATATTGGTGCCAATACAAACACACTTTACGCATTTAATTTATCTTCAAATTCTCCAGCAACATTAGCAATCACAGCTCCATCAACAGCTTCAGTTTCTGATAGCTCTTTCACAATAAACTGGTCTTCAAATGATACAGACAATACAACAGCTTTGTTGATAAGCTGTTACGGAGACGAAAGAAGTTCAGGAAATCAAAAAATACTAACATGTTTTGAAAATTCTACAAACAATGGCTCACGAGCTTGCGATACAACAACATGGCCAGCTGGCCAAACTTTTTATCCTTGGTGCTCATCGTATGATGGAATAGAAACTACAAATGCATATGCAGCTGGCAGCGTAGCAATTCAACATAACACAAGTTGGGTGCAGTATCAATCAGATTCTATGCATACAGCAGTTTCTTCTTCTGTAATTAATAATGCAACTTTGCGTAAATTATGGAGCTATTCATTCAATGTTCCAGGAGAATTTATTGGATATCCTGTTGTTAAAAATGGAATTGTTGTAGCAACTTCAAATTATAATAAGACATTTGCATTAAACACATCAACCGGCGCAGTTATATGGAACAAAACATTAAAGGGAAGTGATTATGTTCCATCTGCAATAATAGGCAATGGCGTAGTTTACATAAGTTCTTCAGGTTCAGCAAAAATACTTCATGCCCTCAACTTGACAGATGGAAATGAAATATGGAATTATACACAACAAGAATCTATTCTAGATTGGCCTGATACACTTGATGGAACTACATTGTATATGAATACTGCTACAAAAATATATGCTTTTAACACAACAACAAATACAAACACAACATTGTGGACTATAAGTCCTCCAGTAGATTTCAACGGAGCCCCTGCAATTTATAATGGTATGTTATTTGTTGGCTCATATAATGCCAATCAAACATATGCTTATAATTTAACAACTCGTGCGCTTATATGGAATTCAACAACAGGACGTCCTGTGATAGAAAGTGGATTGTCTGCATCTAATGGAATAATTTATTTTGCAACATATGACGGCAATCCAAATGCCAACAAGACACTTGCATTAAACGCAACAAATGGAAATATTTTATGGAATTTTTCTATAGGATCTAGACCTGGAGGAACACCAGTAATTTATAATAACACAGTTTTCTTTCAAGGATCAGACAATACAAATTTCTATGCTGTAAACGCAACAACCGGAGCTCAGAAATGGAATATAACAGGATTTGCTGCAGAAGTTGCTTTTGCAATAGCAGACAACAAAATATTTTCTGGAATTAACGGAAGGTTCTCGATAATAGATGTTAATGGCTCTGTTATAAGAAACGGATCTGCAATAGCAGACGGTGTATCTCTTCAAAGCACTACAGCAATAGCAGAAAACAAAATATTTTTCACAGGACCTGATGTAAATAATAGTGCTGTATTATTCGCATTTGCACAAAATACAGCACCATCATTATCAGTTACAGCACCTTCATCAAATTCTATTGTCGATTCTTCATTCATAATAAATTGGACATCATCGGATTTAGATAATGATAATCTCTTAATAAGTTGCTATGGAGACGAAAGAAGTTCAGGAAATAATAAAATATTAACATGTTTTGAAAACGTTACAAATAACGGATCAAAAATTTGCGACACAAGCAGCTGGCCAGCTGGCCAAACTTTTTATCCATGGTGTTCTTCAAATGATCAGCAAAATGTTAGTAACTCAATAGCAACATCATATTCAACTGGAAACATTTTAGTCCAACACAATTCAAGTTGGACACAATATCAAAGCGATTCAATGCACACAGGAGTATCAACTACAACAATAAATAATGATACCTTGGTTCAACTGTGGAATTATACTATAGGAGGATCTTTGTTAAACGGTCCTGTTGTTAAAAATGGCATAGTTGTAGTAGCAACAGATTTTAACAGAACAATGGCGTTTAATACAACCACAGGATCTTTGATGTGGAACAGAACAATTAAAAATCAAACTTGGGTTCCTCATTTAATAATAGGAGATAATATTGTGTATCAATCAGGTTCAAATGCATCAGGTATTGTATTTGCTTTCAATTTGACAAATGGAAATAATATTTGGAATTATACTCAAGGAGCAACAGCACCTAATCCAATGACTCTAGATAATGGTAAATTATATTTAACAAGAAACGGAGCTATAGAAATAGTAAATGCAACAACAGGTATAAGCATAAGAAATATTTCTGTTCCAGGAGGATCTTTTGTAGGAGGTGCTGTAATATATAATGGATTAGCTATTGTAGGAAATGATTTAAACCAAACATACGCATTTAACGCAACAACAGGTATATTAGCTTGGAATTCTACAACAGGAGGAGCAGATTTCACAAAAAGTCTAGCTGTATCCAATGGAACTGTATACATGTCAACATCTTCTCAAAAGAATTTAACATTTGCATTAAATGCAACCAACGGAAATAAAATATGGAATTTTAGTACTCCAGGAGCTAGTGCTTCAACACCTGCTATATACAACAATACTGTATTTATTGGAAGTAATATAGGATTTTTTGCTCTTAATGCATCTTCAGGAGCGCAGTATTGGAACAAATCTATATCTGACTCTACTTATGGATTTGCTATTACTTCTTCGGATTCAAGGATAATAGCTCCATTTGACGGAAAATTTTATATACTTAGTACAAATGGTGATGTTATAAGAAATGATTCTGGTCCAGGTCCACAAGGAAACTTAGCAGTTGCAGAAAATAAAGTTTTTTTAGTTAAGTTAGGATATCCTCCTTATGACAATTCAACATTAATGATCTATGGTACAAATAGTGTACCATCAATACAAACTTTAGTTCCAGGAACTGCTCAAATAGTTGATAGTAGTTTTACAATAAACTGGTCAGCAAGCGATGCAAATAATCACAACTTAACAATAGGTTGTTATGGTGATTATGCAAATTCAGGAAGCCATAAAACATTAACATGTTTTGAAAACATAGCAAACAACGGATCAAGTACATGTGATACATCTAATTGGCCAGCAGGTCAGATGTTCTATATTTGGTGTTCAGCATCAGATCTATATAATACAACAAACGCATATGCACCTGGTAATATTACAGTACAACATAACTCTTCATGGCCAATGTTTAGAGGAGATTTAGCTAGAACAGGATATTCTACAAGTTTAATATCAAATGCAACAAAATTAATTAAACTATGGAACTATTCAACAGGAAGTATTTTATATAATTCTCCAATTGTTATGAATGGTATTGTATACATAGGTGATAACAAAACATACGCACTAAACGCATCTACAGGTACACTTATATGGAATTATACATTTAGTTCTATTGCAAATCAACCTGTAGGAGCAGCATCAACATTTTCAGGTGGAGTAATTTATAAAGGATTTAGAGATAACAAAACATACGCACTAAACGCATCTACAGGAGCATATATTTGGAATGTTTCTTTAGGCAGCGAAATTGTAGCATCGTCAGCTGTTGTCAATGGAATAGTATATGTAGGAACAGACAACCCACCTAATACAAATAGTTTCTTTGCTCTAAATGCAACAAATGGAAGCCAGATATGGGCATTTAACGCAAGTGGAGTTGTTGAATCATCTCCAACTATTTATAATGGTATTGTATATTTTCAATCAAGTGATATACCTTCAGCAAATTATAAAGTACGTGCTTTAAACGCATCTACAGGTTTAGAAATATGGAATTTCTCACTTGGTAAAAATGGACATTCATCTCCAGCAATTTCAAACGGAATTTTGTATATAGGATCAGGAGACAACAAAACATATGCACTCAATGCAACAACAGGGCAACATATCTGGAACTTCACTACAAACGGAACTGTATCATCATCGCCAGCTATTCATAATAACATAGTATATATAGGATCATTAGATGGAAAGGAATATGCCTTAAATGCATCAACCGGCACACATATCTGGAATTACACAACAGCTGGGCAAGCGTATTCATCATCAGCTATTGTAAATGATATAGTAATTTTTGGCTCAGGAGATAATAGAACATACATTTTAAACGCATCCACAGGCACGTATATATGGAACTATACGTTTTCAGCTCCTGTATATTCATCACCAGCCATAGCAAATGGAGTTTTGTATATTACAGCTTATGATGGAATGGTATATGCATTTACTGCAGACGAAACTGCACCAAGTGTTACAGCATCCAGTCCATCAGGAACAATAAGTACCAGCAGCACTACACTAAATGTCACCACAAATGAAAATGCAACTTGCAGATATTCTACAACAGCATCAACAGCTTATGCAAGCATGACAGATAGCTTCACAGATTCTGGAACAGCTCATACAAAATCTTTAAGCAGTTTATCAAATGGAGCAAAAACATATTATGTAAGATGTACAGATCTTTACGGAAACATAAATGAAACAGATTATTCATTGTCATTCACAGTATCTGTATCATCTAGCTCAAGTTCATCAAGCTCTGGTGGTGGAGGTGGCGGTGGAGCTACAACAACTACCACAACAACTCCAGTATCAACTACATGTACTGCTGGAAGCAAAAGATGTTCTGGTGAAATAGTTCAGGAATGTGCTTCAAACACATGGGTAGATGTAACTACATGTACAACTGGATGTGAGACAGGAAGCTGTAAATCAGCTTCACAAACAACGACAGAATCTACAAATGAAAAAACATCTACGCAGTCTACACAATCAACGCAGACATCTACACCTGATCAGACAACATCTGTTGAAGGAACTTCACCATTTGGAAACTTTGTAAAACCAGATCAGAAAAATTATGATCAGTTATTTGAAGAAACTATAAATAATAAGTACAACAAAGAAGCTCTTGATTCAACAAAACCAATTCCAATTGAGACAAAGAAAATAGAATTAGTAAAAGATGTGAAAGAATCCATAATAATAATTGATCCACTGTTGCCAGTAAAAGAAGTAAACTTTATTCCCCAGAAAGATGCAGAATTGAGAATAGAATTGAAAAGAGAAACACAACCAGAAAGAATTGTTCAAAGGCCATATCAGTATATGAAATTAGACATACTTCAAATTATTGATGGAAAAGAAATTTCTCTAGATCATACAAATATTGAAAAAGATTTAGGTCTTACAAAGCAAGACTTGGTAGATGTTACAAAACAATTAGATATAACAGAAAATCAATTAGTATTACTAACAAAAGATCTTGACGTAACTCCAACAGCTCTTAACACAAAAACTCAAGAAATATTTAGTCTTACTCCTAAAGAAACCATCGACCTTACAAAAGATTTGGTTATAACACCAAAAGATTTGAAAAATCTTGTAGAGCAGTTAAAAGTTCCTGCAAAAGATATAGAAACAAAAGCAAAAGAAATATATAACATAGAGCCAAAAGAATTAGTGCTATTAACAAAAGATTTGGAAGTTTCGCCAAAAGACATTGACACAAAGACTCAAGAATTATTTGCATTAACACCAAAACAAGCAATAGAATTAGTAACTGAGTTGAAAATAGCTCCAAAAGATCTGAAAGATATTTCAACTCAGTTAGATACACCAGCAACTAGCATAGAAACAAAAATAAAAGAGAGTTATGATATAACACCAAGCGAATTAGTGTACTTAGTGAAAGATTTGGGAACTACAGTAAAAGATTTGCAAACAAAGACACAATCCCTTGGACTTACTATTAAGGAAACAACCTCAATAACAAAGCTTGGAGTTCCTCCAAGCAAGATAGAGTCAGTATCTTCAGCTCTAGGAATTTCACCAAAAGCTTTGTTGACATCATCTGTTGAAGATATAAACAAAACTCTTGAAAGTTTGAATATAACAAAGACAAAATATGGAATATCTGTTGGTGATTCACAAGCTATAGAAGGAATAAACTTGATGTCAGACTTGTCAAACATAACAATAAAATTCAATGTAGAAAAAGACTGGTTATATAAAAAATGTATAAAAAAAGGTTGGATAAACTTGGCAAGATATGATGAAGGTCTAAAATATTGGAAAAGATTACCTACAAGAATTATTGGAGAAAACATAACTCATGTTTTATATGAATCAGACACACCTAGCTTGTCGCTATATGCAATAGAAGCAAAGCCTCTTAGTTGCATGTGTCCTCCAGATGAGCAATGGTCTGTATGTAAGAATGACCAGTCAAATAGAATATCATATGAGTGCAGCGCTGCTACAGGTAGCACATGCATACCAAAAGTAGAAAAGAAATCATGCTCAACAGGACAAATATTAAATGAAAAGAAGCTAGATGAATATAAACCAGCTTCACCAGCAGAACAGGAAGAAGTAAAGTCAAATAATACGCTTCTGATTATCGCAGCTGTTGTAGGTATTGTAGCAATTGGAGGAGTAGTAGGCTTTTTCGGGTTGCGATCTAGAAAAGAGGTTTAAGTTAAGGCAAAAGAGTTGATTAGAAATGAAAAAGAAAATCCAAAAAAATAAAGTTAGAGAAGGCAAAGGAATTTTTTCAAACAAGAAAATACTTTTAGGACTGTTTGGAGGATTGGTAGCAGTGCTTATAATTGCTGTAATGTTTTCAGGAGTATTGACAAAACCAGCTGGTCAGTTGTATAAACCAGAAAATGGAGTAAAGAACTTTTTGAAAACAAGTATAGACACAATATACATAGACAGTTCTCTTTCTCAGGAAGCAGAATCAAAAATAAGAGAATTTGCGTCAAAATATAACATTAAAAATATCCAAGTATTGACAGCAAGCACAAATTTATCAAATTCAATAATATTCTCAAAAAAAGAAAATACAAACCTTCTCGTAGTTGAGCAGAATGTAGGTTCTCCAGCTTCAAGCGAAGAAGCCTTGGTGAGATTAAATGAAGATTCTCGCTTATTATATGTGATAGGAGATGAATCCTCCCTTGGATATACATCAGACATTCTAAAGGAAACTGAATGCACACTTTTAGACAAGGATTCTTTGATAGTAAAGCAAGGAGCAGGATGTGAAGGAATCAGACAACATGTTTTATGTGATATTAATTAAATGTTTGTTAGTCTAAAGAAATTCTTGGAAATATAGAATTTAAATTCAATTAAATCTATAAATTAAATAGGACTGAGAAAATGTATTGGGAACAAGTTGAAAAAATATATGGTAAAAAATTGGCCAATAAAATGAAAAAATCTAAATATCTACAAGGAATAACAGTAATCTTGAAAGATGGTAAACATGACATACCAAAAGAAGATATAGAAAGGGCTTACAAAGATGTGACAGGAGAAAAGATACAAGATACTGATTGGGATTAATAAAAAATAAATTTACACATTTATACTTCTGTAGAAAGTCTTATAAATTCTTCTCTTGAGATTTCTAGATCTCTAATTATTTTTATAAGAAGTCTCTGCTTATAGGTCGTCTGGATGAACAGCAACAGTGATAATAGTGCCTTTTTTATTGTAAAGGAAAGTATAACATCTTTACTTCCTTTACAAGGTTAGAGGACTTAAGAAGAAAGTCCTCCTTGTCCTTTTTGAATTGTACATAACTTCTCCTTATTGAAAGAAGTTGGAGTATGTATAAACAAGTATTTTATTTGAAAAAGTAAAACTACCTAAAAAATCCTCTTAAGCTTGGGTGGATTTCCTCAACATATCTTGCAGCTATGATTTCATAGAAGTTATAGATGATCATAACTGTTAGTAATATTCCAGTACCTGTTCCTATAGCTCCTGTAAAGTCAGCCATTGCAGCAATCAGACCAATAGTAATACCACCGACTACAGCTAATACAGGTATGTATCTGTTAAGTACTTCTCTGATTATTCTAGGATCTCTTCTAAATCCAGGTATTTGCATACCCATTCCTTCTATCTGTTCTGCAACAGAATCAGAATCCATACCACTAGTATTTACCCAGAATATTGAGAATATTGTAGAAAATACTATGAAAAATAGCAGATATGTAAACATTCTTATAAAATCTAGTGTACTAGGCAGTCCAATAAATGCTGATGTAGCAAAATAAGCTGCTATTATTCCTAATATCAGGGAAGTCAATACTATTTTCTTAGTATCCTTTAGTTTGAAAAAGAATATTGAAAACACTCCTATGAATACAATCGCAAGTAGTATTAGCGAGAAAACCTCTACAGATACTGTTCTTGGTATTGACAAGAAATATCCAAGTCCTCCAATGGCCTGTCCACTTGGATCATATTCTCCTAGTAAAGTTATTCCTCTTCTTGCAAGCAAAGGTCCAACTAGATTCAAATTGGCGAGCAACGCTCCAGCTAATATAACAGGAATATTGCTTGTATATATGAATTTTAGAGGCCATCTTCTTCCAAAACCTCTTATTGTAGTAAAGGCGAGAGGAATATCTACCTTTATCGCTTGTACATAGATTACAATTAAAAATACAATTATTGTTGCAAATATAGGTAGTAGTGTAAGTATAGCTTGGCTCATTTCACCTAATTGCATAAACGCTATAAATTGTGGAAGATGCCCTATAGGAAGTTGTCCTGCAGAAGGATCTGGCCAACCACATGCTACATGACCTGTTGTTGGGTTTACAATAGCAGCACATGGATTAAATACACCAATAAATATTGATTTAGATACTCCTGCTGCTATGAATAATGATACTCCAGATCCAATACCCCATTTTGATATAACATCATCCATGAAAAGTACGATAATACCTCCTAAAGTTAATTGTGCTACTAACAAAGGCAATAGTTCTGGTGAAGAAGGTTTTACTGCACCAAATGCTACATAAGCATATGCTTCAAATACACAGAAAAATATTGTCAATATTTTTTGTGTTCCTTGAAATCTAGCTCTTCCTGCAGGAGATTTCAAATCCCATGGAATAATCTTAGAACCTACTAACAGCTGTAATATAATAGAAGCCATTACAATCGGTCCAATACCCAATGTAAGTATAGAACCCATTTTAGATCCTAGTATAAGCTCAAAAAATAGAAACCTACTATAATCTTGTGTACCAGCTCCATATATTGTTATACTTCCAAGAGCAAAGAAAAGAATAAGTATTATTGCAGTCCATTTTAGTCTAGACTTAAAACTAAGATATACCTTAGGTTCAGCAACACTAGGAATTATCTTTAGTATCTTTTCATACGCTGAAATAAAAACCCCCTTAATACGTTATAGTTAACCAAATAAAGATTCATGACACAATAATACTGTGTTAGCATATAGCTCAGCATGAAATTATATCTTGTTTATTTCATGGTAGAGCTATATACCACCAGTTGACTAGTGATCTACGTGTAAAAGACTTTGAATAACTAAAGCCTTTTCACATTTTCCTAGAAAGAAATTATTCTTCTAGTGTTGAAACTGATCCACCAGCTGCTTCTATCCTTTTTTTAGCAGAAGCTGAGCAATAACCAACCTTTACATTGATTGAGTGTGAAATCTTCCCTCTTCCCAAGAGTTTTGTAAAACCATGCTTTCCTAAATCAATTTGTTTTTGTCCTGTTGCTAGCTTCACAAGTTGATCTATATTAATCTCCTTTCCTTTTTTATTTAATGAGAAAAATCCTTTCTTTCCAAAATGATCAGGTTCATACTTCACAATATAAGACCATTTATGTTTATGAGAACCAGCATAACCTCTTCCTCCATGACTTCCCTTACCTCTATGCTTCTTTTTAGCACCATATCCATGCCACTTATATCCTCTTTGTCTTCTTAATTTTGTTCTATGTTTTACAACCATAACATCACTTTATTGATTATTACCAGTTTGAACTGATATTTCTTTGAAACTTAATATCTTCAAAGAATTTTCATTCTTTGAGGGAAAACCTTTCTTTCGAAAAGAAAGGGATTTATCTTGGCATCATTCTTTCTATAAGCTCATTTATTTTGTCTCCTCTATATCCAAGATCTCCTTTTGGATAAATCATTTTTATAGCTCTAAATCCTTTTTTAGGAGAGTTTAGATGAGAAACTTTATCACTAAATTTCTTTTGAATATCTTTTGAAACTTCTCCCCATGTAACATAACTTTGAGCTGTTTTTATCATAGGAAGTTTAATTTCCTCTAGGAAAATCATTGAATATCTCTTTTTAAGACCTAGTATTTTCATAGTATCTTCTGATTTTTTATTCTTTCCAATAACGCCTCTTATCCTTATAACAGCATATGTCATTTTGAAAACACCTTTCAAATCTCTGTTTTCTAAAACCTTATTATTTTTAAAGGTTTTTGAAATATCATTCTTCAACTAATGTTACATCGTCTTTAGATTCCTCTTTAGTATCTTCTATAATTGATTCAGTTACTTCGTTTTTGGTTTTTTTATTCTTGGGTTTCTTTTCAATTGTTATTAAAGAATCTTCAGCTTCTTCGATCTTAAATTTATTCAAATTCTTGAAAGCATCAAACAAACCTAATGCATAACTAAATCGTGTTCTTGTATCGCCATACATCTTTGACCACAAGTCTTCTATTCCAGCCAGCCTCATTATTTTCTTCATCTCTTCACCTATGCAAAGACCTATTCCTTTTGGAGCAGGAAGAAGTTCCATTTTTAATGCTCCTGACTTTCCAGATATTTTCATTGGTATAGAATGATTTTCCTTACAACCACATTCCCATGATCCACAACCTCTTCGTATTGGTATAATATTTAGTTTAGCTTGTTGAGTAGCCTTTTCTATAGCAACTGTATGTTCTACTCCAGAAGCTTTTCCTATTCCAATATATCCAGGTCTTCCAACAACAACACAAGCATTTATATTAAATCTTCTTCCAGATCTATGCATTCTAGCTGTTCTTCTTGTAGAAGTTCTTTTTATTCCTCCTCCTTTTCCAGGAGAACCTCCTATAAATATTATTTCCTTTCCAAGATCTGGTAGTAAAGTATCAGTTATCTCAGGCTCTTTGATTTTAACGCCTCTTTCAAATATCTCATCAATATTTTTAACCTTACCTTCTATAACTTCTCTTCCTAATTCAGTTCTAGGTTTCCAATCTACCATATTATATCACATTTCATAAATTATTTTCTGATTTTACTTCATTCATTTGCAAAATAATTTTGCAAATTTGAAATAAAGCATTTATTTTATCTTCTGCTTTATTTCATCAAAATGTTTTTCTAGATTCTCTGGATCTAGATTATTTTTTATATATAACGAAAATTGTTTTTCGTATCGGTCTTTACTCAATGATTTCAACTTTTTAGCATAATCTGCTATATGCTTACCTTTTATTTTTTCATCTCTTGGAATAGAATCTCCTATATTAATATCAACTCCACTATCTTTCAACCCTTTGAATACAGCGTATAGAGAGTTTTCTTTTGAAGTTGTTTGCAACCCTATATCAGCAATAACTTTCTTAACTCCAATAGATAAAACTTTCTTACCTGTTTGATATCCTGTAAGATACGCTGCAGGTATACTTCCACAATGTGCTTTCCATCCTAGTTTTTTCAAATTGCTTGAAGTGTTTTCCAGAACAGTTCTATCTCCTTTAATATCGTAAGAAATTATTTGAACATGAATATTGTTCAACGACTTTCTTACAACAGCTCTATGTTCTCCTGCTTTAAGCAAAGCTAATCTTTGCTTATAATCTGTCCTTTTCTTCAATCTTCTTGAAAACTGTCTTTGCATATCGAAAACCTTGTTTTTGATAATTAGAAGGATTTTATTTAAATCCTTCTAAGTTTTCTAATCACACTAAAGTGATTAGAAAGTTGACTATTAAGCTATCTCTTCAATTTTTGTACATATGATATTAAGTGAGCTCTACTTCTGAAAAATCCTCCCTTAGTCTTCCTATAAAGATCTTTATATGTCTCTTTATCTATTGAAGTATTTTTCAAAAACTCTTTTAATAAAGATCTTTGCGCTCTTATTTTATTCATCCATTCAGATTTTCTGTCGTGTCTTACTCCAATCTTACCTTTTCTCGAACCATGACCTTTTCGTCTACCTTTCTTTTTTTGTTCAGCAATCTTCTTTTTCTTGAAATTGCTTAGTCCTATTTTTTGTTTTTCTTTAATTATACCGTCTCTTATAAGCTTTCTAATATCCTGAGCTGTTATAGCCTGATGAACATCACCTATTCTAGCAGGATCTATCCATACTCTTGATCTACCACATTTCATCAGCTTTGCTGCAAGTGTTTTTTGTGATCTTAATTCCATTTTTAAAACCTTTGATTTTGAAAAGGTAGGTGAGATAAAATCCACCTAACATTTTATCACTCAGTTTTCTTCTTTACCTTCTTTTCTTTTGTCTCTACCTTAGTTACTGTTTTAGGTTCTTCTGATTTTGATTCAATTGGAGTATTAGTTTCTTGTTTTGGTTGGTCATCTATTTTTTTAGCGTCAGTTTGAAGCACTTCATGCTTCTTTTTGTTTTCCTTCTCCCTCTTTTTTCTCAAAGCAATTTTCCCAGCTTTTTCAACTTTTCGTTTATTTAAAATATTCAACCCTTTTGTTTTACAAATTTTCCCTATTTCAGTTGCTGATTTTAATCCTAATGATGCAGATATCATTATAGTATCACCTGATTTCAATGAGTGAAGATCTTGTACACTTCTTATAAAAATCGGATGTACACCATTAATTAAAAATCTTTCATTTGCTGGAGAACCATAACCAGGTTTAGGCTTTCTTGCTCTTCCTTTTCTATCCATTCTTGTCTTGCTTTGGCCTCCTTTAGGTCTTCTCCATTTTTCTCCTAATTTTTTAAACCTGAATGAATTTTGTCTTGGAAATCTTTTACTCACTTTTAACACCTTTTGTGTAAAAGATTAGGAGCATTTTAAATGCAACTTAATCTTTTACTCATCTTAAATTCACCTTGAATTTGAGACGCAGAGAGAATTTTAATTCTGTCTAACGTTTTTAACACCTTATTCTACGACTAAGTAGATACCATCGAAAAATATTCTTCTATCTCTGTTTGAGAGTCTGCACGCTCTTTCTATATTTGATGCAGTTAAACCAACTTCTTCTTTATTTATTCCTGTAAGTATAACTTCATCCTTTTTAATATCAACTTTTGTCTTTCCAAAGATATTTGCAACTCTAATACTCTTTTCTCCCAAAAAATTCTTTATCAAAACCTTGCCACCTTTTGTTTCTACTGTTATAGGAAAATGGCTGTAAAATATTTTCATTCTATATTCAACACCTTCTACAACTCCTTTGCACATATTATTTATATGAGCATTTACTGTTCCAACCATAGCCTTTATCTTTCTCTTTTCTGACACTGAATTTATTGTTATTGTTGATCCGTCTTTTTCTATAGACACAGATTTGTTGTATCTTGGATCATTAAAGTCTCTTTCTATCTGACCTTTTGGTCCTTTGACTAAAACTTTCCTATCTGTTAGTTCAACATTAACATTTTCTGGAATCTCAAAAATTTTTCTCATAATTATACACCTACAAGAGAGCAATCAGATACAATAGCTTTTAGCAAATTTGCCATAGCAGTTGCTAATTGAAATCCTCCATCATTTGATTGTAATGGAGGGTGTTCAACAGTTATATATCCTTTTTTCATTTAAACACCTAATAAACAAAAGCCAAAAGTTTACCTCCTAGTTTCTTTTCTTTAGCTTCTTTATGGTTTACAACACCACTTGATGTAGTTAAAATAATAACACCCATATGTTTCGTAGGCAAGTATCTTTTCTCGAATTTCTCAAGTTCTGTATATTTACATGAATATCTTGGGCTAATTACTTTACACCTGTTTATTTTTCCATTGAGTTCTACAGATATATTTCTTTTGTCAGCTCTATACCCATCTATATATCCAGCTTTTTTCATTGTTTCTAAAACATTTCTTATTAGTTCAGAGTTTGAAACTAAACATTCATTCTTTCCTACATTCTCAGCATTCTTAATTGTTATCATCGCATCTGCCAATAAATTATGTTTCATAAAATCACCTGTATTTTTTAAATCCAAGATCTCTAGCAACTTCTCTAAAGCATCTTCTACAATACATAAGACCGTATCGTCTTATGATACTTTTCATCATTCCACATCTAATACATTTGTATGCGCCTTTTCCAACCTTTCTCTTTACTTTTTTATTTCTCATTACATATCAACTCATTCTTCATGCTTCCTTTGTTCAAGAAGCTTTAGTCCAAATGCTTCTTTTGCAAAATTCTGAGCTTCTTCTTTTGTTATAACATGATTCTTTCCAACCTTTCTGTTAATTTTCTTTTTCTTTACTCTATATCCAGGTCTTTCCAAGGTTACGCATACATCAAATCCTATTATTCCAATTTTAGGATCATACTCCATTTCAGGAACATCTATGTATTCAGTTATTCCAAATGCAAAGTTCCCTTTGTTATCAAAACTTGATGCTGGTAGGCTGCCATCTTTTGCTTTAAGTAGCCTTTTGATTAAATCATGAGTACCTTCTCTTATTGTAACAACACATCCCATAGGTTTCCCTTTTGGTACATTAAATGTTGATCTCTTTTTAGTGTTGGATATTTTTACTTTTCTTCCAGAAAGTTGCTCAAGCACCTTTTTAGCATTATCTATAGATCCTTTTATTCCACATCCTACATTTAGTACAACTTTCTCTACTCTTATTACTCTCATTTTATTTGATTCTGACATATTATTCACATTCAAAATTTTATTCAAGTTTTATTATAGGATTTTCTTGACCAACTATGAAAACATAGTCCTTCAAGGTTTCTATAGTATCATTCTCAAGTCTGACGATAACCTTGTTTGGCTGAGATCCTCTTACAATAATATAGTCTTGTAATTTTCCAATCTTCCCTTTATTTTTCCCATCTGTTATTAGAACCATAGATTCTCTTTTGAATTGTATAACATCTTTTATTTTTCTAGAAGTCAAGTCAAATAAAACAACATCGCCTGTTTTATAGACATCTTTATCAACAATAAGAGTTCTTCCATCATGGAATCCCAATTGAAGTTGTTTCTTTTTATTATATAGTTTCTTGACTATTTTTAGAAGTTTTACATTAGATTGACTCTTTTCTATAGGTTTTATACAAAGACCCTTTTTGTCAACAAGGACTCTATACAAAGAGTCATTTATTGCTATAACATCCATAAATCCTAGAGGAAATTTATGATCTGTTCTTATAATGTTATCAATCTTTACACTTTTCTTGCTTAATATTTGCTTGACTTCAGAAATATCTTCAGCTATATTAAGAAAATCTCTTAGAGCTACAGCTAAAGGAATTGATCTACCCTTATTATGAGGACCACACGACCCAGTAACTATAAACTTATGAGTCTTTCTTCCAGTTTTATAGTATTCTGGAATTAATAATCTTTTTGTATATGCCATTTTTAACACCTGTTAAAAATCCCAATGAGTTTACTCAATCGAGGATTTCAATCACCATAAGTGTTTAAAATCTAGGATCATTTTATTTTCCTCAGATTCAAACACCTTTTATTTTTTAACTTGTTTTGGAACACTTGCCTCTGGACTCTTTCTTTTTATGAACTTCATTCTATTTTTGTCATCCAAAATAAGTTTAGTTATCTTAATATTGCTAGGATCTATAGGACTAACAACCTCTTGACCACTAACTTTTTTGATCTTAACATTATCAATATAGACAAGTAGTTTCTTCATATCAACTTTTGTAACTCTTCCACTTTTACCTTTATGTGTGCCCCTCATCACAACAACTTCATCGCCTTTTCTTACAGCCAATGATCTTTTTTTATAGTCTTTTCTAAGAGTCTTGTCGAGATTAACAGACATCATTTTTTGTCTAACATGACCTGGAGCATTTTCTCTATATTTTCTTTGCTTCCTTCTCTGTGTGCTTGATATCCAAAATCTTGACCATTCTTTCATTTTAAAAACACCATGTTTTTGAAATTAGATGAACTTTGTTCTTCTTTCATTTTAAAACCCTTATACAATCATATATGCAATCTTTCCGATCGCTGAATACTTTTCAACAACTTCTTTTGCAATCACAGATCTTATCTCTGTTCCAATAGGTTCATATGTTTTAGGATTAACTAGTACAGCAGCATTGTCGCTGAATTTTATACGTATTCCATCATGTCTTCTATATTCTTTCCGTTGTCTCACAATGACAGCATGAACTATTTGATGTCTCATTTTTTCTTTTCCTTTCTTAACGGCACATATTATTACGTCAGTAATTCCAGCTCTACAAAGTCTTCTACGAACTCCTCTATACTTCAATACAGACATTAACTCCATTTCTTTTGCTCCTGTGTTGTCTGCGCATTGAAGCATTGTTCCTAATTGAATACCTTTTGTTATTTTTGCAGATACATTTTGCATATTAAAATCAACTCATTGATTTTTTGTCTTCTTATGAAATCATACTAAGTTTTCAAGTTGCATTCAAGCAACTTGAAAGATCTTTCACTTTAATTATTTTTTTCTATTATAACAAAATGCTTTGATTTTGATAAAGGTTTGCATTCTGCTATTGATACAGAATCCCCTTTCTTTGCATTTATGCATGAAGGATTATGTACAGATAGTCTTGATCTTCTTCTTTCATATCTCTCATATTTTTGTATTTTTTTGTAATAATTCCATTCAACAACTGCGGTATTAAGAGCCCTATCTGATACTACAGTACCCTGGAACATCTTTCCTCTAACTCTTAGACTACCATGCCAAGGACATTTATCACTTTCACAGCTAGCTCTAGGGTTTTTAACATCCAATCCGATATCTTTTTTAACCATATCTACACCTTTTTAGTTTCTATAAAAGATAAGGAGCATCTTTTTCTTCTGATGCGACTATATCTTTTTTAACCATATATTATTTTTCACCATTTCTTTATTTTTTTCTTTATTCTATCTTCAGGCCTTGAAATCAAGTAATCACCTTCTATGATTACTCTTTTATCATCAAGATCTATTCTGAATTCAGTACCTTGTTTAAGTATTTTCTTAACACCCTCTCCAGTTTCAATGGAAAGTGTTTTCATTGTCTCATCGACAATATTTCCTTTTATTCCAATATTATCTTTATTCTTTGAATATACTACAACACAATCCAATCCTATCAATTCATGTTGTAGTATATTTTTTATAGTTCGCATAATAAAAACACTTTTATTATGATTCAATCATATTTGATGGAAATCCTTCTTTGATAAGCATTTCTCTTACTCTATCTCTATGATCTCCTTGAAGTTCAATTACATTATTTTTAAATGTACCTCCGCAAGCAAGTTTTGACTTTAGTTTCTTAAGCAGATCTTTAACATCTATCCTGCTCGAGTCAATACCTTTTACAGATGTTACATATTTTCCATAACGTTTTGCAACAACTGATATTTTGACTTTTTGCGATTCTTTTGCTATAGACTCACAAATACATAACTCTTCTGGCAAACCGCATTTGGAACAAACCATTATTTTTATTCACCTTCTATTTTTATTGTTTTGACGCCTTAGGTATCTTTTGTTTTTGTATCTTTTCAAATCTCTTTGAATTGGCAACTGTTTTTATTCTTGCTAAAGACTTTCTTATAGTTCTTATTCTCCCAGGACTTTTTGCTGTACCTATTTCGCTGGCAGCCCTTTCTTTTGAAAGCTCTAACTTTAGCTCATTAATATTATCACTCAATTCTTTCTCTGACATCTCTAGTATCTTTTTCATTTTCAAAATTGCCATGTTAATCAACTTGTTGCTAAGTTTTCTAATTGCTATAAGGCGATTAGAAACATTTATTTTACTCTACTGGAGGAACCTCTTTTTCAACAGGCTCTTCCCTCTTTATCACTATTTTCTTGTCACTATGTCTAATCATTATACTTACATTGACTGCAACTGCTCCTAACGAAGGTCTTGCAATTGATCTTCCAAACACAACATCTTTTTCTTTAGGTTCTCCAGATTTTTTAATATATCCTGCAACAAATCTTTCTTTTCTTGCCTTTTCTCCACTAAGTTTCCCTTTAATTATTATCTCAACTCCTATAGCTCCTGCATTCATTATACGTTCTAAATAATATTTTCCCAATCTTTTGAAATTAACTCTGTTTTCCAATCCACCCGCTATACTATTTGCTACAATATGTGGATCTAAATCAGGTTCTTGTATTTTTTGAACATCTATTTGAGGATTTTCTATTCCATGGTCTTTTGTCAATTTTTCACTAAGCGCTCTTATTCTCTCACCACCAGCACCAATAACTAATCCTGGTGATGTAGTATAAACTATTATTCTTGTTCCTATAGGAGTATATTGTATTTCAATCTCTCCACATCTTGAATCAGCAAAGTATTCTCTGATAAACTCTTTCATGAATACTTGTTCTTTCATTTTTTTGATAAATAATCTCTCCTTCATATCTAAAACCTTGTTTTTGATAATTAGCATGATTTTGTTTAAATCATGCTAAGTTTTCTAATCGCACTCAAGCAATTAGAAATTAAATCACCGTTGTATCAATATGATTTCTAAATTTGTTGTTTTCATTTTTGAACCAAAGTTAGCTTTTCTCCTCTTTCTTCTAAGATTGTTTCCCATATGTGCAGATGAGTGAAAAAACAATCTTCCTTTCTCTAGACCTAAATTTTCTGCATTTTTTTCACAGCTATCAAGCAGACTTATAAATGCTTCTGCAGTTTTTGTATAATATTTTCCATCTAAGTTTCGTTTTTCTGACATAAGATCATTCAAAAATCTTCTGACAACTGTCAGCTTCTTTCCTCTCATAAACTTTGAAAGCTTTGTAGATTTTTTCATAGATACTCTAAGATTATTTCCATATGCTTTCGCATGCTTCTCTTCAGGTTGAATTGTATAATGCATATATCTAAAACCTCTGGTTTTTGAAATAAATATTTGATTTACTTCAATGGTACGAACTTAGATGCTCTTGTAGCACCAAATCCAGGAGATCCGTGTTGAACCTTTCTTCTTGTTAACGCAAATTCTCCTAAAACATGACCTATCATTTCCTGTGTAAGTGTAACAATTTTGTATTCTTTTCCATCATATATTCCTATCTTTGTTCCTACAATCTCTGGAAGCACTACCATTTCTCTATTTTTTGTTCTTATAAGTTTTTCTCCGTCTTTTCTCTGCCTTATTTTTTCAAGCAATTTTTTCTGTGCAGGAGTAAGACCTCTTTTTAAAGTCCTTCTTTGTCTTGCTGGCAACATTTTTATAAATTCTTCCATAGGTATTGCTCTCAATTCCTCAAATGTTTTCCCTCTATATACAAAATCCTTAACCATATTAAAATCAACTCATTGATTTTGATAATTAGTATGATTATGTTTTAATCATACTAAGTCTTCGAATCATACTCAAATGATTCGAAGGAACTAATCATTTATTTTAATTATCCTTTATTCTTTTTACCAGATCTTTTTGCTGCAATCATTCCAACCTTTCTTCCAGGTGGAGCATGTCTTGAAGCACTTTTCTGTTTTCCAGGGCTTGTTTTTCCACCAAATGGATGGTCTAATGCATTCTTTGCACTAGCACTTACAAGCGGATACATCTTTCCAAGCGTTTTCATCGCATGGTATTTATTTCCAGCCTTCATAAAAGGCTTTTCACTTTTACCATAACCTGCTGGTATTCCTACAGTTGCTCTACAGTTCGAATTTATGTTAACCTGTTTTCTTGATGGAAGTTCAACAACACATTTGTCAACTCCTTTTATCGTAAGTGTTGCAGCTGATCCAGGAGATCTACAAAGTTTCCCTCCATCTCCAGGTCTAAGTTCAATATTAAATATACTTGTTCCTTCTGGAACAGATCCGATATTAACTATGTTCCCATTTTGAACATCAGATCCATATGATATTTTCTGCCCAACATAAATTCCTTTGCTGGGAATCATTAATTCCTGTTTTCCTCCAAACTCAGCAATAGCAACTGGTGTATTCTTACCAGCACTATGAACAATATCAATTATCTTTCCTTCTTTCACTTGATTTAATTCTGAGTATCTTATCTTTCCAATAAATCTATGGCTACGTGCAAGGTATCTTGTATTTCCTTTTCCTCTTCTCTGTTGTCTAAGATTTTTTCCCATATATCTAAAACCTTTGGTTTTTGATAACAAGCAGGAATTCTGTTTGAATTGCTGCTTGGTCTTCAGATTGTTTGAGAACAATCTGAAGGTTAATCATCACATTAAATTTTTTCTCCTAAATCAACTTCTTGTAATTCTCTAAATCCAGCGTTTGTAAAACAAGTTCCAACCACTTCATTATTATAATCTACTATTATTCTATTTCCTTCATGCATAAATGTTGATGAAGTAAATAATTTTGTACCAATTACACCATGATTAACAGGGTAAGATGTAACAACATGGTGATCTCTACAATAGGTTTGGCTAATACTCTGTGCTCCAAAAGATCTTTCTAATTCATCAAACAATATTTTTGCACTTCCTAATGCATATATTTTTGTCACATTCATATTATCAACTCAACTACAAATTTCATAATCATCATATTAAATTATTCCAAGTCTTACTGCAAGTTCTCCAGCTGCTCCTGCATCTTTTAATCTTATGAAAGCTTTCTTCCTATTTTTTTGGTCATTGCTTACATTTACAGTAGCAACATTCAGCTTAAAAATTTCTTCAAAACTTCTTTTAATTTCATTTTTGCTAGCCTTTCTTTCAACTATAAATGTTAATTTGTTCTCACTTTCAATAATTCTTACACATTTTTCAGTCATAAGTACAAACTTCAAAATTTTGTAAGGATCTTCTATCTTCTTCTCATTATCTCTCTTAATCTTCCTTAACTGTCTATCAATTGTTCCCTGAACAGCTTTTTTAACCATATATCATAACCCTATTCTTTAACAACAAAGTTCTTTGTGTACACAATGAATTTAATTCATTGTTGTATTTCATTTAATTTATGCAACGAAGCTTTGCTAAATACTGCAAGTCTTCCAGCTATTGCACCAGGAGCTAACAGCTCTGTATTTTTATTTTCTAAGAGCTCATCTACGCTTATTACATCTGCACCTGCAATATTTTTTGCTGCTTTCAATGCATTAGCTTTGTTAGATAATACAAATAATATACCTTTTTTCTTTCTGTATTTTCTTCCTCTCATCTTTCCTTTTCCAGCTCTGACTTTTTTGTCTTTACACCTTTCTATCTCATTTTCCAATCCGATCTTTTCTAATAAGTTAAAAATATCCTTTGTCTTTGAAACAGATTCCACTGAATCATCTATTATAATAGGTACTTTATGGTCAAATCTATGACCTCTTTCCTTTACTAAATCTTGATTACAGGTAGCTGCAATAGCTGACTTCAGTGATAAAAATAATTCTTTCTTGTTAATCTCCTGCAGCCAAACTTTGGTAGCTTTAGGAGGATGTGCTCTTCTTCCTTTGGTAGCTTGTGGAACAAATCTTGCTCTCATGGCTAAGTATGTTCCTGTTGCAGATTTACCATGTATTCTCTTTATTCTAGCCATTTCTTTGTTCATCATACTAAATCTATAGTGTCTTTTACCATGATAATGGGCAGATGTTCTCTTACCTGCAAGAACATTTGTTCCATATAGCTGTCTTCTTGATGACTGTAAGGATAATACAGCTCTCTTTATCAAATCAGGTCTATAAGGTGTCTTGAAAACACTAGGTAAATCTACTTCACCTACACTCTTTCCATCTACATCATAAACATTTACTCTCATATTAAACACCATATGTTTTATAACAACTTATTTTAAAATCAACGAGTTGATTTTAAAATACAACTAAATTTTAATTAACCTCTATAATCATATTGATTTTTTTCCTGTCCTTGTAAATAATTAGCAGTAGATCTCATATTTCTTTCAGCCACCTTACCTAAAGTTTCTCGCTCTTTTCTAAAAGCCTCATCCCTATCTCTTAGAGCTCTTACAATTTGTGGATTAAAAAATACATAAGGAATATCCATTTTATGCACCTTGTTTACTCTCCAATGAAATATATTTCAGATCTATTGGAATTTCTTTCTTTCTTGCTCTTGCAGCTTTTCTAATTATTAAAAATCTCTTAGTTACTCCTGGAACACTTCCTTCAATTAAAACATAAACACTCTTTACATTACCGTATCTCAAATATCCTCCTTTTACATTTATTTTAGAAGGATCTTCATCTATCAAAATTACTCTTTTATTTATCTCTGTTCTATTATGAAATCCATATTGTCCTGGTAAAGGAACTCTCCAATCAACTTTTCTAGGCACAGTAGAACCAATAGAACCAGTATGCCTATGCATCTGTTTATCTTTTCTTGTTTGAATTCTAATTCCAGATCTCTTTACAGGACCAGTAAATCCATGACCTTTTGTGATTCCACTAACATCAATATATTCTCCTTGTTTAAAAATATCTTTTATACTTATTTCCTTTCCCATAACAGATTCAGCATATTCCATTTTCTTTTGAAGTTCTCCACCTAATGCCAATTCAAATACTTCTGGTCTATTTTTTTTCATTCCAGATTTTTTTGGCTGTGAACATACAATAAGTCTTATATCATGAATTTTATCTTTTTTCATTTCCCTATTTTCCTTACCAGCATATGTTTTTTTCTCCAAAGACAAATCCTTAGGAATATTATCTGTCCATTTTTCGCCTAGTGTTCTTTTACCATAAACATCTTTTTTATAAAATCTTGTTCCAAGAACAAATAGAGAAGGAGACTCAACAACTGTCACAGGTTTTGAGACAATTTTCCCAAAAGTCTGTGATTTTTGATTAGTATCAATAAACTGAACATGTGTCATTCCAACTTTCCATGCACCAAATCCTAATGGCTTAGCATCTGTTACTGTTGTATGAAAATTCCAATTTACATCAGGATAGATACGTTTAGCTCTCTTTTTTGGCCAAAATTGTAAAGATCCTCTTCTTGGTCTACTATGTTTTGGAATTTTTAACCACCTTAAATTATGAAATGCTTATAGCTCTACCATGAAATAAACAGTATATAATTTCATGCTGAGCTATATGTTAACCCAGTGTTATCATGCATGATGAACATATAGTTCATCTGCACATCGAATAAATTAACTTTATTCGAATGTATCAGGATCTTTACTAGGTTAACTATAAACCACATCCATTCTTAAAAAAGAATGCAAGCGATTTTTGGAATTTAACTACACCCAATTTACTTTGGTAATTATCAAAGTCGAATTCAATTAATTTGAAATTAAACTATAAATACACACTTTCAACCTCTTAGCTTCGCTTAAGAACACGCAACATTCTATAAATTTAGTAAAAACACTATTCAAATGTTACTTTGAATATTAGATACTGTATTTTTTCTAAATTGTCATGAGAGTAATATCAATAATCTATAAACAAACTATTTAAGGCTATTAAAAAACTCATCAATTGATAACTATAAATATCAGCTGATATTATATATTATCACATGAAAGTAAAACATATCAAAGAAATAATAAAGGAGAATTTTTTCCTAAATCCAACACAAAGACTTAGGGTAAGGGAGATTGAAAGGTTGTTAAAGCTTCCATTACCGTCTGTTATAAGATATTGCAAAGAACTTGAGAAAGAAGATATTTTGCAAACAATTAAGATAGGAAATGTGGTTTTCTATACTGCAAATAGGTCGGAAAAGAAATTTCTTCTAGAAAAGAAAATTTTCAATATAAAGAGTTTATATTCTTCTGGATTAGTAGATTTCTTAATTAGCGAGTTAAGCAATCCTTCAATAGTTATTTTTGGCTCATATGCAAGAGCCGAAGATATAGAAAAAAGCGATATAGATATCTATATAGAAACGCCTTCTAAAAAAGAGATTAGTCTGGAAAAGTTTGAGAAAGCTTTGAAAAAGGAGATACAGCTTTTTAGACATAAAAATATTCATGAAATAAAAAACCTTCATTTGGCAAACAATATAATAAATGGTGTTGTAATAAACGGATTTATTGAGGTGTTTGAATGAAGGAAGCATCATGGAACGACTGTATAGAAACAAGCTCAGCATTGAAAGCTTTTCCAAATAAAGAAAGAGCTATCTCCTTAATGGAAACAGCGAACGAGAGAATAAGTATAATAAAAGAAATAAATGAAAAGAACTGCAATTTTGTTTTTGAGGACTATTATTCATCTGTTCTGGAACTTCTGCAGGCAATGGTAATACTCAAAGGATACAAAGTTGGAAATCATATATGCATAGGATATTACCTAAGAGATGTCATGAAAAGGCAAGACATCTTTATGGCTTTTGATGATTTGAGATATAAAAGAAATTCTCTGACATATTATGGTAAGATGATGGATTTTGACATAGCAAAACACGCTATAGATAAATGCAAAATGCTTATTAAAGAGATAAATATTTTGCTAAAATGAATCAAAAATTATCATTAGGTCCTTTCAGATTCTAATTTTTGTAAATATATCTCAATATCTGCTAACATATCATCTTTCTCTAAAGGTTTTAGATAAGCTGGTATTCCTTGTTTTTCAGCTTCTTCTACTAATGTTCCTGTGTAAATACAAACTCCATCATAAGAACCTCTTTCTTCTCTAATTTTTTGGGAAAATTCTATTCCATTACAAGGAGATTCTCCATCTAAAATAAAAACATCTGGTCTTTGCGACTCATATATTTTAAGACCAGAAGAATAGTCACTAGCAATAAAAATATTTTCTTCTAAAAATAAATCAGCTAGTTGTCTTCTAAGTAATCTTTGTAACAAGGCTTCATCTTCAACAACTAAAACTTTTGCTTTATATGTCATATTGTTCACCTTAAACTTATTTATCAACTTTTATTGTTCCTGTCTGGAAAGGATCCAAGTGATCATGATATCCCCATGTTCCAACTTTTGTAAATGTGAATGAAAATGTAGAGTTTGACAACATTTCATGACACGCATCAAACATACTTCCAATACATCCCCCTGGTTCTGGATATGAATTATGTGTTGGATGATTATCAGAAGCTGGCCAATGTGTCTTAGTATCTTTATTTATAAAAGTAACTGTGTCTCCAACTTTTATTGATAAAAATCCTGGATTAAATCCATTTGATTTTATTTCAACAATATATTGTGTAGGTCTTGATGAATAACTATAATAATCATATACTACATTTGCCTGTGAATTATCTCTAACTAAAATCCATATACCGCCAGTACATTGATATTCATTTTTAGAAAGTCCTATGATTTTATGCTCTCCTTCTAATCCATAAGGATCTATACAGTTCTTTGAATATGAGTAGCTAGTATCGTAATAAGTAGTCTCAACTGTTGGTATAGCTCTTGCATAAACCAAAGGCGTAGATTGCAGGGGTTGATTATACTGGTAATTATAAGGAGGTTCTAAAACTCCACCATAAAAAGCTAGCTTGTTGCTATATCCATAATAATAAGATTGATCTGAAAAATATCCTGAAAACAACCACTTTCCATTACTACAAACATATTGTCCTTTTGGATTTATTCCTAATGTCTTAGTTTCTCCTTCTATTCCTGGAGGATCTTCGCAGTATCTTACAGTTGAGTAAGAGTATTGGTTATGATATTGATTAGAGTATCCTCCATAAGTATAAGCAGAAGAATATCCCGTTGTATAAGGATAGGAGTTGTAGTATTGACTTGAATAACCTCCAGCATATTGTGCATTGTACGGATATTGATTGTAGTAAGATGTAGTGTAATATGATGGCGGTGTTACAACACCTCCAGCAATAGGATAATGATAATAATCAACAGCAGAACCATAACTGCCATAATATGTTTGTGCCTGTACACTAATAGAAAATATAACAAAAGCTAGCAACAAAGCTGAAATTAAAATTATTTTATTATTCATAAATATCACATTTTAACTGGATCTCCATATATTACAGATATAAGTTCTGATGTGTTTGGGGTTAAGCTAATACCTTTTTCTCTTAGTTTTTGGGAAACATATTCTGTTCTTTGATTTTTATAAGGCAGTAATGATAGTTGTCTTGAAAAAGATTCTATTTCATCATCAGAAAATCTTTTTGCTGCATCATCACTTAGTTTTTTACTTCAACCCAAAAAATCTTAATATAACTGAAAAAATATCAAAGTCTTTTTCTTCTGTTGTAGTTGAATTATATTTGCTAGCTGAAACTTCTTTCCAAGTATAATTTTCAACAATAGAGCTTGTATTCGAAGTAGGTTGTATCCAAATCTCAACCTTTTCTGGAGGTGGCTTTGGTACATTTACAAAAATATCAGAGCAACTTTGAAATTCACTGCTCGTAACAGATTCTGGCCATACATCGCTAACATCTCTTGCACAAATTCTAAATGATTTGCTTGTATCGCTTCTAGGAACCAGAGCTACTTGATAACTCTTTGTCTCTCTTGGAGCAAAATTTTCTTCCAGAATTCCACTAAATGAATTTCTCCAGTCTGTTGGTACTCCTTCTAAGAATAATTTATATCTGATAGTTGCACCTGCATTATTTGTAACACTTAATGATAAAGGAACAGTAGATCCAGTTGTTGTTTGCACAGAGCTTGGCAAAAGCTTTATAGTAGGCTTTTCTGCAATATACTCATAGTAAAATGTAAGATACTCTACTTGATTATTAAGATCCATTCTTTTTACTCCATTTTGTAGCCAATATATAGAAGAATTATCAACAGCTATATCTTTTACAAAACTTACAATAGGTTCTGATCCAACACCTGCCATTATTATGCTGTCATTTAGGTTGTTCATTACAGCAACTCTTCCTGTTCTTGCACCAGTAGCATAAAATATTCCATTTTTTCCAGAAAGTCCAACACGTCCAGCACCTTTTATTACATATATCATATCAGAATCCTTCTGAGCAACCATAAAAGGAGATGATATAGATCTTGAAACTATCTGAGATTCTCCAACAGATTTTATAACAGAAGAACCATTTTGCAGTTGCTCTAGCCAGTAAATAACATTATTTGAAACGCTGACATCTTTTATTCCATTATAAGAGTATAATTTTTCAGGAAGCTGTTCAAATGTACAGTCTTTTATAGCTCTGTATAACCCATCTGCTTGTGAAAAATATATGTAGTTGTCTGAAACACTCACATGATTTGTATAAACATTCTTTACAATTCTAGTTGGACTAAATCTTATCTTAGAAGAACATGATATAGATCCTGAAGAATCTGACCAGTAAATGTTTCCTCTTGGTGTACTGTCAACAGCTATTCCTATACCACCTTTTATATTATAAATTATAGAAGACAGAGTTAGCTTGTCTACAAGAAGTATTCTATTTTCTCCTATAAGATATATGAAACTAGGATCAACATCTATACCTTTCAGATCATTAGCTCCTACAAGACTAGCAATATCTGTTGGCAGTTCTTGTGTAACTATAAGATTTGATTCATATCTTTTTCCAGGTTGTAAATTATTAGGGTTTGGATTTATAGTAAATCTTGCTTCAACATTTTCTAATGGTGCCAAAGTTAATATATCAGTTTCTCCATCAACTTCAATTCTTCCGCTCCAAGAAGACTCGATGCCTCTGGCATCCCTTTCGCTTGGAACTTCTTTTAGCAAGTAGTATCTATTTGGTCCACAGCTTTTGTATGGTATTGGGTTTGTAATTCTTACTACATATGTTTCAGGTCTTGCTTCAGTAACCCTTCTAAGTGATTCTGAAAGATAGTTTAATTTTACAGAAGTTTTTTTGAAAACATTATGTATGAATTCAACCTGTTTAGATATGTTGTATGTTGAATTAGAGACAAGTACAGATAGTTTGTAATCAGTAAATCTAGTTCCTTCAGCTATAAGCATTCCAGACAATAAATCTATCTGTGCTGATTGTCCTGGAAGAAGGGAAAATATTTTATTATTTACTAAGATAGTTCTTCCTGAACTTATTTCAGAAAATCCAACATCTCCAAACTGTGCGCCAGGTTCTTTAGTTACCTGAACATTATAAGAGACACTGACATTTTTATCGTTTATTATTGTAATAGGAAACTTTGCTATCTTTGTAGAATCTGTAGACTCTAATCTAAACTCTGCAACATCAACTGGCAAAGTACATGTTTCATTTACTATAGAAAAAATAGGATTTGTTACATTGAAATAAATATTTCCTGTAGGAATAGTAGCTCCAACAGGTCCTATATACATCCATAATCCATTAGTACATTGATATTGTCCTTTTGCTGTAAGACCAAATATTTTTATCTCACTAGGATATCCGCTTGGATCAATGCAATATGCAGTGCTTGCTCCAGGAGAGTACATAGGATTTGTATAATTATAAGGTCCTCCATATATCAAATTATTTGGAGGAGTATATGGTTGCTCAATAAATGTTGCAAATCCTACAACAGAAAATATTGAAACAATAATAAATATTGATAAACATATAGAATATTTTTTCTCCATTAAAACCACCAAATCATGGAGCAAGAAGCCATTGTCCATTTGAGCATACAAATCTTTGCTGATTATTTATACCAAAATATCTTACCTCTCCATTCAATCCAGTAGGATTTACACAATATGTTGCTATAGGTTGTTGGTAGTTAATAGGGTTTGTATAAACAATAGGTGGTGGATTAGTTAGTGGTTGATTTTGTTGTACAGGAGTTTCTCTTATTCCTCCATAAAAATCTAATTTGTTTTGAGTTGGTGATTGTGGTAGTGTTATTACAAAAGGTATCTGTCTTACAAGTACCCAAATACCCTGAGTGCATTGAAATTCACCTTGTGTTCCAATACCAAATGTTTTTCTCTCACCTTCATACCCATCTGGATCTCTACATGAAAATACTCGTGGATTTGGTGAAGGAATAGGATTTGTATAAGGTGTTGGTCCTCCATATACTAAATTATTTGGAGGAGTGTATGATGGTTCTGGCAATGCTCCAAAAGATGGTGTTGTTGAAGTATAATATTGTGGCGCATTGTAGTTATAGTTAGAATAATCATAGTAGGAAGATTTTGTGCCATATGTAGAATAACATGAATTGTAGTAATAACAAGAATCATAATAATTGTAGTTAGAGTATGAGTAAGGAGTATAGAAGGAATAATCATATGAATAAGTTGGAGTAGAATATCCGTAGTCAGAATAGTAGGTTCCATAACTGTAGTCTGAGTAATATGTACCAGATCCAGAATATGTACTTGGACTACCAGAATAATCTGAATAAGTTAATGCAAATGAAACACTAGACAATCCTACTATGGATAAAATAGCTATAATTAATATAAATATTTTTTTCATCATAAGCACCTAAAAACTAATAACTCTTCTTCCTTGAGGACATGGAAAAGGAAATCTTCGAACAGGATATTGTATCTGAGGACCTACTTGAATAATAAACGTATTTTGTTGTGTAGGATATGACATAGGTCTTCCTTGATCTGAAACATAAGGTCTTTGAGAAGCGTTAGAAACAGGTCTATGCCTTTGTACAGCATTTCTTTTAAAGTTCTCGAATTCTTGTTTATGACTTACAAAATATGCAGCACTAGGAGAAACAAATTTATCAAAATATGCAGGTTGTCCTCTACTAGATCTAAAAACACTTCCATTCATTAAATCTAGTATTGTTTCATTATCTCCATCTCTAAAGAAATTACTTACATTTCCTACATTTTTGTCTTGGAATTCAATTACAATATGATTATCATCATTTTGTGAAAATATAGCAAGAACGTCAGCTACAGCATTTCCTGAATATCTTTGGTGATGTATAGGCTCATTTATTAAAACTTTATTAGCACCTTGACCTTGAAGATAAGCTGTCATTTCTTGTACAATATTTATATCTCCTTGAGGTTGAGGAGTTGGTGTAGGTGTTGAATATGGAGTTCTTGTTGGCTGTGGTGTTGGCGTAGGAGTTCGAGTAGGTATTGGAGTTGGACTAGGTGTTGATGTAGGTCTTGGGGTTTCTTTATGTTGTCTTTCACACTCCTCAACTAAAGCAGTTGCTTTTCTAACACCTTCATAATAATACCATTCTAAACGTGACCAATTAGTTTTATCGCTAGAATTTACTGGAAATCCAGGAGGAACGTAGCTTAAAACATTTCCATTTAATCTGAAAGCATATCTTCCTGTACCATTGTATATATTGTGTCCTACACCACGAATATCAAAAACTTCTACTGGTTCCCCTTTATATAAAATTGCAACATCAGCTGTCTGACCGTCTCCTAATTCATAATCTCTTTTAATATCAATGTTGTTTCCAGATCCGTAACTAAGATGCAACTCATCTAGTCTATATTTTATCATTCTTTCAAGAGTTTCTCTTGGATCTTCTTTTTGAGTAGCTGTTCTTGTCGCAGGATTGGCATATGCAGTTGAATTATCGCAACCAACTTCTGATATTCCTTCTGATATCATTGCTAATGTTGCAGCGCCGAGTAAAAATCTATTTCCAGCTTTTCGTAAATTATTCATAACCACACCAAAGTATACTATGCTATAGTAACAAAAAGCTTATAAAGCTTTCAGAATGACAATTTTGTATTATTGGTTAACCCAGATATATTAAAAATAGTAAAAAATAAGAAAAATGGGCGAAAATCAGCAGTAAGTCTATATGAACAAATATCACAATTTTTCACAAATTAGCTAAAAATTGGACAAGAAGAAGATATCGATTATATTAACTGATTTTTATGGTCCTTAATACTTTAAATTCAATTACTCTATAAATTTGCTATGGGCGGGTAGCTCAGTTGGTAGAGCATACGACTGATAATCGTAAGGCCGAGAGTTCGAACCTCTTCTCGCCCATTTATTCATAATTCTTAAGTTCTCTGAATGTGTTGGTAAAATTAAGATCTTTTATAGTTGCATTTAACATCTCCTCAGATTTTCTGCTCTGCTCTTTCTTTAAGTTAATCATATACAAATCATTCCATCCATATTTAGCTCTCTTGTGAATATACAATTTTGGATCTAATTCAAGCCTCTTTAGTATTTCAATTACCTGTTCTGATAATTTCTTGGAAATAGTTACAAATGTAAATCTAATCTTAAGATAACCATCTGTTAGCATCAATCCTAATAAGAAGCCTCTTAAAAATTGTTTAGAATAAATTTTTTTCAAATGAACTGTCTTAGTTTTGTTTTTTCCTAAATTAAGATAATTTTCAGGAAAATCATGTATAAATTTTGAATATGTTCTAATAGATGCTCGATTTCTTCCATCAAAGTTCATATGAGTTTCTTTTCCAAATAAATCATATATTATCTTTGATATGAACTTAGAAAGTAGCTTATTATCTTTATGCAAATGTATTTTAGAATAATAGCCTTTTCTATAAAATCTACAGCCGTCTCCTGCCCATATACCTATATACGTTGCAATTAGTAATTTATCATTTGTCTTTATTTTAGTAATTCTTTGTTGTTTGTTTAGAATACCAAGTTTTTCTAGCTTCTTTGATACAGTAGATGTTGATAAACCTGTTAGTTTAGCTACTTTTCTAGTAGACTGATGTTTCAAATATAACTCTTTTATATTCTGATCCATCATTTATTATAGAAAAACGTGTATATAAGTTTTGTGGTAGAGAGTTCCATATATTACAAGACTCAAATTTAAAGTATTTGTTTAAGAATATTTACTTAATTGCATATTAAGAAAACTTCATCACACTATTCAGTATGCTAAACGCATTTACAATATCTATGAATTCTACATTCTTTTTAGAGTTGTTGAAAGCAATCTGCTTTGAAACCCTGTCTAAAAACATAAAACAGAAAAGCAGATGCTTTGGATAATTTTCCTTATAAAGTATTCCATTTCCTTTGCTTAGAAAATCCATGAATTTTACAACTTCTTTTTTATCTATAGTTATAGAGATATATTGCTTGGGATCTATAGAAAGTTTTTCACAAGGAAATATTAAATTTATTGCCAATTTGGTAGGAATTTTTATTAAAGCTGGATAAAATCCTCTTGAATAAGCTGCCAAAGTCATGAAAAGCCTTATTTTTTCTAGCTTAGATATATCTTTCTTAGTTTTTAGAAAATCTTCTACATCTTCATTAGTTATAGGTTTCTTGGCGTCCTTTATTCCGCAAAGTATAGTATACCATTCATCTAAATAATTTTCTCCAAGTTTTGATATTGTATATGAAAGAACATCAGAAGCTATAGTATTTCCTTTATGAATAAATGTATAGTCCTTTAATGCGGATTTTGCTTCAAGCTCTCCAGAAAACTTACCACAAACTACTTGATTAAGACCTATAGAACTATCTGGAAATCGCCTGCATATTTTAGGCTTGTAGTCATAACCATGTTTTATTTGTATACTGCATTTATTGTCAGCAAGGAAAACGCATTTACCGTCTTTTCTTTTTAGAATTATTTCTCCATCCTTTTCTTCTGTAAAATCTTTGTATCCTAATTCTTCAATAGTTCTTATATCTTCTCCATCTATAGAAACAATCATCTTACAGCATCTTCCGCATTGTGTACAATCCCACATAAAACTATTTTGATAACTTTTGTCTTAAAACTTCTAGTAATTCAGGAAATTCAACTTTATCAACATCAGTACTAAAATGTCCTTGATCTGGATATTCATGGTATTCTGTATTCAATTTTTGGGCCACATATCGTGCCTCATCAATAGAAATATATGGATCGTTTAGCGAGTGGAATTGTATTACCCATTTTACATTATCTTTTATTTTATTCCATTGCCAAGAATGGTCAAAATACCCGCTCATCTTTTCTCTTTCATCTCCCAAGTCAGTATGACAAACACTTACAAGAATAATTCCTTGAAGTTTGTGAGTTTCTGCATATATCAATGCAGCAACAGCTCCAGAAGAATGTCCTATTAGAATAGAATCGCTATCATTTCCTAATTGTTGTTCTATAAAAGGCAACCAAAATTCTTTTCTTGCTAAATTAGCATCTGGCATATTTTTAGCAATGATTTTAAACCCAAGTCTTTTTAGTTCTTTGGTTATCCATGGATACCATATTTCAGACATGTTTGCATTTCCATTTCCAGGAACTAGCATTATTTTCATAGAAATCAACTATGCTGGAAATAAGTGTTCTTGAATTTTTGGTAGAAATTGAATTCATCTAATATCACAACCTTTACAGGATCTCCTTTTTCTATAATAAACTCAGATCCTTCTTTAATATAATCTCCAGAATGACCATCTATTATAAGAGCACACTCGCCTTGCGTTACCTTTACTTCTATCTTTTTGTTGGCAGGAATAATCATTGGCTTTATTCTTGAATGGAAAGGATATAGTGGAACTAGATGTATTACATCTAAACTAGGATCTATCATAGAGCCTCCTGCACTCGTGGCATACGCAGTAGATCCAGATGGAGTAGAAAACAATAAACCATCTCCCCAAAAATCAAACTCAGTCTTATCAATTATAAATTTTGATTTCAATATTTTAGAAGGTCTTTTTCTAGCAAAAGCTATTTCATTAAGACATAGAGGAAATTCTGTATGAAATACTCTATCCACTAAACGTTTTTTTACTCTAGTACATTTTAGTCTAAGTCTTTCCTGTATTGTAAAATCATAATGCAATATTTTATTAATACTTTTTGTCAAGGTTTTGAAGTCAGTTGTACAAAGAAATCCATACCCTTCTAGCTTAACTGGTAGTACAGGAACCTTTGCCTGGTAAGCAGTCCATAAAAAGGTTCCATCTCCTCCTAGAGTAATTATCATATCTCCTGCAAATCCTTTTACAGATGTTCCTAAATCCCTAAATCTTCTAAGCTTTCTTGCAGTAGATTGGTCAAATAAAAGTTTAACCCCTTTCTCATCTCTCATAAGTTTTTCAAGCTTCCTAGCTGCCAAAAGTCCAGCTGCATTTTGTTTCGCTACTACTAGAATATTCATAATATGATTATAGAAAGAATGGATTTAAATTAAGGTTTTGTGAAAAGAAAAAATATATTTATCTAAATACTTTCTCTTTCCATAGTATCTCAAACTGCTTTTTATACAATTCATAAATTCTTTTATTTTCAATTCTAACGACAATTGGCTCCTTTCCCATCCAGTTACTAATAACAACCTTATTTCCATATATCCAGTAAACACTTAATGTAGAAAATTCTTTTGGTAGCGTATATTTTGTTTTTGCAAAAGGAAATTTTGTTATCTTATGTCCTTTTACTTCAGGATCAGCTAAATTTCTCATGGTAAATCCTTTCTTTTTTGCCCTATTTTCCCAATCATCTATATACTCTGGTCTTTTGTCAATAAAATATCCTCTGGCTCCTATAAAATCACAATGACCTGCATCAAGCATTTCTTCAAAAGATTGTTGTATAGCGTCTAAGCCTTTTAGAATAATAGTTTCTTTGTTCCACATTTCCTCAAATATTATACGATTTGCATCAGCCAATCTCTTATTTTTAATCTGTATCCATAGGCTGTCATTAGGCAAAGATATCAGTGTCTTGTCAGCATATACAATAACAGCAACAGGATTTTCAAAAGTTTCTGAAGATATTTTTATTTTTGTGTTTTTCAAATACTTTATTTTATTAAATACTTTCATTTTATCTCCAGATAATGCCCTGCACTTTATTCCATTTTCAGCCCTTTTTCTATGAAATCTTAGAAGAAAGTTTTGGAAAGAATCAGGAGCTTCGCTAAGACCATTTACCAAAATCTCATCTCCTTTTTTCAAATTTAACATATCATAGAAAGCTGTTTTAGCGCCCTTAATTCCTTTGAATACCTGAGTTTCTGATTCCAATCCTTTCAAAGAACGTTTTGTTTCAAGAAATGGTATTATTTTTTCCAACTCCTTTTCTTGTCTCTTTAATCTAAACTCCTTTTCTTTTACATAATCCATAAGCCTGCTTGGAGAAGCTGCTTCAAAATATTTAACACCTGACTTTATTACATAGGAAACCAGTCCTTTTTTCATCAGTTTCTCCAATAGCTCATATATTTTGCTAGAAGCAACCCCAGATTTATCTACTATAGGACCTTTTGTACTAGATCCAAGTTCTATCAATGAAAAGTAAACCTTTATTTCAGAGTCTGTCAGTCCTATATCTCTAAGAAGATCTATCCTAAATTTATTTTCCATAATAATTAATAATTTATATATTTAAATACCCCTTATGGGGGTGCTAATATTTATATTGATGATAAGTACATTACTTCTCTATTGGAGTGAGGTGTGAAATATGAAAATGTACGAATTGTTAAGAAATGCTGCATTAAGTATAGGAGGAGCTTTTATTCTAGGATCAGCAACTCCTGCTGTTGCAGATGACACAAAAACATATCCAACATTCAATAAAGGATACAATACATTTGAGGTAAGTACTGATGCAAAAGGAAGCAAAACATATAGACTAACCACAAATAATAGTGTAGATTTTGAAAATCTTAGAGTAACACACAATGCAATAAATAACTATTTTCCTACTACAGATAAAATAAAAGGTGCTAATAGAATAGCAGTTGGTTCAAAAGATCTTCCTATAGAAGCAGTTGGTGTATTCAAACCAGGCGCAAAAACAGGATATGCAAAAGGCGGTCTTAGATACAATCTCAGCAAAACAGGTTTTCTAGATGTAGTTACAGACGGTAGTTCAATAGAAATAGGTGTTGTATATCCTATAACTCTGCTAAAAAGATCTGATAGACCGTTATTAACAGGAAGAGTGATAGCAGGAGCAGAGCATTTCATGACAGGTAAGAAAAAAGGAAAAACAGATCTTACATCAGAGTTGGAGTTAAATGCAATGCTAAACGAAAACTTATTTGGATTTGGTAGAGTAACCCTAACTGGCTCTAAACCAAGATATGAAATAGGTGTAGGAGTGAAATTCTAATTTTTGTTTCAAGGATTCTTGTCAGCTATCTTCCATATTAATTCAAAATGCTTTCTATAAGCATCAGCCATTTCCTTGTTTTCTATAAATATAACTGTCAAAGGTTCCCATACAATAAATGCTACGATATTTCCAAATATAGCAGTAGGCATTGGACTGAAGAATTTTTTATCAACATATCTATAAGTTATATGTGCGTATTTGTATGTGAATTTAGTACCTTTTTTTGTTATCAATCTTTCTTTTATCCCAAATTTTATACATTTTCTTATATAAGATTCTATGATATACTTGAATTTTTCAGAAAATATTGTATCATCTATGCCTATTCCTAAAAATTCCTTGTTCTCCTGCAAAGGTCTTGAAAGAAATAACTTAACTCCTTCAACTCCTTCATATACCTCTACTTTTAGAGGCTTTGTGTCTGCTTCAGATAGTTTTGTCAATCCAGGTAATATTGTTTCAAGAAGATCTCTCTTTTCCTTTAAAAGAGCGTCTAAGTGAGAAGGGTGAGATGCTTTGAATAGCTTTACACCATTCTTTGTAATATAACTTACCAACCCTTTCTTCACCAGACTATCCAAGAAATCATATATAGTAGTTCTATGAATCTTAGTCTCTGTTTTAATTTTGTTTACCTGAACTTCGCCTAATTTAAGCAAAGCCAGATAGACAGCAGCCTCACCCTCGGATAACCCCAACTCTTTCAGTGTTTCTTTATTATTCATAATATTATCTATTTCTAGTATTTAAATGTGTTGTCGTTTAAACGACAACATTAGTTAATATTCTTTTATCAACTAAAGAATAGTTACAGGTTGAATTTAATGAGTAAATATATTGAAGTGGCAAAAAAGATAAAAGATAGTATAGACGGAAGACAAAAAACACATACAACAATATTGCCTGTCATAAGTTTTCTTGCTAGACAGTATGATGTAAGCGAACGTACTATAGGAAGATCTATAGATTATCTTGTTGATCAAAGCGTTCTAGAGAGAAAACACGGTTCTATACAGGTTACTTGGGAATATAGATCTAATGTTTGGGATGATTCAAATATGTTCAAAAAAACATTTCAAATAGAACGAGCTAAAGAAATGTTTGAACAAAATGATGATTGAATGGAAAAAACAGTAGATTTGTTTAGAGATGCAATAAAAAGAGGGTCTTTAGGATATATTATAACACGCTTGGATTACAACATTTTAGCAGAAGAATATGGAGTAACATCACATGAAGTTAGAGAAGCGTGCGAAGTTCTGGAAAACGAAGGGTTGTTAACAAATATAGGAAGCGGAAAATACGCAATAGAACTAGATCCTAATAATAAAACTTCGCCTGAAAATCTTCAAGCTCTTTCTGAGATAGCTGATGGAATAGTAGAAATTGGAAGAATGCAGAGATATGGAGTAAAAACAACTGTCCATCATTGGACACAAGCTTTTTGTATAAATAGAAGAAATTATGAGTAGTTTCTAGTTATTTAGATATTTCTCAGTTTATAATCTTTCTTTGTAAGTTCTATATATGAAAGACTTCCATTCGTTAATAGAATATAAACCAGATCTAAGAGATCTAGCTACATTTACTCCTAATAAACAAAGCCCAATATTTAACTGGTTTTACTATAAGGAAGGGTATTCTAAACAGTTAGTTGAAATGATTCTAAAAGATTTTAATGTTCAAAGCAAGCAAATAGTATTAGATCCTTTTTGCGGTAGCGGTACAACTTTGCTTGCATGCAAACAACTTGGCATAAAAACAATTGGCTTTGATGTTTTACCAATATCTGTATTTGCAAGCAAGGTAAAGACACAAGACTATGATTTAGAGGAGCTTAGAAAAGAAAAAGAACGAATATCAAAGATAAGATTTGAAATGCCTGGTCCTGAAAAAATAGATGACTTCCAAGTTTTTATGAAAAGATATTTTTCAAAATACGCTGTTGAAGATATTATATTCTTGATAAGAGCAGTTAATGGAGCTCGTGAAGAAAATGTAAAGGATTTTTTCAAACTAGCTTTGGTAAACACAGCAATGAAAATAAGCTATGCTTGGAAAGATGGTGCAGTTTTGAAAGTCAAAAGACATCCAACTCCTCCTATGAGAAAAATGTTCAAAAGAGTTTGCGAAAACATGATTAAAGATGTTAAAAACCACCAAACAGGCACAGGTTCTGTAGAAGTAAAACAGTGTGATGCCAGAACACTTGACCTTGACGATGAAACAGTAGAGTTTATTATAACATCTCCTCCTTACTACAATAACATAGACTATACAAAGATCTATGAAATAGAAAATTGGTTTGTAAGAAACATTATAGAAAAAAAACCTCTTGTCAGATCTTTTGTAGATGGAACAGAATCTTATTTTGAAGACATGAAACAGGTTATAAGTGAGATGTATAGAGTTTTGAGAAAAAATGGCAAAGTAGCCCTAGTAGTTGGAAACGGCTACGATAAGATAAACAACAAAGTAATAGAATCTGACATAATTCTTTCTCAAATATCAGAAGATATAGGTTTCATAGTAGAAAAAATAACAGCTGTCACAGAGCGGGCAGCGTTAGTAGACAGAACAAAGAAAGTTGGCTCTCTAAGAGAATCTATAATTATAATGGAGAAGAATTAAGCATATAGTAAAGTTCCTATGACAACCAATGCATTAAGTACTAAGAACATTGCATACATTATCATTATAGGTTTTTCTTTATGGATATATCCGTAGATAAACATTGGTATTGAGAACAGCGTGAATAAAAACCATGTTGTTAAAGATACTCCTAAAGCATTTTTATTTATCCATACATCGTAAAGCTGCGGAAGAATCGTAAGAGGATTTATTATTGATATTATCAAAATTATTTTGTCAAGTAATTTTAATTTCTCTTTTGAAAAAATATGTAGGCCAGACTTTTTAGGTCTGTTTCTTTTGTGTATATGATGTATAGCTCCAGTAGGTTTCATATTATAAAGTACTATTGAACGGTATATAAAATTTGTATCTATACATGGGTTATGCCAAAATTGGAACAGTTGGAAAAGGAAATTAAGAAAATAAACGATAGAAATAAGAATGTAGAAATAGATAAAGCTTGGGAAACAAGCTACACAAGAAGAGCTCTGCTTGCAATATTTACATATTTAGCTATAGGCATCTATCTTTCTGTAATTAACGTGCCAAATCCTTGGCTTAATGCAATAGTTCCAGCAGTTGGCTTCATGCTATCTACTTTAACTTTACCATTTTTCAAGAATCTATGGATAAAATATAAGAAAGAGTGATTGAAATGACAAAAAAACATTGGGAAAAAATATACAAAAATAAAGAAATAGATGAAACAAGCTGGTACCAAGAAAATCCAGAACAATCTTTGAATCTTATATCATCTACAAAATTACCTAAAGAATCAAGCATAATTGATGTTGGAGGAGGAGAATCTCTTTTGGCAAATAAACTCATAGAATCAGGCTATAGAAACATAACGGTTCTTGACATATCTTCCACCTCTATAAGAAAAGTCAAAAAAAGACTTGGGAGAAATTCAAAAAACATAGAGTTTGTATTATCGGATATTCTTGAATATGATACATCTAAGAGATTTGATGTATGGCACGATAGAGCTACATTTCACTTCTTAATAAATGAATTAGATATTAAAAAATATGTTAAACTTCTTGACCAACTTATAAAATCAGGAGGGTATCTAATAATAGCGACATTTTCTACTAAAGGACCTGATATGTGCAGTGGATTGGATGTAAAGCAATATTCTAAAGAATCAATGAAGAAGATATTTAATAATTTCAGGCTTGTAAAGAGTTTGGAAGCAAATCATAGAACACCATCAGGAAAAATTCAGAAATTTATATATTGTATGTTTAAGAAAAAGTGATATCATGATAAAAGAAAATTCAGCAGGCGGTATAGTATTTAGAAAAGAAAAAGAAAAAATCTTTATCTTAATGATAAGAGACCACAACGACAAATACACATTTCCAAAAGGTTTTATAGAAAAAGGAGAGACTGTGAAAGTTGCTGCATTAAGAGAGGTAGAAGAAGAAACTGGCGTAAAAGCTGAGTTGATAGAAAAATTAAATGATTTAAAATTCTTTTTTGTGCGGGACGGAGAAAAAGTTTTCAAGACAGTTTCATTTTACCTAATGAAAACAGAGCAGAAAGAGCTTACTCCGCAATGGGAAGTAAAAGGAGCTGATTGGATAGAAATAGAGCAGGTAATAGAAAAAAGTGGCTACAAAAATCAAGAGCCCTTAATAAAACTAGCCATAGAAAAAATAAAAAAGCTACTAAGTAAAAAGTCTTTGAAAGATTTTTAATGTTTTATATATATCTATATAACATGAATTTTAAGGCGATAGGAGAATATTATAAATTTAGAAGAGGATGGATTGATTTAGAGCATCGAGCATATCTAAATGGTATACCACCTTTAGATATACCGTTTCATTCAGCTATGAGAAATTATATAGAAAACAATACTCCTGAAACACCTAACCATGTCGCAGATTCTATTGGAACATTCTTAGCAATTATGGAATATGCAACCATGCATCCAGTCACATCTATCAAAATCTCTATAGAAACGCCAACTGAGAATGATTATAGAAAAAGATTTGCTAAAGAATATGAGAAGAAGCTGAAAGAGCAAGGTTTATAATTATTTTCTAACCCTACAAATCTGTCCATCATTTGCGTGCAGAAGTTCTTTTGTAGAAATCTTTACAAGCGAGTTTTGAGAACCTCCTCCACTATACACAACGACTTTTTCCATTATCCTTTCATCTATTAAAAATATGGCTGAATATCCAAAAGAAGGAGTTCCTCCACAAGGATATCCACTTAACTGCAAAATTTCTTCTGGCGTAGCAATTCTAGGTCTAGTTATATTTAGAACTTTAGAAACTCTCTCAGTACTTGCTCGATCTTCACCTTTTACAATAGTTACAATAAGTTTTTCATCAGCACTAAACATACAAATATTCTTAACAAAATCTTCCTTAGTAGCATTAACAGCTTTACATGCATCTTCCACTGAATGGCAACTTTGTTCAAACGAAAGATGTTCACAGTCTATGCCATGTTGTTTAATATAATCTTTCAGCTTGCTTTCATAGAATTTCATTTTTTTATAATTGATTGGAATCTTTAAATACTATTATTGTTATAAATATTAATTATAACAAAGGTGATTATATGGCAACTCTATCAGTAGCAGTTCCAGAAGACCTAAAAGAAAAAATGTCTGGACTTGAAGAAGTAAATTGGTCAGCTGTAGCTAGGAAAGCATTTGAAGAAAAAGTGAAAGAAATAGAATTTATGAAAAGGATGGCTAATAAGAGCAAATTGACTGAGAAAGATGCAAAAGAAATATCAGATAGCATAAATAGAAACATGGCTAAAAAGTTCAGAGAGATGAAATAAAATGCATATTGTTATAGACGCAAATGTAATAATAGCTATGTTGATAAAACCAGGAAAGCCAGTAGAAATATTCTTTAGAGAAGATCTAGAAATATCTGCTCCAGAAATAATTTTCGAAGAGCTTAGAAATCATAAAGAAACCATAATTAAAAAATCACATATAAGTGATATTGAAATAGAAGAACTTTTAAGATTATTGAGAAAAAGGATTATTTCTATACCACAAAAAGAGTTTATAGATCATATTAAAGTAGCAGAAAAAATATGTCCTGATCCAAATGACGTTCAGTACTTTGCTTTGGCACTTCATCTTAACTGTCCAATATGGACAAATGAAAAAAGACTAAAAGAACAGTCTGTAATTAAAATCTATTCAACTCATGAATTGATAGAAATATTTAAACATTAATAGTTTCCTATTAAATTACTAGAAAGAACAGGTGCTAAAAATATATGGATCAAACCCCTGAAAAAGTTAAACCTCAGCAATACAATGCTAAAATAGCTGAAAAAACATGGAGTGAGTTTTGGCAAAAAAATAATATTTATAGATTTGAGAAAAAAGGAAATATATTTAGCATAGATACGCCACCACCATATCCTTCAGGAGATTTTCATGCAGGAAATGTTCTAAACTGGGCTTATTTTGATTTTATAGCTCGTTACAAGAGGATGCAAGGATTTTCAGTACATTTTCCACAAGGATGGGATGTTCACGGCTTACCTACTGAAAGTAAGGTAGAAAAATGGAAAGGTAAAAAATCAAGCGAGGTACCAAAAGACCAATGGTATAAGTGGTGCGATGAATGGACAGTTTCTCATATAGACGGAATGAAAGAAATGATAAACAGACTTGCAATATCTGTAGATTGGTCATTTGAATTCAAAACATCTGATCCAGAATATGTAAAAATGATTCAACACAGCTTTTTAGAATTAATGGAAAAAGGTTATGCTTATAGAGGAAAACATCCTATAAACTGGTGTACAAACTGCCTAACAGCAATATCAGATGCAGAAGTAGATAGATTAGAAAGAAATAGTAAATTATATTCAATAAAATTTCCTCTTGAAGGAAAAGGCGAAATAGTTATAGCTACCTCAAGACCAGAACTTTTAGCCGCATGTGTAACAATAATAGTAAATCCAAAAGATGATAGATACAAAGAAATTGTAAACAGACGAGCTCGTGTGCCATTATTTGATCATGATGTAGAAATTCTTACAAGCGATACAGTTGATATGGAATTTGGAACAGGAATAATGATGGTATGTACTTTTGGAGACAAAGAAGATGTATCTATTGTTTTGAAAAACAAATTGCCTATTCTAGACGCTATTGATGAAAGAGGTTGTATGACAGAACTTGTTAAAAAATATCACACCATGCCTGTAGCAGTTGCCAGAAAAGCAATTATAGAAGATCTTAAAACAAAAGGATTTATTATTGGAGAACAACAAATTTTACAAAGAACAGGTATTTGCTGGAGATGCAAAAACCCTATCGAAATATTAAATAAAGAGCAATGGTTTATCAGAGCAACTCAGATTAAAAATCAGATGATCAAAGAAACAGAAGCCGCAAAGTGGCACCCAGCTTTTATGAGAATCCACCAACTACAATGGACAGAATCATTAGATTGGGATTGGGTAGTTTCTCGTCAAAAAGTTTATGGATCTCCTATTCCTGTTTGGTATTGTTCAAATGATTCATGCGCTAGTATAATAACACCGTCTATAGACGAACTTCCTATTGATCCAGAAAAAAAAGAGAAAAAATGCCCTAAATGTAATTCTGTAGCAAAGCCAGAAACAGATCGTTTTGATACATGGTTTGATTCATCTATGCAAAATTATTGGAATGCAGGCTGGCCAGATAGAAAAGACGATAAACGCATGGGAGACTGGCAAGATTATATACCAGCTTCTTTGCAGCCCAATGGACAAGATATCATAAGAACATGGGATTATTATCTTATGCTGCGTTCTTTGATGCTTACAAAGGTTCCAGCATATGAAAACGTTTTGATTAATGGTATGGTATTAGGGGAAGATGGAAGAAAGATGTCAAAAAGTTTAGGAAATTATGTAACAGCAAAAGATATTTTTGAAAAATCTTCTGTAGACGCAGTAAGATATTGGACAACAACAGGCGCTACTGGTAATGACATACCATTTTCATGGAAAGAACTAGCACATGCTGAAAAATTCTACGTAAAGTTAACAAATATAGTAAACTTTGCTTCAATGCACATAAACTCAGCTATGGAAGATTCAAATATTGACCATCCATCCAAGCTGATAAAATCTACAAATGACTTAGAATATCTAGACAAATGGATGCTTTCTCTTTTGGAAAAACTAGTATCAGATGTTACAGAAGACTTTGAGCATTATAATTTTTCTCTGCTTAAGATAGAAGAATTTGTCTGGCATGAACTTGCAGATTATTATCTTGAAATGATAAAGCATAGAGTATTTAACAACTACAAAAAAGAAGAAGCTGCTTTCACGCTATACACTTGTTTGTATACAGTTACAAAGCTGCTAGCACCATTTGCACCGTATGTAACAGAAGAAATATATAAATCATTTTTTGAAAAGTTTGAAACAAGTAAGTCAATTCATTTGACAAGTTGGCCAGAATTTAGCGAAGAGTTAATAGATGAAAAAGCAGAAGAACTAGGAAATTCAGCAAAAGATATTGTTTCTGCTATTCGTCAATATAAGACATCTAACAAGCTTCCCCTAAACGCTCCATTAAAAGAAGTTATAATAGAAGATGATTCAATCATTCCGCTTATAGAAGATCTTAAAGGAACCTTGAAAATAGAAGATCTTCAGACAGGAGCTGTATCAGACGAAAGCATAATAACAAAGAAAGGAATCAAGATTAAAATTATCTCATAGTATTCTGCTAAGCATCAGCTTAGCTCTAATTTATATTCTACGGTTGAACTATTAATATAATATTCTAATATGGTGAATCAAGTGGCAGAAAAAATGAATGAAAAAGATCCAAACGACGTATGCGAATGTAATGAGCTAGTGGAGAGCGGAAGAAGGTGAAGTAATGGCAGATAAAATATCAGAGAAAGAGAAGTTTAAACTTAAAAAATTGATAAAAGAACTAGAAGCAATTAGAGGAAGACACACAGAGCTAGTTACAGTACACATTCCAGCAGAGTACAGTTTTAATGATATTGTAAACATGCTTAGAACAGAGCAAAGTACTGCTGAAAATATTAAGTCAAAAGCAGTTAGGAAGAATGTAACAGCTGCTATCGACAAAATTATTCGCAATCTTCAGCTATACAAAAGACCTCCTGCAACTGGCTTATCAGTTTTCTGTGGAAATGTTTCTCAAAGTGAAGGCGATGATGATATTCAGTTATGGGCAATAGAACCTCCAGATGAGCTTAATACAAAATTGTATTGGTGTAGTCAGAGATTTGACGTTACTCCTTTAATTGAAATGGTAGAAGAACGGGAAATATATGGAATACTTTGTATGGACAGGCAAGAAGCAGATGTAGCTCTTGTATTTGGAAAAAAAGTAAAATCCCTTATTCATATGGAATCAATTGTTCCTGGAAAAAGTCGTGCTGGTGGTCAGAGTTCGCAGAGATTCAGCAGGATTAGAGAAGGACTAATGCATGACTGGTATAAAGAAATTGCAGAAGCAGCAAACAGAGTATTTGCAGAACACAAAGACGTTATAGGAATTTTAATTAGCGGGACAGGACCAACTAAAGAAGACTTTCTAAGAGAAGAACTATTGCATGCAGATGTTAGAAAAAAAATACTAGGAACAGTTGACACAAGCTATACAGGAGAATACGGATTAGAAGAAACACTTGCACGTGGACAAGATTTGATAAAAGAATCTTCTATAACAAAAGAGAAAAATTTATTACAAGGGTTTCTTACAGAACTTCAGAAGCCATTAGGTCTTGTAGTCTACGGGTTAGAAGAAACTGTTAGTGCAATAAATAAAGGAGCTGTAGCTTCTATTCTTGTTAGTGATTCTACAAAATACAGGCATTATGAAATTGAATGCGGATGTAATAAATCCTCTTTAAATACCGTTCCTGAAATAGTCCCAAAGGTCTGCAAATCTTGCAACCAGTCCATAAAAATAACAAGAGATATAGAAATTACAGATTTTCTTGAGGAACTTACAAATAATTATGGAACAAAATTCACTTTAGTCTCCGCAGATACAAGAGAAGGCCAGCAGTTCTTGGCACTAGGAGGTGTAGGAGGTTTCATGAGATATAGGATAATGTAATTTTTAGATGTAATGAGTAGAAATTAAATTAGCAATTAGGATGTTTTATTTTATGCAGCTTCTTCAGATCTATATTATTTCTGTCTTCAGCAACAGTTATAACTTTCTTTACATAATCAACAACATCTATAGGAAATTTTCCTAATGTAGTCTCTCCAGAAAGCATCACAGCATTTGCACCTTGCACAACCGCAGTATAAACATCATTGACATCAGCTCTGCTAGGTCTTTTATTTTCAAGCATAGACTCCATCATTTGTGTAGCTACAATACAGAATTTCTTTTTCTTATTACACATTTTTATTATATGTTCTTGCATTAGGGGAACATATTCAATAGGAACATTTACTCCTAGATCTCCGCGAGCTATCATTATACCATCGCTTGCGTTGACAACATCTTCTATATTTTCAACAGCTTCATGATTTTCTATCTTTGATATTATTTTTATTTCACTTCCTGCAAAATTTCTAGCTTCTTCAACATCTTTAGCAGTTTTAATATGTGAAAGAGCTAGATAATCAACTTTTTTCTTTATAGCAAGTTTTATTATTTCTTTGTCAAAATCTGTTATAGCATCTTCTTCTGAAGTCACAAATTCAGAAGCAACAGATTTCCTAGGTTTTATAACACAATCTTCCAATACTTCACATTTTACTCCATCTAACCCTTTTTCAACTATTAGTATTTCACAGTTCCCATCATCTATAAGAATTTTTGATCCTACAATCAATTTTCTAAGCATGCTTCCGTTAGAAAGCTTTATTCTGTTTGTTCCAGCTCTTCTGGAAAGATATAGAGTATCCCCTTTTTTAAATTCGATAGCCTTTTCTACATTGCTTATCCTAACCTCAGGGCCTCTTAGATCTACAAGAATTTTTATTGCCATATTATGTTTTGAATTTATTCTTCTAGCAGTATCAATTCTATTTTCTTGTATCTCTATAGTTTCGTGGGAAAAGTTTATTCTCGCAATATTCATTCCTTTTTTGGCCATGCCAAGCATTATATCTTCTTTCTGTGAAACAGGGCCTATTGTAGCTATGATAGATATAGTCATTAGATAATATCTCTTCCGCTGATATTTAACCTTTCAGGAAAAATTCGAAATCGTGCATACCAACAATATGTAACTATTAGTTGCATGATGTAAATCCTAAAGTAACATAAGTTATTTTGGATTTTACAAATGAATTAATATAGTTCGTTTGATAAAAAGACTTCGAAATACGATTGATGGATCGAAGTTTTTTTCACACAACAAAGAAATAATGATTATAATTCATTATTTCAATTACAGATTGCTTCAAAACAAGAATCTTATATAGCATAAACACGCAAGTCAGCTCCATAAGGACATAATATTCTTTGAAGAGAATGTATTACAGTTTCGTCATGTATTTTATCTCCTGATAAAACAGCCCTATAAAAAATACCTATTTGAGAATCTAAATAAAATGGTGCAGTAATAGATGTTACATTATCAGCCACTCTTCTAAGTTGTTTTGCAAAAGCATCTCCAGCTAGGCTTCTGCCATTAATACCAAACAAATAAACTCTTCCAGACATAACTAAAATTACCAAGAAACTTATTTAACCTTTATATGCAGCAAATTTGCATATATTAACAAAAAATTAACTTATCCTAAAAACATGTTTTGCATTATCTTCTATCTTTTGGAGAACATCAACCTTTTCTATCTTCTTAACATCAGATATTATTTCTGCACTTTTTTCAATATTCCATGGCCTGTTTGTTTTACCTTTTTCTTCATTTTTCAAGTTAGGAGTATCAGGATCAAGCCAAGGAGCGTCAGTCTCTAATAGCATTTGTTTCATTGCTGTCAATGCAGCCAATCTTGGATGTTTTTTCGTATAGCACATATTTGTTGCAAATGATATATAGTATCCTTTTTCTAAAGCCTGTTTTAGATGTGTTTCACTCCCAGAAAAACAATGCAACACGACATTTGGAATTTTATATCTTCCTAGAACTTCTAAGGCATCATCAAAAGCATCTCTTATATGTACAACAATAGGTAACTCTATCTCAATTGCAAACTCTATGAATTTTTCAAATAATAGTTTTTGCTTTAGTCTACTCTCTTCATCTTTTGTCCAAAAATAATCTAATCCTATTTCACCAATACCAGCAATATCAAATCTAGAGCCTCTTAACTGCTCAATATATTCATCAACTTCATCTTCATCATAGTCATTTACATGATTTGGATGAAAACCAGCACAAACATACACAAAGTCTCTATTTGCATTTCTTAGAGACATTGCACTTCCTAAGTCTTCAGGATCGGCAACACTTACTATAATTGCCTTCATTCCTCTTCGCTTAGCCTCATCTACAATTTCTTGCGGATTATCCAATAAATCTATATGACAATGTACATCTATCATTTCTATCAAAACTATTTCCTATCTCTGCATTTAAAATTTATCTCATAAGTAAAAGAATGGAAAGACCAGTCAGTATAGCAGTTGGTGTAGTAGTAAACGCTGGAAAAATACTTATGATAAAAAGAATTAAAGGAAACTTCCAAGGCCTTTGGGCAATGCCTGGTGGAAAGATAGAGACAAATGAACATCTATCAGATTCTGCTATAAGAGAAGTAAGAGAGGAAAGTGGAATACAATGCGAATTCAAATCATATTTAGGAACAATTTCAGAGCATATTGTTAATAATGAACAAGATATTGGATCACAACATTTCTTGATACATTTATGCGAATTAATTCCAAATAGTATAGAGATAGAGCAAGGTAAAGAAGGAATTCTTTCTTGGATACCTCTTGATGATATAGCAACATTAAAGGAGACTATAATTCCAAGCGATGTTGAGATGATAGAAAAAATAGTGAAACCAAGAAAAAAGTCATATTACAACTGTGTTCTTGAGAAAATAGGAGACAAATATCTTCTGAAAAAGTTCGAGAGTTTAGAAAAACAGGAAAAAGAAAAAATAATTATAGATATAGGATCATATACAGTAAAAGCTTACCTATGCACAAGCGAAAGAATAAGCAATGTAATGCAAAGATCCATTAGGCTCAAAGAAAATTACCATCATGAAACAGACATACCAGATTCTATAAAAAGAGAGCTCTTTAACATAATAAATTCTATAAAAACAAGATTTGACAAGGAAATAAAAATATATTCAACAGCTATTTTTCGTGACATGTCAGATATAGAAAGAAAAGAGTTTGAAAAAGAGTTCTATAATACAACAGGATTAAACCTCAATATTATAGATCAGGACAAAGAAAGTTATTATTTGCAGCTAGCTTTGGTTGGAAAATGTTCTATAAAAGATCCAATCCTACTTATGAATACAGGGGGCGGCTCCACACAAGTAATTCTAGTTCAAGACAAAAAACCTATTGAAAAAATAAATATTCAGATAGGAGTTGCAACTATAAATAATATGTTTCCTGGAATAACAAGCGACATATCATCTATTAGTTCAAAAGAAATAGTTAATTTTGTAAAAGAAAATATTCCAGAAATTTCAACTAAAGCAAAATTTGCATTTAATACAGGCGGCGAACTCTCTTTCATGCGTCTTACAAAATATCCAATAGTAAATAATAATTTATTTCAGGATAGAGATCATCCTAGCGTAATTTCTATAGATGCATTTGGAAAAAAGAATAAAGAAATATTTGAAAAATTTTCTATAAAAGAACTAGAGCAGTTAATGCCAGAAAATCCTTCATGGATGCATGGAACACGTGCATACTTAGCTATCAGCCAAGCAATTTGTGAAAAATATGGCGTAGAAACAATAATTCCAAGCGATTCCAACATAATCAACGGCATAGTCAGAAGTGAATTTAACTAAGATAATTATTCTGAAAGTTTTTTATAAATATTTGTGTAACTCTTGTCAAGAACTTCAGTCCTAACTAATATATCATTTTCTGGTATTCCAATTCTTTCTACTTCAAAAGATATGATTTCAGTATTAGTATACGCCTTTCCTCTTGTCTGGGCAGAATCCAAAGGTAATGCAGGACCTACAATTCGTACAAAACAATACCCAGAAATCTTATCTGCAACCATGATATCACATAAGATTTTATTTATAGTACGAAGCATAACTTTATAGAATATAGATGCTTCGTACATATAGTTAGAACAAACATATTATAGTCTATATAGTTTTGTTCATAACTATATTTTAAAATTCAATCATCATTTAACCAATGCAAATTGTTCTGTATCATGACCAACTCCAATACCAAAAAGCTTTGTTCTTTCAGGCATTCTTCCAATCATTGCATCTAAGAAATTTCTCAGTTCATCTGGAGCTTCTCTATAATTTCTGATACCAGAGATGTCAGCATCAAATGCTTTAAAGTTTTCTATTCTTGTAAGAACTCTTCTAGCATCTTCCTCTGTTGAAGGTAAATAGTCTATAGTTCTTCCATCTAAAAAATATTCAACAACAGCTGGTATTGTTCCTTCTCTTGTTCTAAAAAAGTCTCTTAATAAATCTGCCTTTGTTACAACAAGACGATCAACTCCTAGCATTTTTGCAGAAAATGTATTAAGAACAAAATCAGGGCTTCCTATTCTTCTAGGTCTACCTGTTGTCGTTCCATACTCATCTCCAATAATTCTTAACGCTCTTCCTACTCTAAGTGGATCACCAGAAGTTAGATCCTCCTCCAGATTAAACATTCTTGCTTCTTCATCTCTATTATATCTAGCTCCTCCATCTTCCATACAATATATTTCTGATTCTTCTCCTCCAAACTCTCCTATAAAAGAACCATTACCAACTCTTGAAGGAATTATTTTTATTACACCATATGTATAACGTCTATCATTTGGAGGAAGTTCTGCAGTAAAAGCACCCCCTGGTGTTGTGCAGCTTGATGTTACATAAGGAACAGTTCCTATAACTCTATCTAATAAAGCTCCGTTTGCTCCTTCAAAAAGAACATTAGACCCTTTCTCAAGATATCTATGAATATGCAAAGGATCATCAACAACAAAACCAATTATATCTTCAACTGATTCTACAAATTCTTTCATTTTTTCTCCAACAGGATAAGTGTTTTGTTCTTCAACAGGCTTATCTCTATCTCTAGGATCTTTTACATTATAATGGTCAACAACTCTTTCCAAATTCTCTCTAATAAGTCTAAAATACTTCTCAGGATCATGTTTTAGATCAATCATTCTAATATTTAGAAGTGTGTCGCCATCCATCCTAGCTACTTGATCAACATAAGCAGGTCCAATACCATTTCCTGTTGTGGCAACAATTTTTCCTCTTAATCCATCTAAAATAATATGATGTGGTTGAACAACTGTTGATTGTCCTGATATTGTTATTCTATTATCTAAATTGAAATTTTCTCCAAATTCTATCTCAGCTTGTTTAACTTTTCTTATTTCTCTACTATATCCAACAGGATTTGTCACAACTTTAGCTCCTGTATGCATATAGACATTAGGACAAAATACTCCAGAAGGTAGTTGATGAAACCCAAACTTCCGACCTCTATGATATACGCTATGTCCTGCATTAGATCCGCCATTATATCTTGCAACTACTGTATATAGACCAGACTCTACAAGATATGCTATGAGCTTCCCTTTCCCTTCATCTCCAAATTGCATACCAACTACAACATCAGCAAATCCACGCTTAACCATTTCTATCAAATAAACTTATCTCAGAGTATATTTTTAAACCTCTCGGTATATCCAATTTAAATTCTCTCATTCCAAATCTAATCATGAAATCTCCATTTGCAAAGCGTATGCAATGTGTAACATCTCCAATAAGAGAACTAGTAGCAACTGCAAATGCTTTAGAGAAAAATGGTAAAAAGGTGCTATATGCAAATACAGGAGATCCTCTAAGATATGATTTTGATCCTCCTTCCAGCGTGATAAACGGGTTGATAAAAGCTGTAAAACATAGGCATAACTATTATGAGAATTCGCAAGGCGGATTAGATTGCAGGCAGGCAATATCCAGCAGAGAAAAAAGAATAAACAAGATAAATGTAAATCCTAACAATATTATTATAACAGACGGTGTATCAGAAGCCCTTTCTTTTTTGACATCAATATTAATCGATAGCAAGAGTGAAGCTTTGTTGCCAGGACCAAGTTATCCTCCTTATATAACTAGAATAGAATTCTTTGGTGGAAAATGTAGATTTTACAAAACTGTTGAAGAAAATGGATGGCAGCCATCTATAGAAGACATAGAAAAAAATATAACTGACAAAACAAAATTTCTTTTAGTTATAAATCCAAATAATCCAACAGGAGCTGTTTATGACAAAAAGACTTTAAAAGAAATAATAAACTTAGCAGGACAGTATAAACTTACATTGGTCTCAGATGAAATATACGATCTTCTGACCTTTGATGCTCCTTTAGTTAGTATGTCGTCATTAGCTAAAGAAATTCCTCTTATAGTATTCAATGGATTTTCAAAAAGTATGTTGATAACAGGATGGCGTCTTGGGTATTGTTATTTCATGAACATGGATGAAAAACATAAGAAAATAAAAGATTACATGATAAAACTAGCTCAACAAAGATTAAGCGCAAATACACCAAGTCAAAAAGCAGTTATAGAAGGTCTTAAAAGTGATAGCCATATAAAATCTGTCAATAAAAAGTTGAAGACAAGAGCACAATTAAGTTATAAAAGATTAAACGAGATACCAGGAATATCTTGTGTAAAGCCTAAAGGAGCTTTTTACGCATTTCCAAAAATAGACCTAGAAAAGAAGTGGAAGACAGACAAAGAATTTGTTATAGATTTCTTGAATAAGCAACATGTTCTATTAGTACCTGGATCAGGCTTTGGAAAATATGGTGAAGGCCATGTAAGAATTGTTATCTTGCCACAAGAAAATTACTTGAATGAAATTTATGATAGATTAGAGAAGTTCATGAAATGATTTCTGTATACTAATAACAATATCTAAATAGTTTTGTCCATTACTATAATGATATGCGAATTCCAGAAAAACTTAAATTAAGATTGAATAAATTAGGGTTGGACGAATCTATTTATGAAAATAGAGCAAGAAAATGCATTCTTTCTAAAGAAAAACTAGCGTTAGAAAGAGTTCCATGGTTTGATGATGCATACTATCTTGACGAAGATTTCTCCAACAAGCAAGATTATCTAGTTTTTGATCCAGTGTCTTTAGTTCCATGCTTGGCTCTAGAAGTAGATGATAATAGCAGGATACTTGACATGTGTGCTGCACCTGGTACAAAAACATTTATTTTATCTTTTTTAACAAACAATCAAGTTAAAATTGTATCAAATGATATAGATTTTCGAAGGGTAAAAAGATTAAGATATAATATATCAAGATTTAATCTTAATGCAGAAGTTTTTAATATATCAGGAAGAAAGATAGAAGGAGAATTTAATAAAATACTTTTAGATGCTCCATGCAGCGGAGAAGGGATGATAAATAAGAAAGAAAAAATATTCAAAACTTGGAGTGAGAAGAGAATAAAGTTATTCTCAAGAAAACAAAAAAAGTTAATAGAACATGCATTTGATATATTGGAGAAAGGAGGAACTTTAGTATACTCAACATGTACATTTGAGCCAGAAGAAAATGAAGCTGTGGTGGACTTTCTTCTTAAGAAGCGCAGCGATGCAATACTGGAGAGAATAGAAATAAATAATCTAAAGCATGAAAATGGAATAACATATTTTGATGAAATAATATTTGACGATCATCTTCAAAAGTACATAAGAATTTATCCTAAGCATAATAATACAGGAGGATTTTTTATCGCAAAGATATCCAAACAAGCAAAGTGAGCAAGACTTTTTGAAGAAAATTCGACAGCGAGTTATAGCTCTACCATGAAATAAACAGGATATAATTTCATGCTGAGCTATATGTTAACCCAGTGTTATCATATCGGAATCTTTACTGGGTTAACTATAAGTGAGAGCGGAAGAATACCTAAATGAGATATATGATATACTAAAGATGTTCATGATAAAGGTGTATATATGGGTAAATTATTAGACTATATGGCAGAAAGATTATTTCCCTATTTAGATGCTGTAAACTACGCTATAACAGAACCTTTCATAAGAGCAAAAAGAACTGCCTTTAATTCAGTAATTAGAAATCAATATAAAAGTCTCCCAAGATTTACATATGCTGGAGAAAAGCATACAATGAGTATAATGCATCCGTATTTAATGGATAGAGTTTTGAGCGGACATTTATGCGTTTGGGAAAATATAGAACCTACTATTGTTTTAACACCTCTTTTTCATTCACGTTTCAGGTATTTTTATAAGAATGAAAAAGGTGTATATGTCTCCAGGGATAGACCTTTAATGACTTTAGATACAAATGAAAATCTTACTCCAGGAGAAATATTCAAAACATTTGATACTACAACACAAAGATTTCTTTATTTAGAAGCTATACCAAGTGCTATAGAATTTTATCAGAGAAATATAGATAAAATGCTTTCTTTAGAAAATGGAAAGACAAAAAAAGTTGAAGAAACAGAAGAACCTCAATATAGTTCCCAATCAGAACCGTCTTTTATCAAAAGATTTAATTTGTATTGAATAAAGAAAATACTTCTTAATATTAGATATGCAAATAATTTGCAGAAGCTTTATATATTAGTATTCCAAATAAATATATGATTTTATGAACGATTATAATTTAAAAATAGATCTAGAAATAGAAAAATTATTCTCAGAAGCTGTTAGAAAATATGCAGCAGATATTGGTTCTTATTCCATAAACAATGGTCCCAAAGAAGAAAGTTTAAAATATCTAGAAGCTAGATCCGTATCTGCTAGACTTATGCTCTAGTCTTAGCTCCTTTCAAGCCTTTCTTGTAGATTCTTCTGAATTTCTTCTTTCTCCCCTTTTCATAAAACTCTTGACGGTCTTCTGACATAATACTATTTATAATTAAGGGTATAAAAATCTTAGATTTAGAATGCTGTAAATCACTTCAATACAACATCATATAGTCTTTCTAAATTTGATTTATGGTATACCATTATTCTAATGTCATCCGTTAATCTTATTGGTCTAGAACTTACAAGATAAAATCCTTTGTTGTCTCGCTGAAGAATTCCTTCGTGCCATGGTGGAAATCTATCATCATATTTATTATGAAAATACGCTCTAACTACATTTCCGATATTTCTTTCTAAACCAGATGACCCAATAGGAAAACATTCCCCAAATTTTTCTACCATAATTATAATGATTAGAATCAGTTAATTTAAATTACTTTTCTTGAGATTTTGATTTAATTCTAACTTCAGGCTTATTAGGCTTTCTTAATTTCTCTGAAAGATATTTGAATGCAAAATCAAAATCATCCTTAATAACTTTAGGCTCTGCTTTCTTGTCTTTGTATACACGTTTTATAGCAATCATGCCAGCTTCCCTGCATAGTGCAGATATTTCTGCACCTGTCCATCCTTCTGTTTGTTCTGCGTATTCAGCAACACTAAAATCTATAGGCATGTTTCTAACATGAACATCAAATATTTTCTCTCTTGTTTCCTTGTCAGGAATTTTTAATTCTATTATAACATCTATTCTTCCTGATCTTAATAATGCTTCATCTATAAGATCTGGTCTGTTAGTAGCTGCTATCACAACAACTTTTTCCAACTCTTCTATACCATCCATTTCTGTCAGCAGCTGGTTCACAACTCTTTCAGTAGAATCATTCATAGAAAATCCTCTAGCTTTTGAAATACTATCAAACTCATCAAAGAATATTATTGTAGGTGCTACTTGTCTTGCTCTTTTGAAAATATCCCTTACATGTTTTTCAGATTCTCCTACCCATTTGCTTATCAATTCAGGACCTTTTACTGAAATAAAGTTAGCATTTGATTCTGTAGCAATAGCTTTTGCTAAAAGGGTTTTACCTGTTCCAGGAGGACCTGTTAGCAAAATTCCTTTAGGAGGTCTTATTCCTGTTTTTCTAAATAAATCAGGTCTGTTAAGAGGCATTTCAATAACTTCTCTTAATTTTTCCTTGACATCTTCTAATCCTCCTATATCATTCCATGAAACATCTGGCTTGTTTATCAAAACTTCTCTCATAGCAGATGGTTCTACCTGTCTCAATGCATCTAAAAAGTGTTGCCTTGAAACCTTTATCTTGTCAAGAAGCTCTGTAGGAACTTTTTCTGAAATATTTTTTAATTCATTAAAATAAGGTCTTATTGATTTTAATGCAGCTTCTTTACATAAAATTTCAAGATCAGCTCCTGTATATCCCATAGTTTTTTTACTAAGTTCTGTAAAATCAATATCTTTTTCCAAGGGCATTCCTCTTGTATGTATTTTCAGTATTTCGTTCCGTCCATGTTCATCAGGAGGATTTATTCTTAGCTCCCTGTCAAATCTTCCAGGCCTTCGCAAAGCTTCATCAATATCATCTGGTCTATTTGTAGCTGCCATCACAACTACCTGACCTCTTGATTTTAATCCATCCATTAAAGTAAGCAGTTGTGCCACAATCCTTTTTTCTGCTTGATCTATTCCTTCGCCTCTTTTCGGTGCTATTGAATCTATTTCATCGATGAATATTATCGAAGGAGCATTTTTCTCAGCTTTTTCAAAAATTTCTCTTATCTGTTTTTCAGACTCACCAAAATATTTTGACATTATTTCAGGCCCTGCTATTGAGAAAAAACTAGAGTCTATTTCATTTGCAACAGCTTTTGCCAGTAGCGTCTTGCCTGTTCCGGGAGGTCCTGTTAATAAAACTCCTTTAGGAGCTCCTACTCCAAGTTTTTCGAAAACTTCTGGATGCTTCATAGGAAGCTCAACCATTTCTCTAATAAGCTCAATTTCGTTTTTCAATCCTCCTATATCTTCATATGAAATTCCTGTAGCCTTTACATCTCCACTGTAAATATTTTCAGATATTACTATTTTTGTTGATGGAGTTACTATTACATGCTCTTTTGGAGTGATCTTTGACACTATGTAGCTCAACCTTGTTCCAAAAACATCTATTACTATTTTTTGATTGCGTGTTAAAGGTCTATCCAATAGTTTATTGTGAAAATATTCTGTAGGATCGTTGCTGAATCTGACAGCCTGCATTGGAGAAAGAACAACTGATTGTGCAGCATCTACTTTAACATGGAAAATTTCAACAAAATCTCCTATTGAAGCTCCTATATTAGATCTTGTTATTCCGTCAATTCTTAAGATCTTCTTGTTCTTATCAGATGTTCTAAGTGCTCTACATAAGGTAGATTTTTTCGCATTTATTTTTATAATATCTCCTGATACAATACTTAATTGATTCATAATAGATGACGATATTCTGACGACTCCTCTGTCAACATCTTCTTGTTTTGATTCAGCTATCTCTAGTTTTAATATATTATTCTTCATCTGTATCCCTTTGCTTGTTGTAAAGGATTCGTATATCTTCTTTCCTTTACAATCTTAGTGGATCTTATCAAAGTCCACTTTATGAAAAGATATTTCAAGGATTCCATTTCTAAAGGTGAATTTCATTGAATCTGTATCTATAACTTTTGGTATTATTTTTTCAAATCTTATTCCCTTTGAAAGTTTTTTAGACAGATATTCTTTTGCGCCTTCAAAGTTCTTTTTTTGCGCAATTATTCTTAGCCTGTTTTTTGTTATAGAAACTTCTATATCTTTCTCAGAATATCCTGGAAGTTCAAAAATTATATATACTTTTTCCCTGTCTTCAATAACATCTGTAATATACTCGTCTTCTTGCTCAACATTACTTCTTCCAGAAGATTCAAGGAATTGTCTCATAATTTCATCAAAGTCATTATCGTCAAAAAATCCCATATTATCACTATATATAATTAGATCGAAAGGCTTTTATTTCCAATAAGAATTTATTTTAAAATTACGCTAGTAAAAATTCTGAAGGAATTATAAAAATGAAATTAGTATCTACAAACATAATTCCTAATCCGTGTTTCTCAGCACATTCTAATAACATATCTGTTACTTCTCCCCATTGATTTACTATGCCTAGATTCAAAATATCTGTACCAAGAAAAACTCTAGCTTTCTTGTATTTCTTTTTTATATCATGTACATAGCCCAATACTTGTCCCATATCTCTAGTATTTACCGTAGGTTTAACTTCTACAACTATTACTTGAGATCCTTTTTGAGCCATGACATCAAATCTATAGCTAGAATCTACATCACCAAAAGGAACTTCTATAGCAGATTGCCAATTTAATTGTTCTAAATAATAAGCGATTTTATTTTGAATAGAAGAATGTGAAAGTATTCTATGCCTTTTTTGTTCTACTTCCAAATATCCTTTATTTATTTCTTTAATATAAGCTTGTATATCTTTCTTTTTATTTTCTTTAAGAAGCGTTCCTGAAAACATACCTTTCAAAAGTTCTTTATCAGATTTTATCCATTCTTTTAGAATTTGTTGAGCTTCTTTTTCTTCAGTATCCATGTTAAGTTATTGTTTAGTTTCTTTATAAGATTTTGCCCTTGCCGATTATTCTCGGAGGAGTGCCTTTGGTAGATGCTATAATACATTTTTCATTTTCTTGATATGTTAGCTCATGTTCAGTCTTCAGCTTTAATTGATTTCCTTCTAAGCTTTGTAATATAGCTACACTTACTTGCAATCCTATGTTAAGAAAGATTTGTATGCCTGATTTTAGCTCTTCCTTATTATATTTACTTTTTTCAAATTCAATTGTAAATTCCCTAGCTTTCTTTGCACTCTTGCAAATAATATAACCTCTGCGAATGTCATCTGCCTCAGCTCCTTTTAGGTTAAGACCTACACGCATTCCTACACCAGCTTCTTCAATATCCCTGTCCTGAGATTGTATTCCTTTTATCAGAACTTCTTTCCCTACAGGCTCTAGCATAAGCTTATCGTGCTTTTTTACTTTGCCTTGTTTTACAAGACCTAGAATAACTGTTCCTATACTTTTGACAGCAAAAGCATTGTCAATAGGAACTAAAACATCATTGTTATTTTTTTCTATCTCTACTTTTGATAACTCTTGCCTAAGAATATTTGCATCATCTTCCAATATTTGGAAGTTTTCCAAACAAGTTCCTTTAATAAAACCCTTGATACTGTCAGAATTATTTATTAAAATATATCCTTTTTCAAATCCTCTTGCATCTATAGCTATTATTGCTTCGCCAATTTCTTTTGTAAGCTCTTTTACTACGACAACTGGAATGTCTATCATACTAAGAACTTGCAAAACTGGCTGTATTTTTTCAGAATTCACACAAACATATGTAAAAACGCCTTCAGAACTTCCATGATTGTATATTTCAATGTCGTTGCAAGTTCCTTTCTTGCCAAGCTTTTTAACAAGCTCATTATCTCCAAATATGCCTACTGTAAGGTGCTTCATAACAAGTCTTAGAAAATAATAGTTTAAATGCTAAAAATCCAATAAATTTAAGCTTTCTTCAGTATTTATATAAATGGTTTTGTATAATCCTGAATCCATGACAATAAGTACAAGAGGTCATTCAAAGAGATATTCATTTTCTGATGCTATAATAGAAGGTCTTGCACCTGATGGTGGATTGCTTGTTCCTGAACAATATCCTGTTTTTTCAGCAGATGATCTGGAGAGAATGAGGGGTCTTGAATACCAAGATCTTGCTTTTGAAGTTCTAAGAAGGTTTGTATCAGATATTCCTCTTGATCATCTTTATGAAATGATTACAAAAACATATAATAAAAAGAATTTCGGATCAGATAGCATTGTTGAATTATCCAAACTTGATAAAAATCTTTTTGTAGAAGATCTTTCAAATGGTCCTGCATTTGCGTTCAAAGATATACCATTACAATTCCTTGGAAATGTCTGGGAATATGAATTACTTAGAAGAGACTCTTATCTAAATTTCTTTGGTGCTTCTTCAGGTGATACAGTATCCAGTGCTGAAGAAGCTGTTAGATCAAGAGCGCGTATGAATATATTTATGCTAACTCCTTTCGGAAGAATGAGTCCTTTTCAGACAGCTCAGTCGTATTCAATACTTGATCCAAATGTATTCAACATAGCGGTCAACGGAGTTTTTGATACTTGCCAAGATCTTGTAAAAGAGATTGATGAAAATCTAGAATTCAAGCAGACATATAAATTAGGTGCAGTAAATTCTATAAATTGGGGAAGAGTTGCAGCACAAGTAGTCTATTACTTTAAAGGGTATTTTGATGCAACTTCTTCTCTTGATCAGCAGGTAGATTTTGCAATTCCTACAGGAAATTTTGGAGATATTTTTGCAGGCTATATTGCAAAGCAAATGGGATTGCCAATAAGAAGGCTCATACTTGCAACAAATGAGAATAATGTTCTTGATATACTTTTCAAAAATGGTATATACAGGCCAAGAAAACGAGAAGATGTTATACATACAAGCAGTCAGTCTATGGATATTTCAAAAGCATCTAATATTGAACGATATTTATTTGATATATCAGGACGCAACCCATCTTTATTAGCAAGTTGGATGGAACAGCTTAAGACACAAGGATTTTTAGATTTATCAAATACATCATATTTTGAAGCTATGAGAAACAGTGGTATTGTTTCAGGATCTTCATTTCATCAAGATAGAATATCTACTATAAGACAAGTTTACAAGGATACAGGAATTATTGTAGATCCTCATACAGCAGATGGTATAAAGATTGGTTTAGATTATAGAGATTCAGATGTTCCTCTAATATGTTTATCAACTGCAAAGCCAATAAAGTTCGAAGAAACAATACAAGAAGCTTTAGGATTTGTGCCAGAAAGACCTGCAGAACTTAGAGATCTTGAACAAAGAGAGCAAAGATATGAAGTAATGGATCCAGTTATTGGCAAAATAAAAGAATATATAGCAAAACATGCCATCAGAAATTGATATTTTTAGAGTGCTCCCGGCGGGATTTGAACCCGCGTCATCGGCGTGAGAGGCCGAGATCCTATCAGCTTAGGATGTTCTTCTAACATCAATCTCTTAACCGGGATTTCCAACCTTTTGCTGTTATACAAAAAGCTTCTAGACTACAGGAGCTAACTCTAAAATTTTACTATTTGAAATAATATCTTTATCTTTTAAATAGATTCCTTTTTTTGAATATGTATATTTGGTATACAACACAGGATGATGAGTTTTTATCAAGCTGAACCATTTATCAACATTCTCTTTACCACGTATTCTTATATGATGTCTTGTATAAATTTTCCCTGTTCTTTTATCAAAGTATTTTGTATCATATCTTGTCTTAGGATTAAATCCTAGATGAATAAGAGACTTCTCTATATCTTTTACTAGATTTTTTGTACTAAACCAACCACCTAATTCAGGAAATTTATCATCAAAACATAAATAAAAATCAGTATCAATGATTCCTCTTAAACAACTGATTAAAAATTTATTATTTTTAAAAAGTTCTTTAGGGATTCCAATACTAGCTTCTTTTTTACCTAGTTTAAATCCAAATCTTTGAGAAATAAAACTTACTACACCTTTAGAATGTATCATATAGCCAAAAGTATTGCTTTGAAAATATTTAGGGTCTTTTTCTATATTAAATAGAGATTTTAAAGTATTTTTTACAAACCTTTCGTAATAAACTTTATCCTTAACTATATGACCACATATTTGAAATAAGTATTTGTTTCCTTCTCTGCAAGAGATATGTCCATCCCCCAAATACATTCCAACAAGTTCACATAAAGACTCATCTAATTTCCTAGGAATCTTTATCTTAGTTTTAACATCATGTCTTGAAAAATTTATATACCGGGTCTCTATACTGGACATATAATATATTAGCAACAAAATTATTTAAATATAATTAGATTTTAGTATTTTTCTATACAAATACAAATTATGTCTGACCAAAAGAAAAACAAAACTTGGAGAGAAAAACTCCAATTGCTTAAGAATATTATAATAAACCAATTCTTTCCGTCTATTTAGTCAATGATCATCGATCTAAGAATCCAGAATCTAATAACTGCTTCTTAAAAAGCGGAAACCCTCTATCAGCTAACGTTCCTGCATATTTATTACTTACTCCTAGAATCTGTCCTATATCTTGATTACGATATCCTAAAATACGCATAGCAACTGCTCTTTTTTGATCTGTAGATATTGGTGTCACTTCTAATATTCTAACCATATCCCCTTCAATAGCGCATCTTTCTGGAGAATTCATATCATAATCTCTCGGATCAGGAATATTCGGATCATTCATTTGATCAAAATCTTTCATCTCATCTAAAGATAATATTTCATATCTATTTCCTCTTTTCTGAGCATTGGACATTAGACCTGTTGTGCAATTAACTGCTAAAACACCCAAATCTATTTCTCATAGAGAATCGTAATCTGTTTATGTTAACTTACACAAAGCTATCAAAAAGACCTGAATCTTTCAGGTCTTTTTCAGGATTAACAGTAGAAGAG
>OBEQ010361444.1_pt1 | contig 89891 bp, 93 predicted proteins | sample 1670901 | NCBI WGS metagenome assembly OBEQ01 (sample SAMEA104232315, study PRJEB22302) | groundwater metagenome | biome: forest; feature: aquifer; material: groundwater | place: USA | collected 2011-08-07 | depth 5.4 m | reverse complement strand
TACGAGAGGACCGGAAGAGGCGAACCTCTGGTGTGCCAGCTATTCCGCCAGGAGTAGCGCTGGGTATCCATGTTCGGAAAGGATAAGCGCTGAAAGCATATAAGCGCCAAGCCTTCTCCAAGATAAGAGTTCCCAACCAGTCTTTGGTTTAGAAGACCCCTCGTAGACTACGAGGTTGATAGGCAGGAAGGGTAAGGGCTGTAAGGCCTTCAGCTGACCTGTACTAATCGGTCGTTCGGCTTGACTATTTGCTATAATTTTTAAAAACTTTATAGACTCCTTGGCACTACAGTTTCTTTTTTTAAATTTGTCAGTACAATTTTCTCGGCGGTTATAGGAGAGGGGTCACACCCGTTCCCATCCCGAATACGGTCGTTAAGCCCTCTACCGCAGATGGTACTTGCTTCAAAAGGAGCTGGGAGAGTATGAAGCTGCCGGGATTAATTTCAAAAAGGCCGAATCAAATAGATTCGGCCTTTTCATTTTGAATGATGAAGCTGTTTTAAAAAAAGTCGATAGATTGCAGGATGAAACGATTCCATTTTTACTTAATCACATTTTTAATTTCAGTTTTATTATCTTTCTTCTTAACCACCGCAGAAAATTCGACCTCTTTTTTACAATTAATTAATTTGAAGGGGAGAGATTTTTATTTTCAACTGCGCCATACATTTTCTCCAGCGCCGGTTGAATCGAATCAAATCTTGTTGGTTTCGATTGATGATGAAACGATAAAGCGTCTTGAAAACCGTTGGCCGTATCCTCGCTCGATTTACGTTGAAGCAATCAATCGTCTAAAACCGTTCACTCCGAAAGCAATTGGTTTTGATTTGATTTTTTCAGGACAAGATTCAATTTTGGAAAACGATGTTTTATTTTCAACGGCTTTAAACGAATCTGGAAATGTTGTGATTGCTTCGCATCAAAGTTCGGCCGGCGAAATTGGTCCCGAAGCAAAGATCAGAGATCAGGCTTGGCAAATTGGAATTGTAGATAAGCCAAGAGATCTTGATCATGTGATCCGCCGATCAGTTTTCTTTTTTTCCATTGGAGGTGCAATTCTTCCAAGTTGGGAACTTGCGATTTACGAAAAAGTTTTTGGAAAATTAACGGTTCATTCATACGATCCGAAATTTGTAATCGATTACCGTTTGAAGTCTGAAGAATTTCCAAATGTTTCTTTTTGGAGACTTCTTGAAGGAAGTGTTTTAGCGGATGAGCTCCGAAATAAAATTATTTTGATCGGTCCAACAGCCGAAGTATTTCATGATCTTCACTCGACTCCGCTTGGTTTTATGCCCGGCCTTGCCATTAATGCAAATGCAATTCTCACATTGATACGTGGTAAATTTTTTTCTTTTCCTCCTTCATGGTTTATGCCTATGATGAATTTTTTTGCTATTTGGCTCGTCCTATTATTAGGATCTGGAAAATCGTTTAAGCACGGGATTTTTATCACGTTTTCCTTAGTCGTTCTTTATGTGGTCATTGGGTTTTTATTTTTTATTTCTTACTTGATCATTGACTTCTGGCTTCTTATTTTATTTCTTTTCATCGTTTTGTTTTTCGCAAATTTATTTCGATACGGAAAAAAATTGTTTTTGAATTATCAATTGAAACAAAGTTCAAGACCGGATCCGCTGACGGGATTTTATACAGAAAAATTCTTGCGTTTGAAATTACAAATAGAATTAGGTCAAATTGTTGCAAATCAGAACAAAGCGCTAATTCTCATGATGATTGAAATCGATCAATTATCCAAATCAAGCGAACACGATCGGTTGCTTAGAGTGGCCAGCCAGATTTTGAAATTGTCAGTCAGAAAAAATGAATTTGTGTGCCGTTATGAAAACGATTTATTTGCAATTATTTTGCCGAACACTTATCTTCAAGATGCCGTTCGATTTGCGGAGAAAATTCAAAAGATTGTACAAGATCAGAAGTTGATCGAACCGACTGAAAAAATAATATTCAATATCGCTATGATTTCTTCAGCTCAAAATGGGATTTCAGATGAGCGATCTTTATTGGAAGCAGGCAAGCGAATGCTTAAAAAAGGATCATCGCAGACTGGAAATCGGATTTCGTTTTAGTTTTTTTAAGTAGCAGATCTTCGAATAATTAAATCAGGCTGAAATTCTTTTTGGATCGGCAACGTTTTGTCACTATCCAAAATCTGAAGCAAAATATGGACCATCTCACGGCCCATTGCTTCAAGCGGTTGTCTGACACTGGTGAGCGGCGGATCCACATATTTTCCACGCTCGATACCGTCATAACCAATAACGGCCACCTGTTCAGGGCAGCCGATTTTTTCTTCCTTTAAAGCACGAAGAGCTCCAATTGCCAAATCATCGTTGAAACAAAAAAGAGCACGGGGCAAAGTTGGTGAATGATGAATCAGATCCAATGTTTTTAAATAGCCGTCTTCTTCAAAAAAATAATCACATTTTCTAAAATAACTGGGATTAAATTCAAGTCCGGAAGCATCAATCATTTCCCGGTAAATTTTGTATCGTGCCTGCGCATCGCGAGAATCGGCATCAGGACCTTGAAGCATCCCGATTTTCCGGTAACCCCGGCCGATTAAATATTGAAGCGCTTTGCGCGTTCCATGCGTGTTGTTGCAATAAACGATATTGGTTTTTACTTCCGGCGTATAATCATTAATCAGAACAATGGGCAAATTTTTAAAAGTTTTTTGCGCTTCTTCTACAAATGCCGGATGAATCGTCCAAGTTAGAAACATCAATCCTTCTATTGCGTGTTTCTGGATGGTATTTTTTGGGTCTTGAATGTCATTCGGATTCAGCATAATAAAACGCAAATCATAATTTGTATTTCTAAGAGCATCAATAATTCCAGAGATGATGCGCGTAAAATATTCACATCTAAAAATTTCAGGGGTAAACGAGGTCACTAATCCAAGACTGGGTTTTGACATAAGAACTTCTCCTTAGACGAAGTATACACTATGATTTTTATATTTTCAGATGGCCCAAAAAAATTTTTACGAGCGGTTTTTTATGCTGGAAAGAGCTCGATTGATCTTTGAAACGAGCGAGTGAAGTTGGTCTCGCGGGCGTATTTTAATCGGTTTCGAAAAATCTTTCGTTTTAACCATCATGTCCAGATCTTTTTCAATTCTGTAAAGCGGACCTGCCAGTTGATGTGAAAGCCGGATTGCGAAAAAAAGAATCACGGCGCAAACGAGCGGAAGTCCAATCAACATAACTTGATTCACTCGTTTGAAAGCAGGAAAAAGCGCCTGCGCGATTAATTCAGGAATAGCCAATTCATTCGCAACCGTCTGCCAAATCAAATAATAGGTGCACGCTGTTGCGATCAACGTCGGGACAAACATTGCAAGAAGAACCAACTTAAGATAATTCCATTGAATGGAATGTCGAACAAAAGGCAAGCCACGTTTCTTCATTAAGATACTCCTTTAATCTTAGTATGCGGTGCAGCCGACTTTCCAATACGAATATCGTCAAAAAAAGCTTCTGCTTCAGTGCCGGTTCCTTCCGAATCGCTCATAATTGCAATGGCCGCCACTTTCATAGAGGGTTTTTCACCGAACAATTTCTCATAATCTTCAAACACATTTCTTGTTTCCAAAATCCATTCTCCGGGAGCGGAAGGCCCGCTTTGGACAACAATCTGTTTAATTTGATTTGTGTAAGGACTTTCCATCATGGTTCCTTCTTTGAGTGATTCATCCCAAACGTATTCCACACACCGGAAATTTGTAAAAAATTTGGATAAGAACACAATGTAAAAACGAGCAGCGAAATCATCTCTTTTTTTTAAATCCGTAACATTCCGTTTATCCGGAAACTTTGCGACGTGCCATTTCCAAGAAATAAAAGGATAATCTGCAATTTTATATTTAATTTTGTAAAAAATAGCTGACGATGTTCCTTTGCTTAACGAATGAACAAAGCCGCTCGAATTTTGAAATTCAATCCAATAAGTAACTTTTCCCTGAAAAACCTTTTCTTCCCATTTTGACAGTGCATTTTTCTGATTAAAATCAATATATTGATAAATAAAACCCATCGGAGGAACCAAAGCTCTCAAAGCAATTTGAATTTTATGAGGCCGGTCAAAAGACGGTTCCTGAAATAATTGAAATGTCAGAAGCAAGGCAGGACCTAAGATAAAGAGAAGTCGAACTAATTTGGGGCGATTCATCCCCCACCACTTTTCGCTGCCGATTTGGCGAAATCACGTTGATTCGATCTATTTTTTTTGGACCAATAACTACAATAAAAAATAAAGTGGTGGGGGATCATAAATTGGTTATCGGCCAATAAATTGTTAAATTGACAAAGAAAAATAAATGAAATTTGAAAAATAAGATGGTATTATGACTTCGAAAAAGGAGCCATCCGCTAATGCCTTACGTCAACGTAAAAGTTGTTGGAAAACTCACCAAAGATCAAAAGCAAAAAATTTCGCACGACATTTCTGAATCTTTACTCAAACATGCTGCCAAGCCCAAAGATCATACTTATATTGTCTTCGATGAAGTCGCCGGTGAAAGTTGGGCACAAGGCGAGCGTCTATTCGGTTAGCTAGAATTTAGGGAGGGAATGGACTTGCCCATTCAAAAACAACTTTCCGTTTTTCTCGCAAATCGTCCGGGTGTTCTTGCTCATATCTCAAGTATTCTTGCAGAAGCAAACGTCAACATTATGGCAATGTCTGTTCATGATACGGTGGACAATGCTGTGGTGAGACTCGTCCTTGATAATCCGACCAAAGGACTTCTTTTGTTGGAGCAGGAAGAAATGTATATCATGGAACAGCAAGTTGTTGTTTTGGCTGTGGATAATCAGCCGGGTATTCTTGCTCGCATTGCTCAAAAATTAAGTCATGCTGATATTAATATTCAATACGCTTATTGCACGGCGGCTTCCCATCAAACCTCCGGTTGCATTGTTTTAAAAACAGATCAACCCGAAGCAGCGATGGAATCTCTTCGCGAATTTGAATTTGGTTGAATACATCTCAATTCTTCAATCGCAAAATTTAAATGACATGCAAAATTTTCCCCTCTCCCTTTGGGAGAGGGCTAGGGTGAGTGATTAATGTTATCACCCTCATCCTAACCTTCTCCCTCTGAAGAGGGAGAAGGAAACTCGCAGTAGCATTAATGTTTTTTCTACCTCGTGTTATAATCATCTCTTATGACCATCAAACCTGCTATTGAAATCAAAGGCTTAACCAAATTTTACCGAAGCTTTCAGGCGTTAAAGTCGATTTCGTTTGAAGTCAATGAAGGAGATTTCTTTGGTTTTCTTGGACCCAATGGTGCCGGCAAAACAACCACCATCAGCATCATTACTGGATTGGCTAATTATAACGACGGAAACGTCCGTGTGTTTGGATATGATGTGACGCGCGAATATCGAAACACAAGAGCGCTCATCGGATTGGTACCGCAGGAATTTAATTTCGATCCATTTCTTACAGCGGAACAGATTTTGATTTATGAAGCCGGATATTTCGGTGTTCCGAAACCGGAAGCCAAAGTGCGTGCCGATCAATTGTTAAACGAATTCGGCCTTTCCACTTACCGCCGCTTGGATTTTAGAAAACTTTCAGGAGGTCTGAAGCGGCGGCTCTTAATTGCGCGTGCGTTAATCCATCAGCCGAAAGTTTTGATTTTGGATGAGCCGACAGCGGGTCTTGATTTGGAACTTCGTTATCGATTATGGGATTTTTTCAGGGATATTAATAAAAAAGGAATCACAGTTTTCTTAACGACTCATTACATTGAAGAAGCTGAAAAATTGTGCAACCGCATTGGCGTCATTCATCATGGAAGTATGATTGAGGTTGATGATAAAGAAAAATTGTTAAAACGGATGAGCCGCGACATTATCGAAATCCAACTCGATCGTCAACTTCAGGATCTTCCGAATGATTTTGCAGCTTTGGGTGTTGAAATTGTAAACGGGGGAGATACTATTCGTATGCCGGATGAGAATCAAAAATTGTCGAAACTATTAAAAACCATTCATGCTCACGGAATTGAAGTGCTGAATGTCAACGTGAAGAAAACAACTTTAGAAGAGGTATTTTTCAAGTTAACTCGGAGAAGCGAAAATGATCCCCCACCACATGGTCGTTTTTAGACCATTTGACAAACAATTAAACTCAACAGGATAATAATATGAAAAACAATTCAGATAAAAGTGGTGGGGGATGAATCGGCTGGTCGGTTTTAGATCTTTAGTAGAACGCGAAATTATCCGGTTTACCTCGGTTTTTTTTCAAACGCTTTTCCCACCACTTGTTTCAAGCTTCCTATATATCAGTATCTTTGGATTCACGATTGGGAGAGAAATCCGGCAGATGGATGGCATTCCTTATCTTAATTTTCTCATTCCGGGTTTGATTATGATGTATGTGGTTGAAGGTTCTTACAGCAATACTTCCAGTTCGTTATTTATTTCCCGTTGGGCGGGTCACATTCAGGAAATTCTGGTGTCGCCGCTTTCTTATTTTGAAATGGTTTCTGCGATTTTAATTGGCGGACTTGCGCGAAGTTTTGTGACCGGATTTGGAATTTATTTGGTTTCTTTGATTTTTACGTGGACACCTATTCAACATCCTTTTATCGTATTTTTTATGTGGCTGCTTGTTTCACTTTCTTTTTCATCGGTCGGTGCGATTGTGGCGCTTTTTGCCGAAGAGTTTGAACATTTGACTATCTGCACAACCTTTGTCATTACACCGTTGATTTTTTTTGGCGGCGTTTTCCATTCGGTCAAGCTGCTGCCGAAAGCACTTCAAGTGATTACGACGTTCAACCCGATATTTTATATGGTAAACGGAATGCGATATGGAATGCTTGGATCTTCCGACGTGCCGATTACACGTTGTCTGCTCGTCATTTTTTGTTTTTTTGTGGGGCTTTATTCGTTTACGGTTTATTTGTTTAAAACCGGTTACAAATTAAGGAAGTGACACGAACTCATTTCATTAAATTAATAAAGAGTGTCATCCCCGAATGTTTTTATCGGGGATCCACAATTCTGGATTCCCGCTTTCGCGGGAATGACAGGTTCGTTGGTTTAAAATGACAGAAATCTATGACCTCAAAAACCAATCTTCGCTCCCTCAATTACAAAGAACTCGCCACATTTTTAAAATCGTTTAATCTGCCGCGTTTTCGGACGGATCAAATCCTGGATTGGCTTCACAAAAAACACGTTCTGGATTTTTCCGAAATGAAAAATCTTTCGCCACAACTTCAACATAAACTCAAAGATTATTCAGAGACTTCCGTTCTTTCCTTGACTGAAGTGCCGGAATCAAGCAATCATGAATCATCCAAGTATTTAATGAAAACGCAAGACGGCCATTTGCTTGAAAGTGTTTTGATTTCGCAGTCCGAAAGAAGAACCGTTTGCGTTTCAACTCAGCTGGGCTGCCGGATTCGCTGCACCTTTTGTGCTTCGGGGAAAGGAAAATTCGGCCGGAATTTATCAGCCGGTGAAATTGTGGAACAAGTTTCAATCATCAGCCGCCACATTAAAGAACCGGTCACGAATATTGTGTTCATGGGAATGGGTGAGCCGCTTGACAATTATGAAGCCACGATGAAAGCGATTGAAATTTTAACGGAGAAATGGGGATTTGGTTTGGGTGGAAGACGAATTACCGTTTCGACGAGTGGCCTGACGCCAATGATTGAACGATTTGTGAATGATTCGCGCGGCCGTGTCCGACTTTCGGTTTCGCTTCATTCGAGTGATCAAGATACGAGAAGTTATTTGGTTCCGATTAATAAGAAGTACAAGCTCGACGAATTAATTAAGAGTCTGGAAAAAATTCACAAAACCTTGAAACGAGAAATTACGTTTGAATATACATTGATCAATGGCGTCAACGATTCTGTCAAGGAAGCTCAGGGCGTCAGCCGCTTGGCTTCGCGGCTCGGTGCTAAAGTGAATCTTATTCCTTATAATCCCATTCGAGAAATGGATTATAAAACTCCCGAGCCGGCTCAAGTTGAGTTGTTTCGAAAAATGCTGGCAGATAAAAAAGTTCACGTGACGGTACGGCAAACTGCCGGCCGAGACATTGATGCCGCTTGCGGCCAGCTCAGGCTCGACCGTAGTTCAGAGTGATCCCATCATCTGTTTTAGGCTCAAAGGGCCACTTAGAAAGTTTCCGCCAACAGCGGAAAAAAACAAATGATGGGATGATTGACCAAAACCCTGAACCCGCCTACAATAACGATTAACTTCGAACTTAATCGTAACCACAATTAATGGAGGGAGGAACACATGGCTTTATCAGACTGGTTCAGTAATTTTTCGTTGCTGATGCGTTGGATTCATGTCATTGCAGGAATTACTTGGATTGGACATCTTTATTTTTTCAATTTTGTGAACGTCCCACTTCAAGGCGCTTTAGATGATGCTGCAAAAAAAGCAGTGAATCCAAAATTGATGCCTCGCGCACTCTGGTGGTTCCGCTGGGGCGCGATGACAACTTTCATTGCGGGACTTGTTATGTTTGTAACAACTTATATGTACACGCCGGGTCAAGGTTTTGGTCCAAACAATTTATTTCAAAATATTGACGGCTCTTTATCCGGCCGAGCGACGTGGATTTCAATCGGAATGCTTCTCGGAACCATTATGTGGTTTAATGTTTGGTTTATTATTTGGCCGGCTCAGAAAAGTATGCTTTCCGGAAAAGTTCCTGCCGATCAATTACCGAAAGTGCGCAAACGCGCTTTCTTGGCGTCAAGAACCAATACTTTTTTATCAGGCCCGATGCTTTTCGGAATGCTCGCGCCAGCGCATTACGGAGCGTTTAGTCTTGTCACTTTTATTGTCGTGACTGTCTTAGCTGTGATTGCTGTCTGGTGGGCGATCAAAACCTCAAGTACCGCAGGTTCGACTGTATAACGGTAATCGGAACATTTCCAAAAGTGTCGGGTTTATTTAAACCTGGCACTTTTGGAAATGTTCCGGAACTCTCGTTAATCACATGAGCGAACAAAATATTCCGGTTAATTTATATTCCATTCAAAAACCATTGGTTGCGAAGACAATTGAAAACAGACGGCTGACATCGTCTTCAAGCGATCTTCGCAGCGACGTGCGACACGTCACTTTTCGCTATCAGGAAAATCTTCCCTATAAACCCGGCCAGAGCGTTGGAACTTTAATTCCAGGAATTGATCCTCATACGGGAAAGCCGCATAAATTGAGACTTTATTCGGTGGCTTCGGAATCGAAAGGTGATTTTGGTGACCATCAAACCGTTTCAGTTTGTGTGGTCCGACATTTTTGGAACAATCAGGCCACCGGAGAAAAAAATGTTCCCGGCGTTGCCAGTAATTATTTGTGTGATCTCAAGGTTGATGATGAGGTTCATTTAACCGGCCCGGTTGGAAAACATTTTTTACTTCCGGAAGATTGCAAAAAGCGGGATTTAATTTTTGTTGCGACAGGCACAGGAATTGCTCCTTACCGCGGAATGTTAAAAGAAATGTTTGATTCGGGTTACGTTGGCCGCGTGTGGCTTTATTTCGGTGCGGGTTACAGCGACACGGTTCTTTATAACGATGAATTCGAAAAATATCGAAAATTTAAGAACTTCTCTTACGTCAAAGCCATCAGTCGCGAAGAAAAAAACCCAATTCCAGAACTAGTTCCGACGCGCGAAAATAAAATGTATGTCCAAGTTAAAATGTATCAGGATCAAAATACATTAAAGGAAGTTCTTCAAAAAACGGACAGCCTTGTTTATTTATGCGGCCTTAAGGGAATGGAAGCCGGAATTTTTCCCGTGCTCGAAAAAATTGGTTCTCAATTAGGCTTTCAAGGCTTCGTTGCCAAATTAAAATCTGAACAACGGTTGCGCGTTGAAGTTTATTAAATTTTTCCTTCTCATCACTTGTATATTAATCCTTTCATTTTTATTTCTCACGTTACGTTCGAAACAAACTTCATCAGTTGACGTAAAATCAAATCTGTTTGTCCAAATGGATGCTGACAAGAAAATTGCCTACGTCGATGAATCCATTTTCTTAACTTATGATATGTATACTCGTTTGGATACACGATATGAAGGATTTGAACAACAACCTCGCTTGAAAGGCTATTGGATTGAAGAAATACCGATTGGAAAAAAGGTTGAACAAGAAACGATTGAAGTAAATCAGAAAAAATTTATCAAGGCGAGCATCAGGAAATTAATAGTCTTTCCCATGTCATTACGTTCTTATGTAATCGAACCCGGAACCCTTCGCGCCAGTTATAAGTTTGAAAATTCACGATCAAACAAGACGGTTTTACTTCCAAACCCTGTTGAATTAACCATCAATGATTTTCCTTGGGAAGGTAAGCCAGTTTCCTTTACCGGTTCTTCGGGTGAATATCAAATAGAAAGCACTCTTAGTCGTCAGGCGGAAAATCTTGTGTTTAAAGTAATTGTTCAGGGGCGTGGAAATATCAGACAGGTCAAGATTCCAGATATTGATTTTTCACCGAATTTCCAAGCCGAGAATTTAGAAGAACATGTAGATTTAAAATTTAATGGTAGTTCTATCGAAGGAACGAAAACATTTTATTTTAATTTGCACCCGACTCATACTGGAAATTTGGTAATTCCCGCGGTTGTTTTTTCATATTTCAATCCCGAAAAGAATGCTTATGAGACTGTTCGAAGCAAAGAATTAAACGTTCAAATAGATTCGATTCCAACGGCCTTGCCGGTTCAAAAAACGAAATTTCAAAAGGGCTTAATTGTTTTGTTGGATGTATCCGGAACTATGCTTGCAGAAGATATGGGTAGAAAAAAAAGCAGGTTAAGCGTTGCAAAAACATTAGCTTTAAAACTCATTCAAGAAAGTAATCAGGATTGGATTTGCTTAAAAACGTTTAGAATAGACACGCTTCAATCCGTCTGCTCTTCAAATAAAGACGAAGTTTTAAATCAAGCTTCTAACATTCGAGAAACTGATTTTCAAGATGGCACCGCTTTGGGAAATACGATTTTCGAAGCAATAAAAAATCTAAATCAGAATGTTGAATTAAGTAAAACAATTGTTTTATTAACGGACGGCACGACCAATACAGGATATATTGACCCTTTGACTGCTTTTGAACTTGCAAGAGAAAATGGTGTTGTTATTCATTCACTTGCTTTAGGAAAAGGAGGAAGAGTTCCTTTTCCAATCAAGGACCCAAAAACTGGCAAGAGGCAGTTGGTACAAGCCGAGGTCAATGTTGATGAGGAAGTGCTCTCTGAAATTTCCCAAGTGACAGGCGGAAAACTTTTAAGAATTAAAAATCTTAACGAAGTTAACGAAATCATAAAAGATGGATCGCGGTTACGAAACGTTTGATCATACTGCAGACATTGGAATTCGCTCGTGGGGAAGTGAATTCACCGAAGTTTTTGAAGAAGCCGCAAAAGCTCTTTTCAGTGTCATTGTCGATCTTGAAACCGTAACTTCTAACACCTCAATTCATCTCAAACTTGAAGCCGAAAGTGGCGAAGAACTTTTTCTGAAATGGCTCAAGGAACTGCTTTTTATTTTTGAGACGAAACATTTGCTGTTCAATCAATTTAAGGTTGAGCTGGCCGGCGGAAAATTAACAGCTGAAATTTCCGGCGAACCGCTCAATAATTCCAAACACAAATTAGGCCGCGAAGTCAAAGCTATCACGCTTCATCAATTCAAACTCGCCAAAGAAAAATCTCGCTATTTTGCCGAAGTGATTTTAGACATTTGAATTGTCCCGGTTCCGGGACAATTGGCGAATTCGTCCGGATTCGGACGAATTCATTCCGCTTACGTTTTGAATTCCTCCGGAACCGGAGGAATTGTTCTAGCTTGAATTCATCCGACGTCGGATGAATTGGGCCGACGTGTCCGATATGATTCCTTCTCCCCTTGTGGGAGAAGGTTAGGATGAGGGGTATTCAGATTTGTCCCTCACCCCTGCCTGCCGGCAGGCTAGCCCTCTTCCAGAGGGAGAGGGAAAATTTGTTTGAATCGAGTTATAATCATTTCATGCAAGCGACCGCTGAAATCCCGCTTAAAAAAATTGATGACTACCGCTGGGAAATTCCGCAAGATTTTCAAAAAGGAATGCGTGTACCCGGCCGGATTTTCTGCGACGAAAAATTATTGGAAACAGTTCGGAAAGATCAGGCACTTCTTCAAGTGGCCAACGTGGCTCATTTGCCGGGAATTGTTAATTATTCTTTGGCCATGCCAGACATTCACTGGGGTTACGGTTTTCCAATCGGAGGCGTTGCAGCAACCGATCCGGATCAAGGCGGTGTGATTTCTCCCGGAGGAATTGGTTTTGATATTAATTGCGGCGTTCGGCTGATAAAAACAAATCTTAATTTCAAAGATGTCCAGCCCAAATTAAAATCTTTGGTCGCAACTTTATTTAATCAAGTTCCCTGCGGCGTGGGTCAATCGGGCGATATTCGCGTTTCGAATCAAGATCGTTCCAGAGTTGTTTTAGAAGGTGCGAAGTGGGCGGTGAAAAAAGGTTATGGAATTAAAGAAGATTTGGATTACACCGAAGCCGGCGGGTTTTTGGAAGGAGCAGATCCTGAAGCTGTTTCAGAACGCGCCTATCAAAGAGGAAGCGATCAATTGGGAACGCTCGGAAGCGGAAATCATTTTCTTGAAGTTCAGGTGGTGGATCAAATTTATGATTTGAAAGCGGCCGAACGATTTGGTTTGTTTGAAGGTCAAGTGACACTCATGATTCATTCCGGTTCCCGCGGCTTTGGCTACCAAATTTGCGATGACTTTTTAGCAATAATGAAACAAACTTTGACTAAATACGAAATTAAAATTCCTGATATTCAATTGGCATGCGCTCCGGTTTATTCTCCCGAAGGAAAAAAATATTTGGGCGCAATGCGAGCAGCTGCGAATTACGCGTGGGCAAACCGACAGTGCTTAATGCATCTTGCAAGGAATGTATTTGAAAAAGTTTTTAGCCGCAGCTGGCAGGATATGGAAATGAATTTAATTTACGATGTGGCACACAACATTGCAAAATTTGAAAAACATAAAATTAATGGGAAAGAAAAAATGTTGTGCGTCCACCGAAAAGGTGCGACTCGTGCATTTCCACCAAACCATTTAGAAATTCCGGAGCCTTACCGGGATTTGGGTCAGCCCGTTGTTATTCCTGGAGACATGGGACGAAATTCTTATTTATTAGTCGGTACTTCGCAGGCGATGGATGAAACGTTTGGAACGACGTGTCATGGCGCTGGCCGTCTGATGAGCCGTTCTCAAGCAGCGCGAAGATCTCCCGGCCGTCAAATTGAAGAAGAACTTGAAAAGCAGGGAATTATTGTCATGAGCCGAAGTATAAAAGGAATTGCCGAAGAACAACCTGCAGCTTATAAGAATGTTAACGACGTGGTTCATGTCGTTCACGAAGCTGGAATTGCCAAGCGAGTTGTTCGAATGCGTCCACTCGGTGTGATCAAAGGTTAAACTTGCCTTTTAAATTGATTCTGATTAAAGTATATTCAATTCATAAGGAGTTTTTTCCATGCAGCGTCATTTCGACGAAGAATTAAGACAGCTAAAAGACAAATTGTTTAAGATGGGACTTTTGGTGGAAGAAGCCATTCGGAAATCAATTGAATCTTTAATCAAACGCGATTCAAAATTGGCTGAAGAGGTGATTGACCAAGATCAAAAAATAAATATTCTTGAAATTGAAATTGATGAATTCGGCCACGAATTAATTGCGCTGCGTCAGCCGACCGCAATCGATCTTAGATTCATTACGATGGTCCTTAAAATTAACAGCAATTTGGAACGAATCGGAGATCAAGCGGTCAATATTGCCGAGAAGGCCATTGCGCTCAATCGCGAAACACCTCTTAAATCATATTTGAGTATTCCAAAAATGGCGGAAATTTCCATCGCGATGGTAAAAGAATCATTGGATGCTTTTGTCGAGCGCGATGCGAAAAAGGCAAAGGAAATTTGTGAACGTGATGATGAGTTGGATACACTCAATGATCAAACTTATAATTCACTTCAAGAAGCGATGAAGAAACACGAGATTGATATTCCGCACGCGGTGAGCTTGATCATGGTTTCTCATAATTTGGAACGGATCGGAGATTTGGGAACCAATATTGCTGAAGATGTGATTTATTTAACCAAAGGAATTGACATTCGGCATCATATTACCGAACGGCGCGGCGATTAATCGTGAGATTTTTTATTTGTGAGATTGAAGTTGAAGTTTGAAATTTTGAATTAATTCATTTCCCTGCGACGCGCCTCGATCCAGCTGATGGACCATTTGCGTAAAATAATCGACGTCGTAAGGTGTGAACATTCCGTCCCGGTCCAGATCATACAATATCGGAAATGATTGCTTCTGATTTTTTTGAGCTATTCGAAACCGGACCGAAAGTTCGATGCCGCTTAATTTTTCCCCATGAAGACTTTTTACAATATTTTCAAATTGTTCTAAATCAAAATCATTAATCTGAAGATCGCGGTTGATGTCGAACCATTTAATTTGTTCGGCGACGGGAAATGGATTTAAATCTTCCTTTAAAGAAGTATTCAGCGCTTGTGGTGAGCCCGAAATTCCAAAGAGCGGCAAATCGCTGACGGCTGGAACCGCATAGTCATTGTCTGAATCCTGCTTCTCAGAATAAACTGTCATCGGAGCGCTTAAAATGAGGATGATCAGAACTGCTAAAAATGTTCGTGCTTTCATTAGAGGTTTCATATCGAAATTTTCTAAACCAAAGGTAACACGCGGGTTAGGATGTGTCAAACCGTCCCAGTTAATTAATTCTTTTACTTAGATAGACAAATTTCACTAAATTTAGTAAAATTCAATACTTACCTAAGAAATTACCTGCCCAAGACAGGTTGGCTATTAAACCGAGGTCCGTCAAATGAAATACAGAAGATTTCTTAAAAGCGGTGTCGCTACTTCCGAAATAGGTTTCGGTCTTTGGACTGTTTCGACCGGCTGGTGGGGAAATAAAACCGATGACGACGCAGTCGGGCTGCTCAAAAGAGCGTTTGATTTTGGAATCATATTTTTTGATGCCGCAGATACTTACGGCAACGGCCGGAGTGAAACGATATTAGCAAAAGCGTTTAAAGAAAAACGAAGTCAGATCACAATTTCCACAAAGTTTGGATATGACTTTTATCATTATGCCGGAGAGCGAAAAGGTCAGCAGGAAATTCCCCAGGATTTTTCTCCACAATATGTCCGCTTTGCTTGTGAAGAATCTTTGAAACGGCTTGAGACAGACCACATTGATTTTTATCAAATCCATAATTCAAAAATGGACACCGTTTTAAATGACGATCTTTTTGCAACACTTGATCAATTGAAAAAAGAAGGAAAAATTTTAAGTTACGGTGCAGCACTTGGTCCCGCAATTGGCTGGCGGGATGAAGGAATCAAATTAATGACGGAGCGGAAAATCGACGGTCTTCATACGATTTACAATCTTTTGGAGCAGGATCCCGGCCGAGATTTTTTTCCGCTGGCCGAAGAACATCAAGTTGGAATTTTGGTGCGTGTTCCGCATTCATCCGGAATGCTGGAAGGAAAATATACGGCCGAAACCAAATTTGATGAAAAAGATCACCGCTCTCACCGGCCAAAGTCCTGGTTGATCGAAGGACTTCAGAAAATCGATCAGCTGAAATTTTTGACAGAGGGAAAAAATAGAACCCTCGGGCAAGTCGCGCTTAAATTTATTTTGGCCCAACCGAGCGTGGTCACCGTGCTTCCCAATATTTATAATGAAGAACAATTGAAGGAATTTGCAACAGCTGCAGAAACTCCTGACTTGACCGGTGACGAATTAAAACAATTGGATAAACTTTATCGTAACAATTTTTACGTTAAACCTGTCGAAGAAGAAGTTAAAAATGTTTAACACATTATCTCCTCTCCCCTTTGGGGAGAGGATAAAGGTGAGGGGATTTGCCCTCACCCTAGCCCTCTCCCAGAGGGAGAGGGGAGAAACGTATGGACGACGTTGACCGTAAATTGTTAACCGAAATTCAAAAAGATTTTCCCCGTGTTTCAGAACCATTTAATGCACTGGGTGAGAAAATCGGAATTTCTGGAGCCGAAGCATTTGAGCGAATTAAGCGGCTCAAAGAAGAAAAAATTCTGAGACAAATTTCCGCTATTTTTGATACGAGAAGTTTGGGTTATCAATCCACACTGGTGGCGATGAAATTTCACCCGGATCATTTGGATCGCGGCGCTGAAATGATCAATGAACATCCGGGCGTCAGTCATAATTATCGCCGTAATGATGATTACAATCTTTGGTTTACGGTTGCGGTTCCGCCGTATCATTCACTCGAAGAGACGATTCAAAGGCTTCACGATATTTCCGGAGCTTTAAACACACTCATTCTTCCAACGCTGAAACTTTATAAAATCGGAATGAAGCTTGATCTCACGGGAAAAGATTCAGAAAAGCTAGATTCGAAAGAAGAAATTTATGACGATTCGCGGAGAAGAAAACAAGCGCCGGATTTAACGGCCGAACAAATTGAAGCCATACGAGCGCTTCAAGAAGATATTCCGCTCGTGGAGCGTCCGTTTCAAGCGATTTCAGAAATTTCCGGGTTTACGGAACAAAAGCTTTTTGATCTGATGAATTATTTTGAAGAAAAAGGTTATTTCAGACGCTTCGCCGGAATTTTGCACCACCGGAAAGCCGGTTTCAGTGCAAACGCAATGGTGGTCTGGAATATACCGGATGAAAAATTGGATGAAGTCGGACCAAAAATGGCGCAATTTCCTCAAGTGAGTCATTGTTACAAACGTCCGATTTTTTCAGATTGGCCGTACGCGATTTACACTATGATTCACGGCGCCAAAACTGAAGACTGTGACAAAGTTATTCAGAAAATTATTGGCGTAATCGGTGAATGGCCGCGCAAAAATTTATATAGCACCAAAGAATATAAAAAAATCAGGCTTAAATATTTTACCAAGGATCTGGACGAGTGGTGGGACCGGGCACAGAATGTCATTCCCGCGAAGGCGGGAACTTAATGATTTTTTCCCTTCTCCCTCTAAAGAGGGAGAAGGGAAAATGCTTGAGATGCAAAAAGGAGCAATAATGCTTGAGCTGTTTCATTTTGAAGATTGTCCTTATAGTTTAAAAGTAAGACGTAAACTGGAGGCATTGGACGTTTCTTATACGTCTCATCCGTCGCCGCGCGGAAGCATCAAGCGGGAGTTCCTTAAAAGATTTATTCCGGAAGAACAACTTCAATTTCCGCTGCTTGTGGATGTTGAGAAAAATATTTTCATGTTTGAGTCGGATGAAATTTGCGAATATTTGGAGAAAACATATGGAAAAAAATGACAATATTTCCTCCCCCCTTGTGGGGGAGGATAAAGGTGGGGGGAGAACAAATCACCCCCATCCTAACCTTCCCCCATCGAGGGGGAAGGAAATGGATTCCCAATCCGCCAGACGTGCTTCCTGGGTTGAAAAACGCAAAGGCCAAACCAACGTTTCTCAAATGCATTATGCCAAGAAAGGCAAAATTACCGAAGAGATGGAATATGTGGCTCGCCGGGAAGATTTGAAACCCGAATTAATTCGCTCGGAAATTGCGCGCGGTCGAATGATTATTCCGGCTAACATCAATCATCTGAGTCTTGAACCCATGTGCATCGGCATTGCTTCAAAATGTAAGATCAATGCTAACATTGGAAATTCAGCCGTGACTTCAAATGTAGATCAGGAACTTGAAAAACTTCATTACGCGGTTCATCTCGGCGCAGACACGGCAATGGATCTTTCAACCGGCGGCGATTTGGATTTGATCCGAACGGCTTTGATTCAAGCAAGTCCTGTTCCGGTGGGGACAGTCCCCATTTATCAGGCGCTTCAAGAAGTGGGCGGAGTTTTGGAAGATTTATCCATCGAAGTGATGCTTGATGTCATTGAGCGCCAAGCCAAGCAAGGCGTTGATTACATGACGATTCATGCCGGCGTTCTTAAGGAATTTGTCCCGCTCGTTAAAAATAGAATTACCGGAATTGTTTCGCGCGGCGGATCAATTCATGCAAAATGGTCGAATGCTCACAACAAACAAAATTTTCTCTACGAACATTTTGATGAACTCTGCGAAATTTTTAAGAAGTATGACGTTTCATTTAGTTTGGGCGATGGTCTTCGTCCTGGATGTCTGCATGACGCAAGCGACGAAGCGCAATTTGCGGAACTGAAAACATTGGGTGAGCTGACCAAAAAAGCTTGGGCGCACGACGTTCAAGTAATGATTGAAGGTCCTGGCCACGTTCCGATGGATCAACTAAAAATTCAGGTCGATAAAGAAATGGAACTTTGTTATGAAGCTCCGTTTTATACGCTGGGGCCGCTGGTCACTGATTTTGCACCGGGATATGATCACATTACTTCAGCAATCGGCGCAGCAATGGTTGGCTGGTATGGTGCCTCGATGCTTTGTTATGTGACACCCAAGGAACATTTGGGACTTCCGAATGCGGAAGACGTGAAGCAGGGCGTGATCGCTTATAAAATTGCAGCACACGCGGCGGATATTGCGCGGCACAGAAAAGGCGCTCGCGATCGTGATGACGAACTTTCCAAAGCTCGGTTTACATTTAATTGGAAAAAACAATTTGAGTTGTCGCTTGATCCGGAAACAGCTCGGAGAATGCATGATGAAACACTTCCTCAGGAAGGTTTTAAGGAAGCCGCGTTCTGTTCGATGTGCGGACCGAAATTTTGCTCGATGAGTATTTCACAGGATTTGACGGATCTCGGCAAAGAAGCTTTGGCAGAGAAGGAATCGAAACGAAAGGAAAAGTTGGAGAAGGCAAACCATTAATGATTTCCAACAGCTCGTCATTGCGAGGCAGCGCTCAAAATGAAGCCGAAGCAATCTCAGACCGGGATTGCCCGCCTGCCGGCAAGGCAGGCTTCGTCGCCCTTCGGGCTCCTCGCAATCCCTTTTATGAATTTTTTCCTTAGGATCGGGATAGCCCCTTCGGGGCAATGACGGACAATTAATAATATGACTATCGAAATTTACAATTCAATAGAAGAAGAAATCAAGGCGCTTAAGAAAAAAAGGAACGCCATTATCCTGGCGCACAATTATCAAACTGGCGACATTCAGGACATCGCCGATTTCACGGGCGATTCGCTTGGGTTGGCTCAGACTGCGGCGAAAACCAATTGTGACGTCATTGTTTTCTCGGGCGTTATGTTCATGGCTGAAACAGCCAGTATTTTGTGTCCGAACAAAACCGTTTTAATTCCTGATTTGGAAGCCGGTTGTTCGCTGGCCGGAATGATTCAACCTGAAATTGTTAGAAATTGGAAGCACGAACATCCAAGCGGCATTGTCGTTGCTTATGTGAATACAACCGCGGAAGTGAAAGCAGAGTCGGATTATTGTTGTACTTCGTCGAATGCTGTTCAAGTTGTCGAATCAATTCCTGCGGATAAAGAAATATTTTTCGTTCCGGATTTTTATTTGGGCAGCTATGTTCAAATGAAAACCGGAAGAAAAAATATGACGCTTTGGAAAGGCTATTGCCACGTTCACGTGATGCTTCAAGCCGAGCAAATTGCAAAATTAAAAAGGGATTACGAAGGTGCCGAGCTTCTGATGCATCCTGAATGCGGATGTCTGACCAAATCCATCCATCTGGCGGATAAAATTTTATCCACCGAGGGAATGGTTCAATATGTCCGTCAGTCAAAAGCTTCTACATTTATTGTTGCGACTGAAACGGGAATTCTTCACAAAATGAAAAAAGAAAATCCAGGCAAAACGTTTATTCCGGTTACCGATCAAGCTGTTTGTAATTACATGAAACAAAACACGCTTGAAAAAATCGTTCTTTCACTTGAGCGAATGCAGCACGAAGTCAAGGTTTCGGAATCCATTCGAAAACGTGCCTTAATTCCAATTGAACGGATGCTTGAAGTGAGTGCTGTTAATGTTAAACGCCATTAAGTCATCTTTCCTATACGTCATTGCGAAGCGACGATCTAAAGCGAAGCTGAAGCAATTTTAGTTCGTAGATTGCTTCGGCAATATTTGGATCGATTGCCTCGCAATGACGAAGCGAATGGAATAGCCATATGAATCGCAGAAAAACGCGTCAGATAAAAATTGGAGATGTAACAGTCGGTGGCGACGCCCCTGTTCGGATTCAATCCATGTGTACGAGTCCGACTCATGACATTGAAGCAACGGTTGCACAAATTCAAGAACTCGAATCAGCAGGTTGTGAAATTATTCGAGTTGCTTGTCCTACTGAAAAAGATGCAAACGCGCTCGGTGAAATTAAAAAAAGAATTAAAATTCCTTTGGTTGCCGACATTCATTTTAATTATCGTTTGGCTTTAATTGCGTTGGACCAAGGAATTGATAAACTGAGACTCAATCCTGGCAATATCGGTTCGCGTGACCGGATTGAGCAAGTGGTTAAAAAAGCAAAAGAACGGAAAGTTCCGATTCGAATTGGTGTCAACGGTGGATCGCTTGAAAAAGATCTGCTCGAAAAATACGGACATCCCGTTCCGGAAGCGCTGGTTGAAAGCGCAAAGCGTCACGTGCAAATTTTGGAGGAACTTGATTTTTACGACATTATTCTTTCACTCAAAGCCAGCGACGTGGCGACGATGGTTCAAGCTTATCGATTGGCATCACAAACATTTGATTATCCACTTCATCTTGGCGTGACCGAAGCCGGCACACTTTTGCGCGGTTCCGTTTACAATGCAATCGGTGTCGGGACTTTGCTCCAAGAAGGAATCGGAGATACAATTCGAATTTCACTTTCGGCTGAATCCGTTGAAGAAATTAAAGTCGGGCGTTTTATTTTAGAAGCGGTTGGTCTCAGAAAGTTTGGTCCGCGCGTTGTGGCTTGTCCGAGCTGCGGCCGCGCAGAAGTGGATGTTTTCAAACTTGCCAATGAAGTGGAAACACGCGCAATGAAATTTAATGATCCGATGACGATTTCTGTCCTTGGATGTGTCGTGAACGGTCCCGGCGAAGCGCACGAATCCGATTTTGGAATTACCGGCGGCAAAGAAAAAGGAATGATTTACATTGATGGAAAGCAGGAGCGCGTCGTTTCGGAAGAAAAATTAGTGGATGAGTTATTTAATGAAATTCAGAAGAAGCAGAAAAAGAAAAACGAATAGAACCAGAATTTTTCCTTCCCCCTTTATGGGGGAAGGTTAGGATGGGGGTTGATTTCGAATTGACCCCCCCCACCTTAATTCTCCCCCACAAGGGGGGAGGAAAGTGCTGATGAACACATTACTCTCAAATCCCAAACTCCAAGACATTCAAGAAAAAATTGAAGCAGGTGAACGTCTTAGCTTTGAAGACGGCGTTCGCTTGTTTGAAACGAATGACCTCCCGTTTTTAGGCGCCCTCGCACAGCAAGTTCGGCTTAGGCTTAATCAAAAAAAAGTTTATTACTCAATTAATCTTCATTTAAATCACACCAATGTTTGTACGGCTCATTGCGTTTTCTGCGCCTTTGCCAGACGACCGGATGAATCCGGTGGTTATACTTTCACACTTGATCAAATGAGAGCCAAAGTTGACGATGCCGTTAAGCATTTTGGAATTAATGAAGTCCACATTGTCGGCGGTCTCAATCCGGATTTGGGAATGGATTATTACACGGATATGTTTCGGTTGATTCATCAAGATCACCCCGAACTTTATATCAAGGCGCTCACAGCGGTTGAAATTGATGATTTGGCCAAACGATTTAATCTTTCGTGGGAACAGGTTCTGAGTCAATTTAAGGAAGCCGGGTTAAACGGTCTGCCGGGCGGCGGTGCTGAAATTTTTGATGAAGTTCTGCGGAGAAAAATTTGTGCGGATAAAACGACTTCACACGATTGGATTGAAGTTCACCGGGTTGCGCACGAAATGGGAATGCCGACCAACTGCACGATGCTTTACGGTCATATTGAATCGATTGAAGATCGGGTCGATCACATTTTGAGACTCCGTGCGCTTCAAGATCAAACCCACGGTTTTCAATCCTTTATTCCGCTGGCGTTTAATGCGGAAAATACGCCGCTTGAGAAAAAAGGTGAACCCGGCGGTTACACCGATTTGAAAGTGTATGCGATTTCCAGACTTTTGTTTGACAACATTCCTCACATCAAAGTCCATTGGACGACGCTCGATTTGAAAATGGCTCAGGTTGCACTTTCGTTCGGCGTTGACGATGTCGGCGGAACTAATTTGAATGAAAAAATTATGCATGATGCCGGAAACGAGACGCCGGTTGATTTATCGGAAGCGGCCTTAAGATCGCTTATCGAAGAAGCAGGTTTTGAGCCGACGCTGGTGGATAGCTCTTATGGAATCGATTCTCCTTCCCCCTTTATGGGGGAAGGTAGGGATGGGGGTAAAATACAAAGCAATTATTCCCCCCACCTTAGTCCTCCCCCACAAGGGGGGAGGAAAGATGGAACGGAAAACTTATCATGAACTGGGAATTGATTGAACAGAAAGTAAAACATTCGATTGATTTGAGTGAAGAAGAAGCGAAATGGCTTCTTGAACTTAGTGATCAAAAAGATCTGGATCATCTTTACCATTTAGCCGGGGAAGTGAATGAACGGCTCAATGGAAAAAATGTTAGCTTCATTCACAACATGAATGTGAATTACACGAACATCTGCGAGTATCACTGCACCTTTTGCGAATTCAAAAAATCAGCAAACTCGAAAGAAGCTTACATTTTAAGTTTTGAGGATGTTCAAAAAAGAATTGATCATTCAGATGGAACGCTTTCTGAAATTACATTTCAGGGCGGCCTTTCTGAAAAAGTAAAATTTCAAGAAGTACTCGATCTCTTAAAACAGATGAGAAAGAAATACCCTCAAATTCATTTCCACGCGTTTTCTCCCGAAGAAATTGATTATTATGCCTGGGAAACAGGACAGTCTTATTTGGAAATTGTAACTCAGGCCAAAGAAGCCGGCATGAATTCCATGTGTGGAACTGCCGCTGAAGTTTTGGATGACGAAGTCCGGAAAAAAATTTGTTGGGAGAAAATTTCGTCCGAGGAGTGGTGTGAGATCATTAAAACAGGGCACAGTCTTGGAATGCATTCGACAGCGACAATTTTATTCGGCCACATAGAAACGCCGCAGCATGTGGTCAATCACTTCAAACAAATTCGGAATCTTCAAAGACAAAGCCAAGATTTTAATACCCCTCACCCCTTCCCTCTCCCCTCAAAGGGGAGAGGGAAGGGTGAGGGGATGATTACCGAATTTATTCCACTTTTATTTATGCCGGACAAAACAAAACTCGGACGAATTATTGACCATTCACTCGATCGGGTTGAATATGGGTTTAAAATGATCGCCATTGCGCGGCTTTATTTTATGAATGACATCCGCAATATTCAAACGAGCTGGGTCAAATTTGGCTGGGACAATGCACTTCGTTCACTTTCCTGCGGCGCCAACGATATGAGTGGAACACTTTATCATGAGAATATTACGCGGGAAGCTGGCGGTGAAAACGGCGAATATACGCCGCGTGAGAAATTTATTTCGGAGATTTTAAGGATCGGAAAAATTCCGGTGGAACGCGATACCATTTATTCCTACCAAAAAAGATCTTCAAGCGAATCAAGACAAGAAAAAAGGGATTTAACTCCTGCGAGTTAAATCCCTTTTTCGAATTGTAACAGTTGTGTTTAACCGGACGAATCTTCGAGAGAGCCCGTGTTATACATTCTGTGGCTGTTGATGCCATCGACAGGTCCTACATTTTCATAAGCGAAAGCGACTTGGCAAACGCTTAGAATTACGAAGGCGATTGCAACAGCGGCAAGAAACCGTTTTTTTCTCTTCATTTTTTTTACTTTCTTCTTCATCGTATTCCTCCGTATCTATTGTAAAATTGCCTGATGATTTTTAGGATTGCAAGGAACAGAAACAATTCCTATCTGTAAAATAAGTTATTAATTTTTTTTAAGAACAAATTGCTAATTTCTAAGTTCCTATAGTAAGATACCGCCGATGAAAAATAAAGAAAGCGTCTTAGTGATTGAGGATGAGAAAAATATCCTCGAACTTGTGAAATACAATCTTGAGCAGGAAGGATACCGTGTCTTCACTGCTAATCGAGGTGATTCCGGTTTGGAACTGGCCCGCAAACAGAAATCCGATCTTATTATTTTGGATTTGATGCTTCCCGAAATTGATGGAATCGAAATCTGCAAGATCCTGAAACAGGATCCTAAAACCATTCACATTCCGATTATTATGCTCACTGCCAAAAGTCAGGAAGCGGACAAAGTACTTGGTTTGGAATTGGGCGCAGATGATTACATGACAAAACCGTTTAGTCCGCGCGAGCTTACGGCAAGAGTGAAAGCGGTCTTAAGAAGATCCAAGGAACAGCCAAAAGCGAAAGTTTACAAGATTGGTTCTTTGGAAATGGATACCGAAAAACACTTGGTTCATTTAAAAGGAAAAAAAATCGAACTGACCAGCAAAGAATATGAATTATTAAAAGCATTGCTTCAAGCCAATGGAAGGGTTTTATCGCGCGAATTATTGTTGGACCAAGTTTGGGGATATCAGGAATCGCTTAATATAGAAACACGGACAGTTGATATGCACATCGGTCTTTTAAGAAAAAAATTAAAAGATGAAGCAGATCGTATTCTAACGATCAAAAATGCAGGATATCGTTTTGACACAGACCGCTAATTTGTTATATTTCCTTTCCGGTTCCTTCCTTTCGTTTGTTTTTTTCGCCGTTTTATTTTTTTGGTACAAGAAACATGTAAAAAAACAAATTACCGTTTTTGCTCAGAACGCCAATCGTTACGCCACAGGAAATTTATCAGAAAGAATTCAATTTCGATCCGATAATTTTCAAATGCTGGCCGATGCCATTAATCAAATGATTCATACTTTGCGGAATCAAATCGGTGAAAAAGAAGAGGAAAAAGCAAAAGTTTCCGCAATTCTTGAAAACATGACAGACGGTGTTATGGGCCTCGATGAGCATAAGAATATATTGATAGCCAATTCAGCTTTGGAGAATATTCTGAACATTAGAAAAAATTCTATTTTAGGTAGGAATGTTCTGTCATTACTGCGCAATCCTAAAGTTGATTCGATTCTGGAAGAAGTGATTAAACATCAATCGATTTTGACTGAGGAAATTGCAATTCATCATCCCGAAAAAATGTTGAGAATCAGCGCGATTGGAATTCCTCATTCAAAGAGTTCAATATTAGGAATTTTGGTTGTCTCCGATATTACCGAAGTTCGTCGGCTGGAAAATCTCCGCCGGGAATTTGTGGCGAATGTTTCTCATGAACTGAAAACGCCTCTCACGTCCATTAAAGGTTTCATCGAAACACTTTTGTCTGGAGCGATTTCTGATACTGATCGGGCAAAATCGTTTCTTAAAATCGTTGAAGAAGATACCAATCGATTAACACGGTTAATTGATGAACTGCTTGAACTGTCAAAAATCGAATCGAAGCGAATTTCCTTGAAAATGGAAAAACTCGATCTTAAAAAAGAAATCGCAGAGGCATTGTCAGTTTTGAGAACGGCTATTGATGAGAAGAAGATCAAAGTGGAAAATAAAATCGATTCATTTGTCTCTGCAGATCGGGACAGGTTAAAACAAATTTTAATTAATTTGACCGAGAATGCAATTAAATTTAACAAGCCGGGAGGCAGCATTACTTTCACCGCTTCGCCAGTTGGGAATCAAGTCAAGATAACAGTTACTGATACGGGAATTGGAATTTCTAAAGAGATGATTCCCCGCATCTTCGAGCGTTTTTTCAGGGCAGACAAAGCAAGATCTCGGGATTTGGGTGGAACAGGCCTCGGTCTTTCAATCGTCAAGCATTTGGTGGAAGCTCACGGCGGTGAAATTTCATGTGACAGTCAAATTGGAAAATGTTCCACCTTCTTCTTTACGCTTCCTCAAGCCAAGCATTAGCCCACTTTTTTACCCACTCTTTACCTCTTCTTGAATTAAACAAAACACGGAAGATTTATCATACTTTCAAATGGAGGTGAATCATGTTTACAAAGTCACTCATGATCTCGGGTTTGAAACGGCAAAACAATCTTCTCAACGAATTAATCGAAGAACTAGAAAGCAGATATAATTTTGATTTCAACGATTACTTTTTTGTTGAAGAACGCGCGCTCAAAATAGCAAAAAATTTGCGGCAACTAAGAAGAATCAAAGACCAATACGCAATTCATCTCCAACAATAAACGGTTCTTCATTCAATCAAAGGAGGAAGCTATGATTCCGGAAGAAGATTTAATGAGTGTTCTAAAAGAAGATTTTTTTCTTGAAAATATACTCGCGGAATTTCGTGAAGGAAAGAATCAGAAATTTTTGGAAGAAACCGTTTATCATTCATCCTCTCCATTGACGAATTGGTTTCTCAGATCCGGCATTTTGCCTGAGTCCCATTTGACGCAGAATCGTATCGGACTTTACACAGATTTTACATAACCAATGAGCCGTCATTACATCTGAATTTTAAGATCTGCACAACTTCGGAAGGAAAATATGATCGAAAAAGAATTCATGATTGCAAAACTCAGGAAACAGCGCGATTTGCTGAACGATCTGGTTTCGAAGATAAGTGAAAAAAATGAATTGGAGAAGGGAACACGGCTTTTCTACGACCAGGTCACAAAACATGTCGAGCAAAATTTAAAAGAGTTAAAGCAGTTAAGGAAAACCTACTACAAAATTTCAAACAAGGCTTCATATCAATTTAATTTTGACCCAAGATCTAATAAGCAAAGTGCGGATAACTAATATGAACAACACAAGGAGATCCACGTCATGAAATTAAGGCGACAAACAATCCTTTTTCTTATTTTGTTTCTATGTTCAAAAATCGTTTGGGCAGATATAGATCCGATGTCTCAGATGAAAGATTTTATGAGTAACGTTACAAAACAAATGGCCCAAATGCAGAAAACGATTGAACAACAAAATCAATTGATTAGTCGTCAAAATGAAAAAATTAAAGATCTCGAAAATCGTCAACCTCAAGTTTCAATGGTTGCTCCTTCGGCAGAAGGTGGTGCTGCGCCGATGAGCGATTATGAATTCTCTCAGAGATTCGATACGTTAACGGGCGGTGCTCAAAAGTGGCTTAAGGATTTGAAATTTTCAGGAGATCTAAGAGGCCGTTATGAAGCATTTCTAAATCACAGTGGAAATCCATCTGAGGATGATCCTCGTAACCGATTCAGGTTTCGGCTGCGTTATGGTTTTGAGAAAATTATTAATCCGGATACCAAAATCGGATTCAGTATGGCTTCGGGGGAGGCTCCTACCGGAGCTGCAAGCACCGGTCAAGGGACAAATGCAGATCCAACTTCTACCAATCAGACCTTGACGAATCTTTTTAACTTCAAAAATATTTGGATCGAAAAAGCCTACGCCATTTTTGTTCCTGCTTTTGCAAAAGTGGGCCCTATTTCCGCGCTCGAAATTGGAATCGGAAAATTTAACAATCCTTTTGAAAAAGGATCTTCCGATATGATTTGGGACCGCGACGTCAAACCTGAGGGCGCTTATGAAAAAGTGGACGTTAAATTGTTCGATTCAGAAAATACACATTTAGGAGCCTACGCCACCGGCGGGCAATTTATTTTGAAAGAAAGTTCAACGCTGGGCGGAGATTCAGAATTGTATGCCCAGCAAGCAGGGTTGAATGCGGTTATTTACACGCCATTTTTTGAACGACCGATTGATATTTTGACTTCTGGTTCTTATTACGGTTATCGTAATTACGCGCATGCAAGTAATTTCACAATTAATGGTACCAGCCTTGCCCGTGGCAACGTCAATATTGATGGAACCACAACCGAATTGGATGCAAAGCATTTTGATGTGATTGAGTCATACACAGAAATTGCAGTTTATCCGTACGGCCGACCGCTTCGATTTTTTGTCGATCTTGCGGCGAATCCGGGAGATCGTTCCAATGGTGACGGAATGCGGACGGTCGGAGGTGAGAATAAAGCTTATTCATTCGGCGCTAAACTTGGAGGCATCGTCAAGAAAAAAGATTGGGAATTAAGTTATGCCTACAAGCGGATTGAAGCCAATTCCGTTGTCGGCGCTTTTAATGACAGCGATTTCGGTTATAATGGACATGCCAATACAGTCGGCAGCGTCTTCAAACTTGGCTACGCGCTTGCGGACAATTGGACCGTTAATGCCGCCGCATTTTTCGTTAATAATTTAGCGCAAGGAGCGCCCGGATTGGGAACTCGTGGAATGGATGAAAATCAACAGCGCTATCAAATCGACACGGTTTGGAAATTCTAATTAAAGGAGAATAAGGCAAATGGAAAATTTTATGAAAAAAATATTAGTGAGCTTATCCGTTTTTACATTGTCGATTTCGCAGATGGTTTATGCTACTGATAATATTACAGTAAAAGGTTCGGATACGATTGTGATTCTCGGCCAGCGCTGGGCAGAACATTACATGGGAAAAAATCCGGACGCTTCAATTCAAGTGACCGGCGGCGGTTCGGGAACCGGTATTGCAGCGCTGATAAACGGAACCACAGACATTGCGAATTCAAGCCGGCCCATTAAAAGTTCGGAAATCGATAAAGCCAAACAAGCCGGATATTATCCTGAAGAATTTAAAGTAGCAATGGATAGTCTTGCGGTTGTCGTAAATAAAGCCAATCCAATTAATGAGCTTAATCTCAAGCAACTCCAGGGAATTTATACGGGCCGAATTAATAATTGGCAGGAAGTTGGTGGAAATAATCAACCCATCTTGCGTTATTGCCGTGAATCCAATAGCGGTACTTATGTATTTTTCAAAGAACACGTTTTAAAAAATCAAGATTATGCTCCGGATTGCCAAACAATGCCTGGAACAAGCGCAGTCAACAATGCGGTCAGTAAAGATCCCGGCGGAATTGGATATGGCGGAGCTGCTTATTTTCTCCATGAATCACAGATAAAAATTCTTTCTGTCAAGAAAGATGAAAAATCTGAAGCAGTTAATCCGATAAAATCAGACGGCAAACTTGATTATGAAGCGGCTTGGACACATCGTTATCCAATCGCTCGTTACTTATATATGTATACAGGTTTCAAACCAAAGGGCAAAATTAAAGCCTATCTTGACTGGATTTTAAGTTCTGACGGTCAAAAAGTGGTTGAAGAAGTTGGATACATTCCTTTGAAACCGGCTTAAAAAACATCTATGCCGTCATTGCGAGGCGGCGACCAAAATGTTGCCGAAGCAATCTACGTTCTGAGATTGCTTCGTCGGCCAAAAGGCCTCCTCGCAATGACGATAAGTTCGTAACAAATTTATGAAGCCAAAAAAATCTCAAAATAATATTTTAAGTACGAACAGCCCATTGGAGATGGCGCTTGTTCTTACCGAGAAAGAATCTCGAGCTTCTGAGTGGTTGATCGAGAAAATCCTGGCTTTCGCAGGTATTTTTTCCATCCTGATCATTGCGCTCATATTTATTTTTCTTTTTAAAGAGGCCGTTATGTTTTTTAAAACAGCTTCGTTTTTAGATTTAATCGGAAAATGGCAATATGATGAGTATGAAGGAAAAACTGTTTTCAAAATTATGTGGCAAGCAGTGTCAGAAGTTCCAAAATATTCTTTGATTCCGCTAATGCTCGGAAGTTTTTTAGTTGCGATACCAGGTACCATTATTGCTTCTTTCTTCGGAATCGGAAGTGCCATCTTTCTTTCTGAAATTGCACCGAATCAACTGCGCGAATCTTTAAAACCGACATTAGAACTTTTGGCGGGAATTCCGTCTGTCGTGATCGGATTTTTTATGTTAGCCGTTGCCGCAACCTTTATCCAAAAAGTTTTCCACACCAAATTTCGGTTAAACGCTTTTGTCGGCTCGTTGGGCGTAGCGCTGTGTACTTTCCCAATTATTGTTACTTTGGTAGAAGATGCATTGAGAGCAGTTCCAAAAGAATTGCGCGATGCCTCGTATGCTTTGGGTGCGACGAGGTGGCAAACGATATTCGGAACAGTTATTCCTGCAGCAGTTTCCGGTATTTCTGCAGCAATTCTGCTGGGTTTTGGCCGCGCCTTGGGAGAAACTATGATTGTGGTGATGGCTACGGGAAATGCAGCTTTGGTCACCGGCAATATTTTTTCAAGCGTTCGGACCATGACTGCCAATATTGCTGCCGAACTTGGATCTGTTGACCGGGGCAGTGAACATTACTACGCTTTATTTTTAGTGGGCGCCGTTTTGTTTACGCTGACATTTATTGTCAATTTAATTTCAGAAATTATTTTAAACAAAATGCGCCGAAAATTAAGAATGTAAAATGGCACAAGCGGCTTCTCTTGTTATCCCAAACCTTAAATCAAATCAAAGAAATTGGATTGAAATCTTATTGACTGTTTTAACCACGTTTTTTTCATTGGTTCCTCTCTGTGCTTTAATTTTTATCATGACCAAAATTTTTCAGGGCGGTGCTCGACATTTAAGTTGGACATTTTTAACGGCTTCACCCACAGAAGGCATGACGCAGGGCGGAATTTTTCCCTGTATTTTTGGAACTTTGGCGATTACAACTTTAATGATTTTAATTGCACTTCCCTTAGGCATGGGCGCTGCGATTTATTTGGTTGAATATGCCGGCGGTGGATTTGGCTACAGAATTATTCGAGCAGCAATTAATAATTTAGCGGGAGTTCCTTCCATTATCTTTGGTTTGTTTGGAGTTGGTTTTTTTATTTTGTTTGTCGGACGTAATATCGATCATGTTCTTCAAACAGGGCTTTTATTCGGCCAGCCTTGCATGCTTTGGGCGGCAGCAACTTTGGCTATTTTAGTTCTTCCCGTTATTATCGTTTCAACGGAAGAAGCATTAAACACAGTTCCGCAAAGTCATCGCGCAGCATCTCTGGCACTCGGTGCAACTAAATGGCAAACAATTAAAAATGTGGTTTTGCCGCAAGCTCGTGGCGGAATTCTGACCGGTGCAATTTTGGCAATTAGCCGAGGCGCCGGGGAAACAGCGCCTATTTTATTTACCGGCTGCGCTTATTTTTTACCGCGACTGCCCATGGTAAAACTGTTTGGTATTATTCCAATGATTAATCCGTTAGATCAATTCATGGAACTTTCTTACCATATTTTTATTATGGCAACTCAATCTACAAATTCTGAATTGACTCGGCCGATACAATACGGGACTACTTTAGTATTAATTGGTTTAACTTTTTTGCTGAATCTAACAGCTATTCTATACCGAATTTATTTTCGAAAAAAAATGGGATATGTATCAATCCAATGAAGCATTTACCAGGCGATCTCCTAACCGAGATGCCCATTAACCTGATCAAAGGGTTAACCCTCCCTTTATCCTTTTTGATGGGGCTTATGTCTTCATATTTCAATTTTGATGGCAGCAGGAGACAGTGATGATTAAAAAGTTTCTTGAAATCGCGGACACTTCGTTAGAAGATGAGGAAAGTTTAAGGGGGAAATTTGTGAAGGAATTAAAACTCGAACCGGACCAAAATAAGAAGAAAGAAAAAATACAGAGCACGGTAAAAATTTCTGTTCAAAACTTAGATGTTTTATACGGATCTAATCAGGCTTTGAATCAAGTATCGATGGATATTAAGAAACAATCTGTTACGGCTTTGATTGGTCCTTCTGGATGCGGCAAATCCACCTTTTTACGAACGTTAAACCGCATGAATGATACGCTTCCCGGCGTTCGGATTGAAGGAACCGTCCAAATTGACGACGTTAATATTTATGGTTCTGAAATAAATGTAGTCGCGCTTCGCCGGATTGTCGGAATGGTTTTTCAAAAATCAAATCCGTTTCCAAAAAGTATTTTTGATAATGTTGTATACGGTCTCAGACTTCACGGCATTCAGGATAAAGCAACGCTTGAAAGACTTGCACAGGAAAGTCTTGAGAAATCCGCACTGTGGGATGAAGTAAAAGATCGATTGGACAAGTCTGCACTTGAACTTTCCGGAGGTCAGCAACAACGATTGTGCATTGCCCGTGCACTTGCAGTGAATCCGGAAATTATATTAATGGATGAACCGGCTTCGGCGCTGGACCCGATTTCAACCGCCAAAATTGAAGAATTGATTCATTCTTTGAAACAGCAATATACCATTGTTATCGTGACTCACAATATGCAGCAAGCCGCCAGAATCAGTGATTATACGGCTTATTTTTATTTAGGTTCGTTAATCGAATACGGCGAAACCAAAATGATTTTTACAACGCCAAAGAAAAAAGAGACCGAAGATTACATTACGGGGCGATTCGGTTAACATGGAACGACATTTTCATGAAGAATTGAAAGATTTGAGACAGACCTTGCTTAAAATGGGTCTTCTCGTTGAAGCAGCGATTGATAAGGCCATCGATGCTTTTCTTTGCCGAAAAACGTCACTTGCTGAAGATGTCATAGCGGAAGAAAAAATAATTAATCATCTTGAAATGGAAATTGACGAGAAAGGCCATAGTATTTGTGCCTTATGGCAGCTGATCTTCGTCTCATTACGTCGATTTTGAAAATGAATACGGATCTTGAGCGCATGGGAGATCATGCAGTCAATATTGCAGAGCGGGCGCTTAATATTATTCACAGGCCTGAAATTAATGATGTTGATTTTCCGAAGATGGTCATTGCAGTTTCGCAAATGTTATCGGATGCTTTGAATTCGTTTATGCGTGAAGATACCGAAATGGCACGTGTTGTTTTAACCCAAGATGATAGAATTGATCAATTCAACGACGAAATTTATGAACGAGTGACTCAAGTGATGGAACAAAATCCGAATTTAATTAAAACAGGGGTTAGCTTTTTAATTGTTGCGCATAATCTTGAACGGATTGCGGATCTTGCGAACAATATTGCAGAAGATGTGATTTATATGAAGATCGGCAAGGAAGTCAGACACCGGGTTGAACAAAAAGTAGATCCTACGAATTAAATTCAGCCGTTACGACGGTATGGATCCCTCCACGAATAAAAAAATCGCCCACTACTTTCATTCGTCTCGGTTTTGTTGCCTTCACAAGATCATTTAAAATTTTATTGGTGACCGCTTCATGAAAGGTTCCTTCGTTTCGATAAGACCAAAGATAAAGTTTCAGCGATTTTAATTCCACACAAAGTTTATCCGGCACATATTCAATTCGAATCGTAGCAAAGTCCGGCTGGCCCGTTTTCGGACAAAGACAGGTAAATTCCGGACATTCAAAATGAATCGTATAATTTCGCTCCGGATTTGGATTGGGAAACGTTTCCAAATTTTTTTGAGGTTGTGACGGCATGGAATATTATAAGAAGGATGAAACAGATAAGCAATAAGTGCTTTGTCAGCAGTCGGATGCGTCATTGCGAGGAGGCCAAAGGCCGACGAAGCAATCTAAGTCTGAGATTGCTTCGACCATCGCTTTGTATGCTGGCCTCGCAATGACGACTTGTTTTCGATTTTTCCTTATGTTAGTATCTTCTTTATTCAGCGGTGATTTGTTGGGGTTGCTTGCTCCGCCGCTCAGAAATGAGCAAATGTGCTAAAAAGCCCAAATGGTTTTGAACTTTTAGACACAGACCCGACGGTAAACCCGCCGGGTTTTTTATTTTAATGAGCACGCAACTTACACTTCCGATGGAAGTGTCAAGTTGCCCATGCGAATTAATCCCGTAAGGCCGCGGCCAAGCGACCTTTGCGGGATCTCAAAATATGGATCCCCGACACATTTTCGGAGAAGAACGTCGAGTTCATCCCGAAAAGTGCTCGCGCAAAAGAGCGCAGCGAAGTGCTCCGCGCATTGGGCGCGAGCGTAAAAACATTCGGGGATGACAGGAAGATGAGATGGACATTTCACGTTATCACAGACAATATTTATTTTCTAAAATCAAAGAAGACGGCCAAAGGAAAATATCTTCCAGCCGCGTGACCGTCATTGGATGCGGGGCGCTGGGCACCGTCATCGTCAATACGCTTGCCAGAGCAGGCGTTGGATTCTTAAGGATTGTTGATCGTGATTTCATCGAACTCAATAATCTTCAAAGGCAAGTGCTGTTTGATGAAAATGACATCAAAGAAAATTTACCAAAAGCGATTGCTGCCGAACGAAAGGCACGGCAGATTAATTCCCAAATCCAAATCGAAGCCATTGTCTCGGATGTTAATTTTACAAATGTTGAAAATTTTATTAAAGATGTTGAATTGGTAATTGACGGAACGGACAATTTTGAAACTCGATTTTTGTTGAACGACGCTTGCGTGAAGCACAACAAACCGTGGATTTACGGGGCTGTGATCGGCAGTCATGGCTTGACGATGACGATCATTCCAAATGAAACGCCTTGTCTTCGATGCGTGTTTGAATCAGCACCTCCTCCGGAATTGACGCCGACTTGCGATACAGCGGGCATTATTGCGCCCGCTTCAATGGTGATCGCATCTTTAGAAGCTACCGAAGCCATTAAATTTTTGAGTGGCAATAAAAAAGATTTAAATAAAACTCTCTTCAGTATCGATGTCTGGACACATGAGACAAAAAATTTCAAGCTTGATGGTTTGCGCGAAACCATGGATTGCCCGACTTGTAAAAAACACAACTATGAATTTCTAACCGGCGATTCAGCGGCTAAAACGACTTCACTTTGCGGCCGCAATGCCGTCCAAGTGACGCGCGGTGGTGATCGGGTTAAATTAAATTTCGCGGAATTGGCAGTTCGTTTCAATCAAGATGGTAAGGCCGAATACAATTCATTTATGTTGAAAGCCACTACGAATAACGGTTATGAGTTTACCGTTTTTCCGGATGGCCGGGCGATTATTAAAGGAACCAACGATCCGGCTCAGGCGAAGACAATTTATGCAAAGTACATTGGAGTTTAACGTGACGTCATTGCGAGGAGCGAAGCGACGAAGCAATCTACGTTCTGAGATTGCTTCGGCATTGTCTGGAACACTGCCTCGCAATGACAGGTGGTGCTCATGATTTATTTGGATAATGCGGCAACCTCTTTTCCAAAACCTCAGCGGGTTTATGACCGCATGGATAAATATTTGCGCGAAGAAGCGGCAAACCCCGGACGTTCGGGGCACAGACTTTCTGTTGCCGCCGAATTTCAAATTGTTCAAGCCAGAAGTTTGCTTGCGAAACTCTTCAACGTAAAAAAAGCGGAACGAATTGTTTTTACGCTCAATTGCACTGATTCGCTTAATATTGCAATCAAAGGAATTTTAAAAGAAGGCGATCACGTTGTTACCACAATTCTGGAACACAATTCCGTTCTCAGGCCTCTGAATGCACTCGAAGTTTCGAAAAAGATAACCGTTACAAAGATTCGTCCCTCTAAAGAAGGATTAATCGATCCTCAGGATATTAAAAAAGCGGTTAAAAAAAATACCAAACTAGTCGTTATCACTCATGCTTCCAATGTCATTGGAGTCGTAGAGCCGATACGTGAGATTGGCCGAATCACGCGCGAAGCAGGCGCTTTATTTTTGGTTGATGCAGCTCAAACAGCCGGAGTAGTTTCAATTAATATAGAAGCTGACTTTATTGATCTACTTGCTTTTCCCGGTCATAAATCACTTTATGGCCCTCCCGGAACCGGAGGTTTATATGTCGGTGAGCGGGTAACGCTAACTCCTTGGCGAGAAGGCGGAACAGGATTTAATTCTGAATCTCAAACTCATCCGGATACGTTTCCATTTATCTTGGAAGGTGGAACCCCAAATTCGGTCGGAATCGTTGGTTTAAAAGAAGGCGTTCAGTTTATTCTTGAAAAAGGAATTGAACACATACGGACTCACGAACAAACTTTGGTCAAAAATTTGCGTGATTTATTAAAACAAATTTCTGGAATTAAACTTTATGGAACGGATGACGTTTCAAAATCAGTCGCTCCGGTTTCTTTTGTGCTCAATGGAATTGAGCCTCAGGAATTAAGCATTATTCTCGATCAATCATTTGAAATTGCCACACGAGCTGGTCTTCACTGCGCTCCATTAATGCATGAATTTTTAGGCACGACGCCGCAGGGTTGTGTTCGGTTTAGTCCCGGCTATTTCAATACGCTTCCAGAAATTGAACAGACAGTGGAAGCGGTAAAAGGAATTCAAAGTCAAACGGTGGTGTAACTATGGACAATATTATTTTAACTCAAGAAGGTTTTGAAAAATTAAAAGAAGATCTTCGTTTTTTAAAAAGTACGAAGCGCATGGAAGTGGCAAGACAGCTTGAAGTTGCAAGAGCGCATGGAGACTTGAGAGAAAATGCTGAATATGATACGGCTAAAGAAGCCAAAGCTCAGCTTGAATCGCGGATTAGGACACTGGAAGAAAAACTGGCTATGGCAAAAGTTGTTGATTTAAAGGATGCTCCCACTGACAAAGTTTACTTTGGAACCATCGTTAATCTTAAGAACAAAAAGACGGGCGACAATGTCACCTTTAATTTTGTGGCAGAGGACGAAGCGGATATTTCCAAAGGAAAACTTTCCATTAATTCTCCCATTGGCAAAGCACTGCTCGGGCATGCGGTTGGCGAAACAGTCGAAGTCAAAGTTCCCGCCGGAATTATTCCCTACGAAATCTTAAAGATTTCCAGATAACAGCCGAAATTCTTAAAAAGGAAATTTTATGAGACGATCAGTCAAATTTCTGGTTTTGGCTTTACTATTTTCTCTGACTCTGATGAACTTTGACCATGCTGCTTATGCTGACTTGGGTAAGGGTCCGATTCAAAAATTAAGCCGCGGGCTTGTCCATGTATTAGCCTCGCCCTTTCAGCTGCCCAAGGAAGTTATTCAGACAACGGGAGAAGGAGAAACGGTTTGGCTTGCCCCCATCAAAGGAATGTCTGAAGGTGTCGGAAAAGGTTTATATGAAATGGTGTGTCAGGCTTTTTCCGGCTTGATTGATATTTTCACTTTTTGGACACCGGCCGGCCGTGATTGGGCTCCTGTTTTTGAACCTCCGTCTATGTTTCCTCAAGTTTAATATGAGCGGTTCCCCGACGGACAAATGATAGGGGAATTGCTAGTTTTATAATAGAGTTTAACTCAGGAAGGGAAGTGATGAGGCAGCGGAAAATTGGCTTCTTGGTTTTTTTGTTCCTCGTTTCTTTTGCTTCATTTGCATTTGCATCGATTTCTTTGTTTTTTCCTTTTGAGCAGCATCAAACCGAAGCGTTTCCTAAAGAAATGATTTCGTTTCAAATGAAAACCGAAAGCATTAATTACTCCAAAATTATTCCTGCCGATCATTCCATCAGTTATCAAGCTTGGCGGCGAATTCAAGCGTCTGCATAAAAAAAGGACGGTTCAAATGAACCGTCCTGGATTAAATTCCTAAATTTTTAAAAAACTAATTATTTCTTAACGTACTTCATTCGGCTTCTAGAAGAAGAGGATGTAGTTGTCTGCGTCGGCTGATAAACAGTGGTCGGAGGAATATATCCGCTAGAAGGAGCAACAACTGTCTCTGCTTGAAGACAATTGCCGTAATTCCGGCTGACTGGAAGACCATTAAATCCGGGAACCCAGAAAGTAGCAACGTCAATAATGCCGGAAGCGGCTCTTAAAATTGTGCAGGCGGCACCGGTTGCAAATCCACCAATCGCGCCGATAAATTCAGGTTTCGTATTCTTTGCGCCATTGACAGTGGAAACCGGAATGTCGATAGGGCAGCTTACCACATTCAATAAACCGCGACCCAACATGCCTCCCACTTTTTCTTTATAGACAGGAGACTGAGCCATCTCCCACACATTTTTCGCTGAAGCATTCAGCGAAAAGAAAAAACAAAAAAGGACGCTCAATACAATTGCTTTCTTCATCATTTTTATCTCCTCGACTTTAGTGTTTGGTATCACTGGACTTATAACTGCTGGATGAGCATATTATAGATTTAAAAAAGTGAAAATCAAGGTCATTCTCAAACCAAAGTTCACGGTCATTCCCGCACGCTTTAGGCGGGAATCCATGGATGTGGATCCCCGACAAAGACATTCGGGGATGACAATGATAAACTTATGTCATTTTGAGAACAATCTTGCCGAAGTTTTTTCGATCTAACATTTGCTTGTGGGCATCACGCGCTTTTTCAAGCGGGAAAACAGAATCAACGACCGGTTTAAGCTGTCCAGTTTCTAAATGTTTAATTGCTTGATCCAGTTCTGATTTTCCACCCATGTAAGAACCCATTAATGAATGCTGGCGAACGTAGAGAAAACGCAGATCGATTTGAACATTTGCCCCGCTCGTAACTCCACAAGTGACGAGTCGGCCTTTTTTGGAAAGACAGGCCAAGCTTTTGGTAAATGTTTCGGCTCCGATATGTTCAAAGACAACTTGTACGCCTTTTCCTTTTGTAAGCGTCTGAATTTCTTTGACGAAATCTTTATTCTTGTAATTGATAATATGATCAGCGCCGAGTTCTTTCGCTTTTTTTTCTTTTGTGTCACTTCCAACCGTCGTGATCACTTTGGCGCCTTTCATTTTCGCCAGTTGAATTGCTGCACTTCCAATGCCGGATCCGGCCGCATGAATCAAAATCGTTTCACCTTCTTTTAATTCAGCTCGCGTGATTAACATATGCCAAACAGTTACATAAACCAAAGGGCAGGCAGCCCATTCTTCAAATGAATATCGGTTTGAAACAGAAATTAAATTTTTGATAGGAACTTTTGCAAATTCTGCATAACCGCCATCGACTTGAAATCCAAGAATCTGATATTGATCACACAATGAATCCCATCCGATTTTACAGAATTCACATTGACCGCACGAAATTCCGGGTGAGACAACTACTTTTGTTCCTTCTTTGATTTTTGAAGTTGGGGATTTGATTTCGGCAACTTCACCGGAAATATCGCAGCCTAAAATATGCGGCATCGGAATTTTAATTCCGGGTATTCCTTGCCGAGTCCAGATATCAAGATGATTGAGCGCGCAGGCTTTTACTCGAATGAGTGCTTCTTCATTTGAAATTTGCGGCTTGGGCGCATCAGATGTGTAAATGAGACGGTCAATATCCCCGTGTTCCTTGATGATGACAGCGCGCATGTTAATTAATTCGATAAGCCACACCAACTCCGTCTCGAACCGGAAGAAGCGTGGAAATAAAACTGCAGTCGTTGAATAAGGTCTGATTGAATTTCTTGATTGCCTCGGTTGAGAAATCACCTTTTTTCTCAAGTACGCGGCCGAACCAGAGTAAATTATCAGCAATGATTAAACCACCGACCCGAAGCTTGGACTTTGCCACCTCAAGCGCTTTGGGATATTGTTCTTTGTCGAGATCAATCAGGATGACGTCAAATTGTTCGTCCAATTTTGAGAGAATTTCAACGGCGTCGCCGATGTGAAATTGAGCTTTGTGAACTAAATTGCCCTGGGTAAAGAAACGTTTCGCTAAATCCATATTTTTTTTGGAATCATCAGTTAAATGAATGGTTCCATTTTCGGGAAGAGCCAAAGCAAACCAAAAAGCCGAATAACCGAAGCCAGATCCCATCTCAAATATTTTCTTGGCGGAAGATAATTTGGCGAGCTGATAAAGAATACGTCCGACGAGCGGGCCGATCAGTGGAAAATTGGATTTTGTGCCGTAAGTTTCCATTTCCTTCAGAAGCGGATCTTCTAAAGGATAAAGATTTTCGATGTATCGTTCAATTTCAGGAGAAATGATTTGATTTTCCACAACGATGGAAAGTATAGCATGAGCATTTTAAATTTAGTAACATATTTGACCAAACTATGCTTGTCATTGCGAGGAGTCCGTAAGGCCGACGAAGCAATCCCGAACTTGTCATTCCCGCGAAAGCGGGAATCCAGAATTGTGGATCCCCGATAAAAGCATTCGGGGATGACACTTCGTGTCAGGTTGCTTCGCTCACTTCGTTCGCTCGCAATGACGGAAAGAATATAATGGACAACAAAGAGATTGCGCAGATTTTGCAAGAAATTGCGGAATTGATGGAATTGAAAGGAGACAATCCTTTTAAGATCCGAGCTTATTACAACGGCGCCAGAATTGTGGAAGGACTGAGTCAAGATGTTGCTCAAATTGTAAAAGAGGGAACACTTCGAGACATCAAAGGAATCGGGGAAGGACTCGCGTTTACAATTACGGAATTGGTTAAAACGGGTAAATGCAAAGCTCATCAAAAATTAAAAAAATCCATGCCTGAAGGAATTCTAAATATTTTAACGATTCCCGGACTTGGTGCGAAACGTGCGAAACTTCTCTATGACAAACTCGGTGTTAAAAGCATTGCGGAGCTGGAGGAAGCTTGTCAGAACAACCGTTTGTCCGAACTCGATAAATTTGGAGAAAAATCACAAGCCAATATTTTGGAAGCCATCAAACATTTGAGTAAATCCGCAGGCTCTTTTTTATTTTCCGAAGCTTATGAAGAAAGTTTGTCCTATGTTCAATATTTAAAAAAAATCAAAGATATTATCCGAATTAAAACCGCCGGAAGTTTAAGACGGCGAAATGAAATCGTACATGATGTTGATATTTTGGTGAGCACCAATCATTCGAAACGAATCCACGATCAATTTTGTTCCTATTCCAAAATTGCCAATGTTCTTGCCAAAGGTGATACCAAATCAAGTGTTGTTTTAAAATCCGGCCTTCAAGTGGATTTGCGCACGGTTACTGACAAGGAATTTCCATACGCGCTTTATTATTTTACAGGAAGCAAAGAACATAATGTGGCGACTCGCACGATTGCAAAACGAATGGGACTCAAAATCAGTGAATACGGAATTTTCAAAGGAAAAAAATTAATTTCCTGTAAAGATGAAACCGATATTTTCAAAACGTTGAAACTTTCGTATGTTCCGCCTGAGATCCGTGAGAACGGTGGAGAAATCGAAGCGGCTTTTAAAAACGAAATTCCGAATTTGGTTGAAGAGAAGGACATTAAAGGAATTTTTCATGTTCACTCCACATACAGTGATGGAACTGCTTCTTTGGAAGCGATGATCCGCCAAGCTGAAAAATTAGGATATGAATATGTCGGTATTTCAGATCATTCCAAAACGGCGGTTTATGCAAATGGTCTTTCACTCGAGCGTCTTAAAAAACAGCAGAAAGAATTGGATCAACTTGAAAAGAAATATAGAAAAATTAGGATTTTCAGAGGAATTGAATCGGATATTTTAAGCGACGGCTCTCTCGATTATCCCGAAAAAATATTAAAATCATTTGATTTTGTCGTCGGCTCGATTCATTCGCGTTTTAAAATGTCAGAAGATGAAATGACCAAACGAATCGCACGCGCCATGGGAAATCCTTCCATGACAATTTGGGGTCATCCGACGGGCCGGCTTCTTTTGTCCCGAAATGGTTATTCGGTTAATTTCGAAGTCCTGTTTGAAAAAGCAAAGAAGCATCACGTGACCGTGGAAATTAATGCCCATCCAAGTCGTTTGGATTTGGATTGGCGCCTTTGCCGCTCCGCTCAGAAAAAAGGAATTCGTTTCAGCATTAATCCCGATGCACACAGCGAAGCGGGTCTCAGCGATGTTAAATTTGGAGTGGGCATTGCACGAAAAGGCTGGTTAACCAAACGAGATATTATTAATACGATGTCGGTTTCCGAAATGGAGCAATTTTTGAAGAGTAGAAAATCATGATCCCATCACCTGTTTTTTTCGATGCAAAGCATCGAAAATTTGAAAAAATTCAAAAGCGTGCCACTATAATTTCAAGGCATGCTTTTGCAAAACAGGTGATGGGATGATCAGAGAAAATTTGGAGCATAAGAAAAAGCGTGCACTTGAAATCATCGAACGGCTCAAGATCATGTATCCTGAAGCCAAAATCGAATTAAATTACAAGACACCAATTCAGTTAGTCGTTGCCGTCATTCTTTCCGCTCAGTGTACTGATAAACGAGTTAACATTGTAACGCCACCGCTTTTTAAAAAATATAAAATCGTAAAAGATTTTGCGAACGCAAAAACAAAAAATCTGGAACAGCTGATTCGGTCAACCGGATTTTATCATTCGAAAGCAAAAAATATCATTGGCTGCGCAAAAGGAATTCTCAAAAATTTCAAAGGAAAAGTTCCAAATCGAATGGAGGATCTGATTACACTTCCCGGAGTCGGCCGGAAAACAGCCAATGTGATTTTAGGAAATATTTACGAGACGCCCGGTCTCGTGGTTGACACTCATATGAAACGCTTAGCGAATCGATTGGCTTTGACGGACAAACAAGATCCTCATAAAATTGAAATTGAACTTTGCGAAGTAATTCCCGAAAATGAATGGACTTTATTTTCACATCTCATCATTTGGCACGGCAGAAGAAGATGTTACGCAAGAAAACCAAATTGTCCTGATTGTTCGGTGAATACATTGTGTCCTTCGCGACAGGATCTTGGAAAAATTTCCGTTGGACTTAAAAAATAAAGTCATCCGAGTTTTCCCCTCTCCCTTTTGGGAGAGGGCTAGGGTGAGGGAAAAATTTAAGAACGTTTCCCCTCACCTTAATCCTCTCCCCAGAGGGGAGAGGAGAAAAAATATTACGGAGCATTAATTAATTTTATGTTAACAAAAGAACGCATTAAATCGATTGCTCAAGAAGTTGGATTTCATGCGTGTGGAATTGCCGAGCCGCAATCCTTGGCTGCGGCTGAAGCAAAGTTGAAAACATGGATAGAACAAGGCAAACACGGCGAGATGAAATATCTCGAACGATATGAGGAACGAAAGGCCGATTTTTGGAGCCGGTTTCCAGCCGTAAAAAGTATTATTGTGTTAGGCGTAAATTATCATTCAAATGATAGTCATTCTCGAGAAAGTGAAATATCTAACCCTGTCATTCCCGCAAGCTTTAGGCGGGAATCTAGAAACAATGGATCCCCGATAAAAACATTCGGGGATGACAGCGGGTTGAAAGGCAAAGTAGCTCGTTATGCTTGGGGACGAGATTATCACAAATTGATTTCTGAAAAAATTGAAGTTCTAAAAGAAAAACTCAAGCGCGAAACATCCGATGATATTTATTTTGAATCCGCAGTGGATACAAAGCCGCTTCTTGAACGAACATTCGGACAACGGGCTGGACTCGGATTTATCGGAAAACAAACACAGCTTCTTTCACTTCAATTTGGACCTTGGCTTTTTCTTTCCGAGTTAATAACAAACCTCGAATTAGAACCCGACCAGCCATATAATGGAAGCTGCGGTACTTGCCGTCTTTGTATTGAGGAGTGTCCGACTCAAGCAATTGAAGAATCCGGTGAGATCGATGCTCGTAAATGCATTGCTTATCTGACTATTGAACATAAAACAGAAATTCCGGTTGAGCTTAGATCTAAAATCGGAAACTGGGTTTTTGGCTGTGATGAATGTTTGAATGTGTGTCCTTATACGGCCAAGCAGAAGGAAACGAATTGGAAGGAATTAACCAGTCAAAGTGGTTTCGGCCCGGAATTTAATTTATTAGAATTATTTAATTTAAAAAGTAATCGTCAGCATGAAGATCAATTTCGAGATACTGCCGTTTCCAGAGTTAATCGAAAACAGCTTCTCAGAAATGCAGCGATTGTCCTCGGAAATAAAGCCGGTCAATCAGCTTTGCCCGTGTTAAAACGCGCAGTATCCGAAGTGCCCTCCATGGTGAGAGACCATATTGAGTGGGCAATTGGGGAGATAGAGAGAAGAAACAATGACTAAACCTTTTCTAAGGCGGATGCGTCCAATAGCCAGAATGTGAATTTCCGCTTAAGGAGGAAAAGTCATGGAAAATAAAATGAAAATCATCATCATTCTCGTTAGTTTGTCGTTGAGTTTTCTTCCCTATAGTTTTGCGGAAGAAGCATCCGATTTACCTCAATCAGCCAAAGACAAAATTGAGCAACTTTCCGAGCTTAAAGAAAAAAATCCGGAAGCGTTTCGCCAAGAATTGGCTAAACACAGGACCGAAGTGAGAGAGCGTCTTGAAAATTTGAGAAAAAAAGATCCGGAACAATATGAACAGGTGATTCAAAAAAGACGTGAACATATTAAAGGTCGCATGATGAAAATGCGCGAAGAAAATCCGGAGAGGTTTCAAGAAATGTTCAACAATCGCCGCGGCCGATTGGAAGAGCGCGCGGAATATTTCAAAACCCATCACCCTGAACAATACGCAGCTTTTCAAGAAAAACGCCAAAATCAATTTGAACGTTTTAGACAGAATCATCCGGAACAGTTCCAGCAATTTGTTCAAAATCATCCTCGCTTTAAGGAAAGAATTCGCTCCGGTAAGTTTGACAATTATGAGGATCATCGAGATTTGAGAGAGGGTATCAGAAATCGAAGAGAGGAAATCCGTGACCAGAAAAACGATTATCAAGATAGAGGAGAAAGAAAAGAGAATTTTCAAAACGCTAAAAAAAATTGGAGAAATCATCCCGGACTGAGACGATTCAGACGGGGAGCCAGATAAATGAACGACATCCAGCCGGATGAGTTATTGGTTAAGAAAGCGCGTCAAGGCAGTCCCGAAGCTTTCGATGCGCTTGTTCTCAGGTATCAATACAAAGCCGTTGCTTTGGCTCAGAGCATTCTCAGAAATCAAGAGCTTGCCAAAGATAGTTCTCAAAATGCTTTTGTGAAAGCTTATTTTGGCCTTAAAAATTTCAGGGAAGGCTCTCAATTTAAAACGTGGCTGTTTCGGATCATCATTAATGAAGCGAAAGATACGCTTCGAAAAGAAAAATCAAGAGGCCTCATGAAATTTCAGCATTCAACAAAAGAACAAGATGATGAGTCCGAATCTATTTTGGAACTGATTCCTTCTCGGGCTCGATCGCCGAAAGAAGAGCTGGAAGCAAAAGAATCAAAAGAAAGAATAGAAGAGGCAATTCGAAAACTTCCCGAACGGGAACAAGAAGTTTTTATTTTAAGATACTTAAATGATTTGTCTCTGGTTGAAGTAGCTCAAACGTTAAATATTGCGCTCGGCACGGTTAAAGCTCATTTGTCTCATGGTTTGGACAAAATGAAACTTTTCTTGCAGCAGACGAAGATTCCTAATTCCGTACCGTTGACATCCCTGGAAGGAAGGTGATGGTTATGAAAGAGAATCAATTGGATTCACAAGTTGACAAGCTTCTTAGCGAAATAAAATTAAAAGAACCGAGAAAAGAAGAAATGACCGATTACCTTTCAAAAGTCCGGTTAAAAATAGACGAACGGAAAAGTCATCCACAAAATTATTTTTTTCCGCTCGGAGTTGCTTTTGCACTTACATTTGCCATCTATTTCATGGTTCAAGTCCAACCCAAAAAAGAACCAACGTTATTTCAAACCGCTCAGAAAGTTTCCGAACCGGGAACTGGGAAGAAGTTTCAAAAATCTCTTTCACTTGAAGAAGAAATGGCGGTTTTGGAAGCGTTTAGTGAAGAATATCCGGCCGGTACCAGTGATCTGTTGGGAGATGATGAGACAATGAATGATTTGGTATTGATGGATGAGATCGATTTTTCCTCATTTGCGCCAGGCACTCCTCAGAACGCCTAAATTGACTTCCTAAAGCTTTTTTAATCTAAACCGATTAAAGATACAGCAGGTTTTATCTCAAAAGGGAGGAATTCAATGCGAAAAATAATTATTTTGGCAATCATTGTATCAGTTGCAATGATGCCAATGGCATTTGCCAATATTTGTGACAGTGTTCATTCACCACGATATCTGGAAGCGACAGGTTCCAAATTTGTACGGGGACTTGGCAACGTTCTTTTTTCATGGGTAGAGCTTTTCAGGCAACCCATCATCAATGAAAATAAATGGGAAGGTGTGGGGCGCGGCTTTCTTCAGACGGGAGTAAGAGCCGTTGCGGGTGCTTTAGAAGTGGTTACTGCAATTGTCCCGGGTGCCAATATTCCACAGCCTAATCCACCATGTCCGACAGATTTAGTGAATACCAGCACGATTCACGACTCTGTTTCGGCGACTTCGGTGAAACATAGCACCACTAGTCTTGTCTAACAAATGGAGGCTTTCATGAAAAAAGCAATTGTTTTAGCATTGATCATGATGATCGCTTGTTCACCAATGAGTTTTGCCATGGCTTCCATTTGTGAAAAAGCTCAATCTAGTAAATATTCTGAAGCTGCAATCGGAAAATTAGGTCGAGGTTTTTCAAACGCGGCTTTAGGCTGGTGGGAACTTTTCAGACAGCCGGCAATTAATGCAAACCATTGGGAAGGTGTCGGCCGGGGAATTGTCGATACCGTTGGTCGAACCGGTTCTGGAATTTTGGAAGTTGCGACTTTTTTAATTCCCAGTGCCCAGATTCCGCTTCCTGATCCAGGTTGTCCGTATGACATGATTGGATCTCATAATAAAACTTGAAATCGAAGTCGTATATTACCGCAAAATAAAAACGCTGCTTCATAAAGAAGCAGCGTTTTTATTTTCTTCAAAGGTCTTGATTCTTATTGAGCCTAACGATATTCTAGACTTCAGGAGGCACACGGCTTATGAAGACTGTCTTTAAATCTATCCTGTTTTTATTTTTTGGTGTTTTCCTTATTTTAGGTATTGCTCTGGCAACGTCCCATTTGTGGATTCATCGTGCCGTAGCCGCCATCATCCATGAGGTTACCGGCTTACCGGTTACGATTGAAAGAGCACATGTCAATCTGATTGGTACTGAATTTGGAGTTTATGGAGTCAAAATAAAAAATCCTGAAGGGTTTTCGGATCAATTGCTTGCCTCGCTTCCAGAAATTTACGTCGATTTTGATTTTTCTCAATTTTTCGCCGACGGAAAACTTCATTTCGAAGTCATCCGGTTAAATTTGGAAGAACTTTCCATTGTTCGCAATGAACAAGGCGTGACCAACTTGGCTACTTTAAAGACGCTTAAAAAAGATAAGAAAGAAGCAGCGGCGAAGCCTGGAATGGAAGCTAAACCGGTTGTTAAGCGTCGATTTTTAATTGACGAACTTGTGATCACCATTAGAAATGTGAAATACAGCGACCAGTCTTTACCCGTTCCGATCAATCGAACAATTGATTTAAAAATTAACCAGGAAGTTTTCAGAGGCGTCACCAATCTTGGAGATATCATCCGAATTATTTTAAGAAAAGTAATTTACGACACTTCGTTTAGAAGTTTGGGAGCTCCGGTTGATCTTCTGACGCAACAATTCGGACCGTCCCTTTTAAGAGGTCAGGAAGTATTGATGCAAAGCACAGAAATTGCCAAAGTTATGGGGACGGAAGTGCTGGGACAAGGACGAAGAATCGTTGAAGACGCTACAAGCAAAATTCCGGCAACATTACCGGTACCGCCGGAGGTTAACCAAATTACCGACGAAGTCAAAGGAAAAGCAAACGGTCTGTTTAAAGGAGCCGAGCGTTTTTTAAAAACAACAACTGACAGCCTTTCTGAAAAAATCGGAGAAAAGCAAGATTCTTCAAAAACGTAACAAATGAGATATTCTTTCCATTCCTCTTGCCTCGTCATTGCGAGAAGGCCGTAAGGTCGACGAAGCCTGCCTCGCCGGCAGGCGGGCAATCTCAAATTGTAGATTGTTTCGGCATTGCTTGGATTACCGCCTCGCAATGACGGCTTATTATGAATAAAATTACCATCGGCCTAATTCAAATCAAACCGCAAAACTCGCAAAAAGACAATTTAGCAAAAGCGATTCGCTTGATCCAAAATGCCCGTAAACGAGGAGCTCAAATTATTTGCCTTCCGGAACTTTTCAAGTCCGTCTATTTTCCTCAAACTAAAACCAGAAAAAATTTTGAATTAGCTGAGCGGATTCCGGGGCCGAGCAGTCGGTTGTTCATGGATCTGGCCCGAAAATTAAAAGCCGTTCTGATCGTTCCTCTTTTTGAACAAGCGCAAAATAAAAATTATTACAATTCATTGGTTGTGATCGATTCTGACGGTTCCACGGTCGGCAAATATAGAAAAACCCATCTTCCTAACGACCCATGTTTTTATGAGAAATTTTATTTTCAAAAAGGAGATTTAGGTTTTAAAATTTTCGAAACAGCTTACGGAAAAATCGGAACACTTATTTGTTGGGACCAATGGTTTCCAGAAGCTGCTCGGAAGCTGGCGCTGATGGGAGCACAAATTATTTTTTATCCGTCCGCCATCGGTTGGCATGATTGCCAGACCTTAACTGAACGCAAAAAAGAACAAGTCGCCTGGGAAATGGTTCAACGCTCGCATGCGATTGCAAACGGCGTGTTTGTGGCTTCAGTGAATCGGATTGGCCGAGAAGGAAAATTAAATTTTTGGGGAAATTCATTTGTTTCGGGTCCGTTTGGAGAATTGCTTGCCAAGGCAAGTTCAAACAAAGAAGAAATTTTAATTGTAAATTGTGATTTGGATCAAATCTCCCGTGTGAGAAAATATTGGCCATTTCTTAAGGAAAAAGCGAAATGAGATTTTCCCCTCACCCTAGCCCTCTCCCAAAGGGAGAGGGAAAAGTAAGGTTTAGAATGCCGGCGGAGTGGGAGCCGCATGCTGCCACATGGCTTGCGTGGCCGCATGATTTGGAAACCTGGCCAAAACAATTGGAAAAAGTCAAAGCGGCCTATCTTGAGATCATTGAACAATTGCACGTTGGAGAAAACGTTCAAATTTTAGTTGACGACCGAAAAACTCAAGATTACGTTTTGCAGAAATTGCGCCAGCGCGGGATTATTAAGAATGTCGGTTTTCATCTTGTGGAAACCGACAGTATTTGGATCCGCGATTATGGGCCGATTTTTGTGACGGAATCCGGCGGTTATTTACAGATCACGAATTGGATATTTAACGCTTGGGGACGAAAGTACGATTCTTATCAAAAAGACAACCTGGTTCCGGATCAGATCGCGAAAATTTTAAATGTAAGAGAACTTAAGGCCGATCTTGTCTTAGAGGGCGGATCTATAGAAGGCAATGGTCTCGGCACTTTTATGACCACTGAGGAATGTCTTTTAAATCCAAATCGCAATCCACATTTGAAACGAGACGAAATCGAACAGCGTCTGAAAGATTTTTTAGGCGCAAAGAAAATTATTTGGCTTGAAAAAGGAATTGAAGGTGATGATACCGACGGCCATATAGATGAAGTCGCCCGTTTTGTCGCAGCTGATACCGTGGTTATGAGTGTCCATCATGATCTTAAAAGTTATAATGGGCAAATTTTAAAGGAAAACTGGAGACGTCTCAAACAGGAAACAGATCAAAATGGAAAACCGTTCAAAATGATTGAGCTTCCGATGCCGAATCAAATTCATGCGGACAAAATGATTTTACCGGCAAGTTATGCCAATTTTTACATTGGAAACAAATGTGTTTTGGTTCCTACATTCAATGATCCTAATGATTCGACGGTACTTGGAATCATGAAAGATTTATTTCCCGGCCGAAGCGTAGCGGGGATTCAAGCTGTTCCTTTAATTCATGGACAAGGTGCGATTCATTGCATCACACAGCAAGAGCCGATTCATGCCGATTAAGAAAATCAGAATAAGGCTGATTCAGTTCATTGAATATTTAATTTTTCGGCTGCTTTGTTTTGCGCTGAATCTTATTCCATTTTCATTGGCGCTTCAATTAGGCCGTCTTTGGGGTCGTGTGCTTTATTGTCTTCTGGGACGCTACCGGCGAGTTGCACTTGAAAATCTGCGTTTTGCCTTTGGCCAAGAAAAAAACGAAACAGAAATAAAAAAAATTGCTCTTCAATCCTTTGAAAACCTGGGTTATTTTGCAATAGAATTTATTCGAATTCCCAAAATCGTCCGTGATCTTAAAAAATATATTGTAATTAAAAATGACGATTCTGTTTTTAATGCGCTTAAATTAAACAAAGGCCTCATTTTAATTGTTTCTCATTTTGGAAATTGGGAATGGATGGGTGTTTCCGCCGGCGTGCGGGTGCAAGAAAAAGGAACAAAGATCAATGCCGTTGCCAGAGCTTTCGGAAATCCGCTTCTTTATCGTTATGCGATCAACAATCTGCGCGGCGCAACAGGTCTTAGAACAATTGATAAAAAAGGGGCTGCCCGCGAAATCATGAAACATTTGGATCAAAATGAAATTGTTTGTGTTTTAATCGATCAGCATGAACGTTACGGCAGCGTTCCGGTTCCTTATTTTGGACGCGATGCCTGGACAACTTCTCTTCCTGCCGTGATGGCGCTTAAAAGAGAAGTTCCCGTCATTCCAGTTTTTTCATTTCGCCAAATTGGAAAACCAACTATTATTCAGCTCGGAGAAGTGTTTTCAGTTATCAAAACCGGAAATTATGAAACTGACGTCATTGAAAATACAAAACAATACTTTAAATCCATCGAGGAAGTTGTTAGAAAGCGGCCGGGAGATTGGCTTTGGATGCATGCGCGCTGGCGATCTTCCCGAACGGCAAAAATAGGTAGAGTATGATCCCATCACCTTTTTTGCTGCCGTTTCGGTCATTTAACTTTGAAGCGGCAGGATTTTTAGAAATAAAAGAGCGTTTAAGTCTAAAGCAAAGCGCTCTTTTAAAAAAGGTGATGGGATGAGACTTCAAAGTTTTTTATCCCAATCTGGAGTGGCAAGTCGCCGCAGTGTAATCGATGAGTTGGAAGCCGGAAAAGTAAAAGTAAATGGGGAAGTGGTTCGGATTCCGTCTTATCCGATTTATCCCGATAAAGATGAAGTGAAATATGAAGGACAGATCGTAAAACTTTCATCTCAGAAACTTTATTTTATTTTTAATAAACCACGCGGTGTTATTACGACAGCCAAAGATACGCACGGCAGAAAGACGGTTTCGGATTTTTTTAAACACGTTAAAGAGCGGCTTTATCCTGTTGGAAGACTGGATCAAGAGACAACGGGCCTACTTTTACTGACGAATGACGGCGATTTGGCAAATAAGTTAATGCATCCTCGATACGGCATTAACAAAGTATATGAAGCTTTGATTGATCGAGAAATTTCAAAAGAAGGCGTTGAAAAATTAAAAAAAGGCGTAACCATTAAAGATGAAGAAGGAGAATTTCAAACGGCGCCTTGTGAAATTAGGGTTTTAAATTCGCGCGAGGGAAAAAGCAAAGTGGAAATCGAACTTCACGAAGGGCACAAACGGCAGATTCGTTTGATGTTCAAATCGCTCGGAATTCATGTTATTTATCTCCACCGGAAATTTTATGGTCCGCTGAATTTGAAGGGCTTGACTCCCGGCAAGTTCAGGCCGTTAAATAGTCAGGAAGTCTTATTGCTCAAAAAATTAGTCTCGGGCGAGTTATCACAAAACACTCCGCAAAAAAATTTTAGAACCAGTCCAAAAAGACGTTACTTTAAAGAACCAAAACCAAGAAACCCATCATCTGAAGTTAGGGAAAAAGGACACGAAGATCATGGAAAAAAAAGTATCTGAATCTCGAACTGAAATGAGTCAGCTTATGATGCCGCAACACGCCAACATTGCGGGCACTGTTTATGGCGGCTCCATTCTTTCCATCGCGGATAGCGCCGCTTATGTGTGCGCATCCCGTCACGCTGGGCCGAGATGTGTTACGGTTTCAGTCGATCAAGTTGATTTTCGGGAGCCGATTAAAATTGGACAGCTCGTGACCTTTAAAGCGTCTGTGAATTATGTGGGACGAACGTCCATGGAAATCGGGATTCGGATTGAAGCTGAGAATTTAGAAACGGGCGAGAAGCGCCACACAAATTCCTGTTATTTTACGATGGTTGCACTAGATCAATTTGGAAAACCAACGGCAGTTCCCAAATTGATTTGCGAAACCGATGTCGAAAAAAGAAGATTTCGTGAAGGACAAATTAGACGAGAGCACGCCAAAGAACTAGCTGAGAAAAGAAAAAAAGCCAATCTTTAATCTTTGGAATAAGCGACGTAAGCTTCGGGACCTTCCCAAACAACTACTTCTTTAAGTTCAGATTTTTCCCGGATTTCAGGACGATTGAGTTCGTCAAAAAACCACTTCGCAATATTTTCAGAAGTCGGATTTAATTTATCGAATGGAGGAACTTCATTGATGTAACGATGATCGAAACGGGAAGCCAATTGTCTGATTGCTTTTTCTACATGGACATAATCGACGCCAATATCTTCATGATCGAGTGACTTGCATTGAAATTTGGCTTCCACTTTCCAGGAGTGGCCATGAAGCGGTTCCGGCGAACCTTTATAGAGGCGCAGATTATGAGCGGCTTCAAAACGCGCCTCGACGCGAATTATATATTTTTCAGACATATTAAGACCTCAACTAGAGTAGACAAATTAAGATGGCTATTGTATATTAATTGCTTGGCGTCTTCAAACAATAGGTCTCATACGGTATGAGTCAAAAGGGAGTTAAGTAATGGCTGCAAATACATTTACAGATCAAAATTTTAAAGCCGAAGTCCTCAACTCAAAAATCCCCGTTCTGGTTGATTTTTGGGCGGAATGGTGCGGTCCGTGCAAAATGGTGGGTCCGATTGTTGAAAAGATTGCCCAAGATTATTCCGGAAAAGTAAAAGTCGGTAAATTAAATGTGGATGATAATTCTGAAACTCCTCAACAATACGGCATTCAAGGCATTCCGACGATTATCTTATTTAAGAACGGTCAGTTAGCCAAACAAATCGTTGGCTATCAACCGGAAGAGAAGTTGAAAAGCGCGATCGACTCAATTCTGTAATACGCTCTCGCTACTCACCGCATGGAAAGCACAATGGAAATTTCTCTCCCTGTTCTAGGCAGCAATGGATATCCGCTCCAAGATGGAGCTGTGTATGGTCCGATTCATTCCCGCCGTTTTGGAAATTCTTTGGGGATTAATCCGCTGCCTGTAACTTATAAGTTTTGTGATTTTGATTGCGTCTATTGCCAATACGGCTGGACACCGCGTCCGGATAATGATGTCAAAAAAACAAACGAAAAATTAAAATCTCTTCCAGTACTTCTCACTGAAATCAAAACCTCATTTGCAAAATTTAAAAATGAAGGAACTCCAATTCACGTCATCACCATTGCCGGAAACGGAGAACCGACTTTATATCCGGATTTTCTCAATTTAACCAAAGGAATTTTAAATCTCCGAGATCGATATTATCCAAACGTTAAGGTTGGAATTTTATCCGACTCTTCACAAGCTCATCGTCCTGAAATTAAAGAAGCGTTGGAATTGTTGGACGAGCGCTCGATGAAATTGGACGCCGGCGATTCTGAAACAATTGAACAGATCAATAAACCGACCGGCGGTTTTAATTTAAAAAGAACCATGAAAGCACTTCGCGACTTAAACGATGTTACGATTCAAAGTATTTTTATTCAGGGGAGTTATGACAATACAAATTCAAAACAAATCGACGATTGGATTGAAGCCATTCAATTTGTAAATCCATCTTCCGTTCAAGTTTATACCATTGAGCGTCTGCCCGCAGACAGCGGAATCAAAGAAGTTTCCTTAACAAAATTAAACGAAATCGCCGGTTTGTGTCAAAAGCGAACCGGCATTAAAACCGAAGTATTCGATTAACCATAAAGCATCGGGGGTAAGGAAAAGATGACCATTCGAATGACAGAAGGAAAATTTAGAGGACTCATGGCTTTATCCAATTCTAAAGGGGTGATTGCCGCAGCGGCGATGGATCAGCGCGGTTCGCTTCAAAAATCAATTGCGAAAGCAAGAGGAGTTGATCCGAAAGAAATCACGTCCAAGTACATGGAAGAATTTAAAGTTGCTGTGTCAAAAGCGCTGACACCTCACGCGACCGCTATTTTACTTGATCCCGAGTTTGGCATTCCGGCGGTTCAGGCACGCGCAAAAAATGCGGGCGTTTTGTTGGCCTACGAAAAAACTGGCTACGATGCTGATAAACCGGGCCGTCTTCCGGATTTACTGGATCATGAATCAGTTGCGCGGCTCAAAGCAAAAGGTGCTGATGCCATTAAAATTCTTCTTTATTACACAAGCGAAGATTCAAAAGAAGTGAATGACATTAAACACGCCTGGGTGGAACGGATCGGTGCTGAATGTGAAGCTCATGACATTCCTTTCTTTTTGGAATTTGTTGGATACGATGCAAAAGGTGGTGATGAAAAAGGAATCGAGTATGCCAAGAAAAAACCAACCATCGTGACCGAAAGCATGCGTGAATTTTCAAAGCCTCAATACAAAGTAGATGTCCTAAAAGTTGAAGTCCCGGTGAATATGGCTTATGTCGAAGGCGTAAAGGCCAACAAAACAGGTCAAGTTGCTTATACGCGCGAAGAAGCAAAAAAATTATTTCGCAAAGCAGCCGACGTTGCTACAAAACCGTTTATTTATTTGAGTGCCGGAGTCGATGATGATGTTTTCAGAGAAACGCTTGAGCTTGCCATTGAAGCAGGAACCAATTGGGCTGGAGTTCTTTGCGGCCGCGCGACGTGGAAAGAAGGCGTTCCAGTTTATGGAAAAGAAGGACTCGCTGCTCTTGAGAAATGGCTCGCCGATCGAGGCGTCAAAAACATTCAAGCGCTCAATGAAGTGATCAATCGCGGCGCTCGTGCGTGGTGGGATAAATACGGTGGAAAAGAAAAAATCGAAGTGGTAAATGCTTCCGGCCGAATTATTGATCAAAAAGAATTTGTTCATTCATAGTCATGCGCAAACGCACGCTCGGCAAAACAGGAATCGAAGTTTCCGAGCTTGGTTTTGGATGTTGGGCGATCGGTGGAACAAGTTACGGCAAAACCGATGGCCGAGAATCATTAAAAGCTCTTTCTTGTGCATTTGATCGCGGAATTAATTTTTTCGACACTGCTGATGCTTACGGACATGGTCATAGCGAATCCTTAATCGGAGAAACGTTTAAAGAAAGTTCAAAGCGAGCCCAAGTTGTTATTGCTTCCAAAGTAGGCTGGGATTTTTATCACGGCGGAGGGAAAAGAAATTTTGATCCTGACTACATTCGTTTTGCCTGCGGCGAATCTTTGAAGCGTCTCAAAACCGATTACATCGACCTTTATCAGCTGCATAATCCAAAATTTGACGTCATTGAAAAAGGAACGGCATTTACCGTTCTTGAAGAATTAAAAAAAGAAGGCAAAATTCGTTTTTGGGGAGTTTCAATTCATACTTCTGATGAAGGTAAAGCCGTCATTGAAAAAGGCGCTTCAACCATTCAAGCGATTTACAATCTCTTGGATCAAAGAATTAAAGATGAATTGATTCCTATTTGCGAGGAACAAGAAATTGGATTAATTGCACGTGAGCCGCTTTATTGCGGCCTTCTCAGCGGAAAATATAATTCGACAACCAAATTTTCAAAAGATGATCACAGAAACCGCTGGATGAAAGACAAATTCCTCACGGATCTTAAAAAAATAGAACGAATTAAATCCGCATTTGATCATCAAAAAATTCCTTTGAAGCAAGCGGCCATTGAATTTGTTCTTCACAATCAAGCTGTGTCTGTTGTAATTCCAGGCATTAAAACAGTCAGTCATTTAGAGGACCATTTGAAAGCGGTTGAGTCGTCCAAACTGACGTTTGAAGAATTTGACCAAATCAAACAGCTGTACCAAACAGACGAACTTTTTCAAAGCGGCTTTTATCGAAATTAAATGACAAAATACCAATCTTACGATAATGTATCACTGCTTTTCTGATGCAAATCTTGGGAATTAACTGATGAAAGAGGGGGAAGATGTGATGTTTTCAACCAAAAAATTAGTTCAATTGTTTGTGATGGTAATGATTTTTGGAACTATTAGTTTCAACGCATTTGCTGTAACCGAAACGACAACCACCACCGAAACGAAAACGACCGCGACCACAGAAACAACCAAAAACAAAATTAATCCGGCCGACATTCAGAAAGCATTGACCGAAGCTGGATATTATAAAGGTCCTGTCGATGGTGTTATCGGTTCAAAAACCAAAGAAGCCCTTCGTAAATTTCAGGAAGCGAATAATCTTAAAGCGGACGGGGTCTGCGGTCCAAAAACGTGGGAAAAATTAAAAACGTACAAGGAAGGAGCGGCTGGAACTGATGCTTCTAAAACCGCCGAGACTTCAGAAATAACAACAACGCCTTCTTTGGATGAATCCAGTAGTTCAGATTCCACCTATTCTGAATACGACAGTTCAGCAACTCAAGAAAGTGACAGCGGCGCCCTGAAGCAAAAACTAGTTTCGTAATGAAGTATCATGAAAGGCATTCATCAAGTATCCGCCGGTGGAGTTGTTTTTAAGCATTCAAATTCAGGCCCTCAGATTTGTTTAATTGCACGCCGAAATAAAAACCAAATTATATGGTGTCTGCCAAAGGGTCATGTTGAATCTGAAGAAACGCTGGAAGACACCGCTCTTAGAGAAGTCAGAGAAGAAACCGGTTTTTTAGGCACTCTTCTTTCTCCTCTTGGTTATATCACCTATCAATTTTTCGATTCACCCAGCAAAAAACGTATTTTTAAAAAAGTTCATTTTTTTCTGATTCGTTATAAAAGCGGTAAAATGACCGACCATGATGACGAAGTAGAATTAGTGCGCTGGTTTCCCTATGAAGAAGCGCTGGAAATGATTGAATACAAGGGTGAATATGATATTTTGAAAAAAGGAGTTAAAAAAATAGAATCGTTAAATGGACAAGAATAATTTCCTATTTGATGCTGTAAAATCGTTTTTTTACTGGTTTTTAATTGCGGTCTGTACGTTAGTTTTTTATCCACTGCTTCTCATGGCTGTGATATGCGTCTATCCCTTTGATTCCGCTCGAAAAGGAATTCATCCGATTATTTCAAGCTGGGCAAGAGCCATTTTGTTTATTTGCCCATTGATGAATGTAAAAGTCGAAGGTGAAGAATATCTCAATTCCAAAGATACTTATATTTTAGTTTCCAACCATCAAAGCATTGCAGATATTCTAGTCGCGCTCCATCTCAAACAATCATTTAAATTCATCGCCAAAAAAGAATTATTTATAATTCCTATTTTGGGCTGGGCCATGAGTCAGGCCGGTTACATTCCACTTCTTCGCGGAAGCCATCAAAGCAGCAGGAAAGCAATCATGATTGCGAGAAGTTTAGTCCAACGAGGTGTGTCCGTTCTTTTTTTTCCCGAGGGAACACGAAGTCCGGATGGAATGATTCGTCCGTTTAAAACCGGCGCTTTTAAATTAGCTGCCGAAACAGATGTGCCCATTGTTCCGATTGTGATCGACGGCACTCGTAATTTGGTTCCGAAAGGAAGCCGTCTTTTGAATCGGAATGTTTCCGTCAAATTGAAAGTGTTGAAACCGCGCCGGTCGCTCGGACGAAACAATTTGGTGGTTGAACGAATGCTTGCGGAAGTGCATTCGGAGATGGTTGAAGGGTTAAGCCAAATGCGGTCTCATTAATCATGATCAAAATATTTTTTTACCTCATCATTTTTATCGCCGCCGCCTTATTATTAAAAAAGATTTTTTCCAGAAATCGTCCAAGCGCGGAAAATAACGATAAGGCTAAATTCAAATTCCGTTCCAAGGCGACGAGTCGGGAAACTTGGGTTCAAGTTTATGACACAGATTCTTTAGATGAGATAAAATCACTTCAAGCTCGCTTAGAAGAGGAAGAAATCGAATGTTTTGTTTATGAACAAGGCCGCAAAGACATCCACGGTAATCAGCTTAAAGGTTATGGAATTGCCGTGCCGCGCACATCCGTATCTTTTGCGCAAAAAATAATCGCTCGCATGCCGGCTTAAATACGAAATGTTTTCCCTCTCCCTCTTCAGAGGGAGAGGGCAGCCTGCCGGCAGGCAGGGGTGAGGGTGAAAAAAAATACCCCTCACCTTTATCCTCTCCCCAGAGGGGTGAGGAGATTGGTAGAATCTTATGAAACGAATTATTATCGTACCAGACGGCGTTGGTGATTGGCCGCTGAAAGAACTTGGAAATAAAACCCCGCTTGATGTTGCTAAGAAACCAAATCTGGATGAGCTTTCCCGAAATTCGATTCTTGGAACACTCAAAACCTGTCCTGATGGAATGTATCCCGGAAGCGATGTGTGCGGTCTTTCGTTAATGGGATATGATTCAAAACTTGTTTATACCGGAAGAGCGCCTCTTGAAGCGGCCAATATTGGAATTGTTTTAAAGCCGGGCGAATTGGCTTTTCGCTGCAATCTCGTTCACGAAGAAAATGGAATCTTAACCGATTATTCTGCCGATCACATCTCCACAGAAGAAGCTGATCTTTTAATCCAGGAACTTCAAAAAAAATTAGGAAACGATCTTCTTTCTTTTCACACCGGAAAAATGTATCGCCATATCATGTGTTACAAACGTTCGAAAGATTTAGATGTGGTTACGGATCAACCTCATGATTTTCAAGGAAACGCTTATGAAAAACATTGGCCGACGGGCAAAGGCGCTGATCTTCTGATCGATCTGACGAAAAAGTCGAAGAAGATTTTAGAATCTCATCCTGTTAATCAAAAACGAATTCAAGCCGGCAAAAATCCGGCGAATATGATTTGGCTTTGGGGCGGCGGGTCTGCGCCAAAGCTTGAATCTTTTCATGACAAGTACGGACTTTCCGGCGGCGTTATTTCCGCCGTTGATCTTTTAAACGGTCTCGGCCGTTATTTGGGTTGGGAAATTATTTCAGTTCCGGGTGCGACCGGTTATTTTGATACGGATTATCGAGCCAAAGGGGAATATGCGATCAAAGCGCTTGGCCGGCTTGATTTGGTTTTTGTTCACGTTGAAGCTACAGATGAAGCGGGGCACACCGGAAACGCAAAAGAAAAAATTCGCGCCATCGAAAATATCGATCTTCATATTGTAGGCCCGATTATCCAACATCTCAAAAAACAAAAAGCTTGGCGGCTTTATGTGGCGCCGGATCATTACACTCCGACCGTCAAAAAAACACACGTTGCCGATCCGGTTCCGTTTATTTTTGCCGGTTCGGATATTCCAGTGCTTCAATCAGGACGTCCTTATACCGAGCGAGACTCAAAAGAAACGGGAATGCGGCTGGATCGCGGATATGAACTCATGCTCCGGCTTGTAAAGGGCTGGGAGCATTATGCCTAATTGGAAAAAAATCAGGAGCGATTTTCCAATTACGAAACGATTTACTTATTTGGATCATGCTTCTGCTTCTCCACTTCCAGTTCCGGTGCACCAAGAAATTATGCGTTATTACGATGAGCTTGTCAGTTTTGCCGATTTTTCCTGGAACCGCTGGATCAGCCGCCGTGAAAAAATCAGGGAAGAAGTAGCGAGATTCATCAATGCGGAACCGGAAGAAGTCACATTTACCAGTAGCACCTCTCATGGCATGAATTTAATTGCCGAACTTTTGGCATCAGAGGGTGAAGTACTTACAAATAATTTGGAATTTCCGGCGACGACCGTACCGTGGATTCATCGGAAGACAAAACTCAAATTTTTGAAGGCGCAGCAGGGTATTGTTTCTCTTGATGAAATTAAAAAAAATTTAACTTCCCGCGTCAAAACCATTCTGACGAGTTTTGTCCAATTTCAAAATGGTTTTCGTCAGGATCTGAATGCACTTGGGCGAATCAAAGAAAATCGTTTTTTAGTTGTCAACGCAACGCAAGGTTTTGGTTATCTTCCCATCGATGTAAAAAAGTCGAAAATCGATTTTCTGGTGACCAACAGTTATAAATGGCTGATGGCCGGTTACGGCGGCGGAATTCTTTATATGAATAAAAAATGGGTCCGAAAATTTAGACCTCATTCTGCCGGTTGGAGGAGTGTTTCTCATCCTGAGATTTTTGACAATCAAAGTGCGGATTTAAAACAGGAAGCATCGCGCTATGAATATGGCTGTCCGCCGTTTCCTCATATTTTTGCAATCGGCGCTGCGATTAACTACATTAGCAAAATCGGACTTTCGAATGTAGAAGCGCGAATTATTTCGTTGACCAATTTTGCGATTAAGGAATTAAATAAATCAGGCTTTAAAATATTGTCGCCGCTTGAGCCAAAATACAGATCCGGAATTGTTGTTTTTTATGTCAAGAATGCGCAGAAATTGACGAATCAACTTCTAGCAAGGAAAATTTATGTTTCTCCGCGCGGCGGGGGCATCCGAATTGCGCCGCACATTTACAATACGGAAGAAGATATTTCGATCATGATTAGAGCATTGAAAGAAGAAACAAGGGCGAGTTCTTGATGATGATTATTTTAACGATATGCAGTGTTTTCGTTTTACTGATTCTGTGGGCAAGTTTTGTTGAGCCTCATTGGTATCATTTGAAACGAGTTAAAATTCAGGGCCAGAAAAAACTGCATAAGCCAATCACGATTCTTCATTTATCTGACATTCACTTCATCAAGAATCCAGGATCTAAACGCCGTTTTTTTCAAAAACTTTCAATGCTCAATCCCGATTTAATTTTTTTAACCGGCGACATTATCGATCATGACGACGGAATTGATACGGCTGTCCAAATGATTTCAGGATTAAGAGCTCGTTACGGAATTTTTTTGGTTTTGGGCAATCATGAATATTATAATTACACGTGGATTGATAATGTGCGTTATCATTTGGGCTTGGGTAAGACAGCAGTCGGCCGCAATAACGTTACGAGATTTGTTTCTGAGTTTAAAAAAATCGGTGTTCATATTTTAATTAATGAATCTATGAAACTGGAAGTGCACGGCACTTCGGTTTTTATTGGCGGAACGGATGATCCGGTGACGCAAAGAATCGATTTCGAACGCGCACTTCACGGAATTAATCCCCAGCCACTCAATATTCTTTTAATTCATCATCTCGATGGATTGCTTAAACTTTCTCATCATGGAATTGATCTGGTTTTTGCAGGTCACACCCACGGCGGACAAATTCGTCTTCCTTTTTTAGGCCCGCTTGTTTGTGAAACGAAATTGCCAAGAAGATTTGTCGACGGACTGCACAATTTCAAAGGAATGACCGTATTTGTTTCTCGAGGTTTGGGCGCCGGCCGCAGTCTTTTTCCGAGATTTGCCTGCAGACCGGAAGCGATTTTTTTTGAGCTCGAACCTTAATCTTGACTTTACCGCCAGTGTGGTGTATCTTTCGACAAGAACTAAGGAATTCTTATGAAAAAGAAATCAACAAAAAAAAATCAAAAAGAATCGAGCCGGGTTTTTCTGACTGAAAAAGAAGTTGAGGTTATTACCAAACAAATCCGGTTTAATTCCGAAGCAATCGATCGGATTATCAAAGTTATTGATCTGCTTGTGAATAAAGAAAAATGTCCCAAAGATGCGAATACGCTTGCCGCACTCCGGCAACGTCTCCAGATCTCGATCGACGAAAGCGATACTTTTCGAAAGGTGCTCTGGCGCCACAAAAAATGGATGGCCGGTCATTATGAAGAAGGTTTAGATGCTGCTTCCTTTTTAGTCGGTCAAATCAGGTCTCGTAAGCAGGCTTTGATTGCGCAGTTGGCAATGAAGTAATCAGGCTTTGCACCATTCTTCAATCATCCCAATCATCATTCGTAACCTTTTAAATATTTAGGAGTTTTTATATGGCAGAAAAAGAAGAAAAAACAGAAAAAGCAGAAAAACCTCAGGAACAAACAGCACCAAAACCTGAAAAAGGTGGAGCTGAAGAAAAGAAAAGAAGAAAAATAAGCCGCATGAAATTGGCTGAAGTTGAAGCTAAGTTGAAAACCATAAAAGAACACATGGGCGATTTTCAATCTGACTTTGCCCGGCACCTTCTTGCCCGAAAAAGCGAACTCATCGAACTTTCTTCTTCATCAAAAGAAAAGCGCTAGTCCTGCCGCTTCTCAATTAATCATCGAGAGCTTATTTTTTCTTTTTGGTTTTGATCCATAAATAAGGATCAAACTTTTTGGTGGATTCAATAATTGGCGTGCTTACCGGTTTGAGAAAAATTGTAGGTCTATCTTTTTTTTGCCGGTGAGGCAATTGTCCTTCCCGCTTTTCAATTTGACCCGCTTTCATGAAAAGTTCTTCCATGGTATTAAAATTGATGAGCACTTCTTTTCCATCCGAAAGTACAAGAGTTGCTATATATTGAGAAGCTTTGATATTTACTTTTGGATTGACTTGAATATTTGTAATGTATGAAATCGAATTTCCATTTGCATCCATACGATTGATTCGTGCAAGGATCACCGCATCAGGTTGGCAGCCTTTCACAGGATCACATGGAGGATGAATCGCAATTCCGTAGAGAAATTTACTGGTTACTGCAACCTTTCCATTTTTATTTGTATCCACGATAGATTGAATGTGGTATTGGCCGTCCGACATCTTTAACATTCCAATCTCGCGACTCGCAATATCTTCCTTGGATGAATCAGAGTATGCAATATTGGCTTTGACCTCATTCAGTTTATTCGCGTCATAATGATATGTAATTTCTTTTAATAAAGTTCCCAGACAAAGAGTTCCGACTCTGCAAGCAATTTTTATAAGTGGATTACCATAATAAATTTTCACATCATGAAGCCGGTTGTCGGCAAGTATTCTAGGAACGTCTGCCGGAAGTATGTCATTAGATCCCGACATATAATCAAGTTGAACGAATTTGTCTCCAATATTAAATTCACCTGATCTTAAATAATAAGTTGGAGTAGGGGGAGGTGGGCAAGAGACATTACCGCTTAGGTCCATGCTGCAAGGCATTCCCATGGCAACACCTTCTGCTTTTCCCATTTTAAATTTGATTGATCTGGGCAAATTGTTTGATCCTAAAAGGTCAGACATATTTAAGACTTCATTTGGAATGCGTATACTTGGATCGATTGATACATTTGCTTCTAACGTTTCCAAGTCAACCTCTATTTTGATCAGGCCGGCCTCAATCGATTTTTTCATCATTTCATCAGAAAGACCGAAAGTGCTCATAAGTTCATTTTGAACCATCGTAGTTGGAGCGTCGGTTTCTTTAACCACGTGATTATCTGCATCAGAAGTAAGAATAACCGGAGAAATTATGTTGGTTTGTGCTAGAAATGAACTATCTGTCTGAATAATTTCAGTTGGAGGAGTTATGGAAATCGGAGGTGCTGTAATTGTCGTTTCGGGTTGTTTGGCAATCTCAGATGAAATTGGAGAATTTGAATCCGCTTTCAGTAATGAGGCCGGTGAAAATATTAAGCTAAGAGATAATACAAATGCGATTACTTTTTTATATTCCGTATATTGAGTAAGTTCAGTGGGGCTGCCGCTCATTTTTTAATCTTTTAAAAAACATTATAAATCTATGTCGAATACTACATTCAAGAATGAGAAAGTCAAGGTTTGAAACCAAAAATCCCAATCATTTTTTATCTTTTTAAAACGCTCTAAATCATTGTAAGTATCTATTTTTTAAGGGGTTAAAGGAAAATCAACTAGCATATAAACTCGTTTTTTTGTATAATCACACGTAAATTATGATTTTTCCCTCCGAGTCGACCCCATGGGTTCTCATTACAGGAGCGTCTGCAGGAATTGGTGAGACTTTTGCCAAACGCTTGGCCAGAGAAAATTGCAATCTGATCTTAGTTGCCAGATCATTGGACAAGCTTCAAATGTTGGCGAAAGATTTGGAATCTAACTGTCACATTAAAACCTTTGTGATTCAAGCGGATCTTACGGAACGGGATTCACCAAGGAGAGTTTTTGAGGACATCAAACGACAGGGAATTTCTCTTTATGGATTGATCAACAATGCAGGATGCGGCGCTGGCGGGAAATTTGCAGAAGTGGAGCTGGATCGTTATTTATATATGATTGATTTGAACGTTCGTTCTTTGGTTGAGTTGACTCATTTGTTTCTTCCGGCAATGTTGAGACGCAAGAAAGGTTTTATCATTAATGTTTCCTCCACTGCTTCATTTCAACCGATGCCCTATTTTTCTGTATATGCAGCCACAAAAGCTTTTGTCAGTTTTTTTTCAGAAGCTCTTTGGCTTGAAACAAAAAAAAGCGGTGTTCGTGTTCTCAATTTATGTCCCGGCTTAACGAAAACCGACTTTGGGACAGCAGCAGGAATGCGAGATTTTCGTTTGGATCCTTTGGCTGAAGATCCCCAGCGCGTTGTTGAAGTGGCTTTGAATGGTTTAATGAAAAAAAATGTACCCACAATCATTTCTGGTTGGCATAATAGACTACTCACGATACTAGAACGATTGTTCCCGCATCGATTTGTGCTTTGGGCAACCAATTTGGTTCAGAATTCGAGATGCAGTCACTATACGGGAAATCATTCATGACCTTACTCAAACGATTTATTTTTATTTCAATCATTGCAATCGTTATTCTTCTGATTGCCGCTCAAATTGCCTCCATTTTTCTACTTCGTCCTATTTTGGAAAGACAAGCGAGAGAGATTTTTCAAGTTCCGGTTGATATTGATTCCGCAGGTGCCAATTTATTTCGGGCATCATTTTGGATGAAGGGTGTTCGCGTGAAAAATGCGCCGGGTTTTCAAGAACCGGAGGCGCTTTCTGCCAGTACCATTTCAATCGATGTCAGCTTATTAAGTTTTTTAACGAGTCAACTTGTCGTTACCCGCATTTTACTCAAAGATCCGCAAATCCTGCTCGAAATTAATAAAAAGGGAGAATCTAATTTTACTTATTTTGCGGATAAAGCAGTGGAACATTTTAATCAATTCAATTTTCGCAAGCCAAGATTGATTCATTTAATCACGCAATACACGCTTGAAAAATTTGCGGTGAGAAATGGAGATTTTCAGCTGATCGATCATTCCCAGCCGGCGCGCAAATGGACGTTGAGGTCTATTTCGTTTTCGTTGGCCCGTGTGGTTCATCCGTCCGATCCGGAAGAAATTATGCCGACCGCAATTTATATGAATGCCACTGTGCCCGGCAAACAAGAAGGTCAGATTCTTGTTCTCGGACGTCTCAATCCTTTTGCTCTTAAGAAAAGTTTTGACATTACTGCTTCTGCACGAAATTTAATTTTTAATCAATACAGCGGTCTCGTTCCCGATTTTCCCCTCGAATTTAAAGAAGGCACTCTTCATTTGAAAATAAAGGCGGTTGCTCACGACAACCAGGTTGACATCGTCGATCAAGTTAAAATTGAAAAATTAAAATTTTCACTCAAATATCCGCGTCAAAAAAAACCGCCTTTAATTTTGGGGTTGCCACCGACTACACTTGCTGACTTTTTTAATCGTGTACAGCCCGATCAAAAACCTTTTGAGTTTGAAATTCGTGTGGTCGGAAATTTAGAAGATCCCAAATTTAACGTTTGGAAAGAAACCGAACAGCGCTTAAGTGAAGTGATGTCCGAACGGGTGATGAGTGAAGTGAAAACGCTTGAGAAGCAAACGGGGTCATTGCGAGCGACCGAAGGGAGCGGAGCAATCTCAGGATCGGGATTGCTTCGTCGGCCTGCAGCCTCCTCGCAATGACGGCGCAGGCGTTATTTCAATGAAGTCAGGATTCGTATCGATTCTCGGAAAACCCAATGTTGGCAAGTCTACTCTCATTAATCGGATGCTGGGCTCCAAATTGGCGGCGGTTTCAAAAAAGCCGCAAACAACCCGCCAAGTAATTAGAGGCATCGTTTCCGAAAAGAGGGGACAAATTATTTTTTTGGATACGCCGGGATTTCATGAGCCGAAAGATCATTTGGGCCGATTTATGATGAGAGAAGCCTCCAAAACATTTTTTGATGCCGATCTTTTTTATTGGCTGGTGGAACCTGAAATTCCAAAAGAAAAAGATTTTGCTCTGCTCGATCAACTTAAAAAGCAGGCATCCACAAATGTTTCCAAACCTATATTTTGTTTGGTTAATAAAATTGATGCGGTTCCCAAACTACAGGTTCTTCCCGTGCTGGACGCTTATCAAAAACATTCTTCCTTTAATGAGTTGATTCCGATTTCCGCATTGAACGGAGATCAAATTGATTTATTGCTTGAGAAAACGTTTGCTTCTTTGCCTGAGCATGAGCCTTATTTTCCAACCGATTTGGCCAGTGACCAGACGGAACGTTTCATTGCTTCCGAACTGATCAGAGAGAAAATTTTTAGATTTACCGGAGAAGAGATTCCTTATTCAACCGTGGTTCAGATTGACCAATTTAAAGAAGAAGATACAATTGTCCGTATCAGCGCCGTCATTTACACCGAAAAAGAATCTCAAAAAGCGATCTTAATTGGTGCCAAGGGACAAAAAATGAAACAAATGGGTCAGGCCGCGCGTAAAGATTTGGAAATTTTTCTTGGAAAGAAAGTGTTTCTTGAAATGTGGGTGAAGACGCTTAAAAATTGGAAAAAAGATGAACGAGCTTTGAGACAACTTGGTTTTCAATAAATGGAGTTAGCAGAAATGAATCAGATTATGAATGTTAAAGCAATTTTGTTTGATATGGGCAATGTGCTGCTTTTTTTCAATGCCAAAATTTCATCGCGAGCTTTTTCCGATGCGGTCGGGCTTCCAGAAGAAAAAGTGTGGGAACTGTTTTTTATTTCCAAGCTCGAACGGCGTTACACAAGAGGCGAAATTTCCTCAGATGATTTTTACCAGCAGGTTAGCGAACATTTTCCGAAAAAAATTAACTATGAAACCTTCGCTCGTTTGTGGAATGAAATTTTTACCGAAAATTTTGAAATGGAAGAACTCCTTAAGAAATTAAAAAAACATTATCCGCTTTATTTAATTTCCAACACGAATGACCTTCATTATCAATACATCAAAAAACAATTTAAAGTCATGAAACATTTTACCGGTTTTTTCCCCTCTCACGAAGTAGGTCATCGCAAACCTGACCCAGCCATGTTCAAACATGTGTTGAAAAAACTGAAACTTAAGCCGGAAGAAGTTGTTTTTATTGATGATATTGCTGAGTTCGTACATTCAGCAAAGAATCTAGGAATCAACGCGATTCAATTCACAACGAGGGCCAGTTTAGAACAGGAATTCCGAAATTTAGGGATCAATTACTAATCATGCGCCGACAAATTTTTTTCTTTTTTTTCTTAGGTTTTCTTTTAGCACCTTCCTTATCAATGGCCAGCGTTTATCAAGACACAAACCGTTTTAGCTATGGAGCTACACGTCTTTTGGCCGCTCCCTTTCAAATTCCCCTGCAAACTCTTCAAGGCACATTTTCCGGGCCGCTGGTTTTAGGAACGATTGGAGGAGTTGTTCACGGAACATTTCAAACCATCGGTGATTTGATTGGCGGTGTTTTTGACATGGCCGCCGCCGCCGCACCTTATGCAAAGTATGCTGCCTTCGCTGCTTAATCCTAAATTTTCGGTTTTGATTGTCTGTTTGATTTGTATTTTTTTCCTGAGTGGATGTATTCGACTGCAAGCCGGTTATTACAAGCAGACTCCGAAAGAACGCGACGAACGGACTGTCGGGATTGACACTGGAAAAATATTTGAGAGCAAACAAACACAGGGAAGTATTTCGTCGTAAAACGTCGAGCTCGCCGTTATTCCTCGATTGGAATAAAAGTTGTTTTCCGAAATAAGTAAACCACGATTCCGCTAACAATAATAATGAAGCCGCCTAAAATGGATCCTACTGATAAATGCTCCTTCCAAAAAACAGCGCCGGCAATTGCGGCAAACACGGGCGTTAAATAAGAAAACGGCAGGACAATCGAGACGGGAGCGCCTTGAATCGATTTGGTCAGCCACACTTGTCCAAAAAAAGCCCCGATACTTAAACCAATCAAAGAAAACCATTCGCCGGTATTCGGCCAGTGAAAATAAAAAAGCATGAGCGGTAATGAACCCAAAGTTGAAATTGCCGTGAAATAAAAAATGATCGTATAAGGTGATTCATTTTCGCCGCCGAAGCGGATCATGATATAAGCCAGCGCTGCGAAGATGCCTGAGAAAATTCCGATGAGAAGCGGAATCGGTTTTGTTTCAAACTGGCTGGAGGCGAGCAAATAAAGTCCGAGAAATGAAGACAAGACCGCCGCATTGATAATCCAAGTTGTTTTTTCATTCAGGACGAAGCGCGCCAAAACGGCGGCAAAAATCGGCGCTGTATAATTTAAAATGACTGCCGTTGCCAAATTCAGTTTTGAGATGGCATAAAAATGCATGGCCAACGCTCCAAATCCGAAAATTCCACGAAGCACCATGATCTTTTGATTCTTTCCAAACCAAGAAGCACGTTCCTTCCAGATCAAAAATAAAATTGCGATCGTTCCCAAAATACTTCTTATAAAAACCACTTCCATGGAAGAAAGATTTTGGCATGCGGACTTAACAAAAATGACCATGACCGAAAAAGAAACGGCAGCCAAAATCATCTCGAGAATGCTTTTTGAGTTCCGATCAAGTGATGACATTTATCTAGTATATCTTGTTTCCTCACGAAGCGAAAGCGGGTCATCCTCCCATGGAAAGCGTGCGGGAATCACAGTGGAATACCGAATAAAATTTTGATATATTATTCCTGATATGATCCCAACCATCTCCTTGAAAAGAACGTGCTGTCCAGATATGCGTAGGCACGTTCTTTTATTTCTAAGAAAAAAATATCGTCCCACCACCTGTTTTTTTTCTGAAAGGCTAATATCCTTCGGACATAAACAGGTGATGGGACGATGTAAGGAGATGGTGGGATGATTATTGGGCTGACAGGAAAAAATGGTTCGGGCAAGGGAGAAGTCGCACAATTCTTAAAAGAACGCGGCTTTGAATATCATTCTCTTTCCGATGTGCTTCGAGATGAATTGGTTAAGCTCAAAAAACCACTAACGCGTGATAATCTCATCTCAATCGGAAATAAACTCCGGCAAACTTACGGTCCCGATATTTTAGCCAAGCGCGTTCTTGAAAAAGTCGAAATCGATAAAAATTACGTCATCGATTCAATTCGTCATCCCTCAGAAGCTGGTGCGTTGAAAACGCGCGACGGATTTACTTTGCTTAACGTTACTGCCGAGCCAAAAGTGCGTTTTGAACGTTTGAAAAAACGAAAACGGGAAAACGATCCCAAAACATTCGACGATTTTTTGAAATTGGAACGCCAAGAGGCTAAAAGCAAAGTCGGCAGCGATCAACAGCTGGATCAGACTTTGAAGCTGGCGGACTTTGAGATTGATAATTCATCGACGCTTAAGAAACTTCATGATGACATTACAAAAATTGTCATGACCATCGCACAGAAAAAAAAACGCCCGAATTGGGATGAATATTTTCTAGGTATTGCAAAAGTAGTCGCGCTTCGCTCCAATTGCGTTAAACGAAAAGTTGCCGCGGTAATTGTTAAAGATCAGCGTATTATTTCAACCGGCTATAACGGAACGCCGCGCGGTGTTCGAAATTGCAGCGAAGGCGGTTGCCCGAGATGCAATCAAATGGCAAGTTCCGGAACCAAACTGGAAGAATGTCTTTGTTCTCACGGAGAGGAAAATGCGATCACGCAATCAGCCTATCATGGCGTTAATATCAAAGGCTCGACTATTTATACGACCTATTCACCGTGTCTGCTTTGTACTAAAATGATCATCAACAGCGGCATTAAAGAAGTTGTCTTCAACATGGATTATCCTTTGGCTGAGACGGCGACGAATCTTTTAAAAGAAGCCGGTGTTCAAATTCGAAAAGTTAAAATTGATTGATTCCAACCCAATTTTTTTGTGAATCCCAATACAAGCGTTCTTCTCGAAGATATTTACCGGCCCATTGAATCTTTTCTTCCTCAAGTGGAAGAGCGGATCTTGGAAATTCTGGCTACTCCAAATGAATTATCAAGTGAAGTAGTCCGATATTTTTTCAAATCAAAAGGAAAATTTTTAAGACCCGCACTGGTTTTATTCGGCGCCGCTTTTAAGGACCGGATTTCAGATCAAGTAATTTCAACTGCTGCGGCACTTGAAATTTTCCATTCGGCCACATTAATTCATGACGACATTATCGATTCTGCCTATTTAAGACGCAATCTTCCGACGGTTAATTCAAAATGGAATTCGCAAGTTGCGGTTTTGGTGGGGGATTATCTGCACGATAAAGCCATCGGCGCCATTTTTAATACCAAAAATGATCAAGTGATCGCCACTTTTTTAAATACGGCCGGAATTGTTTGTGACGGCGAAATTTTGGAACTGAAAGAAAAAAATAATTTTAATTTAAAAGAAGAAACTTATTTTGACATTATCGAACGTAAAACAGCGTCTCTTCTTTCAGCCTGTCTGGAATCCGGAGCAGTTTTGGCGAATTTGCCGATTGAACAGGTTTTGGCGCTTAAAAAATTTGCTCTTTATTTCGGCATGGCTTTTCAAATTTTGGATGACTGTCTTGATTTCATGGGCAAGGAAAACGAATTTGGCAAAACTTTGGGCGCTGATCTGCAGGCCGGAGTGCTGACGCTTCCATTGATTCGTTTAATTGCTTTACTTGATGAATCCAGGAAAGCTGAAATATTTTCTCGCGTCAAATCAGGACTCAATCAAGTTGAACTTGGCGATTTGGTTCGTTTGCTTGAAGAATACAGAACTCTTGATTATTCGATTCAAAAAGCACAGGATTACACAGACCGGGCTTTGTTGGAATTAACCACTTTTTCGGATACTCCCGTACGCCGAAGTCTCGAGGCGCTCCTTCAGTATGTCACTCAACGAAATCGTTGACCGCAGAATTTTTTATTCTTCTGTAATTATTGGCGTCACCGGCACTTTTTTCCTTTTCTTAATGAAGGTATTTCATCTGGCTATCGGTTGGTGGCTCGGCATCGTGATTGGCTTCATTAATTTTTCATTTCTTTTATCAAGTCTTCGTAATTCTCAGTCTAGCGCGGGAACAAAGCCGGCAATCGGGAAATTTCAGAAATCTTTTTTTCTTCGTTATCTCCTATTGGCTGGCGCTTTTTTCCTCATCATTCAAATGGGCAAGCAGCAGCTTGCCAGTTCGGTTCTCGGATTTGTTTCCTTTTATTTGGCTTTATTTATTGATTATATTTTCCGTTTGAAAAAACGAAAAACCGGAAATCTTTAAGGTTTGATTTTTTGTGATCCCATCACCTGTTTGTCAAGAGCGCGCGTCGGTTAATCTGGTTCTTCAGCGAGCTCTTATATTTCTTAACGGACTCACCGCCCAAAGGGCGGTGAACAAACAGGTGATGGGATGACATCCGCCGGCGTTCTTTATTTAGTCGCTACTCCGATTGGCAATCTTGGTGACATTACTTTTCGGGCGGTTCAAATACTTCGCGAAGTTGATTTTGTCATTTGCGAAGATTCCAGACGCAGCGGCCTGCTTCTCAAACATTTGGAAATTAAAAAACCATTTCGCACCTTTCACGAACACAGCGGGGAATCAAAAAAAAATTCAATCCTTGAAGAATTAAAGCAGGGAAAAAGTGCAGCGCTCATTACAGATGCTGGAACCCCTTTAATTTCAGACCCGGGTTTTGATTTGGTTCGCGATGCAATTGAAATGGGAATCAGAATCGAATCCATTCCGGGTCCGACCGCTTTTGTAAGTGCATTAATTGTGAGCGGACTTCCTTCGCATGCGTTTGCTTTTCTCGGATATTTAACTCAAAAAGAAAAAGCCAGAAGAGACGCTTTGAAAAAATTGGCGGATGAACCAAGAACCCTGATTTTTTACGAATCGCCGTATCGAGTTCTCAAAACATTAAAGGACATGCTTGAGATTTTGGGCGACCGGCCGGTTTCTGTGTCGAGAGAATTAACCAAAAAATTTGAAGAGACGATTCGCGGCAAAATTTCTGATATGATAGGCCGTTTGTCGGAGAAAAAAGCATTGGGTGAATGGGTCATCGTTGTTCATGGAAAAGAATCATGAGCGTTAAAAAACGCATTGCAATATTCGTTTCAGGTTCGGGCACGAACATGGAAAATATTGCCCGGCACGTTCAAACTGGAAAGCTTCTTTGTGACATTGTGCTGGTTTTGTGTGATAATCCAAACGCTTTGGCATTAAAGCGGGCCCAAAAACTTGGCCTTGAAACCTGTGTGGTGGAACGTAAAAATTTCAGTTCTAAATCTGAATTTGATTCGGCCATCAATGAAAAGCTCGCTGCAAAAAAAGTAGAAGCGATTTTTCTGGCGGGTTACATGCGTATTATCAGCCCGGAATTTGTTCGCAATTGGACGTGGCGGATCATCAACATTCATCCCAGTCTGCTTCCCAAATATCCCGGAGCACATTCCATTAAAGATGCTTTTGAGGCAAAGGAAAAAGAAACCGGAGTGACAATTCATTTTGTCGATGAAGGAATTGATTCGGGGCCGATTATTTTACAGAAGAAAGTTCCGATTTTGCCGAATGATACTATTGAAACTTTGGAAGCAAGAGTCCATGAAACGGAATATCAGCTTTATCCCGAGGCGATTAAACTTTGGCTGGACGGAAAAGTGATTGTCCGAAATAACCGTGTGGAAGTTCTAAATTAATGGCCCTCAGAGAAGAATTTGAAAGTTTTGGGAATTGGCTGTTTCGCTGGCGAAGCTATCTTCCATTGCTCTTCACCGGTTTTTTTCTCATCGCATTAATAACGACCCCTCCTTCTGCTTTGCGATCGAACAGCCTTTTCGAATTTTTTTGTTTGTGGATTTCATTTTTGGGTCTTGCCATCCGGATGTATACAGTTGGTTCTGCGCCGCGCGGAACTTCCGGACGCAACGTCATGTCTCAGCGCGCAGACACTTTAAACCAAACCGGAATTTATTCACTCGTCAGGCACCCGCTTTATCTCGGAAATTTTATTATTTGGCTGGGCATTTCACTTTTCACCGGTTCTTGGTGGTTCATTATTTTGGCGATTGTCATTTTTTGGTTTTATTACGAAAAAATTATGTTTGCCGAGGAAGAATATCTGAGACGTCAGTTTGGTCAGACTTATCTGGATTGGGCCAAACACACGTCCGTTTTTTTCCCGACCACATTTGCTTATTGGAAGCCGCCCCAGCTCCGGTTCAAATTTAAAAATGCATTACGGCGCGAATACTCAGGTTTCTTTGCGATTGTTTCCGTTTATAGCTTGATGAAAGTTGTCAAAGACAGCGTTGCCGCAAATCAAATTGTGATTGACGGAACCTGGCTCAAATTATTTATTTCCAGTTTAATCATTTATTTAACGCTTATGTTCTTAAAAAAGAAAACAAAATTCCTGGATGTTCGAAGAAGATAATTTTAAAAGGAGCACATGAATGTCAGCGAAGATTAAGAAAGTTAAAGCGAGAGAAATTTTAGATTCAAGAGGAAATCCAACCGTGGAAGTGGATGTCATTTTATCCGACGGTACGTTGGGCCGCGCGGCAGTTCCAAGCGGCGCTTCAACGGGAGAGCATGAAGCGGTGGAATTAAGAGACGGAGACAACCGGCGATATTTCGGCAAAGGCGTTTTAAACGCAGTCCAAAACGTAAATCAAAAAATTTCAAAAGTTGTTATTGGAAAAGATGCCGAAAATCAAGAAGCAATCGATAAACTTCTCATTTCATTGGATGGAACTGAAAACAAATCTTCTTTAGGTGCGAATGCACTTCTCGGTGTTTCGTTGGCGTGTGCTCGTGCCGCTTCGATTGCGAATCATCAATCCTTGTTCCGTTATTTGGGTGGAAGCAAAGCGAATTTACTTCCGGTTCCGATGATGAATATTATTAATGGTGGTGTTCATGCAGATAACAACGTTGACCTGCAAGAATTTATGATTATGCCGTTTAATGCAAAACGATTTTCGGAAGCGCTCAGAATGGGCGCCGAAATATTTCATCAACTTAAAAAAATTCTTCACGACCGGAAATTATCTACTGCCGTCGGCGATGAAGGTGGTTTCGCGCCGAATTTAGAATCTAACGAAGAGGCGCTTAACGTTATTATGGAAGCAATCGGGCAGGCTGGTTACGAACCCGGAGCGGACGTCAAAATTGCATTGGATCCCGCCAGTTCCAGTTTTTACGGTCAGGATAAAACCAGAAACAATAAGAATCCGGGCAAGTATGTTCTTCGGGCTGAAGCAAAACCAGTAAAAACAGCCAATGAAATGATTGATTTTTATGCTCGTTTATGCGAGCGATATCCGATTTTTTCAATCGAAGATGGTTTGAGTGAAGATGATTGGGAAGGTTGGAAACATCTGACGGATCGATTGGGTGATGAAGTCCAATTGGTCGGAGATGATTTATTTGTGACGAATGTCAAACGGCTTAAAATGGGAATCGATCGTCATGTGGCCAATTCGATTTTAATTAAAGTCAATCAAATCGGAACGCTTACGGAAACCATTCAAGCAGTGAAGCTGGCTCATCAGAATTCATACACGGCTGTGATGAGTCACCGCAGTGGTGAAACCGAAGATACAACCATCGCCGATCTTGCCGTTGCATTATCGACCGGTCAAATTAAAACAGGATCCGCTTCACGAACCGATCGATTGGCCAAGTACAATCAATTGCTTCGAATCGAAGAAGAGCTTGGTTCGAAGGCAGTTTATGCCGGAACTCTTTTAGGAAAAAAAGCCGGTCTCAAAAAAGTTGGAAAATAAGTGTTCCTGCTAAAACGTCTCAGCCCGTTTTGGTTGTTTCTAATTGTTTTTGCCGTCGGCATGATTTATCTGCCCGGCGTTACCAAATATTTGAAACTAAAACGAAAAGAAACCGAATTATCCACCGAAATCAATCGCTTAAGTTCTGACATTAAGAAATTAAAGGAAGAAGAACATCTTCTCAAAACTGATTTGACTCAATTGGAACAAGTTGTCCGCGAAGAACTTGGACTTGTCAAACCGGGAGAAATCGTCGTTAAGGTTGTGGAAGAAGAAAGTCCGGATCAAAAAGTTCAAAAAGCGTCTACCCACCCATAAAATGTTTCGATAAAGTTTCACAATCCTCATGAAATAACGTTCCCTCTTTTGCTTCCTTGCATTTATCAAAAACGACGCTATAATAGGTTTTTCCGCTCGTATTCTTCTTATCCTTTTATCATACATCGCGGGGTGGAGCAGCCTGGTAGCTCGCAAGGCTCATAACCTTGAGGTCGTGGGTTCAAATCCCGCCCCCGCTACCATTTGTAAAAAACCAAATTATTTTAATTTGGTTTTTTTACACAAATGGTTGCGGGATAGCCGTAGAGAAACATCAAAGTTTCTCACGGCGTAGTACTGGTGCATTGGCGACAGTGCCCCGCTACCATTTGTATTGGATGTGTTATCGCAAGAAGTTTTGGAATGTCAGATCGTTTTAAATTCCCTCCTCATCACCAAATTAAATTCGAGCGCTACAAATGATAAAAAAAGAAAAAATTTTATGAAAGTCACAAACGCTCTGGTCTGTCTTGACGTTGAATCTACGGGCGTGTGGGTAGAAAAAGATAAAGTCATTGAAATTGCGCTGGTAAAATTCAATCCCGACGGTAAAAAAGAAATATTTTACAAGCGAATTAATCCCGGTATTTCAATTCCCGCTGCGGTTACCAAACTCACCGGAATTTCAGATCAAGATATCAAAGAAGCACCTTTTTTTAAACAAATAGCTCAAGAAGCTTATGATTTCATCGGCCTTTCGGATCTGGGCGGCTTCAGCATTGAACGTTTTGATCTTCCTTTGCTGGAACGTGAATTTACAGAAGCTGGAATTAAGTTTGAATGGAAGTGCCGGAAAATTTATGACGCTCAAAAAGTATTTCATCTGAATGAAAAAAGAGATTTGTCTGCAGCGTATAAATTTTATTGCAACAAAGATTTGATTGCGGCGCATTCTGCCTTGGCCGACAGTGAAGCTGTGCTTTGTATTCTTGAAAAACAGGTTGAAAGATATGGTGATGGCCAGGAGGAACTTTCGGTCCTCGATAAGTTTGAATACACCAGCAATTCCGATTACTACGATGCGGAGCGAAAATTCTGCTGGTGGAATGAAAAACTTTATTTGATGTTCGGAAAATATGCACGAAAAACACCGCTTGAAGATTTAATTAAAACCGATCCGGGTTATTTAAATTGGGTTTTATCCGCTGATTTTTCAGAATCTGTCAAACAGGTGATTCGTCAGGCACTAAAAGGTGAAATCCCAAAGCGGCAGAAAACGTGTGCGGAGCCAAACGTTTTGTCATGAAGCCGTTAAATCCGTCAGTACTGATTTATGACGGAGATTGCGGATTTTGTAAGTTCTGGATTGAGCGCTGGCGCCGTTTAACGGATGCAAGCATCGAATATTTTTCTTATCAGGAAGCCGGCGATCGATTTCCGCAAATCTCAAAAGAGGAATTTCAAAAATCCGTTCAACTCATTCAGTCGGACGGAACAGTTCTTTCCGGAGCCCATGCTGTTTTTCAAGCCCTTGCTACGAACCGCTCTTACGCATGGCTTCTTAAGCTTCATCAAAAATTTCCAGTTTTTCGTTTTCTAAGCGAACGTTTTTATGAACTTGTTGCTCGAAACGGGATTGTCTTTTCCAGGCTCACTCATTTTTTTTGGGGAAACTCACCCGAACCACCTACTTATTTTTTAACGCGCAGAATTTTTTTTATCTGGCTCGGCATAACTTATCTCATGGCTTTTGCGTCACTTGGTTTTCAAATTACCGGACTTCTCGGCACTCATGGAATTCTTCCGGTCTCAACTTATCTCGCATCGGCTCAGAAAATTCTCGGTGCAAAAAGTTATCATTTGCTTCCAACACTTGTTTGGCTGAATTCGAGTGATTTATTTTTGAAATGTTTATGCTGGGGCGGAGTGATTCTGTCCGTCGGTCTTATTTTTGGCATTGCTCCGTTTCCGATAACCATTATGCTTTGGCTTTTTTACCTCTCGGTTGTTAACGTCGGACAGGATTTTCTCAGTTTTCAATGGGACGTTCTTTTGCTTGAAGCGGGTTTTCTGGCAATTTTTCTTGCTCCCTTAACTTTAAAATGGAAATCGAATCGTTCATCACCGCCATCTTTTGTTTTTATTTGGCTCATGCGCTGGCTGTTGTTTCGGCTGATGTTTTCATCTGGCATGGTGAAATTGTTAAGCGGTGATGCAGCATGGCGAAACTGGACCGCTTTAACGTATCATTATGAAACTCAGCCGCTGCCGACCTGGGTTGGTTGGTACCTTCATCATTTGCCGATTCAATTCCACAAATTTTCCGCCGGTGTTTTATTTTTTGTTGAATTGCTCGTTCCTTTTTTATTTTTTCTTCCGCGCCGTCTGAGAATTTTTGCCGCAATAGCCGTTACCGGACTTCAAGTATTAATCGGTTTGACAGGCAATTATTGCTTTTTTAATTTTCTGACGATCGGTCTTTGTCTGTGGCTGATTGATGATCAAGCTTGGCCTGCAAAATTTTGCGACTTCATCCGTCATTGCGAGGCGGTAAACCAAGCGAAGCCGAAGCAATCTCAGAATGTGGATTGCTTCGTCGGCCTTCGGCCTCCTCGCAATGACGGTAAGATGATTTATGGAATTCTTTTTCGGGGTTTTTTCGCTTCGGTTCTGATTGCGCTGAGTTTTGGTTTCTTTCATCAGATGCTTCAGCCTTTTCATCTGGTGAACCATTATGGATTATTTGCTGTGATGACAACCGAACGGCCGGAAATAATTGTGGAAGGTTCAGATGACGGAATGAATTGGCTCACTTATGAATTTCGTTATAAACCTGATGATCTCAAAAAAAAACCTGCTTTCGTCGAACCTCATCAGCCGCGTCTGGATTGGCAAATGTGGTTTGCAGCTTTGAGTGATTTTCGGCTGAATCCCTGGTTCCTGAGATTTTGTAAGCGATTATTGGAAGGCTCGCCGGAAGTAACCGCACTTCTTAAGCATAATCCTTTCTCCAATCATCCTCCGAAATATATTCGAGCAACCGTTTACGATTATCATTTCAGCAGTCTAAATGCTAAGCGCCGCGAAGGTGTTTGGTGGACCAGAGAAAAGAAAGATTTGTATTGTCCTGTTTTATCTCTCAAAACTTAAAACGAATATTTCCAGCTTTTTTATTTTGTGGCACGTCTCTTGCCACATCAGAAGTAAATCTCAATCTCTGTCTTAAATTTTTTTTTGACCATCAGTTAACAAAATTGTATGAGCAAAATTACCGTTTTGTCACGAATCAAGACGAAACAGTCCAAGAGAAAAAATAATCGCAGGCAGATAAGGAAGTCTTATGAAAAAAATCGAATGCATTATCCGAGACAAAAAATTGACCGATTTAGAAGAAGCTCTGAAGTTGGTTGGAATTCGCGGAATGACAGTGAGCGAGGTAAAAGGTTTTGGCAATCAGCAGACCCGGCCCGAAGCTTATCTTTATCTTCCAAAAACGAAAGTCGAAATTTATTCTACCGATGAAGAATTAGAACAGATCGTGGAAGCCATTTTGAAGGTTTGTCATTCCGGCAGGCCCGGCGATGGTAAATTAGCTGTTTTTGATGTCCATGATTTAGTTCGAATTAGAACAGGTGAAAGAGGCGAAGCTGCAGTTTAAATTTAGCTTTGTTAACTAAAACTCCGTTTTTGTTTTCGACCCCTTACCCCACTATTATGAAGCTAAACTAAATACCTGAAACAATTTATGTCTTTCACTTTTAACAAATATGACTTATTTGAATTCTTTAGAAAGTAGGGTATACTTTATAAAATTATTCTCTCTTCCATTAATGTGAAGAGAGAAATCCTCATTTTTAAGGAGTTCAATAAACCAGTCAGTGCAAGTTAGCTCAAAAGCAGGAAAATTTCATTTCTTTCACAAATTCACCGCTATTTTTCTGTCCATTTCTTTCACACTTCTCGATCTCGTTCAATATGCTCCAAAAGTTTCTGCTCAGACGTTCTATGAAGATCAAATCAAACAACTTAATCCCCAAGGCTTAAACATTTCTTCCGAGCTGGGCACGGTTGAAGAATCTCACAAGGGAAATCTCAATAAAACTATTTTTTACATTCAAGATGCTCACGATTCTTTGGAAGCTCAGGAACATATTTCAAAATTAATTAATCAATTTGTCAAAGAAAAGAAAGTCAAAACTATTTTTGAAGAAGGTTACGAAGGCGCTGTTCCGACCGACAAATTTTTTGGGTTCATCAAGAATCCAAAGATCAAAGAAAAAGTTTCTTACTTTCTTCTGGATAAATTAAGAATCGGCGCCGCTGAATACGCGCACATCAATCGAACTCAAGATTTTAAATTGATCGGTGTCGAAAAATTAAATCTTTACCATCAAAACATCAAATGGTATCAGAAAGCTTCCGAGAAAAGAAAAATCACGGAAGAAGATTTGGATGAACTTTTAAAACATATTACGCAGCTGGCCAATCAATATTTTCCGAGAGATTTAAAAGCGTGGCTGAAGTTAAAAGAACGCTTCACAGAAGGAAAATTTCCTCTTTTAGATTACATCAAACAAACCCAGGTTCTTTTTCTGAAAGTCATTCCTCAAAATGCATTTGTCCAGCGTTATCTGCTGATCACCTTGATTCTTGAAGCTCAAGGCACAAAAGATTCTCAAGTTATCAATCAATTGAAGTCGCTTCAGTCAAAAGAAGTTTTCAAAGAACTTTCCGATTTGGAGCAGGCTTTTTCGGTCAAACTTATACAGAATGAACGAGACCAAATCATTTTCAAATCCTACCAAGATTTGAGTCTGCTTAAGAGACTTAATCAAATCGAACTGACTCAAGAAGAATATGAAGCAGTAAAAGAAAGTATCAAAGCTGTTAGAACCGAAGGTCTTCTCCATTTCATTGTAGATAACACTCACAAACCTTTAGTTCTTTCAAAAACATGGGAAAGAAATATCAAAGATGCAGTTCAGTTTTATGAAGTGGCGCAGCAACGGGATCAAATGATTGATTCTCACATCAAAGAATTTATTCAAAATCCAAACGAAGATACGGCAGTTCTTGTTTTCGGCGGCTTCCACTCGATTGAGATTAAGGAAATATTAAAACGTGAAGGTCTCAATTATTTTGTAATCTCACCTAAAATCACTTCAACCGACAAGCAGCATCAAGCCTATTACAAACAACTAATGTCGACCGGGCAACATTCATTTGAAACTTCTTTTCAAATGGCACGAGCCGCCAAACCCGAAAGCACTTTTTCTATAACAGCCATTTGGGGGGAAGAACGAATACGATCCGAATTAAGAATTATTGCATCCGTCGTTGAAAATTTCGGAGAGCGATTTGATCCCATTATTCTTAATCGTAGGATTGAAAGCCAATTGATGAATGGAAATTTACCGAAGCCCATTTTACAAAATATTACTTTTGCAAAATCCCGCTCCGAGGTGAGAATGAGCACGTGGTCACCATTCTGGAAAATACCCGGCAGGATCAGCGCATTTAGCGATGGACCGTTTAAAAATGGATACTATGTTGATGAAATGAAAGACATCTTCGACAAATTAGCTGGTGAATTTCCAAGCGGCTCAAAGGTATTGCATCTTGGTTCCGGAAACGGTGCCGATATGGAAGCGCTTCGTCTAGCAGGAGAAAACTCGAGAAAGATATTTCAATCTTACGGAATTGATCAGGCCGAAACCAACCCGCCATCGAATTTTCGCAATGCCAATATGTATTTTTACCGCATGAGTGGTGAACAACTCAATTTTAAAAAAGGGTTTTTTGATGGTTTTGTATCCATTTACGGTTTGGAATATATGGATCGTGAGGCAGCGCTTCGAGAATTATTTCGTGTTCTTGGGAAAGGAAAAGGAATTTTCCTGATGCATACCAAAGATTCTTATCTTATACAGGGAATTGAGGCTCGCCAAAAAGAATTGGAAGGAGAGTTAAGATTTATTTTTCCCAAGTTTCGCGATACATCAGGCAGAATTTTTGAATTGGCAAAAAATTTGGTTCATGCCAGGAAAACTTCGGAAGAAAAAAATATAAATGAAGAATTTGACCGCCAAATAGTTTTATTAACTCAAAAAAATATAAATCAAATTGCATCTGGTACATCTGCTGGAATTTTGGGACACGTAATCAACGAACTTCCATTTATTGTAGATTCTACTAGAGATCAACGAGAAGCCGAGAAGAGAATTCAAGAGCTTAAAGAAAAAGTTTTATTTGAGTGGAATAATTTAAGTGTTCTGTACAAAAAAGCCCTCAGTCTGGAAGATCTTAATTCGCTGGTTAGGCTAGCCGAAAAAATTGGTTTTAAGAATGTTTCAGTTGAGCCGTTTAATGTCCAAAAATCTAAGCGTCTCGGCTGGATCCTCAAAATGGAAAAATCAAACGCTGAAACATTTGATCTTCCAGTTGATCTGAAAACTTTATCCCTGAATCAAATGGGTTCAAAAGCCGAAGTGCGGACGGAACAAATGCAAATCATTGACCACGTCATCCAAATTTTGAAGAAAGAACATGGATTGCCTCAAAACGGTGGAGGTGAAGCACAAATTCGTTCGTACCTTCTTGGAAGTGATAGCAATCTTGACAGTATTGTAGATAATTTGATGAATATTTTGCATCTTCCTCGTAAGAAAATCTTTAAATATCTTGAGCTCGCCAAAAAATTATTTGACGAAGAAATGCAACAGAAAAAGTTTTTAAAGTTCATTGTTGATCAAATTAAAAATAAAACAAGAACAGATGAAGAGTTGTTGCAATTACTCTTTGATATCCGGCCGGAATCATTGGAGGACAGACAAGATGTGCAGGTATTTTTTATTCGGGCTGAGAAAATGGTTGCTTTGGAATATACCATCAAGGACATTCTTGAAGAGCCTGTGGAAGAAGAATCTAAATTAGGAAACTTGCTCATTGAATTAGAAAGTCTTGAAGAGCAATCTTTTCCAGAAGCAGAAGACGCGCTTGATGTTTTGCGATCAATTTCTTTTCAAAAACAACTTCCAATCGAAGTGAGAAATGCGATTGAATTCACCATGAGGGTTTTAAAAGACAATCTCACTTCTCGCGCGGAGGTGCGCTATGTACAAACTTCCAAAAAAAATCTTTGGAACGCTCTAAATTTTTCGGACTTCAATGAATCATCGTGGGAATATTTGTTCTCACTCGAACTAAGTAAGCATCAATTGTTTAAAGAATTGACGATCCAATATTTTTTAAACGAATTGCCGCAGTTAAAAAATTCTGTTTTAGAAGTTAAAAAGTTGGAAAACGATTTTCAGCTTCATTTGGAATGGAAAGCAAATGCAGGATCTGCTGATAAAAGAGACTTAGAGTTTATGGGAGCCTTTCACCAAATTATTTCAGAAGTGACAGCATCTTTTTCAGATCCGGATTCACGCAATCGATGGAAAGAAATTGCGAAACAAAACGAACTGCCCGTTGATATTCAACCAGTTATTGAGAAATTAACAAAAAAATTTCTATTCTATTATGCAGAACTCGTTATGAAACAAATACCTTCCGATCCACTGAGCATTGATTATTACTCTTGGAAAAGCACTTATCTGATTAAAAAGCAATTGTTTAAACATTTAGGTCTCTCGAACGATGATTTTTCCCAGGATCCTGCTTTTATTTCACTGGTTGAATACATCAAAACGATCGGTTTAAAATCGCGCCGTTCGGATTTCATCAATGAGGTAGCCATTGGGCATGTTATGAATGTGCTCCGTAAATATTCAAGCAAAGAATTCAATAAAGAAGAAATACGTTTAATTCTTTTGGAAATCGCTTCGCAGATCAGACAGCCGGGTATTTTTAGCCGTTCCTTTGACATGGCTAACGCCGATGGATTTATCCAAAATTTTATTTTAGCAGAATTAGAAACCATGCCTGAGTTTCGCCAAAGGGTTGTTGATCGTGAGGATTTTAAAAGTCTGATTCAATTATTAAAAACGAATCTGTCACTAATTAATCAGGGTCATGATGTGCGCAAACCTCTTCTGCAGAAATATCATTCATTGTTTTCAAATTTGGGCATCGAACTCAATTTTGACGAAATACGCCGCAATGTCACGATCATGGCAATGACCTGGAAAGGATATCGTTCGGAAGCACGAGCCAAGCATCCCGAACATGATTCCCACGCAGAGCTCCGGACGTCGCACGTGCCAGTGGAATATCGAAAACAAATGGTTCCTCCAGGTGTGTTTCCGCGGATTTTTCTGTCTCAACCAAGAAAAGGAGAATATGAGGAACAGCCGCTTGAGTCAAAAGTTCAACCTCTAAGCGATATTAAAAATGAGATGATTTCAAACGCTTTCGGCTATCTCGAAAGAAGGATTGCATTGAATCCTGATGAAGACATGAGAAATAACTTAACAAAGGATTTGGAATTGCTTCGTGATTGGATTAGCGTTATTGGGGTTGATCTGCCAACTCTTTTTTTTACGAAGGGTGAAGAAGATAAAGATAAAATCGAGATTGATCAAATTCTTCAAATCTCATATCGGCGCAAATCCATTACTTTACCCATCAAATTTTTAGAAAGATTCAATCCAACCAATCAACAAGATCAGGCGAAAGTTGCATTTTATCTTTTAATCGGTGCTCAACTGATTGGCTACTATTACCAAATGCTGGCGGAAATGCATGAGGAAGAAATCAGCCATGGAACCTTTCCTAATATTTTTCCTGATATCTATAAAGAAGTTGATCGGAAATTAAGAAATCCACAGTTCATCAACGATCTTTTTTCTCTTCTAGGAATTGATTTTGAATCTTTCCAAGACAAAATGAAAAAATTAAAAGAAGAGGACCAACATTTAAGAACAAGAATCGCCAAAAGTTTTAAAGAATCAGAGGATATTGATAAAGAAAAGGCCGAACGTATTGAAAACATCTTGGCCGACTGGGATGAAAATGAAGAGGAATTCCAGATTAATCAGCGAATCAGTAGAGCAATCAACCAGGTGAATCAATTAGACTCTTCAGAAGTCGGCAAGCGTTCCTCTGAGGATGCCAAAGAAACAATCGAAAGAATAATCAACGGACTTGAAAAAGACGCTTTCTATGAAGAAATTACGGGACATCAGGAACAAGTACCCAAAATTTACGAATCTATTCTAAAACTGCATAAGGACCTTCAGAAAATAGATCCAGTTGGTTATTATCCAATTCGTGTTCAGTGGAAAATACTTTATTTTTTGCTTCGCCTTGGCGACATTCAGGGCTTCAATGAAGAATTTGACCGACTCTTAGCTGCCGAATATGTGCCTCGGATTTTTCGGGATTCACAGCTAGATCTCCAAGGGGTGAAACTTCAGGATGAACCACAAACTTTGTTACTCACGCCTAAATATTTGGCCGATTGGCTTGAAGATGCTTTGCCAGACATGCTTCTTCGGCTCCAATGGTACGCCTCATTTGTAAGCGACCCTGATGAATTGGCCAAGGCAGAGCTAATTGAAAAAAAACTCACAGAACGCTTGACTGAAATTCGCCAATTGGCGCGGGATCCCGCAAGATTTAGACGCGATTTATTTTCCTTTAAAACAGAAGGAAAGCTCGTCAATCAAGGAAAACTTAAAAAGCCGTTTCTTGTTTCAGCTGTTGCGACCGAACCACCTGAAATTTTTGGTTTTACCTGGAAATTTTGGAAATCAAAATATTCAAAAAAAATTCATATCCAAATAGAAATTTTTCAATATTTAGCGGCTGGTTTATCGAATGAACCTGTTGGTTACTTTAACTTCTCGATTAGCCGTGACTCCGAAGGAAATCTTTTTGCGTTTGCAGACCCTAAAAGCTATTGGTCAAAAAATGAGCGAATAAAAAATCCTTTGGTTATTGAACCAAAGACACGTGACCGCTTTAAAGGGATCGAATCAGCTCTTGTAATTTTGGCATCTAATTTAGCTTTTGGAAGCGGTGTTAAAAGTCATTTCGATTTGTCCAAACTTGATCCACCTTTGATCCAAGCCGGCCGGCATAAAAGAAAAGTGACAGTGATTCGACAAATTTCAAGAGACAATATTATTAATGCACCTATTTTGATTCGACAGAGGATAGAAGATTCTGACAGTGTAGATATTTCAAAAGCTCTTGAAACATTCTTAAGTTCGCCGATTGAATTAAGCGACGAAGAAGCGCAAATTTATTTTAAAGGGCCTGCTCCCAATAACAAACGGTTTTTTTTGAAGAAACTGCATCCACAGAACGACGTTCATTTTATTAATGAATGGATTGATACTGTCAAACATGATCTCCACTGGCAAAGTTTGCGGATGTCAACGGCCGGGGGGCACCTTCCAGAATTTCCTCGTTTCCGTTCCTTGGTTGAATTGAATATCGGTTTAGTGTCAAAAGATGAAATGGGACATGAGCACTTGGAAGGGCATATTGGTTTATGGCCGATTCGGACGGCAACAGAGACTCCTTCTTATCAATTTGTCATACCGCAGTTTGAACTTTACTACCGCAACATCGGTCGTAATGCCGAGATTAAAGGTGTTGCAGATCTTTTACTTGATTTCCTAATCAAATTTATGAGCAGTCAAAAAGATTTTAAAGGTGATGGGATTTCCTTGAATACAGCAGGGACACCGGGAGGAATTACTTTAGCTGATCGAAGGGGAATGAAAATTCAACCGAACGGATATTTGTTATTATCACAGCAGAAAATCGAGGAACTTGCCCCAGTGTTGCAGGGTCGTTTTACTGGCCGCCGTTCTGAAGCGCGAAACCATGTTCAAATTCTAACGGCAGCCCAAAATTGGTTCACGAAGTTTCGAAGAGATTGGCAATTTTCAGGGCCGTATGAATTTGCAACAGGAATGGGCGTCAACTCTGTGATGGCCGAAGACGTGATCAGCCGCATTATCCGGTCCACGTCCATTTTTCAAAATTGGGATTTGAAATGGACTAGCATTTGGGAAAAGGAAGCAAATCGGGAAACAGATTTACTCAAAAGATTTCAAATGCTTTATATCTCATTAGGTTATTTGGATCACGACAGCAAGACCTATATACGACTCTCAAAAGAAATGCGCGAACTTTTTCCAAAAGTGATTGAGGAAGAGTTTTTAAATGAGGGCCGCGCACCTCCGAGCATTAAACCGGTACAAATTCCTTTTTCATCGCATCAAGAAATTCCGGGCATTCTTTTCTTACCACCCGGTATCAGTCTTTCCGAAAAAATTCCTGCACAACTCATCCTTCATGGTTTGACACAAACAAAAGAACAAGCAAGTTTCATCCCTTTGATCTTAGAAAACCTGAGAGAAAACAAAGCCGTACTCGTTATTGATTTGCCAGGTCATGGTGAAAATTTTGAAAGTATGGATGGTCCGGCTGAATTTATAGGAATCGTTCGCGCATCGCTTGATTTTCTAAAACAAAACCCAAATGTAGATGAAAAACATTTGAGTGCCGTCGGATTTAGTTTTGGCGGTTATGGCATCATTCGAGCGTTGGACGATCAAAATAATCATGATCTAGAAGCAGTATTTTCCATAAATCCACCTGCGCGAAATATTTTCCAACTCCATCTTAAGACACTTTTTTACTTATGGACTCAGCTAGAATTTCTTTCTCAGATGTTCGGTGTCCCCTCTCGTCGGTGGATTCCTTTCAAATTTTTGTGGACTTTGTTTAAACTAAACTCTTTTGCTCTTTCACGTGCGGAGATCGCGGCATTAAACGGCCTAGGAAAAAAAATCAAAATAATTGTTGGAGAAAAAGATTCTTTGATTCCCAAGGCTGATCAAAATCTTTTTAATGGACTGGATGTCTGGAACTATCCTGACCAAGGTCACTATCTTATTGGCTCGGATTGGATTGAAGTTATGCATCGAATTATGATTGACAGTCTCGGAAATCGATTAATGAATAAAGGTCTGTCCACTGCAGAACGTATAACTGTTAATCAGAAACTGATTTTTTATGGGAGAAAAATTTCAAGTCCACCCGTGGAAAAACTAGCCGTTTCCATTCTTAAAAATTCTGACGATACAATAGCTCTTGGATTAACCGCAGGAATTCTCGCTGTATTGGGAAATCCAAAGGAACTTGAAGTGTTGCAGCCGTTCACAAATTCAACTAATCCATTTGTACGCAAACAAGTTGAACGCGCTATTTACCGCATTGAAAATCGAAAGGATGAACGAGATTTTAATCTTAAGAATCAGTCAGATTCAAGAGCTGAAGTACGGAACGATTTAAATGCTTTCGAGAAGCAGAAGATATCGGAATTCATCAGACGAGTCATCTGGCGTCGCGACGAATTACAGTCTCAAAAAAGTGATAAGCAAAAAGAACACTGGTCAAAGCGATTGATACGTATTGATAAAGAACTTGAAGGATGGCAGGTGTTAGGGTATTTTGAACGATCAAAACTTGATCTTGAGACAACAAATTTCATCGCTTATTTAAGAATTTATAGACTATACCCAGATCTTCGTGTCCGTACGATTCAGCTGCTTTTCAAGATGCCATTAGATCAAATGCTCTTGAGATTTTCACAACCCCCAAATTTACACGGAACTTCACGTGCTGAAGCAAGAAGTCAATCGGATGATAAATTAAAAAACAAATTCAAAGTTGTCCGCGCCAACGTACGGAATGATAAAGCTGAGAAAATTACATTGAGTCAAAGACCTTTGTTTGAAGAAGAGATTGAAGTAATCAGCCAGTCTCTCGATCGATCTGTTGGAAACTTAGCTCTTGTAGCAAAAGAATTGGCCGGACTTTACAAAGTTAAATTTCAAGAGACGCACATCAAGGAAAAAGATCAACCTTTAATTGATTATCAGTTTATTTATCACCGGATTGAAATCCTAAGTTCCAATGAAAATAATCTTGCAGAAAAGCGCGCGTCTCTAATTTTTAAGTGGAGAGATAAAATTCCATCCAAAAATGAAACGAATTTGGTTAGAAATTTTAATGAATATAAAGGAACGAATCCTATTGTCCTCAAAGTGATTGAAAAGCTGAAAGAAAAAGAAAAACTCCCTAGCGATAATGACCGCGATTTGCTCCTTAAAGTTATTAAAACTAGCATTCCTAAGTCTGAGAAGAAAACTTCAGGGCCGGCACTTTTTTCTGGCAAACTTCCGGAGCATCTTGCAGATTTTATGACCGAACTAGGTTTTCCGATGGATATCTTTGCAGCACAAGAATGGCTTATCGCACTGAATGAAATTCACAGCTCACCAGTTCAGCAAGCTACTCGGTCGTATCGTCACCCAACTTTTAAAGGACAAAATCTGGATCGTTCTGAAGTTCGCGTTAATAAAGAGTACATGCAGAGGCTTTTTGAATTCTTAGCCAGGAAATCGTCTGAAGAATTGTCTCTGCCGCACAGCATACAACCCAAAGAAGGATTAACTTTTCCTCTTTATTACAATCGTGCACTTGTGCTGAAAGTAAGAACGCCAGGGCATCCTTCATTTTTATATGTCGCTACGGATCAAGATGTTTGGCGCGTATCCAATCATTGGAGAATTAATCTCTTTGAAGAAGGAAATAATCCCGACGAATTGACTGAGGTAAAAAGTTCTAATCTTCAAAATCAAGGCATAAGATATTTTGTGACCCAAAAACACGGTACATTTAGACTTGCGTTTAGAATCGATGGCAATGGAGAGGTACACGTCATTAATTTAGGTGAAGAAGAATTGCAAATAAATTTTCAATTTATTGGACTTTCTCTTCATCTTTGGTCATCCCGTGCTGAGGTGCGGAAAGATAAACAGGTTTTGCATCCCAAAGGTCGCTCTGAGGCAAGGACGGTGAAAAATCTTTCGCAGGAAGATCTGGCGAGCGGGGCTCTTCACTATGCTCAAAAGTTCTTTGATAATTTAAACACTTATCTTCCACAGACGAACTACTTGAAAGAGAAAGCATTTATTTTTGGTTTGGGCAAACAAGCTGAAAATGTTTACGCTATCGATCCAGACCTTGGAACTCCCTTTTATTTCATTCAAATCTTTCATTTGAATAAAGAAAGAAGGGCCGGATTTGAATTTGTTTTTTATTTAAATGAGAAGAAGCAAAAACTAGCGCTCAAAATTTATGAATTGAGCCCGTTCACTGGACGAACTCTTTTGGATTCATTAGAAGACTCTCTTCTTCCTTATGTTTTTTCGGACAAACAAAACGCTTTCCGGGCGATGTATGCTGAACTATTACAAGGAATATCTACTGAAAAGCTTCCAAAAACCCGCGCTGAGGTGCGGAGTCAGAGAGAAAAATTACAGAAAGAACTGATCAACCTTGATCGAAAACTTTCTGAATTGCGCAGCAATCTTTTAAGAGGACAGGTTGCGACACTTCGTGATCCAAAAAGACGGGAAATGGAACTGACCAGAATGATTGAACAGATTCAAGATTTATCAATCCAGCTTCAAGGTTATCGACCTAATTACAAAGTGATTGCCACAAAACTTCGGAGCATTCGCTTGGGCATATTAGAGAATGAAGAGCTCTCAAGAAAAATTCTCAAACAATTTGTCAAAAATCCTACTCAAAAACACATGGACGAACTAAGAGCGGTTTTACAATCGACCCTCAAAAAATTTAATAAGGTCCTTCAAGATGCAGAAAATGTTCGGCTTCAAAAAAATAGGGAAAAAGGAAATTTTTCGTATGGCTACGTTGTTGATCACGGAGTGCGCGAAGATGGATCCATTGTGCCATTTAAACGGCCGATAGCTGTCCGGAACAAAGTCGGCTCTGCAATTGAAACAAAAGTCAATAACAGTAGATCAAAATTTCAATTTAAAATTTACATTCGAAAACGTCCTGGCTCTGAAGAATTCAAAAACCGGCTCATTCAAAAATTGTTTCAAGAGGAATGGTCTCATTTTGAGCGAGTGATTAAGGAAGGAAAAGTTGATGCGATTCTTGAAGAAGCGGCAGATATACTGGAAGTTGCGCAAGCGATTCAATCAATTTCCTCCCGCGCTGAGGTGCGAATGTGGCCGAAAGCCGTTAAAGACATTCAGGAGATTGTTTATATTGAAGACGACAGGAACTATACGATTTCAGCT
>OBEQ011349595.1_pt1 | contig 90274 bp, 3 predicted proteins | sample 1670901 | NCBI WGS metagenome assembly OBEQ01 (sample SAMEA104232315, study PRJEB22302) | groundwater metagenome | biome: forest; feature: aquifer; material: groundwater | place: USA | collected 2011-08-07 | depth 5.4 m | reverse complement strand
TCCGATATGTGATTTTTTTAACTTCTCATAGAGATCACGCCTTTGGTCTGAAAGAGCAGAATGACTCACGGCTGCTTTTATTCCTGGAAGGATTTGATGAAGACTTGCTTTTGCGTCATTCTGAGAAGCAAAGTTAAGGTACACCACCGGCGAGCGGCCATCTTTAGCCCGCTCCGCGCGCGGCGATAAAACACCAAAGATTCGTTCAAAAATAAGTTGATATAAATAGGATCTGATAAAAAATCTGATTAACTGACCGATCAGTGCTCGAAGACCATGAGCAATCGGTTTCACATGAAGCTTAAATTCAAGTTCCGGCGTCGTGCGAATTAAAAATGGGTGTGGCTTTCCTTCCGATTCTTCCTTCACTGCTTCTAGCAGCCACTTTTGTTGTTGTTCGCTGATGGACTTGGAAAAATCGATATTTGCGGTTTCGCGAAGATCCAGAAAAACCCATTCCGGCGCCACTGCCGCTCGCACTTCCGCGCGTTTGACAAACGTGCCAAAAATCCACGGCTGTGAATCGCCTTCAATCTTTACCGTAAATGTAGGCAGCACGGTAGAACTGACCGGTTTCTGAGATTCAATCGCCCAAGTGGTCCGTCCCGTTTGAGGAAACAATACCCTCACTTGTCCTAATAAAATTTTGTCCTCAAAGATTAAATATCTTTGAACGGTGTCCCGTAAAGCTTGAATTAAATCTGAAAAAGCGTTGTCAGTTTCATATCTGAGTTCTTTAGAATTCTTAATCTTAGATAAATCAATACCGCTGGTCACGATTCTTCTAAGATTGACCACATTTTTAGACGTTATTTCGTTAAACTGAATGTCATAATTTCTGGAATAGACAAACTCAATGGGAGCAGCACTTTCAAATGCTTCTTTTCGAGCGTCTGCCACATTTTCATATTTTCCCCGTTTGGCCAACGCATAAATTCTGGCGGGAGTCATATTGCTGTCCATATCGATATACCACACAAATCGTTTGGGAGGATGGGCTGTGTTGGGCACTGCACTCCAAAAAAATTGAGGAGCGTGAAATCGAAATCCACCAACTTGACCAAGCGGTTCTGTCTGTTGAATGAACTTTCGTGTCCAATCAATCACGGTGGCTAATTCGCTCTCGAATGCCTTTTTTTGTTTTTTAAAAATTGATGGATCAAAAAAATGGAACTCAAAATCTTCTGGAATCGCCCAATCTTTCATCCGCACTTCCGCGCGGCGGAGAGGAGTGGGAACCTGAAACTGTTCATATAGCCCTTCCGTAAGACGCCTAAAAATGCCGTGGCCAGTTGGTGTTCGAAAGAGCGTGCCATTAATAAAATTATATTGTTGCCAGCTGAGCGGAAATGCTTGGCGGTAAAGTTCCATTTCCTCAAAAAACCGGTCAATGGATTTCAAAACTTCCGTTTGGGTCGGAAGTACTTTTCGGCCCTTGCTCATTTCATCCACTTTGAGCATCATGAGTCGGTCGGCTTCCCGGTGAAACATAAGCTGTCGGTCTTTTACTTTGAACAGCCACCAGCCGTCATTTTGATCTTGATAGGCCTGAACCGATGGATTGTCGTGGTTGAAAATAACATGTCGAATGACACGAATATCTTGGCCTGAAAATGTTCCGGGATGCCGCTTGTTGTATTCGGATAAAATTTCTCCCGCAAGCTTAGCACCTTCGATCATATGAGCTCTGCGGGAACGAATCGCCAACCGGCGTTTCTCTTCGCGCGCTTGACCCGGAGGTAATGATTCAAAATCGGCTTTTGTTGCTCTCGGCACATCCGTAACGGCAAATCCGACATCGTGTAATAAGGCACCAGCTATCCCGCGTTTGATTTCAACTTTAGAAGCGCTCTCTCCCAACATAATTTCCGTAATGAATTCCGCAACTTCAGCGGCGTGATGAATGGTATTAGCATGGGTTGTTTGTCTGAAATAAAGCAGCGCAATGGAAAATAGATTTTCGGTCATTTCAGAAATATGAGAATAGCCCGCACGATTGAGCCGCTGAATCACCCGATCAATGGCTTCCCTTGCTTTTTGCTCCTCTTCCACAAAATTCCGTTCTTCTTCAGTGCGGATTTGTATTAACATCTGTTTCGCTTTATCAATCAATTGTCTTGCAATGGCTTGTTTCACGCGTAAAATTTGAAGCATCTCTTCATCTTCCGCACGTTTCACCTGTTTTGCCTCCAAATAACGAACGGTGTCCTCAATGCGGCTGAGATTGGACTCAACACCCTCATAAATCTTCACGGCGTCTTGTCTCCCGCCTTTGGTTACAGCAAGCCGTGCATCTTCTAACTGCCAACGCTGAGTCTGAATGAGTAAATCAATCCAGCGTGCCAGCCGCTGAGGATGAGATTCATTCGGTAACTCGGCAAGCGCATTTCGTTGTACCTGAAGGATCTGTTCTTTCCTTACTGCGTCAATCACAGCGGGATCTTCTTGAATGAAACCTTGGCCCGCCCAACCTTCATTCATTCTCCGTTCATACTGGGCAACCCAATCCCCAATCATTTCCCAACGTGTTTGGAGCGTCACTGTCGATGCTTCTCTTGAATCAATCCAGACCATCGGGACAGTCAAAATGCTTTCACCGTTCCGCAGAACGAGCATCAAGATCTCGGTATCGAACGCCCATCCTCCGTCGCGAGAAAGCGGGAGCATCTGACGAAGAACTTCGGGATTAAATGCCTTGAAAGGCGTTTGTGTGTCCGTAATTTTTTGTCCGATCATGAGCGGACGCAAAAGATATTCTCTTTTGATCAGCGTAGAGGCACGACCGACCAACCGATCTTCGGCATCAATGGGCGGCAAGGAAACGGATTCATAATTCGGCATTGACCTCGAACCCGTTACAACCCGGGCCCGATCCAGAAGAATTGGACCTGCGATATTTCCCAATTGACGGAGGTCCGTGGACAAATCAGAATCGGTGAAAACAATGACGTTGGGTTCTTGATATTCTGTCAACGGCGCACCTTCCAAGCCGAGCATGACTTTCATTCCGTAAATAATTGCACCGCCTTTGGCGATGACGTGGGAATAACCGGGGTGTTGATAACCGTGCGGAATTTCAATGATCCGAATCTGCTGATTTTTGAGACTGTATTGGCTGATCAGTTCGCTTGCGATGACTTGTGGTGACGGAAGTTTTCTTCCGGAAGGTTTATTATTTCCGTTGTCGGCAATCACAATTTCCCAGTCCAAAATGTCAGCATAGGGGTCCAATAATTCTTTGAGCTGCAGCACTTTCTTTCTGAGCGAATCCTCACCGAACAGATTGGTATCGGTTTTGGGCAAAATTCTCGGATCATCATAATAAGGAAGCACGACGCTGATTTTTTTCTTGGCACCTGCGCGCCTTAGTTCGTTCGCCACTTCCTCAATGGAAACGAATGATTGACCAAAAATGATTTGGGCTTTCTTGAGCTCTTCCCCAACAATTAGTTCCGGCGAGAGCGCATGCTTGATAATATCAACCCTTCGTCCTCGCTCAAGATATCGCGCCTCTTGGCCGCTACTGCTCCGCATCTCCAAGCGGATTTTTTCAACCGAGTCTCCGCGCAACTGATAACCTTCAATGTCCGTCGTACTAACAAACCATAAGGTCTTGTTTCGATTAAAAAATTTGCGGCGTTTCCATTGATCGAAATAATGTTCCCGAGTAGCTGGATTCAAATCAAGAAAATGAACTCTCGGCCGCAGATACTGACTCAATTGATGTTCAAGATCACCAATTTGAACGCTAAATGTTCTTCTTTGTTCGTCCGTCGCGTCTTCCTTCAGCATGAGAATCAAATCCAAATCGCTGCCGTCCATATTTCTCCCGTCTGCATAAGAGCCAAATAGGAGCAACTCAAGATGATTTTGATCTAAAGATCGCAGCGCTTCCTGAAGATCGCGCAGGATCAACGGCTGCCGCGTCTCGGCACGCTTAGGAGATTTCTGGGTCGAATTATACGCGCCTGGATTTTTTCTCTGCTGATCTGACGAATTTCGTTCCTGTAACTCCTGATCCCGCTGATTGAACTTTTCATTTCCGATTTGGTAAATGGCCGGACGCGCTAAACGATAAAATTGCGTGACGAGTGAAAACAGCTTTCTCATGCGCACAATTGAATTAATATGGACCTGAGCTGCTCCAATTTCCTTTGATACGTGAATTTCTTTGAGTTTTTCCATCTCGGATAAAACATCGAGAATTTCATTCCTTTGAGTCTGAGTTGCGCCTTCAAACAACTCAGCGGCAAAACTATGTTTGGCTGCGTCGGTCACATTCTTGTAGACACCCTGATTAAAATCGGAGATGACCGCGCTCATATTCTGAACTATTTCGTAAAGCGTGGGGAACTCACGTTCTGTTTGAAGGGTCAGTCTTTTTGCTTCTCTGAGATGGTTGTAGCGGTGATCTTGATTCACATAAACGGAGGTTGCGCGATTGAAAAATTCAATGGGTTTGAAATCAAAATAATTGGAATGATCGAGCGGAACCAGTTTTTCGAGGTCGATCAAGTCATTGTTATCTGAGACGGGCTGCGAACCGGCCAGGTCAAGGAGGAGAACCTGCACCCGCTGCCCTTCCATCCAGGTCAACACATTTTCGGGCTTGAGGTCACGTAGAGAAATTCCCTGGACAAGCGCAGCAGTCACCGTTTCAACCCACGAACGATAAACGCCAGTGCGCTTTAGCAGATCCATCTGCTGACCGATCTCTGTCTCAAACGTCTTGGCCTTTTTGTTGCGCATAATCACGATATATTTCGGGCCAAAAAGTTCAGGAATCACTCCCGCCCAAATAATTTCCGGCACCTGATCGCGCATTCCATGCTCCTTGAGCCAGTACGTGGTTGCTATAAACCTGAGACCTGCGGCATTGCTTTGTTTCTGAGTCAGACCTGATTTACTTTCAGTCTTAGACAAATCTCCGTCGGGCTCGGAAACTCGGATGACATAGATTGATTGTCCGGCATAACCACTTGCGGGAAGATATACCAAACTCGACGTTCGCTGAATGCGATTCGGCAGGCCGATCTGCGCTCCCGGAATTTTCAGCTCATAGCCGCCACTCGGAAGCTCACGCACTGAGTTTCGTCCGCTAATTTCAAGATCTGCGGTTTTTGATCCTGAGTTCCAATGGTAGGACCTAAACGCGATTTTTTTCCATGCTTCGGTGGCTTGGGTGCTCCGTGTCTCCGCACGCGCGGCAAGCTCTTTGTGCTGTTCTTCCGCTTCCTCCCATTCTCTAATTAAATTCTCCAATGTTTGATTTCTAAAGATTCTTCTTTCAGCCAGGAAATATATTTCTTCGGCCGCTTGCGCAAGCTGTTCTTGAGAAGGAGGATTTTCTTCTCGCACCGCATTGAGCACAAGCGTCTTGAAATCTAATGTTTCTTCAGGATGAGCTGAATTTTGCAATTTCCCAATTGGCGTTATGAAATCTTGGGGTTCCAAATTACGCGCAATTTCGAGAAGCTCGGGAACCCGATGCTTCGCAGCAACCGGAGTAATCGAAGCGGTTTGATCATCGCCATAAAATTGGAACACGAGCAAAGTGAGCATCATCGCTACAGAATTGCCCCATTCCCCCTCCAGATTGACATGGATGCCATATTGCTTCGCTAATTTGGCAATGCGCCAAACATCACGAATCAAATAGGAATTTAGTTGATCCACACTCCCTTGGCCATCCATTCGATCCTTCATAATTGATTTATTCAGATCATTTGAACCAATCCCAATAAAACGTTTTGCCGGCTTTGTCATTTGTAACCGATTGATGGCTTCAAACATTTCTTCCGCTTGATTTGCAACGACATCCGTACGTTCGTACATGTAGCCAATGGGGATCTCATCCACAATTCTTTGCATCGCTTCCACGGGAATATCTTGAAGAATTTTGCGGAACTCAGAATCTTCTTCACGAACAGCATTAAAAAATTCGGTTTTGGCTTCTTCAATCAATTCTTCAATGGCATCAATTTCAGCCGCACCTCGAACGTCGGAAAAGAGAATTCTAATATCCGCCTTTGGATTTTCTTGATAGAGTCGGGCAGCAAACAGAGCGCGTAATTGTCTTTTCCCAAATTCTCTAAATGCCTCGTACTTCGGATCTTTGCTCAAGTAAAAACGCGCGCCTGAGAATTGACTGGCGATTTCCTCTAAGTCCCAATTTTCTTGAACCACAAATTGAGGAAGTTTATCCGGTTCGGCTGGTTTCAGCTTTCCTGTATCGTCCTTGACGGGATCGTGAAATGCTACATCAAAAAGCCGAATGACAAGGGGCTTGCCATCTTTAAAAAATGGCTGAGATAAAATTTCAGTGATGGCATAGGTAAGACGACGCTCGTCAAGTTCAATACCTGCACGGGAAGGATCGGCCATAATTTCTTCAATCCGGCATAATCCATCACCTTCTCCACCCAAAATCGAAGCAAGAGACGGCTCGCCATTGCGGTCCTGGAAGGCTTCAAGACTCGCTTCGTCATACCAGTAGGTAATTTTGTGGGAAGCAGCCTCGCTTTCTGCCGCACCCACTTGAGCCACCACCCAAGCAGGCTGAGTTGCTCTTAATCGATAAAACCGGTCAAGATATCGGTAATACCTTCCATGGTTGAGCCATTCTTGCTTTACATCTATCTCGACTTCCTTTTCAATTTCTGCTCCGTTTTCATCTATCTCTTTCCTTTTTTCAACGATATTAGCGGGATTAATCAAAATTCTTCCAGTTTTACCATCTACAATAGCGATCCCGCCTGATTCAAAATCCGAAAATTGGACGCCTGCTTTTTTAAAACCAACAGATGGAACGGCAATAATGCCTCCTTTATTCGCAGAGATATACCAATGAGGCTTGCGAAACTCACCTTCCTTCTCGGGCGTAATAATGGCCACAATTTTTCCACGGCTTTCGAGCTCTCCTATCAATTGATAGTAATCCGCGTCGTGGCGAATGGTTGCAATGACAACCAAATTTTTTCCTTTTTCATGCTTTCGGGTAACACGTTTGCCATATTCCACCAGGTTGTAATAAAGCATGAGAAAATCCAGCACTCCCTGATCCAACAGTTCATTCGATTTCATCTTGCGATGGTCTAAATGGTGTCTGTAAAAATATTTTGCCGTTCCGTATTGGACCGGGCGCCCTTTATGAACCTCAGATTTAATAAAGTGGTTGAAGTGAGCCGGGGTGCGGTGAAACTGAATCCTCCTTTCAATCCAATCCCACTTGATCGAAACCTTTTTATAGTCGAACCAGCGAAAAACCAAATGAAAGAGCCACAAAAGACCATTGATCAAACCTCTCAAAAACTCCGCGATATAGACAAGTGTTAAATAGCGGTTATAAAATTTCGGAAAGTACCATTTAATGGTCGCGGAAAGGGCCTTTTGGTGGCGCTTTAATTCTTGCGCGATTTTCTTCTTTTGAACGCGCGGCGTGTCGTCAAGTTCATAAATGTAATCATAGCTATGAAATTCTTTCGGCAGCGCTTCCAGATAACTTTTTTGTTCAATTGCGGTTTCTAAATTGTGCTGAATGTGAAGAAGGGTTCTTTTCAGTGCTTCTTTTTTTTGGGGCTCTTTAGATATTCTTTCTCTAGTGTCAGCTTCTTGTTTCTTCAACGACGATATGGAAGTCTGTACGTCTTCGGTAACGGATTTAACCGCATAAGAAACGGATTTACCTTGAGCCGTTATTTTTTCGATGGGATTCAAGATGACAAACTGAATCATCATTCTGAGCATATCGCCCATCGCCTTTTGATCCTTCGCTAATACTGGATCAGACGTATTAAGACCGTGCGGCAATTTTAAAAGGATGTCAAAGATTTTGAGCATGAGTCGTTCCCGGTGGAGCCGAATGAGCGTTTCGCGCTGCTCTTTCAGACTCATGATTCCGACTTCCCTGTCCAAATAAACAATGTCTTCGCGTTCGGCAAGCGCAGGAATTAATTTGTCATTAATAATCCATTCTTTCGTTCCTTGCTCATAAGGACTTCCTTCTTTTGGTTTCGGAACCGAACGCCTCAAAATGACTTCGCCTCGCTCATGGTCGTCTTTAACAGATGCCTTTGCTTTCGTAGCTAGCTCGTCTACAAATTTTAAATTTACTTCCGTCACCTGCTCTTTTATTTCTTCCTTAACCTTTTCCCATATCTTGTTTAATGCGGCGATCTCATTTTGTATTTTCAAATTGGCAATTTCGGGTGAATCATGGGATTCGGTTAAGAAAACGTTGATGGGTTTCTCGGTGGGTTCCCAAGTCACAATGGTACCTTCTACAACATCAAATATATCCGGGGGTATGCCTTTCAAAACTGTATTTGGCGCCACCGTTTTGCGTGTTTCGGCACGCTGCTTTTGAGTGGCGCGCTCATCGGTTAATTTTTTAAGTTCCTGATCCAACACTTCAAGCGTAATTCCGGATTCAGCAAAATTTTGGGCCATCTCTTCTCGTGTTCTCACCGCCAGAACGGTCCAGAGTTCGTCTAAAATTTTCTGATTCAGTTTTGTTTTTTCTTGGCTTCCAAAATCATAAATGGCTCTGATCTGTGTCTGACGGGTTTGAATGGATGTCAAACCTAAATTCCGGAGTACCTCTGCTTCGGAAGTACCTCGTTCAAAAAGCACCAAGAATCGCTTCATGGCTTCCAGAAGATCCATTTCAATTTTGGGAATATCCGGATTGTCAGTAGAAATTTGTTGATGGGCTGCGTCAATAAAATGAACAATCTCATTTAATAATATTGCGGTCTTGATTTCTTGAAGTTGCTCAGAAGTCTTGAATGTTTCGATCTCTTCTTCGATCCCTGCGATTGGTTCACGTTCAAAGTCAGGTCGAGAACTAAAATTTGTTGCAAGCCACCAACTTCCGCCAATCCCGGCTGCTGTAATTAAAAGGGCCAGCCGTTTCGTCAAGGTGAACTTGGATTTTTCTGAACTTCGCCGAGTTTCGGATTGTACCGGTCTTTGTTCTGCGGAAATAGACTCAAAAATAATGAAATCGGCACCACTTAATTGTCGCGCTGTTGGTTCACCTATAGTCTGCAACCAGGTTTGCTTGCGCAGATAATGCGTTGAGTTTCCGCCCCAAGAAACGATTCGAATTTTTTTCTGCTTTGCGATCTGTTCGAGTCTCGCAAGCACTTTCTCCAAAGTTTCGTCCGAAAACGGATTGAATAAAAAGAAAACGGTCCCGTCTGAGTAATCGATGTCCTTTACATTTCCCCCGATCAGTTGGAGGCGATCGCCTAATTTTAATTCCGTTTGGACCCGGAAAGCTTCTTCTGCCCGCTCAGACTTGAGTTCAATGCCGACCGCACGTTTAACGTCCGTCGCCAAAGCCCCATAAAAAACAACCTGACCGAATCCGGAACCTAAATCATAAAATACGTCTTCTGGTCCAAGATTGAGTTCGGTCATAATTTGCCGGATCATGGAATAGGGCGTGGGATTATAAGTCAATTGCTCCCCTGAATAGTGCAATGAATCTGCTGCGTGAATTTTAGAATTGACGGATATGTTTAAAAACCAATCAACGGTGGGATCGTAAATTGGAGTGGTTCTTCGATGAATGTCCCGAATCACTTCTTTGACTACGGCCGGATCTGCTTTTTTCCGCCCAATCAATTCACCTTTAAGAATAAAAAACGTTTTCTCAAGGCGTTCTATTCGTAGATTTTGTTTCTCGATTGTGGTTTTCATCATTGTCTTAAATCGAGTCAATCTGGCAGCGCGATTAAAAGAAATGATTCTCTTTTCCAAAACGTTGTCTAATCGTTCAGCTTCATGAATGGATTGAAAGAGCTCAATGGTATTCAGTTGGCTTCGATTTTCTGGTTTAGTCTTGGCTTTTAATTCTCTTTCAAAATCGTTCAGCGATTCAATTTCCTTCCAGTAAGCTGAAAGCGCTTTGTCCCAATCTGCCCGAGTTGCTTCTTGATTCTCCAAATGTTTGGCATTCCATTCCCAAAAAGCGGCGGCTTCTGCATAAGTAATCAACTCGACCGGCGAAAAATCTTTGACCTTAATCACGGATTTTTTGTAACGCTCTAGCATACTTCTAACCGCATCAAGAGTCGGAAGCGGCCGTCCGATTGCACCGGCTTCAAGACGCTGAACCTTAGATTCCGCATGACGCAGCATCTTGCTCGTAACTTCATTTTCGCCGGCCAGAGCGACGAGTTTTTCGTACAAAGTTTTAGCCACCTCGAGTCTACCTCTCAAATCACGAACTTCTTTGTAACGAAGACCGTTCCCTTCTGTGCTCAGCGCATCTGATAAAAGAGGCGCCAGATCCGTCAATCCTTTCTGGATCAAATCTTTTAACAATTTTGGATCTTCCTCTGCTCCATCCACCGGTCGAGGTTGAAATGAACGCGTCTCAGCCCGAGCTTCTGGACCTCCCGCAAGTGCAAGCTGAGCAGCCAGCTGAGAGGTTTTAATCGTGTTCATCCGATCTATCACACGGGAGACGGTCTGAGGGCTTAGGTCCCCTGTCTTCCACATCTCCCTTAAGCCGGATGAAAAGATAGAGAGTCTTCTTTGGATTAAGGATTCCATTTGGTTGAAGTAGTTGGTGAGGTAGGAATTAAGTTCATGATCCAGGTGAGATCTGATCTCTGATTCTTTAAGATTCCCTTGTTTTAGGGCTTGACTGAGACCGTCGACATAACGGGTGTAGTCACGGGCTTGAGTGACTTTCCCTTCAGCAATTAAGTTTTGAATGATTCGGTCGCGCCAAGTCTTAAGAGTCGGTGAAAGAGACTGAGGGTTGATGGAGGCTGCCAGCTTTGAAGCGTAGTCTTTGGCCAGTTGATCCCAAAGACTACGGCCTGAGTCTTTCATGAAGGACCGTTCATTCAAGAGGGCTTTCAGGTATAAAGACCGGTTACCTGTCTTTTTCATTTGGGGTGAAATTAAGACATAAGGGATTTTCTTTTCTCTCATCAGGCTACAGATCCCTTCTGAGTGGAAGCCACCTGTAGAAATGAGTGAGAGATGAGCATGCTCTTTATTCATTCGCTTGATCATGTTGCTAAATAAGGCTTCATCCCGCTTGAGGGCGAGTTGATAGAATTCAAGGTGAAATTTAAATAATGAATCAAGATGTAGGGGCAGGCCTTGTGCCTGCTCTTTATCTTGACGGGCAACCACAAGGGTTGCCCCTGCAGGTTTAAATAAAGACTTCACCTCATTCCATTCCTTATGAGTTAGCTCTAACTTTGAGAGTTTCTTAAAGAGCTCAAGTGCGTGAAACTCATTTAAGAGCATCCTTTCTTCATCTGTTTCGGGAAGGGTCTTTCTTAAGACCCCTTCCAGTGATTCAAGCTCACTAAAAAGCTCAGTCCCTTGGATGGATGAGAGCGTCTTATGCTGTTCAAGATGAGCTTTTAATTTTTTGGGCACTCTTAAGTGAAAGTGGCACTTCCTTGAGCGCTCACTCATCTCGCTTAATAGCATTCCTTCTGAGAGTTGATTGATTTGATAAAGCTGAATCATTTGATTTAGTTTTGTTTGTTCTGATTTGGGAAGTCTCGAAAGGATACTTCGTTTAAAACGTTTAAGAGTTTCGCTGAAGAGCAGCTCTGTGTCTTTAAGACCTTTCTCCTCTGATTTGGCTTTCAGGAGCTTCGTAAGCTCTGGATACTCAGGACCCGGGTGAAGGGACTTCACATAATCCATTAAATCAAGCTCGTCTTTCTGGAAGGACGCGTATTGGTTAAAGAAAGTTGTAACAGCAGGTGTGAATAGGGTCTTTGCTTGATGAAGTAGTTTTTCTTCTCTCTGCTTTAAGAGTGCTTTAATTTGGGATTCATTCTTGAGCGCTTTGAGAAATTGAGATTTATTCATTTGATAAAGCGCTTCCTCTTCAATTCCGTAGTACTTCACCTCATGAGCATCTGTGAGAATAGACGCCACTTCAGCGCCTGATAAATCCCCATTCTTTAAATAATCCTTAAGGAGTTTTCCCTTAAGAGCTTCATCCGGAAAAGACTTAAAGAAAAGACTGTCCAGCGCACCTTCTCCCCCTTCAAGGAGAATGAGCTTAAGTGCGTACTTTTCCCTCAAATACTCAATGATTTTTTGGGTGCTTTGCTCGGAATCGAGATTGGTGTGGGCGGACTGGAGGTAGATCACCAATTTGTCCGTCGGTGAATTAGACGGAACAAATTTTTCTTGAATTACGCCCAGCTCTTCGGGGAGTTTAAGCGAACCAATGATTTCCATCGGATTCGCTTGGCTGATCCCGTGGTGTGGATGGACACTTCCCGAGAGAGTCTGGGCATAAAGGGTTTGATTAGAAACGTTTGAAAGGCAGAATGATAGAAGGACAAATAAAGCAATAGATTTCAGGAAATGGTTATTTTTCTGCAGCTGTTCCACCACGGAATCGCTTATCTCCAATGCACTTAAGTAGATTTTAAAGTATTTTAGAAAGTATACCCGGATACTCCTTAAATTACAAGAAAATATACTGCATTTAAGTGCTGGAATTAAAAGGACTTAGGTGGAATTATTAAAATTGAAAATTAGGCAGCTTTTTCTTGAGCAGCTAGAGCAGCTTTCTTGACACGGAATCCTTCTACGAGATCAGCCAAGGTGACTGAAATTCTCGTGCCTCGGGTATCGTTTTGACCGGCCTTCGTAAATTCAACCAATCGAACTTGTGATTTGAGCGCAGTCCAAGCGCGTAACCACAACGCGTGATAAACGCTCTGCATGGATGGTTCATAAATCGCGTTTTCGGTCACGACATGTGCAATATCGGCGCTTCCAATATTGAATGCTTCAGACATTGCACCGAGCAAGCTGGTTCGGTCGATGCCCACGTGCAAGCGCGCTTGATCACCAGCTGAAAGGATACTTCTAAACGCTCTGAGTTTGAGCAATTCAGATTTATTTCCAGCAGCAACAGCTATATGAATATGGCTCGGAGTCGTTCTCAATAATTGAACTAAGTCTGCGGTTGTAATGCCCGCATTTAATTCGGTTAAATAAATCTGAACTTGCTCTTTGCTCGAAACATCTGAAGCAAAGCCCGCACGATTAAGCGCGGTCATAATGACTGAGTCGATCCGGTCGACTTGTTCTTGAGTAGTGCTGCTCGCAATTAATTTTCCTAACTGAATTTGTTGCTCTCTCTTCCCCGCTAAGGCAGCTTCCAACTTGGACGTTTCCACAACTTCCTTTATGTTTGTTTGTTCACGCACTTCGGAGCGTTTTTCTGTTCGAGCTCGTTCGTCCACAGACATTACCTTGACCAGTTCATTTGTATCTTGGAGCCATATGACACTTTCTTCTTCCAAAATCCATGGTCTTGCATAAGCAGTAATTTCCATAATTTGTTTTTCAGCAAAGTCTCCTGCAACTTGCCACGGTGAATCGCCTCTAGATCCACCTTCATCTTTTGGACGCGTATCGCGTTCAAGACGGCGGTACAACCGTTCTTCGTCTTCAGCAAAACTAACCGGAATAAGAATATCTACGTTTTCAAGAACAGCCGGATCAAGACCATATACGGTTAAGTCCAAAAGCAGAACGTCTGTTTTACTTCCGTCGACGGCTCTTTCGCCTTCCAATAACGTTTCATCATAAGTGGTACTTAAAGCGCCCTCGGGTGCATGAATGTCTTTGGCGGTAAAGATGGTGTGTCCATTCGTTAAATCTCTTAAATCTCGGGCAAAGTTGTAAATGTTATAAACTTCAGGTCCTTTAATAACCGTATAACGAGAGCCATCCGGGCGTTTGAAATATCTAAAATTTTCACCGGGCTTCAGGTATGCATCAACGCTCAAGTAGTTTGCTGCAAGACCCAACGCTTTGAACCGCTCGAGAAGAATGGAGGTTTGTGTCGTCTTTCCTGTACCGCTGGGACCGTAAAGCGCTACCACAACCGTCCGTTTTTTCGATTCGTTCTTAACCGCTTCGACTCTCTGTGACACATAATCTGCAAATGGATTGCTCAAAATTTTTGCAATTTCTGTAGATACTTCTGTAATTCGAAGATTATCTTGTACGATTTGGTTGCCGATTGAAATTAAGTTGTTGTTAAGCTCATTCATTCTTTCTTCAACCTGCTGCAACTTCTCTCTCACTGTTTGTTTTTCTAATTCATTAATTGTTTCCAAAAGTTTCTTATTGAATTCCACTTTTTCCTGTGCTGCCAAAACCAATTGACTCTGAAGCGCGACCTTTCTTGATCTTTTATCATCACGGTCTTTTATGTTATCGGTTTTCTGTTTTTCCAGCTGTTCCATCTTTGACCGCTGACTAGATTCCAAATCAAATTGTTTATAAAGCCGGTAATCATTTTTAAGCAACCAACCGAGTCCCTGCGGAATATAAACGCGGCGGCCGGGCAGAATCCTCTGATCAGGGGAAAATAAATACTGTTTAAATTCTGGCTTGAGGTTTTCAGCAATAATTCTGGCTCCTTCTCCTTGTCCTTGCGCAGCACCTTCAAGTTTTTCGGCCACTTTAATTAATCTCTCGTCGACCGATACATCTTGAAACAATTCTTCGAACAAAAATGCATAGTAAATCAGCATGTCTTCGGGAGATTGGATTCCATTCACAAGCGCTTCTTTATCCTGATCATAAATTCTGCGCATGATCTTATAAATGACATGCTTGAAATTTCCCATCACGTCCCGGTTAATCCGGTACCGTTTTAAAGCTTCGTAAAAATAACGAACATTTAGTTCCTTGGCTGCTTGATTCAAAATGAAGAGATCTAAATCGTTGATCCAGTTATCCAACGCTTCTGGACTTCCAAAACGAAGTGCGGTAATACCAGCCCAACTATCTCTGCTGAGACCTTTGACCCAAGGCAGAAAATTTTCAACGTAAGTGAATACGAGAACTTGAGCTAGATAAGCAGCTTTTTGGGCTTCACTGTCCTGATTTTGCCAGAAATGGTTCCAAACTTGCTGTGTTAGATGGACTTCGATTTGACCATTTGGATTGACAGCCAAAAAGAAAAGAACGCTGGGTTCGCTTGTGCGGGGTCTCGGATAAAAAATTCCAAGGGAGGCACCGGTGGGTGTCGTATCGCTAATCCTAAAAATAATCTTCTTTTTCCGGATGAGACTCAATAATTCATCAAAGGTAGTTCCATATTTATGCTCTGTAATCCATGCTGATACTTCAGCCGGTACTTGTTCAATATGCCCCTGCCCAATATATTGTTTTTCAAGTTCGTTGATTTCATTTCTATCCATCGGAGTCAAAACCGGCAATTTTTTTACATACCGGTCACCCGTTAATTCAATTTTCAATTCAACTTCTCCGTCTCGCTGAGAAACTCCTTCCGCTTGCGTTTTAGCTCTCATTTCCCGGTAAAAATTCCCGAGCGTAGGATCATCTTGAATTTGATAATTTTCATCGAGAAGTCTTAAGTAGTTGGTCGTCGCATGATTGATATACCAGAAGTTCAAATCACTAACTCCAGTTTTTCTTGAATTCTCACTTAATAGGTACATTTCTAAAATACCGCCGAGACGGTGATGCGTCATTTGCTGAGGAGCACCAAGCAGGTTCTCTGCCGCTTCATGGACAATCAACTGAGCTAAAAAGTGACGATCGTTCTTTTTTTCTTCCCACAATTTCTTCGAAATGTGAATTGAAATGGTCGGTAGAGCACCTTTATTGGGAACGTCCACCGTAAGGTAACTGAGAAGACCCATTGGATTTTTTCTGCGGTCAAATCTTGGATATAAATAACCATCAAAGGTTGGTTCAAATGCCTGTTCTTTTGAAGTTCTTTGAAATACTCCACTGCGGAAAATTGAGTTGGCCGCTTCTTCAATGCAATTTTGACAATCGAGGTCTTCTACAACAAATTTCACCCGACTTTCTCTTAAAAAGTAATTGAGACGGCCTCTGAATGTTGCTGGCTCTTGGGTTTGCTCTGTCATGGCAATCAACTTTTCATCACTAACTTTGAAAACAGACTCAATTAGTTCAATCACTTCTATAGGCGGACTATGAATCTCAACAAACCCGTCTCCACTTTTGCTATGTCGTTCACGGAAGATACGGCTCAATGCTTTCAAGAATTTCATTTCCTCATTGGTTAATTCTTCGGTAGCAGGCGCTTTTTTGGTTCCGCCAAACACTTGCTCGGCTAGCTCAACCGGCGCTTCCACTTTACGAAGTTCGCTGCGACCTTCTGCATGCTGGTTCTTCATAATTTGAAGCAGAACGTTTTGATCATGCACCCACACATTCATCACTGCGCCGTTTGTCACCAACGATTTAATCGCAGGATATTCGTACCACAATCCTTCTTCGATTTGTTTCTGCGCAAAATCCCCTAAAACATACGCCTTGGAATCTCCTCGAGAACCGCCATCTACTTTAGGAATGGTATCCCGGTACCAGCGCCGCTTGAGTCGCACTCGGTCATCGGCAAACACAATGGGAATGATTCGTTTCACATATTTGAGAAGATTGGGACTTAATCCGAACACGGTCATGTCCATAATCAGAATTTGAAGTTCACGGCCAAAAATGGGCCGGCGGCCTTCCAAAACCACCTCATCAAAAGTGGTACCGGCAGGACTATAAGGAGCATGCGGATCATCTGGAGCTAGAATTTCGACTTTATCTTCCAAACCACGTAAAATTCTTTCCATTTCCAAGGTGTTATAAATGGAAGGCCCACTGATGATCGTATAACGTCCACCTTTTACTTTGATATACCGCATTCCAAGACCCGGCTTTAGATGTGGGTCTGCTCCCATGAAATTCACCCGGTTGCCTTGGGGACCCCAAATAAATTCAGGATTGATGATTCTCCGATTTGGGTTATGCTTCGGATTTTTAATGGCCACAGGTACGCTGTTGTCCGGGTTGTTTGGATTATATTTTGGATTTCGGATAAACTCGGGATTCCGGGTTGTGCGGAGTGGGTCATATGCCCGATTTCGGATCGGTCCCACATCTTTAAACCGGATTGCCAGCCGGTCTCTTAAAATACCGGTTACCATTGTCTTTCCAGTACCGGCACCTCCATAGACTGCAAAACTTGACACCCGTTCTCTGCGCTTGTTCTTCTGCGATTCTCGAAAGAGCCATTCAGCAAACGGACGGTCCCAGATTTCAGCCATTTTTCGGTGAAGCTTGATAATTTTGTCATGATTTTTACGAATTTTTTGACTCAATTTCGGAACGCGGCCGATCGTCGGCTCAATGTCCTTGAGGTGTTGAACAAGAGAACTAATCTCAGACGTTAAACCAGACTCGGCCCTTTGCATTCTCTCAATATTCTCCCTAAGTCTGCTCATTTCTTGATCGGGAAGAGGTTCCCACTGAGGAGAAGTGGCTGCTGCTAATTTCCATTCTTCCCTCGAACGGTCGTTTGCAATTTTTCTTCGCGCCTTAGTGGCTTTGCCCAGTTGTTCTAAAAGTTTCTGCCATTGATCTACATCTTCCTTATGATCCGCAATTTGTTGCAGCCGTTTGTTGATTAAACGGTTCGTTTCAATGACAAGCACAGCTACTTCATGTTCCAAATCTTTTATTTGTTTTTGTTCCGCGTCAGTCAATCGAAGCGCCAAATTTTGATCCACTTCCATGGCTTTCGGATACCTGCCGCGCCAAACCTGATCCATTTTTTCTTCAAGCTCGCCGATGAGCTCATCAAGCACTCTTCCCTCAGTTTCAAGTTGTCCGTTACGTTCATCCAGCTGTCTGATTGTCGCCAAATTAGTCACTCGAGAATCTTGACTTTTTTGAGTCGTTAGCTGCGATTCAACCTCAATCTTTTCAACATTAACAGACGCTCTCTTCTGTCTTAAATCATCCAACTCCCGTTTCAATGACTTAAGAAGATGCAAGTCGTGATCACGGATGACAAACTGTTCACGCACTTGCTCCTCAGCAAACAAAGGAAGAAGCGAGGCAACGCCTTGAAGCACGTACACAGTCCGAGCATGCGTTTCATCAGCGCCTTCATCTTCCCCCACAATCTTCCATTGATCTGGAGCATTGAGCCCGGCAGTCATGTCAATTCTCACTTTAAACAAATATTTTTCGTTTTTCGGATCCAAATGTTCGGCTATGACCCGGTTCCGAACGGACCCATCATCTCTCCATGCCGCAGCTTCTAAAAGGTTGGACACATGCAGTAATCTTCGATCAAGAGGAATGCTTTTCAACACTTCTTCAAATAGGAAGCTATAGAAAACGATGAGATCTTTTTCCGACTGGATTGCGTCGACAAAACGGTCTGGATTTTTTTGATAGGTATCCATCATGGTCTTAAAAAGAACCTGGCGCATATTTCCTTGTACGTCATGCGTCATGTGATAATTCCAGAGCATGTGATACAAGTAGGAAATATTTCCCTGTTCAGCTGTCACATCCAACACAAATAACTCTAAATCATTGACCCAAATTTCCTTGGCCCGCTCCGTTGCAAAACGAAGAGCATGCAGGCCTGCCCACGAAGCAATATTTAATCCTTCCATATAAGGCGGCAGGTAATTTTGAATATAGGGATAAACTAAAATTTCAGTTAGGATTTTTGGCCAATCTTTCATGCCCATAATTCGGTTCCAAGCTGCCTGGGTCAAATGAATCTCAGCAGGTCCCTCTGGTCTTCCGTCTGCATCTGTTTTTTGAACTAGATAAAAGAAAATATTCGGCTTGCGTTCTCCTTTGTGCTCCGAAAGTTGATAGAAAATTTGATCGCCCAAATTGTCAACTTGAAACACGATCCGGTCATTTCCTGTTTTCGTTTGGATCAGCCGGATCAATTCTTGGTAATAACTTCCGACTTTATTCCGGTTGATTTCAGCAACAACTGCCTCATCTGGAACTTCGTGCCGAATGCTTTTTCCACTGGCCTTCCAGTTCTCTGATTGCAGTTCCAACTCTCTTTTTTGATCTTCACTAAGTTCGTCCACTCCACCGTAGGTGCGTTTCACCGTGTAATCGCCGCCCAAGGTTTTAGACCAAGCTGGTTGGGGTTTTACTCTCGGCAATACAACTTTAGGATCACGCCGATTAGCTTCTTCCCAAATCGCGTGGTAGAAACTTTCTAATGTAGGATCTAAGTGCAAGCGATACTTATGCTCGAGTAATTTTAAATAAGGCGCGCTGGCGTTTCTTAAGTACCAAAGATTAACATCACTCACTCCTTTTTCACGCGCTTCACCGCTGGCCAAGAAAAATTCAAGGATACCGGCTAACCGGTGATTGGTCATTTGTTCTTGTGCGCCGAGAAATGATTCCATGGCTTCGTGAACGATCAGTTGAGCCAGAAAATGTTCATGTCCAGGTTTGTAGGCATTGCTGTGCGCATCCCAGATTTGATCTTCCCAAATTCGTTTAGGAATGTGAACGTAAGCTTTCCATGAACCGGTGTCCCCTTCACTTTCAATGCTTAAATAGCTCATCACACCAGCCAAGTTTTCCTCGTTGAATCGAGGATAAAGCCAACCGTCCCCTTTTTGAATGTTGCGCTGATTAAACCGCACCGCTTGATCCGCAATAAAGTTCTGATTGCTGAGATCGTCAACTGCAATCTTAATCGCACCGTTGTTAATCAGGAGCCAAAGTATCTCTCTGAACGTCATGGGTTCGCGGTTTCTTGCCAATAATTCGTTCTTCTCTATCTGACTGACTTTAAAAACGGAGTCAATTAATTGATTTGCAACTGTTGAAATGTCATAATCTTGACGGTAACCTGCTTTGGCAAGTTCTTGGCCGAGCACGGCGTAGAACAATTCTTCCGCGTTGAGAAGATCTTCTGTTACAGGAGCTTTCTTTGCAACGATTCCCTTGGAAAAATGCTCAAATGGAGATAAGTCAGCTTGGCTCATCTCCTGCGGCTTTTGTGCTGCAATTCTCAATTCCGAACGCTTTATCTTTCCGCTTTGGTTTTCCTGTCGAATTCGTTCCGCATTTCCCAGATAAGCCGTGCCGATTGCTTGCGCGAGTTTATTCACACGATCCGAAGCAACGCCCACCCGTTCCGCTAGCTCTGAAGCACGCTCGAGTTTCAAATGATTAAGTTTAGGAAATCTTTCCTTAAGCATGTTTCGAGCACGCTCAATTAAAATATCTCCGGTCTTTTCGCTCACCGGCCGGCCAAAAAGCACAAGTGTATCGTAACGATCTTTGAGCGTTCCATAATGGGTCGCTCCAATGATCATCGCGAGATAATCACCCATCGTTTCAAAAATTTGGTGAACTTTCTCTTGTTGCTCTGGATCGTTGTACAACGCTTGAATTTTCTTGAGGGTTTGCGCTTCCTCACCCTTGGGATAAGCTGTTAAGGTCTTACCATCAATAACAAGTCCCAACCGTATCCCCTCATTAAACGCGGTATCTTGGGATAAGAGTTGCTGTCCGCTTCCATATATATCCCAACTTCGGTGTTTGTGTGCCGGGTTCTGGTCACCCAAGTAAGTCACCAGATATCCGAGCTCATACATGCGGTTGGGAAATTTTCCTTCTGCGTTCAGATAACCGCCTCCAAGACTGGTCCCCGTAGCAATACTGAACAATTTGGATGATTTCAACATGACGGCTGCCCAAAGCGTTCCGATATTGCCGTCGTTCGTCACCGCTGCAGGAACTGGTGCTGAGAGATTGAATTCTTGCTGTAACGTCTGGCCTAAATTTTGAGCCAGTGGCCGGATATGTTCATTAAACTCAGCACGGTACGCAGGTGTATCGGCACCTGATTTTGGATCTATCTGTTCACGATCATGCTTCCTACGAAGAGCAGTTGTCTTCGAAGTAAGGCCTCCGACAATTTGATTATCTGCCACCACATCTGGAAAACTGATCCCTAACGATGAAGGATGCTGCATCTTAATTTTGGCAGTTTTTACTTTTTCAACAAATGCTTTCAAAGATGACATGGGCGCTTCAGCATTGTCTGAAAGAAGCTTGGCTTCTCGTTTTAACTCTTCGTATCCTTCACTCTTTTCTAAACTGACAACTGCCATCGCAAATTTAATGAGATCCAGAATGACTGTAGGCATTTGCGAACCTTCAGTCATGTCTTGAGGTTTAATTTCCCACACATATTCCTTTTGAAGAATCGGCTCAGTATGCTCGCTGTCCATAATGGCCAGTTTGGCGTCTGTGCCGCCAATATCAATGCCGATTGCATAGCCCTGAATCTTTTGAATTTGTTCGAGATAACGCCGGGTCTGCCGGCCGCGAGTGAAGTTGATGACGAACCCAAAGAGGAAATCAATAACGGTACGAACGGTTTGTTTTAGAGTTTCAAAAAATGCGCCACGAGGTGTGAGCATTTCGAGTGTAATGGGATAAGTGCCTGAGGTTCCAATCTGATGAAGATTTTTAAGCGCGTTGAGTTCAACGGTAAAACCGGTAGGACTGTTGTAAATTTGATCAATCGCATACTGAGCAGATTTCCGAAGAGCCGTTGGTGCTCGTATCCGAAGTGCACTTGGGCCTGTGACCACGAGCAAATTAAAAATTCGAGCGGTTAAATAATCTTCTATAATTTCAGGATTCTCTGATTTTGAAACAGAAACCCACATTGGATACCACTTCCCGTCCACTTTGCCTTCTACGAGCATTCTGTTTACGTCACGACGACTCATTCGTTCGTACTGACTGGTTAAATCTGCAACCCCAATCGGACCTTTGGCATAATCGTGAGGTTTGAATTTTGTTCTGAGTTCCGACCGATGCGCAATTTCTTCGAGCCGAGTCAAATAATTTTCGTTGGTGTATCTAAGATTATTTTGTGGATTAGAAACAAACTCCCAAATTCTCTGGGCTTCTGTTTGATGCTCGCTTAGATAATTCAAACTATCACGACGCGTATAAACATTGGGAACACCTGAGGACGTATGCCGGAAAAGATCATCCACAAAATGCTGGAACCGGATTGTTTCTTCTGAATCAGTCTCGAAACGAGGTGCAATTAATGCAAGTCCTTCGTCGAGCATGACTTGATTTCGTTCGGGATGATAAACGGCCACTGGCCTTCCTTCCATAGGTTCAAGCCGGTAATGCCCATTGAATCCTCTCAAATACATTTTCAGATTTGATTCGCCTTGGCTGATTTCATGCAACGAACGGCGTGGCACCCGCAGCATGACGGGAGAGGACAGATACCGGTCTGAATGCAAAACTACCTTTTGTCTCAGTTCTTCAACAACTAGCAAAGTACTCTTTCCTTCTTGTGCCATTTGAAGTCCACGCTCACCCAATTGTCGATACGCTTCGAGATCCTCTGCGGACATCGTATCTGCGGTCTCGAGACGCTTGTACTGATCAATCCAGTCCAAGAAATTGCGCCAACGGCCTTCCGGTGTTTGAAGCGTCGAACGCGCAGGTGAATCACTCCAGAAAATTCGGGTTTCAAAAAACTCCGCTCCCTTTTGATGAGCAAGCATCAGAAGTTCCGTATCAAAGCTGAAGCGCTTTTCCTGAGCGAGAGGAAGAATTTGTTGAAGCAGATTCCTCGGATAAGCTTTGAAACCAACCTGGGTATCGGTAATTCCAGATCTTGATAATTCAGTCAACAGAAATGGCCTGACGACATATTCACGCGTCACAATTTTAACCCGATCTGCTTCGTTGTCAGGGAGTGGATCAACTCCGGCAGGAAGAGCGAAGTCTTCGAACTCCGCCTCATGATAAAGAGGCCGATCGTCGAGACGAGCGTAACGCGATCCAGTCCCAACCACTTTGCTGTTAAAATCTCCGTGCTCATCCACAAATAATTCACCATTGTGATTCAGCGCCATGGCACCGATTAATAAACCAAAAAGGCGGTCATCCATGCTGTTATCGTTGTCAATATAGGCAACAATGTCTCCGCTCGCCTGCGCCATTCCATAACGTACCTGGCTTCCTTTCCCTTCATTCGCATCACTACTCGGAAGATCGAGGATTTTGATTTTTCCGGTTCGAACGTAATCAGGATATTCACTCTCTGCAATTTGGCGTGCTACTTCACCACTCCGGTCCGGATCGGTACTGTCGCGCGAAACAAAGATGACTTCATAATCTAGATGGGACATATTTTTAAATAAATCATTAATTCTCGGAATTCGGGTTCTTAAGGCATCTTCACCGTCCGGATTTTCTGCGCTCCAAGGAAGAAGCCGGGCTTTCTCCTGATAGATAGGAACGACAATGGTAAATTTGAGTCTTTTATTTTGCTTCTTCGCCGCCTCATTGACCCGCAAAATTTGTTCTGCCGAAGCTACAAAAAGGTCTTTGAGCAATTTGATTCTCTGATTAGAAACAACCCAATCCGTCCGCACAGGAGCGGTAAAGTTAACAGGCCAAGTGCCACTTTGCGGTGACAACCGTTCAAACCGTTTGAAGTATTCGTGGTTTGGTTTCTGTCTTCTGAAATCAGCGAGAGAAATGTTCATCAAGAGAAGACGAATGTAATATTCGGGGCGTGTTTCTGGTTTTACGATCTGAAGACCGATATTTGCATCACCGTTTGGCAAAATGTTGTAACTACCCGAACTAAGAAGCTCTATCAACATCAAAAAATCCTCAGGATAATGCCTCATCATTTCCGCTCGGGTTCGCCAAGTCTGCCACATATTTTTTCCTCTCTTATACAGGGCGGCATGATAAAACATATCGTTCACGAATACTTGAAAAGCCTGAGCGGTCTTTTTCCTCCGGTCCGGATAAGGAACCCTGGCAGCCAGTCCAATATCAATCATGAGTTTCCGTTTCCCGGCATGATAAGCCGCAACCGCTCTTCCAGGGCGATCCACCAACTCATAATCAATCCCTGTGCTTCGGCGTGCTTCCTCTAGATAATCTCTAAGACGACGGATATTGACCTTGTTAATAGCTCTTCTGTCCTCGTCTGGGATCTGCACATAAGCTGGATAAAAAGTGTCCGGCTCATGCCAATAAAGAAGACTGACGACCCATGCTTTTTCAAATCCATCCACATCCATCTGATTGCTATCAACAAACTGCTCGTCACTTTGGTCAAGTTTCAATCCCTGAGTGGCTTCTTTAATAATTCTGCGCGCCTGCCCTTTATCTCCCACAATTCTCTCAAGCTCATCCAGATTAAGCGACGAACTCACTTGATGACGATCCAAAAGCTGCCGAATGAGACCACTTAAAACCATTTTGCCTTGCATGCGCGAAGTGGCTTTTGCTAAGACGAGCGGAAAATCTGGATTTAAAACAGGATCGATATGATTTGCATCGAGAATATGATCCATTTGGTTCTTGATCGCATTTAGATCTGCATCTGAATTTTGATCCATCCACTGCATCATTTGACCAATGGCTTGAAATTCTCGCGTGAGGACATCAAAGTCAGTTGAATGGACCGAAACACGCCGATATCCTTCTTGAATTTCATCGAGATCGATACTTTCGAAAGCAGCCCGCACAAACTCATTTAACTCGTTGACGTGTGCTGATTCTTCATCCGAAAGCGGTTCGGCAAGAGCTTGTTTGTCTCGTGCCACTTTTCTGACATTAAACCACTGGGTATCAATTCTATTTTGCTTTGCATAACGCGTATTGAGCAATTCAGCACCAGTCATATAAATCTCACCCAACGCTTCAAAACCCGCGTAAGACTGCCCAAATTGTCCGATCGGCAGCGGCGCACGCGGAATCAAATAAACGGTTTGATTTCGATGAATGACCGTGTGAGGGATATGTCGGTTGTTTAAATTCTCAATCATGACTTGTGTCCAAATTGCGAGACGATCGAGCGTTTCCGGAGACTGATTATCGTATCGGAGCATGTATCCCCGGATGGGCATGACGTCGTTAGGTCGAATGGTTCCCATCCTGACAGGCCCAAGTCGTTGCACTTCGTCCATTTCAAGACTATCCAGCGGACCTTGCCGCGTCGGAGAATATTGAACGTGCGGATGACCGACCGAAGCATTCGCACCAACCGAATTAAAAGTAAACGTATGATTGGGCATTTGCTGCGCGAGATCCAAAACAAGTCTAAAGAAATCAAGTCCAAGCCGCTGCCGTTCTTCATCTTCGGCAACGACAAGGCCGTGGCCTTGCACATTTGGAAAAGCATTCGTTGTAATCCAGGCGTTATACAAGCTTCCAAAGGGATGACGGCTCACCGGCAAAATAATTTTGGCGGGCTGTTCATCGGAAATGTTCCGCAGAGCATCGCTAATTACACCATAAGGATAGTTGACGCTTTCCATTTTTTGTTTCGCAGCGGCTGCGCCCGGACGAGTATCGCGCTGGGCAATATAAACGACGGAATACTGTGAATCTGGGACATCGCGGCGCCAAATCTGGTCTGGATCGTTTGGATTGTAAGCAACGGGCAGAGTTGCCAAATTTTTGATTCCGCGGGCAATCAGGGCCTGGCCAATCCGCCGCAACTCTTCCCATCTTTGCTGAACGGCTGCTTCAAACGTAATATGACCGGCTTTAATCTCAGCCCAAAGCTGCCTCTGAGCATCTTCATAAACCTGCTTTGCCAGTTCAGGAGCATTAGACAATGAAAAATCAATTGCCAAGATTGCCTCTTCAAATTGGGAATTAATTGTTTCAGACTCCGGACCATAAACTGCTTTCGCAGCGATCAAATAATCCTTGAATTTTTCACGCAACCCTCGAATCCGGTCTACGCTCCAACCCTGATCTGTGTAATCAATTTGAAAATATTGGAGAATGCGCTCAATCTCACTTCCTGCCTGACGGTTTGTCTCTCCGAGACCTTCGGGATAGCCGAACAAAAATTCAAAATATTTGACCCTATCGCCATGAGGCATTTTTCTTAAATTCGGAACGTAAGGAGCGCGTTGGATGAATTGAAAAACAGGATCGCCTGCAGCCACTTGTTTTGCCTGTAAAAGTCCGCGCAATTCATGCCATCCATCCGTAAGAACCCATGCTTTGAAGGGTTTGGTTTGATCTTTAAAACTGGGAAAGAGTTGATTTTTAATGATCGGCAAACTCTCTTGCATATTACCCAAAGTGTGGAAAGATATTTCTTCCAAATGAATCGTTTCCTCGACACCTTCGGTCGTCATAATGAATTGAATTGTCTTGGCTTCGGTCAATTCGTTGCCCAAAGTTTTTTGCAGCGCACGAAATTCATCGGCTGCTTTTGGATTCCTCGTGTCGTAATAAGCCTGCGTATTATCAATCAAACGCTGGGCGCCTCTGCCTCTTTTGGTAGAAGCAATGATTTTAATTTCGGTTCCTAGGGCATGTCTTAATTGCTCCCATTCCTTTGCCGCATTCACAAACGTTTGAGGACTCGGAGAACCAAGCACCAACATCACCACATTCGAATTAGCAACTTCATTTCGGGTTGCTTCGGGAGCAATGGCATTGGGTTGAGTGCGGGCCAGAAATTCAAGATAAGATTGAGCTTCATTCAAAAGCACATCACTCGCAGCTCGAAATGCATCAAGTTTATTTGATTCTACTGAACGGAGTTCAGAACGCGCCCCTACTTTCTGTTCAACGTGATGCCTTAAATTTTCGAAATGGTAAAAATTTCCAGCGAGACGCGTTCCTCCGGCCAGTTTTCCATCCACCGTAAACGAATGCCTGAGACGCGTTTGCCCCTCTTCAAAATTCGGATCACGGAGCGACGGAGCAAAAACATCGGTCACTCCGACTCCACGAGCTGCTTTCATTCGTTCGCGACGTTCCCTGACCTTGTAAATAATCGTTTCTGTCGCATCCAGATCCACAACTTCCGCTCCTACGGTGTAAGCTTTTTTCAGATTGACTTTGCCTGTCGTTTGAAAAGCAACGCTTCCTCTCAATTCGCTATCTGGTGCTAACGTGCTGTGCTGGACGAGTGAATCTTTTACAAAAACGTCACCGATCCAAATGCCGTCGTGGACATCCGCAAATGTAACTTCTTTGTTCGTATCCGTCCGGATACCCTGCTCATTGACGAAAACATCACCCAAGTGCGAATTAATAATGGGATGATGAATTCCTTTGAAATCACGCATTAATTTTGCATCGCTGATATCAATCGATTCGGCACGTTCGAATTTAATTTCACCTTCTTCATCAATACGAATCTGTTCTCGCGTCATGTCTGAGACAAGTCGCATGGCCTCTTCATAAAGTTCGGCAGGCCGTCGGTGCCGCCACCAGAGAACATTGTTTCCGATATTACGGGTTCCTATTTTGCCGCGTTCAAGGCCGGCCTTTTTCGCAAGCTCAACATAATCTTTAATCGCCGATTTCTTCACGCCCGTATCTCTCGCAATTTCGTCATTGGTCTTTCCATCTACAATTTTCATCAAAATGGATTGAATAATATCGGGCGGTTCGAGTGCAATCGTCCGTCTCCAAGTCCGGTCTTTAAGCCGCTGGCCCATTTGCTGGTCCAAAGCATTCAAAAATTGCCGGCTCATCCGGTGAGATCCGAGTGAATAAACGGCATTGCTGCCTTGAATGGCCCGAGCTTCATCCACACTGAGAGTCCCTTTTGGTTTAGATTCAAGCATTTTGCCTTGATCATCCACCAGATAAACACTCAAATCTCTTAGATCTGTGGCTTTGAATTCGGTTACCCCTGCAACAAATTTTGTAAAGACATCGTCTTGTTCATCAGCCGGAATCCAGGTTGCGGCGCGTCCCCCAAAAACAGATTCGAAAATTCGTTCCTGTTTTTGGGCTTGCGCCTCATCGGTAAAGCTGAGAATGAGTACGTTATAACCATGGTAGGTTTTTTGCGGATTGGCCAAGTTTTGATACGTTTCGATTGGAAGATCACGGTTTAACATGATTTGGCTGACATAATGGACGTCGATGCGTTTGCCATCGTTGGATGCCGCTTCTACACCGGCTTGAATCACGTTAGAGAGCAGCAAGGTCATTGGAATGTCACCGCTAGCGGTATGGATCATGCCTTGAAGCGGAATATCACCGCGGGAATTATCCTGGGCTTGAGAGACAGGACCGACACGAGTAGCACTCCCAGCATCTGAGAACATGCCGATACCGGCCATTCGGTTTTCAAATAAGTAATCTAAATCTTTTCCGTATTTGCGGAGTGCTTCTTGGCGGGCCAATTGATAACTGCGCAAAGTGGAAAGGAGGTTGCCACCGTGAAGTTCCGTGGACCAATCATCTAAAACCACCGAAAGAATCATCGGTGTCGTAATAAGGGCGCGAGTAGATTCAACAAAAGTTTGAGACAGAGCATCTGATCCAATGATGCGGACGAGTTCTGAAGCGCGATAAGCCGGGCTGGAATAGTGCGGGTCTTGGCTTGATAAAATAATAAATTGCCGGCCGCTTGCGTCCGTCCAAGGAGCTGTATCAACCGGTCCGGCGCGCAAATGTCCTTCACGCGCCATTTGTTCAAGACGCCTTGCGGCTGGTTCTTGATTTTGAGCGCGTAAGAAACGAGCTGCGCTCACTACTTCCGCGCTGGTTTCGTTCATGACTTTTATACCTAAAAGTTTTTCCGGAGATATTTGAGTAGAAACTGCCGCCAGAGTTCTCGTTGAACTCAGAAACGCATTTCTTCTCAGATCATTGTCGAAGGCTGTGTGGGTATGTTGAAAACGGCCGGCAATACCAATGCTTCTAACCAACTGGCCAATTCGCTCATTCGGCTCCGTTATCGTATTTGATAGAATCAGAAATTCACGGCCTTGGTTATCGGTGTATGTGGTAACCGGTAATAGATACCGATTCAACCAACCGGGAACTCGTCTAGATTCTAAAGTTGTCTCGAGTGGACCGATTCGAATTTGTCCCTTCCGTCCCAATTCTTCCAAGTAATTCGCCATTTCATATTCATGAAAGCTCCGAAGCGTTTTCACGGCCTGCTGAATTTCAGTGTCGGCCGCGGTCTGCCAAGTATCTAGATTTTGTCCGCTCAAATGACTGTAAGCCCACATTCGGGCAATAATCTTTTCAGCTTCTGAAGCAAAGTACGCGCTTTTGTTCGCATCTTTTCTCTTCGTGGCTTTCTGAATGAGCGCTTCCAAATCCCGAAGATCTTGTTCTCTCACCAATGGTTTTCCATCCCCCGCTCGACGCTGACCAATGTAACGGTACTGATCGATCCAGGCCTGGAACATTTTTAAACGCTCCGTCAAATTGGTCCCTGAAAATTCACTGGAATCAAACCAAAGCACGCCGATTTCTTCCATTTGGACCAGGCCAGTCAGAACAAAAAGTCCTTGAAGTTCAGTGTCAAAACTGAAGGTTGTGTCCTCTGCATAATGAATAATTTGTTCAAGCGCTGAAGCAGTAAAGACCTTAAATCCCATTTGCGTTTCCTGGACCGGATTATCTGCTGCGGGCTGCAGAAATTCACGCCGTACCGCATTCGCTGTGGATCCGATCATCACTTCAGGACTCATTTTGAACGTCGGAACTGCCAAACCGCCGCGGTTCGCATTTCTGGAACCCATCGCCGCGTAAGACCGGAGTGTTCCGTCCTCATTAATCATGGGCCGGATCATTTTTGCAAGTTGCTCTAATTTCACGGTAATATCCGCGTCTGTATAACCCACGATATCAGCGGGCTCGTGAGTCGACGTTCTGGTCAACGCATGCTCCATTCCAAATAAAACTTTTCCGCCTTTGCCCTGCATTTCGTCGGTCATATAATGAACGATGATTCTTTGGCGAAGTTCGGGATCATGGCCGTAATACGTATCCGCCAACTGTTCCACATATTGGCCTGATTGATCCGGTGAATTGACGTGTGCAACAAAGATGTATTCAGGAACAATGCGGCCGTTCGTCAACCGCCGGACCGTTTCCCCTTCCTCAATTTTTCGTCGGAAAGAATTTTCTTCTTCCGGATCGAGACGCGATTTTTCTTTGTGCATTCCGATCACGATTGCCGCTTTGTACGTCTTATTGTTCTGTTCCAAAATATCCCGGATCTGGCCGAGCTGTTCGGCATTTTGCCTTAAACTCGCCTCAACTGCTTCATGTTCATCCGGAGTGAGATACCAATTGCTCTGGACAGGAACTTCAAAACCCGGAGGCAGTTGGATTTCCCGTTCATAGGCCGGAATCTCAGAACCGAGCGCTACCATATATTGGTTGTCCTCACCCGTGTAACGGAAATTTGGATTGCGGCTCCGGCCCATGTTGCGCCGTTCGATGCTAGCTCCGAGCAGATCCATTAAGGGAATAAAGTCTTGCGGATGTTCCGACATTTCTTCTGCGCGGGCATTCCAAACCGCGGCACGGTCAAGACCCTGCGCATATAAGGAAGCGTGGGCAAAGAGGTCATCCATAAGAACTTGAAAAGCTCTGCTGGCCTCCTCGGTTTCATCAAAAGGCGGCGCAATTAAAGCCAGGCCTTCATCAACGGAAACGCAACCTCCATCATTCCCACAGTCCTGAGGTTTATAGAAAGCGCTCATGTAACGGCCAGCGCGGTTATCAAGCACATAATGGCGTCTGTGGCTTCGCGATGACACATCTAGATAACTCGTTAAATTTTCAATTCCATTTAAAGTTGCCGGATTAGGCCCGATGCTAGACCGGTCCACTTCAAGCATAATCGGATAGCGAGCATATTCACGGTCCGCCGCTTCTCTGATTCCTTGGACATAAGTTTGATCCGTGTAACGAATCCCATTCATTCGGTCGGAAAGAAACGCAAGCACTCGGGCGGCTTCTTCAGGGTCACGGCGAAGCTGCTGAATCCCGTCTTTGAGCGCAGCGGCGGCAGGAAAACCTACCGAATTGGAAGCGGTCACCCGAAACACATCATCAATGAAACTCTGGAACGCGCGGGACTGTTCATTGTTCATATCAAACTTTGGCGCAATCAAAGCAAGCGCTTCATCAAATTGAACTTTATTATTCAGAAGATTAAATGCGGCTACAGATTTACCTTCTCGTGAAGCAAGTGTATATTCCAACTGAAAGAGCGATCGATTTTTCAAATATTTCTCAAGTGTGTTTTGTTGCTCTTTCGTAATCGAGCCGCGAAGAAGGGTCAGAATCGCCGGATACGACAAATATTTATCCCCAAAGGTCATCACAAATTCCTTCATGTCTTCAGCAACCGGTTGACTCGGAATGCCCTGTCTGGCTAAATTAAAACCTTCTTGGCCCAGAGCTTCCAGAATTTTCAAGTCCTCTTCATCAATGGTCTCTTCCGTTTGAACATTCCGGTATTGCTGGATCCACGGCAGGAACATATCGCCCCATCGGGCCTTAGCACTGGTGCCGCTGGCTTCCGGATCCGAGTCACTCCAGAAAACACCGACTTCTTCAATCCGGCTTCCCCACTGCAAAGCCCGGCTGAAAAATTCCGTATCAAATGCAAAGGTCGTGTCTTTCGCTTCCTTAGAAATTCTTTCTGCAGTAGAACGAAAGTAAGCTTTGAAACCAATTTGAGTTTCAAGCAAATCACTGGTTCTAAACAGCGGCCGGTCCTCTGCATTTTGATTGGGATGCGAACGCATAAGCGGAAGATAGAGATATGTTTTTGTCACTGGCCGCGTTCCATCATTCACCACATTTTCTTCCGCATAAGGGGATGGATCCAAACCTGGTAGAGGGAGCGCTCCTTTTTGTGGAAAGCGAGATCCTGCGCCGATCACGTCATCCTCGAAATTTCCTTCTTCATCCAAACGTAAATGACCGCCCTCATCCAAAAGCATGGGCTCTAAAAGGAGCCCGATTTGACGCAAATCAACCGTTATATCAATATCTGAAACGACAACGATATCGGCGGTTGTGTGATCCATTAGTTCCTCGGTCGCCACCTTAAATCCATGGGCTTGCTTGCCTCCTTTGCCTTTCGTCGGTCCCGGATCCGTCATCCGAACAGATCGGACCTGGCCTGAAGCAAAGTAAGGAATTAACTCGGGATCTTCCGTTAAAATCTCTTCCACCAACTCATCACTTTTATCCGGCGAATGATGTGAAACGAGTAAAATTTCGTAACTGATGTTGGTTCCGTGAGTCGCTTCATTGGCCTGACGAATTTTTCGTCTGAGCGCATCTTCGCCTTTTTTGCTCAGACGCCCTCTTTCTCTTTGAATCGCGATCGTGAAAGCCACTTTAATTTGTTTGTCATGCCGTTTCAGCTCAGTATCGATTGAGTGAATATTACCTGCCGATTGAATAAAGAAATTCTGGATCTGCCGCACTTGATTGGGAGTTACGGCCCAGTTGTTGTAGACTTGTTCCTCAAAATGAGACGGCCACTCAGAAGAGGCAGATGTCAACAGTTCCAAAGAGCGGAGATACGGATTATTCGGGTTCTTCTTTTTAAAATCATTGAGCGGAATGGAAAGCCGGAGTTTCGTTAAATAATCCCCGGACGTTTTAAATCCCCACAACCCTTCGCCCAGAACCGGATAATGCAGCGTTTCGTATTTACCATTAGAAAGCAGATTCGACACATCAAAAAATTCATCCGGATGCTGGGCATAATAATCCGCCCGGTACTGCCAAACCGTCCATTTATCAAAACCTTGTTTGTACAGTTCGGCGTGCGCAAAAAGATCATCCAAAACCCGTTCAAATGCTATTTCGTGCAGCGATTTTTTCTGAGGAACGGTTCCGCCTAAAAATCCTTTCTTCGCATGAGGCATCAAAGCAGCCAACCCTTCATCAATTTCAAGTGTCCCTTCATCAATTTCAAGTGTGTTTCTTTTACCAGGATGATAAACGGCAAGCGAACGATCCGTACGATTCGTTAATTCAAACTGAATTCCGGATTTCTTGCTTCTTTGCGTCAACAATGCTTTCAACACATCTTTTTTATCTTGCGTCACGGCAGAGCGCGCACCTGCTTTCACGTTGAGCTGAGAAGGAAAATCTGTCGAAGAAAAAGAACCAAAATCGCGCATATAATTGGGATCAAGTTCGACATCCGCTCCGGTCATTTTGACGTATTTCAAATCTTCCAATTCGTTCTGATGCATGCGGTAGTAATTAATTCGTTCCTCATTGCTTGCTTTTGTGTTTCCGCTCACCCACAAAGCAGAGATTCGTGCATGCTGAAAAATATCCTTGAGAAGCACGTTAAAAACCCGTTCGAAATGTTCCCGTCGCTCAGGTGTTTTCGCAGCGGAGAGAATTTGATTCACTTGATCCGCCAAAACACGGTCGATGACTACTTCCCCGGTTCTTGAGTCATAACCCGCCACAGCTCCTTGAACGGGTTCGTTTTCGAGACGATATCTAAAGCCAGTATCATGACTAATCGCATCTAAGTATGGAACAAGCTCACCCACCTTTTGGTCAGTAATAGAAGCTCGACTCGCAGTTGTCGCAGCCAGAATTCCGGGATACGGAACGTAAGCAGGTTTGTCTGGAAACGCCGACGGCATTCTTTTAAATGTAGCTAAATGATGGTAAGAAGCCAAAACCGGCTCCAGCGCAGCAATGAACGGGCCCAGTCCAATTTGATGGTGGCGCAAAATCCGATCCGGTCTCGCTTTGTCCTGAAGCAGAACTTTGAGTTCGGGAACCAATACAGCAGCAGCAGCCACTTTGGCGTAACGGTGTTGATCGGTCGTATTATTTAAGGTCGTTTTAAGCACCACCATTGTATCCGGAAGCGGCTGAGATGCTAATTGTTCGATCAGCGTCCAATCAATCGGAACGGCGCGCATTGAATCACCGACTTGGACATACATTTTTTGAGGTCTTGTTTCACTTCTGACGATCAGTGCGCGGCGGTCCAGATCGATAATCACATGACCTTTCAGTGTAGTTCCTTCTTCAACCAATGTTTCTCTCAAGGAACCCAGAAATTCGCTCAGTGAACGATTGTTGGAATTGATCACTTGAATGGTGAGATTGTTGACTTCAACAGGGATTCCAGCTTCTCCGAACAAGCGCAAGTAATGAGTTTGGCTTTGATCTAAAGATGGAATTGAATGAATCGCTTCAGCAGCAGAAACAGCCGATTTTAGTCTTGCCTGGTTAAGGCGTGTCTGGACATTTGGCTCCGGCACATGCACCTCAAGCGGCGACGGAAGCTGCAAAGGAACAACTCGAACATCCAATTCATGAGTTGAATCGGGTCCTAGCGAAAATTCAAGTCCATAATCAGCCGCTGTTCGCACTGCATCAGTCAAACGCGTATTCCATAAACGCACGCTTCTCAGCCGCTCATCGATGACTTTCATTTCCTGCGGCCCTACAGAGCGTTCTCCGGACATGTACAACCGGATGAACAGAAGTTGATTCAGGTCAAAAGAACGGTATGCCAGATAAAGTAAATTCGCAATAGACTCTGCGCTCAAACTCGTCAAATAAGGCCGGGTATTGTCAAAAGCAACGCGCGTCAGAAAGGAACGAAATGCTCCGTTGGTTTGTTGGTCAATTTCCCCCACGATTTCAAGAAGCCGTTCGAGTTTAAGTGGTGGCGCAATCTCGTTCAGACGGGTTTCGTAATAATCCACCAACATATTTTGAATGTGAGTTGTCAGTACAGCGGGCGTTCGTAAATTACCTTGGTGAAAATACCGGTCGACGGCAAACCGAACCATCAGTTTTCGAAAACCCAATAAATTGGATTCGTTTGAGACGATTGAACCAACTGTTAATTCGTCAGGAAAAGAAGAAAGTATGTTTTCTAAACCTTCCTGATACGGCTCCAGTTCATCCTCAGGAATTCGGGACAAATATTGGCGAAGATCAAATATCGTTTGATTGACAAAACTTTCATGAAGAGAATCGACAAGCAGCGCGAGCTGTTCTGAATTGCTGATCTTTTCGAACCGTCTCTCATAATATTCAATCAGACCGTCAGGATTTCCATCAGCGGTGCGCAAAATGACAGAGCGGATGGCATCAGGCAAACTGATTGCATGGTGTGCCGAATGAAGCAGAACCGGAATTGAAAGTCCGTAAATCGTTTGCCGAAGTGCTGTCATCATGCGGGCTTTGCTCGCTTGAATCTCCGGGCGGCTTGTGCCTCGAAGGTTATAGCGCAAGTGGGCATCGATTCCGCTGCTGGAGCCATATCCAGGAATCCAAACTAGTGTCTCAATAAATTTTTCAAGATCTTCTTTCGTCTGCTTGACCCAATCTTCGTTCAGTGCATCAAAGCTGATCTGTCCCAGTTGTGTTGCCTGCTCCACATTGGCCTGCCGGTCTAACATTCGGTTCAAATCTTGCGCCTCATTCATGGGTGAATCCGTACCACCGAGATGAATTAAAAATCCGCTGGGAGTTAACTCAAACCGAACGGCCGCAACCTCATTGAGTATCTTCCTTAATTTTTCACGATCCAGATTAGGAGGAGTGGCGCCGGCATTATCCGCAATGTTCATGACCGCAACAGCTGCTAGGAGTGTGCGGACATCATTCCCGTTTCCAAAACGTTCAAGCTCAACTCTTAACCGGGTATAGGTTTCGTCGCCTCCCGATAAGCGGGAATAAGCGCTGTGACTCATGGCAATAAACCTACCCAATTCGGTGTCTTGTTCATTGTAACCAAGCCGGCTGAAAATGCGCCGGAGCATCGGATGTCCCAGTGACATATGCTGGGGCATAGAAACCGTCTTCGCCACGTCATGAAATAGAAGTGCCAGGTACAGCAGAATGACTCCATCTCTTTGACGGCCCCGTGTGGTCAGCGTCAGATTCAAACTCTGCCGATACACTTGAGCAAGCTGCAAGAAGTCAATGTGCTCCATCTGACCCAGTGTGGGTACTTCCCGTTGATATGATTTACGAAGATTTTCAAAATCTTCATATCGATCGGCTTCCAGTTCTCCTGATTCATTTAACATCATCGCTGCTTCATGAACATAATAGAGCCGGTGAACCGTGTTTAACATATGTTCCAACATTGAAAGTCCGCCGTGATTGGCATCCGGATACATGACATCCGCAAGTTCCCATAGTTCGGGAACAGAATTTCTAAATCCACCTTGGCGAACATATTGTTCCAAGGCACTGGCCGGATTCATTCCGGGCACAAAGACGCGGCTTTGCAAAGTTTCATATGTCGCTTGCGCTACATCAGGACTTACGTCACTTCCCAATCCAATCACTTCCTGGTATAGCTCATGAACTGGCTCGCGGTGACCCAACGGAACTTCTTCTTCGCGAAGTCTCTGCCGGTGTTCGAGTTCACCGCTCTGACTGATGGATTCTGGACTCATCAAATCATCTAAATAAACTTCCGGTAAAAATCCAACGAGCTTGAGCAGCTCTCGATAAGCGGGTGCCTCAACTGCTTGAAAAATCGCTCCGGCCTCGTCTTCATTTAATCCTTGGGCCTGAACTTTCGCCGCAATGTCTTTTATCGTTCCGGTCTTGAATTCTTTCGCCACGGAGGCGTGAACCGTACCGGGATGAGCATGGAAAATGTCTTCATCGCCCAACACAACCGAACGGACAAAATCTTGTTCACTCAGTTCATCGATGGAATTCACTCCGGCGTCTTCAAGCAGCGCCTTCATTGCTTTCGGATCCCGGGCCTGGCCCATCACCGAAAGAACGTCGGCGCGGCTGATGCCATTTTTGCGCTTCATTCGGAAGAGCTGAACATTGCTGCTCGATACCGTGAGCGCAAATTTCAATTTTTTGGCCTGTGCCGTATTGCCCAAAGCTTCCACTTGGTGCTTGAATTCCCATCCGTTTCGTTCACGAATTAAAGCTTTCAAAATATCGATGTAATTTTGATCCAGACCGTCTTTCTTCAGATTTTCAACCAATGGGAGTAAACGATCATCCCCCCAATAACGGAGTACTTCATCGGGTGTCAAAGTCGTGCGCACGGAATCATCAAGATCGTAGAACAATTCCAAATCCTTCATTAATGTTTCTCTGAGTCTGGGATTCAGTCCTCCATAAACTCCACCTGTCAGCAGTACCACCGCTTCTGTGTCGCGCCGGTCCACCAACGTTGTGAAAACCCGCATACGTTTGTTGGTGATACGAGCCTGAGTCGCATTTTGTCGATTCACATACGCCCGAATCTGTTCTCGAACCTGAGAGGGATTCAGGCGACTTGTATCAATGATATGGAAAACGCCGGGATAATTGTGAAGCGCTTCACCAACCCGCTCCTCGCGGTCTCTGTCTTCGAGACGTCTTAGAGGCCGTCTTACAGGAGTACGTTCGGAGCGCGCAAACCGGAGGGCCCGAACATTCGGGTCCGCATGTAAATAAATATGAGAACTGGCTTCGGAAACATAACCCCGTCCCGTGATAACCAAAGGTCCTTGGCTTGCAAGTTGAGCCCGGATTTCTCGCTCACGCGAGCTCGTTTTCGCGCGGTATTCTGGAATTTTTCTGAGTCTCTGAGTCATGCGCTCTACCTCTTCTTGGCGCAGCTCTCCGCCCGGCCGATTGCTTAACAAACGTCCGTTCGCGTAAACTTGTCCGCCGCGGACGTTGATCTGAATTTGTCCTAACGCATCCAAGATCGTATTTTTATCTTGCGCGCTGATTTCCTTTTCAAATCCGCGCTTGAAAATATCCCGCGCTCGCGGTTTTGAAAAAACGAGATCTCCCGAATGAATTAACTCGAGAATCTGCCAAGCGTAAGCCCGGTAAATCGGGCCCGAATCAAAATATTGAAAACCGGCTTGACGGGCGATTCTCTGTCCCGCGGTTCCCTTGCCAACTTGGGCTGGACCAATAATATTAATACCCCTTGGCGCATTGGTAATCTCTGCAAATTGATTCATCACTTGAGTTTGTTGATCCCGAGGAATTTGTTCGAGGTAACGAGAGAGCACGCTTCGCGTTTCGCTTCTAAACGCACGGACTGCGGCTTCGTCGCTGAGATAACCGCGCTGATGCAGTGTTATCATTAATCGATTATCTAATTGACTCGCGGGTGTTCTCGTGACAATGATTTCAATTGCTTTCGCAAGTTTTTGATGCACATCGGATTTGTTGATGAAGATAGACTCCGTTTCATTTGCAAGTCTGATGAGTTGAGTCAAATTCAGTGTGGATAAGTCAAGCAAGCTGTCAGGAGAAATTGGAGCTTCCGTATTTCGGTCGAATGCCCAATTCAGATAAGCGGAGTAAAGATCCAGAACACTGTTTGTTTCACTGGGAACGCGGCGGCCCAGCAAGGTTGCAACTGTTTTGATGGTTTCGGGTTTTTCGTTTTCTGCCTCACCCGGCATTCTCCGACGAGACCGAATCAGCGTTTCTGAACGAGTTTCCAAAAGCTCAGGTACAATTGGAGCAGTAGCATGAATCAAAGAAATCTGAGCGGCGGTTTGAAGTGCTTGATTCGCCGTTGCGCGGGCAATTACATTTCCGTCAAAACCCTGCTGAGTAATGGGTAGTGAAGGAATTTCCAAAAATGCATTGTACAGATCTTCGATGTCCTGTTCATTCCGGGGCGAAGGAATCACATAACTCGTGAGACGGACTGATACCATTTCGTTCGAAGAAATAGCTGGCATGAGATTATTCAACCTATGAACAAAGCTTCCGTCGCGGAATTTAGCTTGAGTGATGACCTCAAGCAAACGCGTTGCTGATTTCGAATCTTTTCTGGCGCCAAACTCTTTCATCTCTTCAAAAATACGATTCGCGGAATTTACGTTGAGCACTAAGCCATATTGGATGGATTTTAAATTTCGCACCAATTTACGGGCTAAGGCTTGCTTTTGTTTGGGTTCTTGCAAAGATTGGATCTGACGTTTCATCGCAAGGACCTTCAAAACAAGAGAGAAATGGTCAAATACACGAGCCAACTGTTCATCTTGAACGGAACGAGGCAGTAAAGCCATAATTGTGGAACCGCGGAGCCCCATTGCATGGAATCTCTGATCGATTCTTGGAACGTGTACTTCCGATACCATAATTCTACGGATTCCTTCAACAAAGGGTTTGAGAATTGCATCTGCCCTTTCGGGACCAAACACTTTGGTTAATTCCGTCATTCTCCATTCCGCGCCTTGCTCGTCAATGAAGGTCGGAATGAGCAGAGTAACTAAAGGACGTTCCTGTCGCCGTGCGGTTCTCGCTTGCTCAATCCAATAATTTTCAAACGACGTCGCATCGAGCAAACGTTCATTCGTGTTGCTGGCTGTAAGCTGAAGCGGGGTTCGTTCAGCTTCTGGAAGTTGGCGCTGTGCCATGCGTTGCCAGTGTCCATAAAGCGAAGCGCGCGAACGAAGCAGCGCCATGCCACGACGTTCTTGACCTGATCGAACCACTTCTCTGGCCGGCCGTGTTCGTCCTTGGCCGCGCAAAGCCCGCAGCCGGTTATAAATTTCTTCGATTTTGTAATATTCCTCGGCGGGATTGTCGGGATGAGTCATCATTCCGACAAAGTCACCCGGCATCGCATTTTCTCCGCCAAGCAACCAGTCGGTAAAAATCTTGCGGTATTCAGACGGAGAGAACTGTTTCATTTCAAAAAAGAAGAAGTCCATATGATAACGGTAATCCGGATCCTGGTTTTCGTCCGCAATCATTTGATCGACTGCCTCTTCTCCCAACGCATGAACGAATTCCGCAATATTGACCACCAGCTCAATTAATTTAGCGTCGCTCACCGTCAAAATCACTTCATTGTGATTTGAAATCAGTTCATTGATCTGCTCTTTTTGTCTCTGCGTCAGTCCTTCGTAAAGTTCATCCAGCACAGCCATATTGATGTCGGGACGAACTACGGCAGCCGGCACCTGAGAGGTCGGTAGCGCTGGATTTTGAAAAGCGCTGACACTTTTTGCAATTAAAACTTCACGGAGATATGCTCCGAGCAGCTTGGGCTCGCTTGAAAACCGCAAGACTCCGGTTCTGGAATCATAATCAACCTGATGACCCAGATTGACTTCGCTAAACGGAAAGTGACGATCATAAACCATACCCTCAATGGCCGTACGAAAAGTTTCAAAATTTTCTATGTTTGGCTGTGTCATTCCCTCTTGATCAAACCATTGACGGACGGCTTGTTCCGTTAGCTCCGCCGGCCAAACAAATCTTCTCTCGCCTTTGTAAAGTTGCTCATACTTCGGCGCAACTAGAAATTCTTCAACGTCATCAAAATGATTTGTGAGTCGACCGGTTCGGTACAGGATGAGCGCTTTTAGAAAACTGGTAATGGTTCCTTCTGACATGCTTTCCACCAGACGAAACATGACGTTCGGATCTCGAAAAACCCCCTGTTTCACCATATCCGCATAAATGGCATTCGCAGTCCGTTTGAATTCCACATTCGATTCCATCGCATGAGCAAATAGATTCATCAATTCACCATAGAATTCCTCGGGTGTGAATTCTTCCGGCCTCGAGCGCGTCCTGGCCACAGCGTCATTCATGGATTTCATCATCTCGTGCACATAATCAAGTCGGTCCCGCGAAGCATAAATGATGATATTTCGCTTTTGATCGAAGGAAGCCCCTTCGATCATTCGTTTGGTAAGCCAGTAATTAGCACCGTCGCGCGCCAGATACAAATTCACGCGGTTATTATCGATTTGGCTGACAACATAAGGGAGAAGACGAGTGATTGCAATTAAGCCATGACCAAAGGTATATTGACCCGCTTTGGCTGGATCGTATGCATCTTGAAAAGACTGGATCAGAGAATCTTGCCTGGCGCTTGTTGCAAAATTTAAAAAGCGGGATGTGGTATTGTTCCCCGTAATAGAACTTCGAAGTTCATCGGCTTTTGTATTAAATCCTGCAAACATTTCATCTGGCGTTTGCCAGGCAACAGGGACGGTAGGTTCATAAATTTCATTGAGGGTCTGTCTCACTTCTGAACGAATGACGGAACGTTGATCCGAAATCACTGGCAGAACAGCCGGAGGGCCGCGACGAGTCATCGTTGTTCGACCGAGTGCCAGATCCACAAAATCCGGATCATGCATCCAAATGCGTCTCAAATCAGAAGCTTGTTCGGCTTCATCGGCCGCGGCGTGAACCGCATTTGCACTGGCCAAAACCGTTCGTACGGGTGCTCCTTGAGCCACTCCGCGCAAAAATGTTCCGTGAAGCCGGTCGTGTATTAATTCACCATGAATATTTCCGCGCACGGTACCGATCAGTGAAGCGGCCTCTTCGGTTGAGGAAGGACCGATTAAAATTGTGCTCACAAATTCCTGCCAACTGACATCACTCGGATTCTGTCCGCCCAGTAAACTGCGGGCTTCATCCATTGAAATTCCGTAATCGCTCAAAACCGATTCACGCGTAACCCCCAGCCGCGGTTTTAAAAGAACCGGCTGGATATCTCGATTGAGTAAATTCCAAAGGAAAATAAGACCTTGAATTCTTGGATCATTGTGAATTCGGCGATTTTGAATATTGTGATTGAGTTCATCCATCCAAGCGCGAAATTCAGAACCGTCTCTTCGCGCAATTGCTTGCACAGCCCGATCGATTTGAACGCGATCTTCTTCCTCATTTTCATGAGCGGCTCTTTGCACTCCTCCAAGCAACAAGCTAAGACCCGTTGGTCCCCAATGAACTAATACATCATCCGAAGTGGGTTTGTAACGTCTGCCCAATATCGGATCAAAGTGACGATTCAATTGCTGAATAACTTCATCTCGAACGCCAAGCTCAAGCCCTCCGTCTTCTCCTTCTTTTAACATAATTAAAGCAGGACGATCGGAAACAGATTTTTTGGAGGCCGAAGGGGCCGGCGAAACAGCAACAGGAACATTCACTCTTCCTCTAGTACGGTTATCACTCCACACAACCTTGTTTCTTTCACGCTTCGCTTTCACTTGCGCGTCAGATGCTGCTTGCATCAAGGCCTCAAAGGACTGCGCTTGGACATGGAAAACAGCGCCGATGGAAAGGGTAAATGGTCTGACATTTTCATCGAAGCTGGCACGGAGTTCAAGACCTTGCCTTCGAAGCGCGCGGTTCCAAATTCGAAGCTGGCGTCGAAGTCCGTCTTCCGGTTTTTCATAACGAACACGGTCAAACAGAAGCACGGGTTTGGCTCGGTATCTCGGAAATTGAAATCCAAGCACGCCCTCGATTTGTTGAACGGTTTCTGTTCCGACCGAATCCATATTCTCAAGCCGCGCAACCCCGATGAGAGACAATCGAATCACTTCGAGGCGAAGCCGTTCAAGGAAATCAGCGGCAATTTGGCGATTGAGAACAGTGTTCGGCGCAGCCGTAATTAAAATAATCGATTCATCCGGTCCGCGCTGAATTTGATTCACCACAAGATGCTCTGCAAATGGGAGCTGCTTCAGTAGAACTTTTGTCGCTTCATTGATGATCAACCGAACCTTTCCGGCAAGTTTAAATTCTCGTCCGTAACGGTCATGATAACCTTTGGTCAGATGATCAATGTCCACATATCCAATCGCAAACGGAACATCATCATGGATTAAACTTTGAATCCGGTCCCGACCGGCGCTCCACGGAATTGAGCGCTCAGAGCGGGCCATTAGCGGCCGGCGGATTTCAGCTGCAGGCACGGGCTGCCAGGTTTCTTGTTGATCCGGCGTTCCATCCAAATACCAAACTGGAAGATGCATCCGATTCACCGAAACATAATCCCGCTCGCTGCGCACGACCACCAGATCGGCGCCAAAAAATGCGTCAGCCACTTCTTCGGACGCAAAGCGTAAATCAATCCCAACCGTTCGAGGCCCGTTCTCAACCAGCACAAACCGTGGATTCTCTCGCAAACGCGAAAGCACAGGTTGTTCCAGAGCGTCTTCAACGTCTTCATATGAAACAGCATTTCCGATACGTCCATTTCTAGCAATGGCATAAACGGTCAGGTTTGGATTCTGATCGAGCCAAGCTTGAATGGCCAGTAAATCTTTGATTCCTTCCCCGTTATTTCCGAGAAGAACAACTACTTTCTCCATTTCTGACAAATTGGTAACCGTCGGCGCTTCATAAGCCGCGGCCGAAGTGCTCAGAATTTGGTGATTGGTCTGGCGCTGAGCTTTCGCGGCCACTTCTTTATCACCGTCGCTTTCAAGCGTCATAAGCGCAATGTCAGCAGCGCGATAATTCAGCGTCATGTATTCAACAGCAGTAAGAACGGTTCGTAATTCCTTTTGTAGATAAGCGGGTTTCCACACCCGGACCCGGCGGACAAAATCCAGGACTTCATCGATGACTGCCTGACGATGAATTCCGCGCTTCGCGAGTTCTGATTTAATCGCTTGATCCAACTGCTGGTCTGCAGTTTGAAAATCAGTAATCGGTCTTCCGGGCTCGTAATCACTTCCTATTGAATATCGTACAGCCATTTTTGCGGCGCGTTCTCCGGGTTGAATATGAGGCGATGAAACAGAATCGAATCGGTCTGTATGTCCCAATAAAAGGTCAGTGGTGCGAAGTTCTGCTTCAAGAAGTGTCAATCCTTTCACCAAAATTCCGGCGACTCGAGTCGGCCCGGCAGAAACAGCGCCGTAACCCGCAGCAGCTGCGGGTGCCTCAGAAGTTGGCTGCGCTTGACCCGTTGTATAACCTGCTACTTGAGGCGTTGCGCCTACCGCAGCAGGTTGGACTTGTGAATAACCGGCAGCGACTTGTGGTTCCGCGGTTCCCGCTTGTGGCTGGGCAACACTATAACCCGAAGCTTGAGGACCTGCTGGTTTACCGGCTCCTTGAACGACCTGACGTTCAACCACCGGCATGAGACCTACTTTTGATAAGATCTCCGCCAAATCAAAACTGGTTTGATAAGGAAGTAAACTCTGGCTTACAATTTTTTCGACTGGAACACGGCCGTATCTTTTTTCCAAAATGTGAACGGCTTCGGCCGCTCCTTTGACGCGTTCAATATCGATTTCACTGTTCGAGAGAAACCGAACGAGCGGCTTCAAAAGATCAAATCGTTCAAGAATACTTTCCGCTTCAGCATTCGAACTAGCATGAATAAAAATCTGATCCGCAAGCATGCGAATTCCGCTTTGGGGTTTGGCTGTTTCGAGAACCTTATTTAAAAGCTCTTTTAAATAGGCGGAGGGCCTAAACCCATACTGAGTCATAAACCTGAGAATTCGGAGCGCACTGGCCGGCGACATGTGTTTCTCAGCAATGTCAGGGTTGTACAGATTGAGAATTCCTCTTTCGATATCGGCTCTCCCGTTATAATTATCGAGCAAGAGATAATCATCCCCGTCTTTCCAGACGGTCATTCGGTTAAAGGAAAGATCGACGGATTCTTGCAAAGCCCCTTGATTTTCAGGAGTCGAATAAACCCGCTTTTGGGTCACATCGAGGACACCTACTATATGAATAGGAAGCTCTCTTCCATCCAGATGCACCATGACTGCTTCCCCTCTCAATACGGCGTCTGGAGTTACGCCAAATTTGGCACTGAGTACCGCGGCTTTTTCCCGCGCAGCCAAAAGGAGATAATCCAGGCGCTTTTGTTCCATCAAATAATCGTGATAAACCTGTAGCGGCAGGAGTAGAACCATTTTCTTATTTCGAAAAGTTTGTTTGTAAAGTAGCATCGTCTTGCCCCGGTAATATTTGAAGCGCGATTTAAAGTTCGGATCATTCGCCTCTAATTTTTTAAATTCATCAATGAATCTTCGGTACGCCGGGTACTCATGATAAATTTTCTGAATCGCTTCCTCTTGCTGCTTCTTTTGTTTTTTCAGCGGTTCTTCCTGAAGATTCTTTTTGGGAATGAGTTTCAGTTCGTTGATTTCATCCCGAAACTTGTTATTTCCAATTAAATCTCTCAGCCACTTTAACTGCTCTTTGAATTGACTGATTTCTGCTTCTTGCTGATCGGACAACTGAACGGTGGTGAGAAGATCCAGTTCTTGAGTCGCTTCCGGATTTCCGGCAAATTCATTTCGAACCGCGCCGCCGAAAACGAGAATGGAAGGATCATTCACCTGATCTAAAAATCCTTTCAGTACGCCGTCGCCGGAAAGTTCATTCGCTCCTAAAACTTGCCTGACCTCAGACCGAGCTCGAGTAATATCGAATCTCCAATCAGGATCGAGTCCTGAATCATCCGGCTCCGTCGCACTTAAGGCAACCAGATCGTCTCTAAGATCTTCAGTCACCCAATCTTCTCCATCAACAATCGAACTCACACGAAGATCTTCAGTCGCCCAATCTTCTACCTCGGCAATCGAACTCACACGTTTCAGTTTCGGAAGCGGAATTCTGCCGCGCGAGCGAAGTTGCGGACGGATGATGAACCAAACAGATGCAATAAAAAGGACCGCCACCACCATACCACTCAAAAGCAAAGTATGAAAAAGCATAAACGGCCACGGAAATCGCACCTGCTGGTGATACGTCCAACCCAGAGGAGCGTGTCCGAAAACCACCCCATCACCCGTCGGCATTCCTGAAACTCCAAGACCGAATCCTCCAAGTTGAAGACCAGAAAATAGGATATACGCCGTAAGGCCCAAAACGAGCGCGCCAAAAATCACATTCATCCGCCGAGTCCAAGTTTTACTATCCCAAGAAAGACCGGTGTACCAGGATGCGAAAGGCCCCATAATGAACGTCATCCCAATCGTTGAAAACCACAGGAACCAATGATAATCCAGAAGTTGTGGAAGCATCGTTGCAATCGCGCCCACAAAAGCAAATATAAGTACAGTCCGCCACGCCCATCCAGACCATCCAAGGATCATGTCCCATCTAAAGCCGACCAAGTCCCGGATGTGCTCGGCTTCTTGTTCTGTATATTTCTCGGCCTGAGCCGGAACCAGAAAACGCGCTTCTTCATAAAGAGCTCTGATTCTATTTCGTTCATACAACATACGAGGCACGACAAGCAGTAAGCCAAAGGCAAGTCCAACGCCTGCACCTAGCCGGATAACATCCCAAAGAAATGTGGCTTGATGTGCGAAACCATAAGCAAGCAGGAATTGCTGTCCCCACGGCGTAACCGCCATCATGAGAATTCCCATCATGAAATACATTACGAGCCGTTGCCAACCTTCCCGCCTGGCTTCTCGAACGAATTCTTGTTGTTTGAGCCGGGATTCAATCTGCGCTTGAGTCGTTGGCCCATCTTCCGGCCGAATAAATCTCTCGAAATATCGGGCTACCCAAAAACCGGTAAACCAAGCAGTCACTACGGCAAGAATGGCTCCCGTGAAAATAGGCGCATAAGCAGCGAGCCCAAACGGCGTAAGAAGTTTGGCGGCCAATCCAAATTTTCCAAGCAAGAAGAAAATAGTCATCAGACCCAAACCAAAACTGAACGAACGGCCGAATTCATGAAAGGCGTGCGGAAGTTCCAGTTCATCCGATGAAAGAGCAGTAGAAGTCCAAGCCGGTCGATTGGATGCAGCCAGCCGCTCAAATCGATCGGCAGCAGCGACATCCCCTCGTGAACGCGCCTCACGGGCCAATCTTTTATAAGGAGCAACGATCCGGTAATTTTTAATGAACTGCCGCCATCCACTCCGGTTGGCTTTATTAGTCATAAAGAGTTTGTTCAAGAAAACAAAAGTTGACCAGACAAGCTCGCTTGTTTCGATCGTAAGTTCGTAATGCCAATAATTCCGCCATTCTTTAAAAAAAACTGCACCTGTTATAATCACCACAACAGCGGGAATGAACGAAAGCAACACCACAGAAAGTGTCGGAATTGTAGCACCTACCAATCCAGGAACAATCGTAAACCCAGCGATCAGTGAGGCAACAACCGCCAAAGGCATCACGATTAATCCAATTAAATTCAAAACGCTGCCGTAATGGCGGTCAAAAATTTTGTCCGCTTCAAGCCGCATTCGTTCATCATGTTGAAGAGAAATGTGAGCCGGAAGATCAGGATCGCTTAAATCCACCATTTGATTTTTAATCCGGTCGAAATAAGGCGCAATGTATTTGGGTCCGATTAAAGCAAACATGATGGAAAGAAAAATGGAAACGGCGGCGAGCACATAATAAACTTCAGAAATTCCGGGAACGGCCACGCTCAAGAAACCCAACTTCAAAAGTCCAACCCAAAGCGGCTCACCAATGAGACCGCGATTGACCAAATTACTGGGATAGCGGGCATATTCACTCGCATGCCAATATCCGAGATAACGTAAAAGACCGTTCGTGACATCAAATCGTTTCCAAATGTTTGTTTCCCGTTCATGATGCGCCGAGAAACTGTCCGGAGTCGATTCCTGAATTACCACATCTGAAAGCAACGCGGCCGCCATTGGTTCTCTCACACGCCGGTCATCTCCTCCAAGGCCGTTTACGTAATTCACAAAAATATCTTGTCCGGATTCCATTTCGTCGTGGGATTCTAAAATTTCCGGATCATCCGGGAAAATTCCTTCCATCTCAGGAATCAAGGCTAAGATCGTATCGGTTTCAATTCCGAACTTACCAAAAGCCCGTCCTCTGCCTTCCGTAAAATAAAGAATGATTTGAAAAAACTTTAACGTAAATTGTGCAGTCGCTTGCAAGAAGGACCAAATTTTTCTGCCCCAATTGTTGTATTCAACCCAGGGCTGGAACATTTTGTATATCTTATTGTCCGAATGGGTCATAATTCTGGCCGTTCGTCGCCCCGTATCGCGCGGCCATACATTGTCCTTATCTGAAATGAGGAGATTTTTAATATAGTTCGTCGGATGGCCAACATTGAGAGCGGCTTCATCTCCATAGATGCCACGAAAATAATTTCGCCTCGTTCTGTCTGGGCCGCGGTAACCCGTTCTGAGAAAACGAGCGAGGTTGTAATAAGACCAGGGTTTTCGGATTTGAGCCAATCTCGGAATGACGTACATTTTGTCGTAGCCGAATTCCACCCAAATATCACGCAGACTCTCTGCCAATTCTCTATCCTCACCCGTCAAGGCAAAGATTCCCGCCGAACTTCTATGAAGTGCTGCATCCCGAGCTGCATTGAGAATACGCTCAAACTGCGGCCACTGGCCGTCGCCGGTTCCGGCATCGAATATGATGCGCATGTTATGAAGCGCGTCCGTTGTATCAGTCGGATCAAATCTGGAAGGCGCTGTCGCTCTGAGACCCTCTAAAGTGGCGCGGGCGCTTTCAAGTACTGTGCTTAATTCCGTACTCCGGGCGACATATAAAACAGCGGTTTGATCAATTTTATCTGGCCGAACCATCTTGTATCGCTTTTCGCCGGTCGTGAAAATCATCACAATCCACCAACCCAAACTCACGATCAAAGTGGAGATAATCCGAAGCAGATAAAAGCTGACCACAATGCTGTATCCATTCACTGCAAGCGGTATGAGCAAGCTCATACCGCTGACGCTGAAAACCGCCGGGTTTTGACTGAAAATATACCCAAAGAGCCAAACTAACGTGACTCCTAAAATCATGGAATGAAAAATTTGCCACCGAATTAATTGTTTCCATTTGTCCGCGGTGGTTCCCGGAAAATCTTTGAAGCGGCCCCAAAGTGATTGCGGCACGAGCAGATCGATTACAATAGCAATGAGGTGAGGAATGATACCAAATGGTCTAATCAACTGATTCGGCTGATCATAAGCTGCTCTCGCTCTGCGATAAAAGAAATGCCTTAAGGTAGACAAACTCGAAAGTTGAATTAAGAACCGGGCAACCATGAGTCCCAAAATAATAAGGAAGTGGCTGAGGAATAAACTGGATAAGTGGGCTTTAAGATCGAAAAGGCCCCAAATAAATCCTTTCTCATGTTCCGCATACGGTTCAAGCCGGGTTTCAATTTCTTTCCGGTTCGCTTTGTTGACCGCCTTTTCCGTATGTTTCAGAAATAGCGCTTCAGCATCACTGCGCATTTCAACATTGGGCTGCTGGTCGCCCTTCACCTGACGAAGGACGCTCAAAATTCCCATTCGTCTACGGGCTTCAGTTTGGGTATCCATTAATAGAAGCAGCTCTGTAGGAGTGAGGGGCTCAATTCCGTCCGGAACGGTTTTAGCATCCGCGGCTTGTCTTAAAAATCGGGTCGGTGAGACCATATTCACCTTCGCTTCGCGGCTTCGGCCTTCAAGCCACGCATGCATCCGGTTCACGTTGTTGACAACCAAACGGATGTCATTGGGTTCCAGTTCACTGCGGGCGGACTGATCTGCAATTCCTTGGACAATGGAATCATCGGTGAGATGGCCGCCGTTCAGCCAATAACTCGCGCGACCCACCGAAGCTGCATTGATCTTTCCAAGTTCTCCTTTAATGAAGGTGTCTAGTTGTTCGCTGTCAACCGGCTTAGGAATCAATTCCTCAGCAAGTCCGATTTTGAGCCAGGAGTCCGCCAGATAAAGCGCGCGTTCAATCGAAAATCCAAATGTAACTTTCTCAGGATCCAGCCCATTTTTTTGAGCTTCGCGTTTCAAATTCTCAATAATTTTCTTAGGATCCATCCCATTCTTTAGCGCAGCTTGGTGTATTTGCTCATTCGCAATTCGTTGAATTTCCTTGGCCAGTTTCACCCAAACCAAAAGCTCGTCCAGCTCGATGCCGGCATTGTAGGAGTTATCCGCCCAGCGGTAGGTTTGATCTTCCGTTATCGGATATCCTGCGGCGTTCAAAGCTTTATTCATCTCATGACTGTTGTGGAGAACTTCCTTCAGATGGTTGACTTCGTATTGAACGGCATCATTGATTGTTAATATTGAAACTTGTTTGCCATGCAGCTGTTTTCTACTAATCTTCTTTTCCTCAAGTTCCTGATCGAGCTTTCTTAGTTCCCGTTCAATATTTTTTTTCGTACTTGGGTCCGTAAATCCCCAGTTTCTAAAAATTCGCTCGGCCAGTGCCGACACCCTTGGCTTATCCACGTCATGCGATAATAGTTGATCCCGCTTAATCTCAAAAACACTCCGGTAGGCTTCTTCCACTTCTTTTTCAATGTGGATGTATTTCAAAACAATTTCCTCTACGGTATAACCGCGCTCGATCAAATCATTCACATAAAAACCTAATTCACCCGGATGAATAAAGGAAGGATATTGGCGGGCCACTATTTCCGGACGGGTTACAAAAGCACGATAAGCATTCTGAATTTCTGCGGCAATCATTTCGTTAGATTTGCCGGCAGGCACCTTTCCGCGTTCCTGTGTGTACCTCAGAGTTCTATCTCTCCAAAAAGGTTCCAGCATGTCCGTTTCCAGCGCGGTCTGATCGCGAATACTCCGCGACTTGGAACGCCTGGGATCATAGCCGTTTACGAGATCCATCAGAGGTCCTTCTTGGATCATGCCCGCTTTAACCAAAAGGGTTTTTAAATTTTGCGGGACATGATGCTCTATGAATTCCATCAAAGATTTCTCTTTAACAATACCGGCTTTAATTAAAAGACCTGGAATTCCATCCTTGGTAATGCCCTTTTTAATCAAAAGACTTGGAATCTGTGACATGGTTTGGTCAATGGCATCTTGGATCTTAACTTCGGGTCCCAATTGATGATAAAATTCTGCGCCCAATGCAGAAGAAAAAGTTTGCTTCGCCATATGGAGCCGCGCAATCAACTCGCGTTGAGCCATGTGCTGTTTAAAAACCGGCTGGGTTTTCAGATGAGGCATTTCGACCAAACGGTTCCAAGCATCCAGAACCATTTGAGTCTGCTCTTCGGTCGGAACTTCATGAAACACATTCGTCCAAGTCCAGAGAATGCGCCGCATGAAATTACCTTCCGGCCCCAGATTTCGGTAGCTTAGGTCTCGTTTTGCGACGGCAAAGAAGAACCGTTCCATTTGAAACCATTCAATAAAATTCATGGGCTCATCATCTTCTTTTCGGAAACGTTCCACTGCGGCGTTGATTAGCATGGTGTCCACAAAAATCCCTTGATAACGCCAGGATGCCGATTGAATGCTGGCCACATCATCAAAGTAACTCTTAACCCATTCGTATCCGTGGCCCAGCTCGTGCATGCGCACGACAAATCCAAACCGCTGCCATTGATCCATCATTGGAAATTGATTGGCAACGAATTGCTTGTTGGTAGCGTTCGGGTCGTCGAATTGCTTTCCAATTTTCTGTCGCGCTTTCTCTTCAGCTTTATAAACCATTCCGTCATCTTTAAGAAGACCCGCAACAATGTTAAACGCGGCTTCATCTTCAGGAGTCAGAGTTCCTTTTCGGATTAAATCGATCCAAGCGGAAAGATCGGGCGATTCGAGCATTGCATCGTAACCATTTTCTTTATGATGAACCATCCAAACGGCCTGAAGCATCATTTCCATGCGCGCTTTATTCAAGAATTCAACTTGTATTCCTTCCAAGCTGCGTGCTCGTTTCAAAAACTCACGCTGGATGTCCGCTAAATTTTGGAGATCTAAAGGCAGGCGGTTACGCTCACGCCGGAGGAATTGGATCACCTCTTCAACGGCTTCGCCATCGCGGCGAGCGCGTTGACTCAATCCCCGGTAAACCCCCTTTTTAGGATTTCCTCCGACCATGTCAATGAGACCGGAACCGCGCTTACCTTCTTCAGGATCATAATAACCGTCAAGATCATCATCCGTCATATAAGGAGGCCTTTTTTCTGGTGGCTTTTTACGATATTCCTTGAATTCATTCAGCATTCCGGATTTTTCCGGTAAAATTTTTTCGTCACCGTGCGCGGCCTTAACCCGAATTAATTGTGAGTAGTTCACCATTTTGAAGAAATCTTCAATCGTAAATTTTGCTCCAAAAATATCATGATAAGACCATGGCGTTCTTTCCTCGGAAAAGAGACTGGGAGTCTTGTAATAATAGCGGTAATAATAAATGATTTCGCCATCTGTCAGATCTTCTTTATGTTCCCCATTTTGCCAATGTTGATTCGCTGCTTGTTGAACCCGTAATAACCCTTTCATGGTTTCCGTCAGTTGTTCACCCTTTAAGCGATACGCTTGGTTCAGCCCTTCTAACATTGCTGTTCGAGCATCGAAAAGACCCCAAATTTGTCCTCGGCTCTCGAGCGGTTTATTGGCAAAGGAGAAATCGATGAATCCCATGTGAATTCCTTTGTATTTAGTATTAGGTTTCCGGTCGCCGCCGTAATAAGTTCGGAGATCGTCACGTAAATTAAAAACGACATGTGCCAAATTCTGCGTGTGATAAGTAAATCGTTCTTGAGGCGTTAATTGTTCTTTCATTTGAAATGTCTTTTCTTTGGACGTCAGAGCAAAAAATGCAGTTTGACCAATGATAAAATTCCAGGCTTCGTTGTTCTTGTAAAAAAAGCCGATGCTGTCAATCCCCTTAGATTCAACTTCGGCGAAATTTTTGTCTTCTTTGGTATCGTAGAAATAAAGCCTGGCCGTTGTATTAAAAAATTGAGGACGCAACCGATTGTCCGCTTGAATGGTTTTGAGCATTGTGATTAAATCGGAGGCCACATTTGTAGTTAACTTCCAGCTTCCTTCAAGGTCATTAAAATATTCGGTCCGGAACTGAGCCCAACCCAAAACAAATCCCATAGCTTCAGGATTGTCACCGTTCGCAAAGTTTTCATCAATCACAATACGCGGTTTTCCAAGGCCTTGAGACCGGAAATCAGAAAGCAGTTGCGCTTCTTTGAGTAATTCTGCTTTCCGGGCCTTATCGCTGAAAACCCAGCGCAAGCGCGGAATACGTTCCTTCACGTCCTTTGTATTTTTGATGAGCACTTCATCCCAGTGAGCTTTGGTCTTAAGATCATTCCAATTCGGATCATCTTTCGTTTGGAGTGTTGCTCCGGTAAAAAATCCTTGGAGTAAACCGCTCGATTTTTTGCTTTGCGCTTCGAATAAACCATCGTAGTCCACCGTTCCATCGGCGCGAACGTAATTGGTCAGCCGTATTAGTTTTCCGGGAGCAAACTGTTCTGCACCTACAAGGGACTCATAAATACGTCGAGCTCGTGGAAAACTCCCAAGGAGAGCGTGGATTGCACGCGACGTTTTGTCTGGACCGAACGCATCCGTTCCTAAAATGGCTTCATAATATTGCTGAGCTAACGGCAATTGTTCAGGAAGAACACTGTGATTGGTGATGTAATAATTCACTTGAGCTCTATGCGCCTCAATTTGATCAAGAGTTGGAAGTTGAGGAAACACGACACGCGGTTTCGTTGGATCCGCAGGAATTAACCCTTGTTTTTGCATCTGAGCAATTGCTTGCGCAGGTTGTGGCTGTGCTGCGGGATCTTTAATACCGGCTTTCACTGGATTCAAAGCTTCATTTGGAATTAAACCCTGATTTTTCCAATTGGCCATCGCTTCTTGATGAAGCGCTAAGTATCCTTGTTTTAAATTCCGATTCGTCAAAAATGCATCGAGTGAATCCGTCTGCCGCCCGATGAGTCCAACCAGCGCTTTTGCATGATTCGGCAACACATAAACCGGAACCGCTGCGCCATCCATGGTTTTGGCATCATAAGGACCATAATTACCAGCTGCTCCGAAGGCATTGATCCATTTCACAACGGTATCGGGATGCTGCGGTGCATAGAGGGCAATTGGATTTATGGAAAGATGATCGATCCTTGGCGGGTCGTCACTTTCTCTAAAAGCCGGATTTCCCAGATTGCCATCGTATGCACCAAGTGGTCCCTGAACTGCAGATGCGGTAAAAACACCCGTACGATTATTTTTCTGCGCATCATCCAAAAGCGCGCGAAATGAATTTTCCTGAATTTCACGGAGTCTCGGCACATTCACTTGATCCGGATGCGGCCAAGACATTTGGAACGCTCCGCCGTCCCAAGATTTGGCAACCGGCGCTTTTGTTCCATCCGCAAATTCATAAGCCACGAAGCGCGGCTCCAATTTCAGGAAGGAGTCTTTCGGAAGATTATAAAGGTTTTGAATTAATGCGATTGCGGAACTGTCTTCCGCAAACAAACGGTCTCTGTGATATTGTCCTTGAAAATTAAAATCGGCCTGTTGAGCCGCTGCGTTGTCCGCGTAGGTAACGCGAACGGTTCCATAAAAGCGTCCCTGGTTGGCATCGTAAAAAGCGCGGTAACCTTCTGCTTGGTTGGAAATAATTTCTCCGGCTTTATCGGCAAGCGCTTTCAGTTCCGGAGTGACCGGCTGACCGGCTTTTTGATTTGCTCCAACGGTGCGCAAAATGCTCCCTGTAAAGTGAGCGAGACTTGCGGTCAAATTCGCGTTATCGAGAAAAGCGATCTCTCCATTTTTGAATGGATCAGGTTGGGCTGGATTTAAATGAAGCCATGGAATGAGGCCCTTCCAACTTTGTTTTGGGTCCTGATGAATTTTGGATAAACTGTCGAGCATTAATTTTGCCTGTTTCAATGCCGCTTGCTTTTGCGCGGGAAGACTTTGACTTGAGACATCTCCGGCAATCACATGGCCCCAATATTCCAAAACACTCCCAATCGCGGTCGGCTGAGTCGTCCGCCACGGTTGATTCATTCCCTCTTGATAAAGGTCATATGGAAAACCAGTTTCAGGATCAAGCACGAGGGACTCGCCAACAGCAGTTTTGGCTTCAAAAATATCGTCATACCGGTCGACAAGGGCATCAATCTGTTTGGCTAAATCAACCGGTTTCGCTTGATCAGCCGGAGCTGTTGCAGCCACCTGACCCACTAACGAAAGAAGCAAAGGAATTGTTTTAAGCGGAATACCGGCCGATTTCATGATTGACCGTAGGGACGCTGCAAGACCTGTTGATTTATTTGCGGCAATCTGCTGTTTCATTTGGATATCAGCTGTCGTATCTCCATTCAGCACCGCAATCGCCGTTTCAGTTTGGAGTCCCAATTGACTCATGCCCGCTGCGCTCACGCGAAGAACGGTGTCCGAAATGCTAATGCCAGCAGTCTGCTCGACACCATCAACAATTTGATGGCCGATATTTAGCGCGTGCTCTTCGGCAAGTCCAACAATAAACGTGCCAACATGAAGATCAACCTCGGTTCCGGTAATTTGTGAAGCAACCTGTGAAATTCCCCGATCGATCCAGGGCGCGACACCCCAATCGGCTTGTGTCTGGAGATGATGAACGCCGTAAAATGCCGCGATTTCAGCGCCAACGATTAACATGGATCCAAGTGAATAAAAGTATTGTTTTATAAATTCCCAGGAAGTAAGGGTTGTGAGTAAACCGCGAAGAGGTGCTACGACGTAACGACGGAAAAAGCCGGGTAAGCTGACAACCGGAGGAGCACGTTCCGCGCCGATCAATTCAAGCTCAAGACCATATTTTTCGTCTCCATCATCCATCAAACTCTCAACGATTTGCCTTTGAGCATCCGTCGTGTACCGCACAAAAAACTCGAACTGCTTAAGCGTATTTACCGCTTTGTATTTTTGCTCCACATTCAATTCGTCAGTCTGATCCAGCCAGTGGAGATAACGTTCGACTTCATTGGCTTCAAATGAGTCCAGCCCCTTGAGAGCCAGAGTTCGGCCAAAGATGATTCGGTCCAAATAAAGATTTGAAAATCGTTTCCAGAAATTTGGAATCGCCAGCACAAATGCCAGAAAAGCGGTATTTAAAAAATTAGAAAGTGTGAACGCGTGGACAAAAGCTTCCATCGCAATACCAAGAACCGGAATGTTCTGAGTTAGAACGAGCAGGATCGTTCCGATCGGTCCCAACAAATTGATGACCGGAAGACCCAGTAATGGAATGAGTCCAAGGCCAATGTATCCAGCAATGGACATCACGGTTCTTTTTTGGGCGAAAACCAAAGAAGGAAAAACAAGTGTTCGTAAAATCCATTTTTCAAGGAAACGATAAACGTTAGAAATCCAGCTGTCACCCAGCTGAAGTTCATTCAGGACCCTCGCAACAGAACTCCGCTTCAAAAATACACGATAGATCAGTTTTTCCAAAACTGTCCCGCGCTGCCATTCAATAAAGGTGCGGCCGTAGTTCGGCTCATTCACCATGTTCATGGCACCGACCAAAACCATGATGGATCGCTGACGGTCAACGGCTTCGATCAAATTGCGGAAGAGTGAAAACTTAATCCCCCGCCGGTAATAACCGTAGAAAAATTGGTCCATCAAATGTGGCATCGCCGTAACAATCCACCGGAGAATTCGGTAAAAGAAATTGACGATGGCTCCGATCCAAGTCTTTGAAGACACAATACCCGGAGCGGGCTTGTGCTTTTGATCGTTGCTTCGGTAAATCGACTCGTCAATTTTTTCAAGTTCCCGGTAAATCAGCCGCCATGCGCGAACATCCGAATCTTCGACATCAAAGCCGGCAGCATTGGCAAGTATTTCCAGATCCGTTTCATCGAAACCAAAATCAGCATTGATTTGATTTATAATTTGTTCGCGAGTCGCATTCGGTAGACGTGAAATTGGAGAACGTTTGTGAGGAGGTTTGCCTTCATATCGGGAGAGGACGAGCCCTATTGCATGGTTTATTCCTTCAGAAAATTTTTGCGCTGAAACCGGAGGCGCTCTCGGCGCTTCAGGACCAACCGCACGAGTTTCAGATCGTCCCCACGGAAATAAAAATGCCCTGCGACCTATTTCTTCTACGCCTCGTGTTGCAAGATCGGCATGTCCTGCGACCCATGAAGCTGCGCCAACCCTTGCAAGATTTGCTCCCGGTCCTCCAATAACTGCCGCCTTTTGACGTTTTGCCCGCTCCTCGACTTCCTGTATTTTGCGAAGAAGTAGTTCGTAACCATCGCGCCACTCAATAAAATAAAGACCTTGATAAACAGGTGTTTCGGGAAGCAATCTTTTGAATCGCTCGAATTCTTCCTGATATTTTGGATTAATGAATTCGAATCTGGATTCGTCCGGCTTGCGCTTGGCAGGATCAATCACTCTTACGATCGCAATCCCATGGCCTGCGTAAAATCCCCCAAATGCATTTTTCAAAAATGTTTCTCGGGTCCTGGCTAAGATCGCCTGATCCCCGAGTGATGAAATTCCGATGACGGATTTGATGCTGCTCTTATCACCCCCCAAAACTTCTTGGTCGGCTCTTTTTGGGCGTTCCGGATCATAAGCAAATGAAATAACCGCATTGACGAAACCTCGAATCCTTGGATTTTGAAGATAATCCTCAACTTTTAAGTTCGGCGGAAGTTTAGGATCTTCTGGAAAAACGGTTTTAAAGAACTTGGGTGTAAGTCTTAGAGCCCAATCAAAGGTATGAAGTATCTCGAGTTTTCCTGTGGTCGGATCTTTAAATTTAAACGTGTAATTCGGATCTAACCGCGCTTTATGTTCATAATTCGCAATCACTCGGTTAATCAGGAGAAGCCGGGGCCTTTCGCGTTTCAAATCTTCCCGGCTTAATTTCACTCGCTCAGTCAAATTCGCATCACCGGCATATTTTTGTTCTTTCGATCTGATGGTAAAGGATTGCAGGATCGAACTAAATTCGCCTTTAGCGTCTTTCGACAGATTGTCGAAATCCGTATCCAGCGGCATTTGCGGTTCTCCGGTCTTAAAAACTCGATTTCTTAAATTCACACTGTCAACAACAAGCTTCAGAAGTTGATTCAGATGAGGAAGGCCCGAATCAGGATCGTCCGGATGTTTAACCGGATCCGCTTCCAAAAAGTCGGTCATGGCTACGACACCATAATGATAACTTTCAATTGCTTGGCGAATGCTCATGTCCGGTTTGGCGTTTTTAATGACATCGCCGGCCAAAGCATAAATAAGACCCGTGTCCTGTGAGATACGTTTCATCTGTTTTCTGATTTTTTCATGATTATCTTTTATCTTCGGCTTCAATTTTTCCCGATCCCAATCTAAGATAAGTTGGTGAGGAGCATCCTTTAATTGGAGCACTGTTTCCCAATCCATATCTTTACCGTGGCGTTGGCGGTAAATGAGACGCTGGATCAGTTCGTCATCCTTAAGTTTATGAGCGATTTGAAGCACGAGAATCATGGTGTTGAGATTAAAACCCAGCTCAGAAAGATCCTGCTCAATTCTGGAAACGATGGACTGGTCACGAAACAGTGGATCCGTCATATTGAATGTGCGCCTATATAATTTCTCCAGGTGAGGTGTAATGGCTACAATATTGTTCAGACGATTCTGTAAGAAACCTTTAAATTTGGCGGTGACTTCTCCTTTTGCATCAAAAACCGGAATGCCCCGTTTTTCGGCAAGTTCCTTAGTATCCATCACCCATGGCATCCGCATATTGATCCAATATTCAAGAACGAGCTGGCTTGTCCATTCCACAAGGTCGCCGCGAAGCCGCTTGAGAACGTCATCAACTGTTTGCTCCCTTTGGTGCTTTTTTCCGCTTTTGCGTTTTGCCTCTGGGAGTGTTCCGGCGATCAGTTTAAGATCTTGTTCGAGTAAACCCGGCTCACCTATGCCGTCCAATAGGCCTTGCCGAAGTTGAGTTAAGGCCTGAGTAGCCAGCTCAGCGCCATTGCCACGCTCAATTAAGTCAATCAAATAAAGGGTCCGGCGCAGATGTCCTCCGGTCACGTGTGGAAGTGTGTTTGGAAGGACAGGATTTTGAACGTTTGGACGTTTATTTCGGCTTTGTTTATCTGGCTTCACTGCCTCTTCCAATCGTTGCGAGATATTTTCGCCCTTCCTCGGAGTTCCCCATCCGGTTTGTGTGCGCACCCACTTTTCGAGATCCGCGAATTGACGAGCATGCTCGGGTTGAGCAGGATCAAGATCAATTTCACCATTGGCGTTCAATTTAAAAGCCCCCGGAGCCCCACCTTTCAAAAATGTGAGCACATACTTTGAAAAGAAATCTTCACCCAGTTCTCGTCTGTAAATTTTTTCAAATTCTGCACCGAAACCGAGTTGAGCTTTGTACAGAAGAAAAAATTGATCTCGTGACGTTGCTACGGCTTTTATACGTTTTGCATCTCCTGCCACGTTTAACTTCTCACCCGCTTCGGCAGAAAGCCGCCACATGTCATCCATTTTTTCACTCATTTGGTCATAGGTATTTCGTTTGGGCTGATTGATTTGGGCATCAAGCGGAGGAAGAGGCGGGTAGGCCGTTGTGATCCAACCTTGACTGAAATTGTAATTACGATCTGTCTGTCCAATCTCTTCCAACAAAGTCTTAAACTCCTGCTGTTCGGCCTGATTTGCTTTATCATCCCGTGGAGGTGCCATCGCACGTCCTAAGAACATATGAAAAACTTGATTCAGTCTCACGACAGGCACATCTCTGGATATGGCCCAGTCCAAGGGAGGTTGACCACGATTGTTGGAATAAAAAACTCTGTGAACAATTTCTCCTGGAAGACGTCGTAAATTTTTAATGCCACTTTCCCACTTCGTCAATGCAGTATCAAATTCCCCTCGGGTAATCGTCTGTTTACCATCCGGCGGTTTAGTATCGTCTTTGTTCGTGCTTGTTTTCCAAACAACATTCATGTGTTTGGGCTGGCCGGGACGTTCTCCTAGGACGCGTCGTTTTTCAAAGTCCCATCCTCCAAAAAAAGGCCCAAACCCATTAATATCATCCGGAGTCTTATGTAAGACCATTGGCAGATCCTTGATGAGCTGATCGATCGCCGAACGGAAATTACTGATCAATAACTCTTTTTCATAAAACGGGTTTTGGTGAGTAAAGAAATTGGCACCCAGTATGAGTTTATTACTGGTTCGTAGGTACGGAATGTCATTGCGCTCAAAAATTTCTTTTTGATGCGCATAAACAAAAGGATTCGCATTCTGAAAGCGATCTTCAAAATCCAGGTCCTGATTGAGATAAAATAACTGAGTCTGCGCAACCTTATGAGCCATTTCATTTAGAAAATAAACAAGCGATCTTTCTGCGTTTTGCCGCTCACTATACCAAAAATCTCTTTTGTTGCCTGCTTCTGTGATCACGAAATCCCAATAACGCGGCGTCCTTACGGGTCCATGAACGACCGGATCAAAATTAAAAATGGGATTTCCATTTCTATCGAGCCTGGGCTTCCCATTTTTATCACGAACTGCACGGCTCTGTCTGTAATAGTCAGAGGCACCTGAGTTGTACCACCACGGAAGAAGCTGCGAAACAAGGTCTTCAAAGACCCTGCGGTCGTTACTTGGGTCGATACCCTGTAAGATATCTCTACTAAGAGTCGCCACTTTACGGTTGGCTAGATTTTGAAGCGCTTCTGTGACAATGAATCCGAAATGGGTCGAACGCGAAATATCCGTCGCTAAATTATTCGTCTGCCATTCCAGATCCAATTTTCCGCGCATCTCTTGATCCGTTTCCAGATTACTCATCAGGATCCTCCGAAAGGGGTCAAAATCCAGTTCACTTCGTCCCCGTAACCGGCGATAAACTTTTCCTTGTGGTCCAACCACATTCGCCATCTCTTGTAAGAGCAAGATTCTCTGAATGCGCTGCTCCATGGTAATCCGAATTGGATTTGTATTTGAAAGTCCATACCTCTGGAAAAGACCTTCGTAGGTACTCTCCTTCTTGTCATACTCATCGTACTGGGCTGGATCAGCCTGATGAAATTGATTTATGGTGGCCAAATTTTTGCGTTCGTTTGCAACCAATGCTTTTCGGAGTACTTCTCCGCGACTATTGGCGAGAAAGTGCGTGATTTGCTCTTCGGCCGTTATCAACTTGCCCTTATGATCATAATGATCTTTAAAATTCGGAATAGCCATTTTTTTACCGGCAATCGGTGCCGGATTGCCATTGCCCAGATAAGAATTTGAAATGATTTCGCGGATCAAATTCAGTTCCCACAAATTTGCAGTCTGCTGCCACTTATTCACTTGAGCATCGACTGAAATATTCCTTTTATTCGCATCGTTTGCAACCCAATGCGGAACCCGGTCGCGATCCGGAAGTCTGGGACTCTGCTTCAGTTGGTTGATGTTATCGATCGTAATTTTAATTTCGTCCGGTTCACGCTGTGGCTCAACCGGAGGCAGCGGTAAGTTGGGACGAAAAGGTATTTCCGGTAATTCGATTTGCGGTTCACGAATTTTAGCCGGCTCCAGTTTTACAATTTCGACCGGCAGTTGCGGTACTAAATCTTCTAACGGTTTAACGGGTTCTTCCGGCATCAAAGGAAGTTCTTCAAAATTTTCAGCCGGCACGGCTTCTTGCTGAGGTTCTTGCTTCACCTCAGTTCCACCGAGCAATGGAGCTTCTTGTTTCTTCCCGTTCATCACGCCGGCATAATAAACACCAGCGCCCAAAACCCCTACGACTCCAATGGCAAGTGTGCCGCGTCGCGTCCATTTACCCAGCGAAGTGCCGCGTTGCTTCCGTTCGATGTGCCGGGCAACTTCAGCTGCCAAATCACGCAAGCGATTTTTAACAGCTTTAATGTTCGTCTCATCTTTCCCTGTCACAGCCACTTTTTCTTTTTTGGCGTAAGCTCTAAAATCATTGATCATAGCAATAATCGCTTCGCGATTTTTAGAAAGATGCTCGCGAAAGCCAACCAATTCTCTCAGTTTCGGATCTCGGTCCCGCAAGGTGTTCCATCTTTCGTTCAATTCATTAACCGTTTCAATGGCGCCATTCAGAATTTTTAATGCGGCGTTTCTCTTGTGTCCATTTTTCCGTTCGATCTCCAGACGAATCTGTTTCGCCTGTGGTGCAATTTCAGCGTGAAGCTCCGCCATTTCTTGAAGGACGCCGGTCAAAGGATGATCGGGAAGATATTCACGCGCCGGCGGCCGCAAAAAGTCCTCATATTCCTGGACCAAATTGTATTCGCCCAAAACTTGAACCAGTTCTGTTTCAGCTTTCACGACGGCCTGTTCAAGTTCCGGATTCACCGTTTGTTTCGCACGCTTCTGCTTGAGCCAACTACTTTTGAGGTCAAAATGTTTTTCATAGAGATCGTAAAGGCGTTTTCTGTTCTGCTCCGCTTCAGGTGTAGTCGCAAATAAAGAAGGCAAATAACCTTCATTGTGTAAAGTCTCGAGATAAATTGCCTCGAGTCCTGGTACTTTGGCTTTAAGCTGCCGCAAACGCCAAACTTTTCCAAACCACATCGAGCGAAGATCTTGTGCTACATCTTTCGGATGGACTGGATGATGGACGGTCGTGATGCCTCCAAAATCGACACCCTTAAGTTTGCCATCTACTACAACAAGATTCTCCCACCTGTTGTCAACGTCTACAAATTTTTCACCCTCTGACGCGGTGGCTCGAACTTCCGATCGCTTCGTCTTTTTGAACCGACCTACCATCGTATGGTGACGCCTCACATCTCTTTTAAAAAGATCCCTGTAAGCAGATATTTTTTCGGCCTCGGGGACATTACTCATATCCGCAATTTGATCGAAAATTTGAGCCAGATCCGGCCCTTTATAATCCTGTTGTACCGTTACTCGGTCTGGCCCTTGATTTAAAATTACGGTTCGCACAAAGAGTTCCCCACCTTTTTCCGTGGAAAAAGCATTGGCAACCTGATATTTAGTATCAAAATTATCCAACGCCCGCCCTTCAATGACCTTTACAATCTCGTCACCTTGAATTTCAACCGCCGAAAAAGATCCTTTTGAAGGTGTGCGCGGCAATAAGCGTTTCGCGGCGTCAACAACCTTGAGCGTTGCAGGAGTCAACGAAGAATTGGCTGGCGGTGCGGGAACGGAACGGTTAAAGTAATCCAAAAACTTTTTCAATTTTTCTTCGAGCGCCGGAATCCGGTTCCGGTCTGTAGAAACGGTTTTATGTCTTTTCACCAATTGAATGACCACATCACCCACCCGCTTCTTTGCTTTTATGTCCCACCAAGTCCGATTGTTGCGATCTCGTTCTAACTCGTCTTTCATTAATAGCTCATTAAATTCTTCTATTTTCTTGAATCTGAGTTCCATCTCGCTCACTTGAGTCAATAATGCATCAAGCAAACGCTCAATAAAGTCGGGCTTTTCTGAAAGAACGTTATTTTGGGCTCGAGCGAGAACGCTCTTAAATTTGCCCTTGGTTATATTGAATGCTTTCAGTGCGGCTAGTTTATCCGCAAGCTTTTTCTCTTGTTCGGCTTTGTAGATCTGTGCACGAATCGCAGCAATCGTCATTGTTTGAGGAGCGACAAGCAAACCGCCTTCGATTTGCTTCAAACGGGCAACCGCTTCCTTATACTCCTCGATCATCCAATTCACATTCTGAGGCGTGACCCAAAATACATCAAGATCAGCGAGGCCTGCTTTTTGCGCTTTTTGTTTTGCTTTGAGTTGATCCGCTTCGCGCGCTTTTTCTTTTTCCGCCACCGCTACTTTTTGGTTAATAGCAAGAATCGTTAAGCCTTTTAGATCCTCTTTACCATCCGCCTCTTTGTAACGCCTCACCGCATCCTCATAAGATTCAACCGTTCGTTTTAAATTGCCGGGGTTAACCAAAAGAACATCAAGATCAGCAAGTCCTTTTTCTCGAGCTTCCGTTTGAGCCGCTTGAAGCAATTCCTGAGTTCTGGCACGAATGTCAATAATCGGAAGACCGCTTAAGTCTTCTTGAATTCCAAGCTCCTTGGCTTGCGCAAGTGCTTGCTGGTATCCAGCAATGATCTCATTTACATTTTTGGGTGTGATCGTGACTCGGGCAATATCATCTTTATGAAGTCCTTCTGAACGCGCTTTTTCCTGATCAGAGATGAGCTCAATTCCTGCTCCAAAATCTTCGTCATGAGGTTCCGATTTATCTTCTAAAGGTGTGGCTTCCATTTCTTCAATAGCTTTAAGCTTTTCATCGAACGCGTCTCTCAAAGCTACGGAATGTTTTAGGAACTCTTTTTCTAAATTTCTAAATTCAACTTGAACCTCTCCTACCTTAGTTTCATATTTGCTTCCAAATTTCGTTTTCAATTGACCGATTTCTTTTTTCATTGTGTTCATCTTTCGAAGATGAGCGGTGAAGTCAAAATCATCGGGAGTATCCATGTCACCAATAACACCTGCGATTTCTTTTTCGTCGAGTCCTACGCGCATTCGTTCCACAAATCCTTCAATATATTGATCAATCCGTTCAGAACGTCTTTGGTCCCGTTCTTGACTAAAAGCAATCATTTCATCTAAATCTTTCGGCTGATCGGTGGAGCGAACTTCAGAACGAAGCACTTGAAGTTCATCTTCTAAACGCTCGGCATAATCAAGGACATCTAATGTAATGAGTGTTCTAGAAACCGTATTTTCACCATTACTGCCGTTCGGAATAAATTCAAGTTCTGCTTTAATTAATTCCGTGCTTAACCCCCGAAGAACTTGAGGATCTAAGTGAGTCACTGAAGCCAAAATCTCGGTTCGTTTCGCACTTAATTGTTCAAGGACGCTGAGTAATGGATCGGCTGCTTGGTCACCGCTTAATTCAAGTGCCTTTGCGACTCTGAAGTTTAACTTTAATTTTGGACCTGGCGTGGCACCCGCAATAGTTGTTAAAAACGCTTCTCGAGCGCCGCGAAATTCTTCGCGCGCAGCATCCATTGCACGCTGTGAAGTTTCATCAATAACGGGGGCCGGGACAGCGAGTGTTTCTTCAACGCTTGGCGGCAAAGTTTCGCTCGTCGTCGTCGAAGTTGTTGTTAAATCAGTTACGTCAGGTTGCGGAGGTGTGGAAACGAGACCTTCAAGCGCGCTCAATTCTCGTTGAAGTTCTTGATTTTCGGCGGCAAGCCGGAGATTTGCTTGTCGAAGTTCTTCCTGAACTTGCGCATCCTGAGCTGCTTGGGATTGAAGATCCACAACTCTTTGCTTTTCTGCTTCAATCACCTGCCGGCTTTCATTCAGCTCATCTAAAAGTGCTTGAACTCTGGTTGCGTATTCATCACGTTTTGTTTCCGCTTCCTGAAGCGCGGCTTGAAGTCTTCCAAAATGTTCTTCCAGGCGCTTTCTTTCAGCTTGAATACTGTCTCGTTCTAATTCCGCAGCTGCCTTCTGTCCTTTCACGTTCGCAATTTCGGCTTCATGCTGAGCAGCAGCTTGCTTGAGCTCACGATTCAATTCGTCAGCGCGTGCAATTGTTTCAACTTGTTCGTCAATGCGTTGCTGTTTTAAGGTCAATTGTTCTGAATAGCTGGCCATCATGGCTTGAGCTGCTGCATAAGCAGTTTTTCGTTCCTCTACCAATTGGGGTCGCAATCTTTCAATTTGGGCCTCTAAATCCGAAATATTTGTTGCCGTTGGCGGTGCCGCGGCCAATTGACCTTGAAGCTCGGCAATTTCAACACCCAATTGATTAATTTTTTGATTGCTTTCATTTACCTGTTTTTCTAAATCTCGTCTTGTCGCAGCTTCGCTCGCGAGCTCGCGGGTCAGCCGGGCAATTTCTTCCTGCTGTTGTTGGCTTTCTTTTAAAAATATTTTGTTTTCTTCGTCAAGTAAAGTTTTCGCTGTTCCCATGAGTCGTTGGATTTCCGCAGCATGTTCTGTCTCAAGCCCGGCAACTATCGTTGCAGACCTCTCCATAATCTCTTGAATTTCTGCGGTATAAAAAGCTCGTATTTGTTCTTCTGTTGTTTTGAACTTGGCCGTTTCACTTTCTAATTGTTGGGTTAATGCCCGGACAGATTCTGTTAAGCGCTGAATTTCTGCTTCGTACTGAGCTTGTGCTTGCTCGGTCGGTTGAGGAGCCGTTTCTGTCAACTCCGCGGAAACTTGTGAACGTTTTTCTTCGTAAGCTGCAATTTGTCTACGCAAATCTTTAATGACAACACTCTGTTGGCGAAATGCCGCCAAAAGCAAATTTCTTTTCTGTGATTTTTTCCCGACTAAAGCCTGAGCTTGTTGAAACTGCTCTTCCAGCTTCGTAAATCTCGATTGAAGTCCCTCGTAATCACGAACGATCGCTTGTTGAGCCTCTTGAGCGGCTTTCATTTGTTCAGCCATTTGGTTCTCAAGCTTTTGAACTCCGCCTGTGAGCGTTGCAATTTGTGCTTGATCTTGACCACGCTGTAAACGAAGATCTGTTACTTGTGCAGTTAAACGGTCTTTTTCAATTGTCATTAATGCCAAAGAAGTTTGAGCCTGATTATATTGCCTAATTTTTTCGAGTGTTCGGCTCTGTGCTCTTAACGCTTCCCCTTTTGCTTTTGCTAATTCATCCTGCCACGTTTGGCGCTGCGTTTCGAATTCATCCCTGTCGTGCTGGAGCTGATCCCGTTCGTCCGTAATTCGTTTGAAATCGTCTTCGAGTTTTTGAATCGCTTCATTCTTTTCTCCAAGTTCCGTACGAACGGTTGCTAAAAGGGTTGTCTGTGCACTTAAGCGAGTCTCCAGATCTGAAATCATTTCGCCAATTTGCCTCTCAAATTCATGAGATTGTCTTTGAAATTCCTCTTGGCGAGCTTGCATTATTCCGCGAAGCTGCTCCATTTCTGTTTGAAGAACTGCATTTTCTCCTTGCAAACGTTTGGCTTCCTCTGATGCTTCAGTGCGCGCTTGAATTTCAGCCTCAAGCTGCGATTTTGCAAGGACTAAATCGGTTTCGAGCTCTCCCAATTTGGCCAATTCAATCTGAATTTGAGCAGCGTCTAAAACCGGCTTTGTAACCTTGCGTTTCTTGGGTTGATGCATGCGGGATAATGTGGAAACCGATTGCTCAAAGGCTTTGCGGTAGACCGTGTAAATTTTTTGCCTTTCTGTCTCATATCCAGCCACAGCTTGGTCGAGTGTCTCACGAAGTTCGCGTATTGACGCTTCATCTAATTCAGCGTCGCGGATTAATTCTTTGGTTTCTGATTTAAGCTGTTCAATCTTCTTGGAAGCATATGCTTCAAATTGTGTAATGTGTCTGCGGCGCTTTTTGTCGAAAACCTCACTGACCCTTGTGAACTGTTGAGGGATCCGGCTGGCAATTAAAACAGCGCTATCGCCAAGCGTCTGCATTTGGTAGCGAATCTCGATAATTTTCCGGTCTCTTAAAATTTGACGGAACTCATTCATGAGCTCATCTAATTCTGAAGGTGGCTGCTGACGAGTTTCGGCGCGCACTGCGAATGCTGCAATTGGAACGTTCACACCCATAGCAAATCTGAAATCCTCACGCGAAATGCGTATCTGGCCTTTAATTCCAGAGAGTTTTTTTCGGACCGGCACCCATTTTCCCAATTCTTTTTGAACGTCCGTCGCGGGTTCTTTCTGAGCAATGCGATCATCTATCTTTTTTGTTAACTCGTTTAAACTTTCAAGGACGTTGCTCTGCTTGATAATCGATTCCAACTCCCGTTCTGCCTGAACAGCATAAGCGGCGCGCTTCTTCTGATCCGTTCCTAAACGCTTACGAGCAGCTTCAATGACACTCTTGTGCTTTTCAGTCTTGCTTGAAATTCTCGCGCGAATTCTGTTTAATTGATCTTCAAATTTTTTCTCATCCGCTTTGAGCTGGTCATAATGGTTGATGAAGGAGGCCCCTTCAGTTTGAAGCTTAACGGTTTCTAATTTCATTTTTTGCATTTCCAAACCCACAAGGCCGTTTTCCACTCTCATCACGGCAGGTGCCATGCCCAATTTTTCGAGTTTTACTTGAGCTTTCGTTAACGCCCTCAGTTTACTTCTCATTTCTGTATGATTTTCCTTGCCAGTTGTTTGAGAAAGCTGTTCAACCTCATGCCGGATGTTATTGGAGAGGATATTGCCGTCTTTGCCTTTTAAGTTTTGACCTAGAATTCTTTTCACTTTTGGAACGTCAACGCCTGCCTGCATCAAAACGCCATCTTTTTCTTTGGCTTGATTCACCAAAAGAGAAAGAACATTTAAATCATATTTAATTAAGAAAGCTTTTTCGGGCCTGTTAGTGGATAGCTCGGGAATAAACGCGGCAATTTGCTGAGGAAGAAACTTTGTCTTTGAATCTGCTTTCCAAATATCGTAGTCTGAAATTTTCTGAGCAGCGGGACGATTTTGATTGTATTCATCGCGGTACAGAATCGTCAGAAAATCAACCACCGCTTCTTTTTGTCCGTGATCGAGTTTCAACTCTTTCCAATCACCGGTTTTCTTAAGTGTTTGATACGTTTTAAGAACTTTGTCTCTTATCTCAGCGGCGGGCGCTTGCTTGGAACGCGTTTCGGCTCGTTTTGCGGCAATTCCGGTTTGCTGTAAAAATGCGGCTTCAAAAGCAAGATTAGCTCCTTCCTGATTGGCAAGTTGAATATACAGAACGTATTGGTTGGTAATCCGAATCTTCGCTGAATTTGCGACATGCGGCAAAGTAAAGTTCTCATGTTCTTTGTCATCTGGATACCAGAAAAATTTCCAAACCTGTCCGCCATAATTGACGGTTGCAGTTCCTGTGCCGTCCTGGCGAGTCATTTCACTTTTACTGATTGAGTTTGCGATCGCTTCACCCCACGGCCGAAGCTCTTCTATCGGCAATAGTGGAACCGCTTGTTTAAACGTTTCCGATGGGTCAATTCCCTGCATCAAAGTCTGCCAAATCATAAGCAGAACGCCGTCGCGAAGCGTCAAACCCAAAGAAGGTTCATCCATTAACACCTTCCGCAGATCAAAATCTGCCGGACCCGGAGGTGCCTTTTCTTGTAAACGCGTCATGGAAGCGAGCAAGCTGGCGATTTGAAGTTGATAGCGCGGGTCATTAGCGAGGCCTGATCGTGCTGGAAAGTATGCGTCTGTCAGTAGCTTGGTGAGACGAGTGGGCTCGGCTTGCATCGCTTTCACGTAGCGTTTTTTCTCTTTTGCTTCATCAATTTGTTTCGTAAGGCGGGGCGCGATAACAAAATAGGAATAACCTTTTTCTCTCAGCGCGCGTTCAATTCCGGGCGTATGAAATCCGCCGGTCACAATGACGGAAATGGGTTCGTTTTCGCTCTCCATCTTTTTGAGCGCATTTTGAATCAGAACTTCATCACGCTGAAGAGCGAGTTTGTAAAATTGCTCAATCTTTGGGAGGTCTTGATCCAGAATATGGAGTGAAAGTGATTTGTAGTCGGAATCAAAATGATACTTCTCAAGAAGCGGCAGTAAAAATTGCTCAAAGGTCTCTGCCTTAAACTCATCCCGGTGGCGGTAGAAAAATTCAGCGTCCTCTTTGGTCAGAGAAAAATCAAACATTTTCTGATAAATATCAACGAATTCGGACAACCGGACTAAAACGCGTTCTTCTTCGTTTCGGAACATTTTTTCTTTGATCGCATCTTCAAGATCTTTAATTTCAGAAAAAATTTCAATGCCGACGGATTCATAAAGCCGGATGTACTTGAGATATTTTTCAAGATCTGGGAACCGAACCGACGTATTAAGTTCTGGGAGAAATGAGGAGAGGTAAGAATAAAACTCGCCGCGGGATAATTGATTCGTCCGGAAATCACCGGTTTTCCTGATGAATTCAATTAATGCTTCTCCGGACAAATTTTTCTTCAGCTCATCGATAAGAAGCCCGGCTTCCTGTTCGGCCTTTTCCTGATTGAGCTCGGCCTCGATTGCAAGGAGTGAGATCAAAGCATGGATTTGGGGGTAATTACGTTCGCTGTCATCCCCGAATGTTTTTACGCTCGCGCTCAATGCGCGGAGCACTTTTCGGGAAGAACTTGACGTTCTTCTCCGAAAACGTGTCGGGGATCCACGTTCTTGGATTCCCGCTTTCGCGGGAATGACATGAGATGTATCCACCAAATACCGAACATAGCCAATTAAATCTTTTTCCTGGTCATGAAACGCCTGCCTTCGGTGAATGAGATCGAGTAACTCTTCCGACAAAATATGTCGCGCAACACCATTTAAGGATTTTTGAAGTCCTGCAATCACCTTTTCATCATTGCCTTTAAACGAAAGCGAATCCAGGAAAACCTTTCGGTTCTCGTCATAAAGCGATTGATCTTCTGCTCCGTAAAGAACTAAATTCGGGCGGTGACTAATAGCCAAATATTCCGGACCCGTAATCAAATTTTCCTTGAGAAAGTAATCCGCAACGACTTGACGCGCTTTTGGATTTGGATAAGCAGAAAGAAAATGATGAGCTAATTCACCGGCAGCACCTTCTACGTGAACAAGTCGGGCGCCTTTTTTTTCCACGAAGTAATCAATGATTTGCGCAATCCGTTTCTGCGCCTCTTCATTGACGTGGGCATCTTGAATGTGGATGATTAATTTCGAGTGAGAACCCTTGAACGAATGCTTGATGTCGCCCAGCTCACGCGGAAAATCAGCTGAGGAAAAGAGATCTGCTGGGGATTTAATCTGTTGGAGATCTTGGGCTGGGATCTCTTTAGCCGATGAACGAAGTGACGAGATGATGTTCCCCGTTCCGTCAGCATAAACAATGGTGTTCCACGTAAATAAAATGCTAACCGCAAACGCCGTGATTCGAAGCCAGCGATTGAGTTTTCCGTTTTGTACGTTGATCATATCCCCTTTTTCTCAGGTCTGTAAAAACATTTTTAAAATGTTTACTTTATATACCTAAAAAAAACTCCTCGCGGAGTCATTCCAATTAACTTCTTAAAATAGTTTAGATCAGGCGCATACGCTACAGATAAAAAGTAACACATAGGGTGCTTTACTGCAACTTTCTAAACTATTTTAAGAAGTTTTGCCAAATATACCTTATTTTGATCTAATAAACCAGCAGAAACTAGGCAAAAACGAGGAAAATAGGGGACTTTTTAAGGAGAAACACAGATAAGGAGTAAACCAACTTAACCCTAATTAAACGGCTAATTTTATCTGATAAGCAACTATCGGAGCGTTCCATTTGTCCATTAGGAATTGCCGGAACCGGTCATGCACGAAAAACTGGTCTCCAAAAGCAATCCTAAATCCTTCGGGGTTAATAAAGGCGTACAGGATTGCCATGGCAAGATCGGACTTATATTCGGTATTCTGATAAGTCAAGGCTGCGAGTCTATCGGGCAATCTTCCGGCAATTGAAATCACCTTGCCTTCTTTGACAATCACAGAGGCAACAACTCCGGATTTAATTTCATTGGCCGCACACTGGACAATCTCAGCCAAATCCAGGCCTTGGAGTTCCTTTTCACCGTGGAACTGAATAGTCTTAATCGAAAGATTTTGTTTCAAGAATTTCTCGACTGCTTTCATGTCCCTACCGGGTAAGGTCCAAACTGAAACCTTCCACTATACTCGTCAATCAGATTCATGATCGCCTGATCTTGGGACAAATTTTTTGAAAGTCCTCATCGTCATACTGGCAAAAACGCTTGATCTTTTGTAGACTTCAGCCGATCTTAAAGTACAATAGCAAAGTAGATCTATGAATATACCGTGGAAATTAAACTTAACCAATAAGAAAGCGCTGGCGGCGCTTCTCGTCTTGGTCATCACTGCCTTCGTAGGAACCTATTTAATCCACCGCCCTCCTCTTCCTCCCGAAGGCCCGGCGCAAATTAAACTGGCTGAAAAAAGGATCAGAGGCGTTGGCGTCAGACGATATCCCAAAAGCAAAATTCTGGACGGATCGATTCATCGGTTTGAATCTCAAACGGGAACCAAAAAGCGAAAGAAAATAGTGACATCATACGCGTATCTTTGGCTAACCACAGGCGACAGCGTTGAGGGAGTCCAGTTATTTTACCAAAGGAAAAATAAATTCAACTTGATCCTTCAAAAGCAAAGCGTTGAAGAAACCTTTATCCAACTTGCCTCAGTCGAAAGTATTGCGGAAGCGCTAGTGAAGGAAAAACCGCAGATCTGTCTCATTGACATTCGGAGAAAAAATCTGAATCCGAGCGAACGCCAAATGCTCGAAACGGAATTCAAACAATTAAGCGAGAAACCGAAACGAACTCTAGCAGAAAACGCCCGCCTGCACGAACTACGCCTCAATTTAAATGAAGGAACGCTGATTAAAATCACACTGCGCACAGCCGGCTCCTGATTAAGCAGCTCGTTCCATCGCCAAAGTTTGCCGAACTTGGTCGCTCAAGACTTGTCCCGCCCATTCGATCGGAGTCAATCCTCGACCGCCGCCTTCGGGACCTGTAAAGAACCTGCGCGGGACAGCATCCAAGCCCAGCATGGACAAGACCATGCCGGTTTCAATATTGCGTTTGAGTTCTCTAATATCTGTGTTTACTTGACCCGTGACTAGACCAAACCAATCCTTGCCGGCTCCTTCCAAGACGCGCGGAACAAAATCTGGTTCATTAGATAAGAGGATTGACGCATGTCCTCCGAGGCCCTTTAATTCTGATACCTTCGTCTCATTAAATTCGTTTGCATCGGTTATTAATTCAATCACTCCCGGACCATAAATAGGTGCTAACCGCTGCGCAATCGGATTGTTGCTGTAGAGCGGAGACAGCACCACATGAGCTTTATGAGTCAGATCGCTCGCCTTGGCAACATCTTCACCAATCAACATCACCTGAGCTGGGTGAATCATTCCTTCGTCCATCATGTCTTGCGCATCCATGATCCAGATTAAAAGCTGGTCAAAGCTTGCTTGTTCCAATTCCTGAATCGAATGACCATTCGTAGCCAATTGCAAGAGATGGATAATATTTTCTCGCCGAATTTCGTAATAGGCCTTGAACTTTTCGCCCTGTTCCATGGCTTGGGTCATGTTTTCAACCACCGTGAGATAAGGTTTTATTTCATGGAGCACATCAAAAACATGGCCGTAGAAATCGGGCTTCGCCATTAAGCGCTGATGAATGGTCTGACGAGCAGGATTATCACCCACATTTCCAGAGAGAAGCGCTCTCATAAGACCTTTAAGAATTGGATCCGTAATCTCATGAATTTGTTCGTGCTCCACCCAGTTTCTGAGATTCAGCACGCGAATTTCTCGGTCGACATCCGTATTGGTTAGCTCAGTTAAGTTAAGCGCAATGATTGTCTCTGCTCTTGCAGTTCCTGCCGGAATCAAAGTGGATGCAACAACTCCCCGCGGCATAGAGCTATGAAGTACCCACCGGATATCATTAGTACCCCTTAACATACTTGCCACATGATCTAAACCATGTGGAAAAGCGAGTCTGAACACTTCTCTGAGTTCTGAGCGCTGCGCTTCATCCGGCACTAAAGTCATCAGCGCTTCGTCGAGTTGAGCTAAGCCTGTAATTATTTCAGTTTCAACCGCAGACATTAACCGAACTTCAGCACGTCCCGCTTGGTGATCCCAACGCCTGAAGGTTGAGTCAGATACTTCTTCGGGCAATTTGATTCCGAGCTGATCCAAATTCATTAATAGAAGCGTCTTCCTTGGAGCGACCCGATCCTGAATCAACGTAAAGGAAAGATTTGGGCTGTCCGGAGGAACAAGTCGCATGAGTTCCTCCAAAGTGCCCTGATTTTCCAGCATGGCCACAACCGGTTTGCGGTCATTCTGACGATCCACCAATATCGCTTCCAAGTGATGATCTGTGACCCCGCCGAATTGTTTTTCAAACGCCGCAGTAACCGCGCCATTCGTAAAGACACGCTCGAACAATCGATCAAAAACGAGCTGATTCAATTCACTGTTTGAAATGCTGTCCAGATGCACCGATTTCGGATCATCCGGTGTGAGAAGCATGGTCAAAAGAGATGGGTTCAGGTCGGCAGTAAGAACCTGATTGATAAGACCGTGAGCAAGCGCTATGCGTTCTTCTTTCCGGTCCTTCACGGTATTGGTGAGCGGTAGAGCAACACTGTGAATATTCTCCACCAGATCTGAAATCACGGCTTCTTGTTCTTTTAGCGAATGATTCTTAAACGGTGCTGAAGTCAAACCGCTCATTTTTTTCAGGAGCTGGTTATGGCTTTTTTCATTCGCCGTTTTTATTGTTGGGTCGATGGTTTCTCCTTGAGTCAATTTCTTCGCAACTTCGGTCATCCAGACGGTTTGCTGATGCCATTTGGAAAGATCAGAAAATTCCAGAACGGTATGCGGACTGCCGCCGCCGTCACCGAAGTTCAGTGAAATGATTTGTGGATTATGGGCCAGAACATGATAGAAGTCGCCGGCTTTGTCCACAATCAGATCCCAATCGGTCTTTTCCATGCCGCGGAAAATATGATACGTCTTTAAATCCAAACCCTCAGTCGCTTTTTCCATCATGTTTTCGAAATGTTTATATTCCGTCTGCCGAATCGGATCACCCGTCATGTTTTGAGTCAGGAAAACTTCGGCATGAATTCCGTCATCCTCTTTACTGAACACATCTTTCCCGCCTTTTTTGTCACGATTGCCACCCTGATCGAATTCATTACGCTGTGAATCTACATCAAAGAGGAATACTTGTTTTCCATCCGCACGTTTGAAAAATTCAACAAATTCTGGATCGACGTTTTTAATTCCCTTGCCTTTTTCTTCACCGGTCGTAAACACAAGTTTGATTTCGCCGTGACTACCTTCAAGGACCTGTTCAAATGAATCGAGAATCGCAGCAATACCGGCCCGGTTGTCCGCTCCCAGCGCTGTCGTACCGTCTGTCCGGACCACCCCATCATGATCCAGAATCACCTTGCCCAACTTCCTTCCAGCCTCAACCTCATCGATTTCATCACCCACGTCCATATGACCTGTGTAAATAATCGTGGGTTTGTCTTCGAATCCTTGGGTTGCTTTCACGGTGAAATAAATATTTCCGGAACTGTCCGTCTTGAATTCGATCTGAACCGTTTTTCCTTTTCTCTGAAGCTCCGCTTGAATTTCATTAATGAAGTCGCGAATCTTGGCTTCTACCACGGGCTCGCGCAAATCATAGGGCAAGGCCTTCGGTGTTCTTCCAATCTCAAGAAGTTCCTGGTAGCGCTGAATGCTTCTTACTTTTTGAGCGGCATCCGGAACTTTTTTAAGCTTGGAGACCACCTCATTGATTCTGGGTTCATCCATTTGACGGGCCACCATTTCATCCAAACGCCAATTATCAAGCTGTGCCGTGAGCTGCATGATCAAATCCGCGCCCGATTTCGTAATATCCATTCGGCGAATGTCGACCGTTTCCTTCAACCGACGCAGATAATCTTCGTAAGACACGTCCTGAAGGACGTAAAGCAGACTGAAGAGAGAACCAATGAGTCGATTTGTATTTTTATTCTGGTTAGAAAATTCTCTAAGGGCAGCTTCTTTATCTTCCGTTTTGGTAAGTCCCTTATAGATAAGCTTAAACATTAGTGCTTTGAGTTTATCGATTTCTTTTTTCAGTTCTTCGGTAGACTTAACCCGTCCGGGTTTATCCTTGTGCTTGAGCGAATAATAAGTATCTTCATCGTCAAAGAAATGACTAAACTGATCACCTACCATGCGAACGAGCTGATCTTCGGGAGTTCCGGCAAAATCTTCTGTTTTTTGGACTTGCGCTAATCCGAGAATTTCGCGAAGTCCATTTTCTAAATCGCTGAGTGTTTTTGAATGAATCACGGCAGCATTGAAAGTATCGAAGAAATTCTTCTGCTTGTTTAGGTTATCCCCTGCTCGATGTTGAAGTGTAAAAATCAAATTCGAAATTTCCCCAATTTTCGCGGATATTTCCCGGCCTTCCGGACTATCGGGATTGATCTTAAATTCGGCAGAATAACCACGCAGAATTTCTTCCATGTCGCCATAATGGCGGGCTAATTCTTTTTCATCAAACTTTCCATCCAGTCGGTAAACGGTATCGTCAAGGCGGGTTTCGTTTGTCCACGCGCTTAATTCAGAAAGGGCGCCGAATTCGGCTACCTTCTTTGGTTTTTGTTCAACAACAAGATCGGACAGCGTCAGTTTATTGCGCAGATCTTCTGCGCTAAATTGTTGCTGCTTGTTGTCCCAAACAAATTGTTTTCGGGCATGATCCATTTCATGCGCCAAAGTACGTAAATTGACCCGAAGTTCAGAGCGCGCCTCTATTTCTTCCGGTATCACGACCAGAGATCCAAATTCAGCCCGGTGGCCGAAACGAAGCGTTATACCATCAGCACTGGTTCCCCGGCCATTGCGTTTCATCCATTCTCGGTAGCGGTCTGGTTTCATTCTCAAAAGAGCAATTCCTTCATAATCAATGACAACCGCGTTCTCAAGATCCTGTTTGAGCAGGGTCCAGTCAAATTGAACGTTCTCCTGCGGATCCTGATGGGTCATTAAAAATAGTTTTGAAGCACGATAGGCGGCCGACTTGGGATCTTCATTAAGACCTCGAAGTGCAACGACGATTTTGCGATTATTCTGATCCTGCAGCTGATTTCTCAATTTAAGCAAATCTTCTTCCGCCTGTTTACGCTCTTCTTTGGTTTCAGCACTTTGGAGCCACAATTTTTTAAGCCGCAAATAATTAATTGCACGGCGTTGTTCTTCAGCCAAGAACCGGCGTTTTTCAGTTCTGAGATCCTTGGTCAAGGCTTTTCCTTCAGCATCTTTCTTTTCTCCAATGCCAACAGTGCGTGCGGTTTCTTTAATCGTGTCATCACCCTGAGGGAACCACCAGCCCCAATTCCTCCACCACCGCGGTGTTTCGCGCGTTTTAATAGCTTCTTTAATATGATGCTGCTGAACGGCGCTGCCCAGATCTTTAGTTGCTTCTTCAATTTGATCCCATTTGTCCGGCACATTCGATTGAACTGCATTGGCTAGTCGATTGCGAACCTGTTTAAAAGCTGCTCCAATTTCATTCGGAGCCGCATGGCCGTTTCGCCGGCGAACTTGGTCAAACTTCGCGTCATAATCGAGCAGATTGTCCTCGAGTTTCAACCGGTCATGATCGAGGAACGTTGCAAAGGAATAGCTAATGTCCCGAGCACGATCAGAACGAATTTGAGCGATGGCCATTTTGGCACCCAAAACGTCGCCTGACTTCGCGCGGCGGACAATGTCACGATAAGTTTTGTACACAGGATAACTAATCTCTGCTTCCCCTTTCGTGCGTAAATTTTCATCACTGGATTCTTTCTTTTTATTGAGAATCCGCTCGGCTTCTTGTATTTCTCCCTGTTCCAACGCTTTCTCCACTTCAAACGCCCAACCCAGCGCGGGGTTCGTCTTGAAATAATCTTCGTAAATTTCCCAGGCATTCATATCACCGCGCAGATAACGGAGCAACGGATCGTCTTCAGGAGCCTGTGCAATCACTCGGGCTTTGAAGGTTGCTTTTTCACGGTACACAGATTCACCTTTTTCAAGGGCTGTTGCTTGATACGCCTGCATCATCGCTTCCTGTTTTTCAGCCGACTGGTATTTGACAAAATTGGAATCAATGTATTCGGCGAAATAGTCGCGTCGCATTTGTGTGTGATCGTCCTTAGCTTCAACCTTGAACAACATTTTGAGCATCATGTCGCCCATTTTCTCAACGCGATCGGCTTTTTTGTCAAGATCTTCCGCTTCATCTTTAAGCTTCTTCATCTCTGGTTTCGATAAACCAATTTCAAATGAGGCATCCTTTTTCTTGGTGGCTTGTTCACGAAGTTCGCGGGCGCGAAGATGATAAGGTGAAACAAGTTCACCGGTATACGGATCCGTAACTCCGTTTGAGAATTCGTTCATGTGATATTCCGTCAGTTCGTGCAGTAAGAATTGAGCGATGTGCTGTTTAATACCCAGTTTTGGATTAGAAACCAAACCGCTGTAACGGATTTTCAAAAGGTCATCCGGATACCAAGTCGCAAAGTAAATGCTATCTCCCGCCACCCAGGCGGGAGTATCTCCGCCAGATTTGAATTTAATTGGCAGCCCCTCAAGTTTGGGAATCATTTCTTCAAGGGTAACTCTAAGCGGTTCAGGAACATTGGGATTGGCAATGATCGTTTTAGCTTCGTCAATAATAAACTGAACGGCTTCCTTAAGTTCCTGCATGGAAATGGGGAAACCGTGACGCTGTCTAAATTTACGAATCGCATTTCTGGCACCGTCAAACGTTGCTTCAACTTCGTCTAATTTCTTTTCGATTTCGATACGCACTTCCTCTTTCTTCTGTTCTTTTTCTTGTCCTTCAGGAAGCTCTTCAATCTCTTTCTTCCTGGCTTCGCGCAGTTCGTTCACTTCATCGAGACGAATATTGGCCAGACCTTCTTGGAGCAGAAGTACATTTCGGTGTGCGGCTGGATCCGCTTTTGCTTCAGCAGCGGCGGCTTCATAAATGGCTTTGGGCCGCTCAGACTCTTCCATCGGCATTGGATTTCCCGTCAAGGCTTCATATTGAGTCTCAAGACGGGTCATTAAATTTTGATATTCAATGGTCCAACGATTGGGTTTCCCTTTTGCCAAATCCATTGCTTCACTCAGCGTCATTTCTTCCCAACCCGGTTGAGTCTGGATCAAAGGATCAAGCGCGAGAATTCCCCAAAGCTCTCCGTCCACTTTTTCTCCGACCACACCATGACGATTCAGAATTTCAACCGTCTCTCTTTCCATCAGTTCATGATCAGCCGCTGCTTGTTTCAATTCTCTCACCGCTCTGCCAACGTGAATCAGATCCTCAACCGTAGAATTTTCATCCAGTTTAATCATTCCAAATAGCCGTTCCAAAACCGCACTACCACCCATTTCGATCGGTTTAATCAATTCATTCTGAGTCAATGGATCGCCCGAGAATTCCGCTAAATTCTGGTTCTGTAACTCCTTGTCCTTATCGGTAAAGGCCTTTTGAAGATCCTGCGAAATTTGGAGCATATTTGCATCTGGTTTTTTGGCTTTTTCACGCAGGGTCAGAATTTTGGCTTGTAATACCCCAAGCACCTTATTGCGAGCGCGAAGCCAACGGTAGTGATCCTCTAAGTTGAACTTTCTGCCTTCCTCAGCAGCTTCTCTTTGTAGCTGCATCATCCTGGCAGGAGTTTGATCTCGATTCAGCTCCTCAATCGCCTCGTCCAAATGTCTCGTCGCAGCGGCATGATCCACTAAAAGTGCCTCGACGAAGTCGTCCGCTTCGAGTTGATGGGCTCCCGCTTCAATTGTATTTAGCGCATCAGCAAAGCCGAGTTTATGAAGAGCAACTAATTCTTGGAATTTTGTGTAGCCAATTGTGGCGATAATGGGATGATTGGCAAACAAGGGCTCCCGAACATCCTTTTTAGCTAAGTCAACTTCCTCCTCACTTTTTCCTTTATTTTTTTGCAGTGCTATCTTGTACGCCTCGAATACCTCCATCTCAAATTTAAGCTCTGGAAATAGTTCCCGTTTTTCATTGTCAAAAAGGTCTGCTCCAAATAGTTTTCCGGTTTGTGAAGCTTGCTGGTAAGTTCCTTCGATTGCTTTAAAACAATCATCATCGCATTCGTTTTTCTTCTCATCTTTCAACTTTTGAAGCTGTGTCTCAAGACCTCGAATCGAGTCATCAAGTTCTTTGATCTCCTTCTTATCTTTCGAATGCTTCTTTTTTTCCTCTAATTTTTCGATTTTATCTTTGAAGTGGGCATAGTACCTATAAACATTTTTAATCGATTCATTCCCTTGCGATTTCTGAAGATTTTCAAGTGTGTCCTGAACGAAGCGTTCTTGAAAATAGCGTTGAATGCCTTGGTCCTTCTTGATCCGTTCCCGAATGGCTTTCATCTTCAGCAATTTCCATGTATTCGCTGTCCATACTCCTTTATCCGCTTCTTTCGCCATCCGAAGCCGCGCACGGAGCCAAAGCGTTGTGGCCTCATCCTCTTCAAATTGCTTCATCATTTTTCTCATGGCGTAGCCACCGGAATAATTCCAAGCGCCTCTGATGCGGCTCAAGTCTGTTGAGAGCGCGCCGGTTAAAATTTCCAAGCTCCATGCGGCCAAACGATCTTTCCAATACGTCAATGGAATTCCGGGCCAAAACCACCAAATCGAGATCTTATACCAAGACCCTTTTTTCAGAACTTCGTCACTGGGTTTTTCATCTTTAATAAACAGGGATTTTCGCCACCATTTAAGCAGCATGGATCCAGGAAGAATAGCTCCGATTAACGATCCAATGATCCAAGCCGTCCATCCATAACCGACAACAGTGCCAGTGGTACCAGCTGCAGCAGCTGCAGCGCCACCTCCGAAAGCAAATGCGAACAATTTTGCAAGTAGAGGAATGACTGCAAAGTAAGTGACAGCGCCAAGTATTGCAAGACCTGCAACAAGAGCCAATCCAACCACAACCGGCTGGCGCCAACCCTGGCCTTCTTCGCCGGCTTTCAAACGATTCTTCCAGTTGACAATCCTTTCGGATATCTGTTGCGTAAACCATTCGGAGACAGAATGCTTAATGTCTAAAAACTTTGCCTTTAGATGCGGTCCAAAGAGAACCAACAATAAAACAACGGCAGTTAGACCAAGAGTAGTGCCCGCCAAAGTCCACCACGAAGCAACAGCGGCTTTTGTCACAGCGCTGTAAAGGATATAACCAAGGAAAGCCAATCCCAGAAGAACCAAAAATGGCTTTTTGGTCCAGCTGATCTTTTCTGCAGTACTTTCATCGCGCGCATCTTCAGCCGCTACAGTACTGGTTGCAGCTGGATCAATTCTGCCGGCCTTTTTATGTCGGGCAATTTGCTGTTCCTTTGTAATTTTCTGATGCTCCTGATTCGTCCGGCGTTCGGCAAGCCACGTCAACCATTGTGAAAGTTGAATGTTGTCGCGCACTTTCGCCATGCCGCGCACGAAAAGAATTCGAGCGATAAATAGAATTCGGCCAAATTTTGAATTTGGAACTTCCACACGAGTAGGAATGAATTCAGCACGTTTATCATTGAATTCTTTTTCGGTCATCACACCAACCCCAGTCCTACGCCCTATCAAGGTTTCCTTTCTTCCCAACCAGCTTCCGTCGCGGAAAAAGATACGCCGACCCGGCTCAGCGGCACGGGAAGCAAACACTTGAGCAGTACTGCCCATGTCCCGCGTATCAATTCCAATCAGCATATCTCCGGCTTGCCGGTCAAATCGAATACCTTCGGGAAGCGAACCTTTTGCAATAATGGAATTTTCAACGAAATAATTACTTCCAATATTTTCATACACCTTGGATCCGCGAATCCAGGTATTGTCACCGATCTTCACTTTCTTACCGATGACCGTGGTCCGAATTGAATCTTTCTTGCCGCGTTTTCCGGGAATTTCCTGATTTTCAATGCGTGAAAATTTTCCGATTTCAGCTCCTTCTTCGATAATCACTTCCGAACCATCTTTAGAACCAATCACAGACCCTTCGCCAATCTTAGCATTGGTTTGAATCCACACACCGGATCTGATCACAGCATTTCGTTCGATTTTGGCTCCTCGATCGATTTTCGCTCCCTCTTGAACAACGACACCTGCGCTAAGGGCTTTCAGATCGATATGTGGCTTTGAATTTACATGGACGAAAGCATATCCACCTTCGACTTCAACAGCCTCCCATTGAAGGCGCTTTGCGTCATTAGCAGTTTTGTATTGACCTTTCCGCTCCAGAAGCTCCCGAGAAACACCTTGATCGAGATATCGCTCTTCGGGATTCAAGGCCGCTCTCTGGTCATAGGAAACATAGTCCGCTTCTTGCAACCTCATGCCGTAAGTTCCGTCCGATTCTGATTTTTCCGTAATGGCCAAGAAATCAAATTCACCGGCAGAAAATTGATGAATGTTGTGGGTATCTGCTCGCTTCAAAATGCTATCGGGTTGATCTTTCAGTGCTCGAATGTGATTCCCCGTCAATTTTTCGGCTGTAAGAACTCTTTTATTATTTTGATTTACAACAAATGTAACCGTCATCTTATTACAATTTTCTTGATTGTTGTCTGAACAATGGGCGCCAATGGCAGTCAATGCTGAATTCAGTCCGTTCACCATGGCGCGAGAAGCTGCAGCGCTATCACCATTTGGGGTGCTCACCGTCACATTTAATCTATTTCTTTCTCTGTCGTGACTGATGCCCACATCATCTTTCAAAGTTCCTGAGGTATCCACGCTGACATCTTCAGGTTTCGTTGACGTTTTCGTTCCATCCGGCGCAACTACTTTTGATTTCACTGTCTCTGTCGATTCTGAGACTCTGGATTCAGCCGCAATCTCAGTTTCTTCTGTTTTAGTTGGGGTTATAGATGAAGCTTTCCCGCTTCCGAAACGAATTCGGACAATGGGCGGGGCTTTTACGTCACTGACGGTATTCTTATATTCCACCATGACAGCACCCAATGGTTCCGCTCTAGCTGCCGTTTCTTCACCTTTCTTCACGGATTTACCAGCCGGCAAACTCGCCTCAACAGAAAAATTATCGCGAAGCAGATTTTCAGCTCCTTGCTGACGAAGCGTATCTTTAACCGTTGTCTTTTGACCTTGACGATAAATTAAGCCGACGATTCCAGCTCCTAGAACTCCGATACCTGCTGCAACTAATCCTGGAAGCAATAGAACACCTGTTACAGCCACGGCAGTTGCTGCAGTTGCTCCTCCGATTACAATTCCTTTGCGGGTCTTGCCGGATTTTAGGAATTTCGAGACCACTGTCACCTGCTTGGCAAGATCTTGTCGTGCTTCCATAACCGCATTGAGGGTCTGATTTCTGCGTTCCTCGCTGGAAGGAAGTGCATCGGAGAGCGTGCCGCGGCTTTTGAAATCCAACGCAATCAACGCCTGAGCCGCCCGTCCTCCGAGCAAAGACTTGTCTTGATTGAGCTCCGACAAATAGACCGCGCACTCGCTGCAAGTATTCATCATGGTTCCAACCGTATTTCTCAAATCTTGATTGAGCGGAATATTCAAATCCCGAACGGTAATTAACATTGCAGCAACGCGGCGCGCGCGATTCTCATGATGTTCGGCTTCTTCACCTTGCGGCTGTTGATCAATAAACTTCTCCAATACTTTATTCAGTTCAATTTGTTTTTCTTCCGGCGGGCCTTGATGAGCAATGAGATTCCCAATTTGCTCACTCGATTGGAAGTCCTGCAAGAATTTCATTTCGCTGTTGTGAAGCCGACGAGCTCTTAGTCCTTCCTCATTTTGTTCTTTTTGTGCATTCAACTTGCGGCCATGTTCATAACTTCCGTTCACCAAGGCGTACGCGAGGTCTTCCATGCTCACTTTATGTTCCGCATTCAACCGAATTTTTAAATCTTTCGCCTTCGATTCAGCACGTTTTACATTTCTTCCAATTTCTTGATATTTCGGAAAACGAAGGGATCCACTGGTTTCATTTCGAATGTCGTTTTGTTTCTCGATATTTTTCATGTTCCAGTTCCGCACGGCAATTTCCATCAGGTCTCGGCCAATTAATTTTCCGGCTTTTGCTTGAGCGATAAGGTCTTCTTCATGTTGCTGCCAATTTTTGCTCGTGATTTTTACCTGGTCCCACCATCTTAAGTTATATAAACGCTCTTTAAGTATTTCGACGGGCAAATCATAATTGCCTTGCGATTTTGCTTCCTCGTTGTGAAATTCTTTAAAAAGAACTGCAATGGTATTGAGCGCCAAGATCCGGTCCATATCGAGCGCGCCTTCTCCGTACTCCAGAAGAGATTTCGCAAAAAACTCATCCAGGATTTGGTCAAATTTCTGTGATAATTCAGCTTCCAGTTTCACAGAGCCAAAACGCGCAGAAATCCAATCAATCAATTTTTTGAAGAGCCAAGATTTAAAGTTGTTAACCCTGAACCGCTGCCACCAAGTTCCTTTAACGTCTTCGAGCTTTTTGGCCAGAGTTTTGGTTGAGGTTTCGTCGAGGCCGGCTCTTCTCAGGATATGGATCAAACTTTGTTTGTAATTGTTAAAATTATTTTTTACACCGCGCGCTTCTCCATATGCGATGAAGGACCATGCCCAATTTCCAAATCGCTTAAATATATTCTCATGAACGACTTCACCCCTGACCTTTTTACCGATGATCTGTTCTGGGTTCTTTTTCTGTTTTTCGCCCGTCAGCTTTACTTGATAACCGTTCTCAGAAATTTCTACCGTAAATTTCTGATTCAGAAGTTGGATTCCGTCGGTTTGATCGAACAATTGTTCGGTCGGACCTTGGAGTCCGCGCAACTTGCCTTTGTCTTCCTTGTCCTTCAGAACTTTAAATGACTGGCCGTCAATCCAAATAACCGGTTCAGAATCATCACCTTCCTTAGAGATGATGGTCGTACTTAGGCGACCGTCTTTAAACAGTTGATCCGCCGCTTGTTTCTTAGATTTGACGTACATGAGCATGGGAACTTTTCCGTCCTGATTGGTTCCTTTGAGCTGATCCATTTCGTAACCCAATCTCTGCCGTTCGGCGTATTCCACTCTGCCTGTTTGAACATCGCTTTGAATCCGATTGACGATCGAATCGGTAATGTTTCTGCGCGCTTGATCCAATAAATCCTCCAGTTGAATACGTACTTCATCCTGCTGTTTTAAGAGCTGTTTACGTTCATCTCCTGTCGCCGTTTTTAATTTCTGTTCATTTTGTCGATATTCGGGCCGCAGCTCCTTTTCAAACTTGTCATGCTCAGTAGAATATTGCTTTGGTTTTATTCCGCGCAAATTGACAAATCCGGCATCAATCACCGCTTCTTTGTCCCACTCATCGACATAAATGGAGAATACGTGCGCCGGAGTTTCGTTGCGGCCGGAACGCGTCAGCGACTGTTCTTCATCATGAAGCACTCGTCCCACACCTACGTCTATCGCCACTTCACCATAATCGAAACTGACGCCAAACTTATTGAAAAATTCGCGCAGCATTTGTCTCGCCGATGCCTGACGCATCTCTGTAGTGATTTCTATAGTGGCCGAGTGATCAAATCCTAGGACTGTTGGGTCAATACTTTCCGCACGAGTTTTCATTTCCTCCAGTTTATTTTCCATAAACGCTCGGAACATTTTGGAAACATCGGCCCGGGTAATTTCATCTTTTACTTCTAAACCGGCGTTTCGCTGCATTTCATGAATGAGGGCAATAAGAGGATCGTTAGCATTTTCAAATATTTTTTCACCATTCTTATCGGGCTTTGTCAGATGAACTTTCTTTGCGGGATCGTTCAGATCGCGAAGATCCTTTTGCATAAACAGCCTGTGGAGAGTTTCAAGTCGGTCGTTCCAATCATCCATTTCATCTTGGCGATATCCCATACGTACCATTAATCCGGCCTTTGTGGCATCGCCTGTGATGAGTTCCGTAATCGCATCAGAAAAACCATTAAACGGAGCGGCAAAGTCAGTGCCTCGGGAAACGTTGTTCGAGCCAAACACCACACCGCCCAGATATCCGCGGTCTACACCTTCCGTATATCCAAAATCGCTTTGTTTTCCATCCAGTTGGAAGTAATTTCCAAAAGCAAGTGTGCTTTCCTGAAGTTTGATCAAGCGCTCCTGTGCATTCAAATTACCTTTGGCTTTCCCATCAGCGCGTAGCTTAGCGAATATGTTCTGAATCCATTGGCGGGCATTATTCTTGCGCTCTTTATTATCCCACGCCTTACTTAATTCCTTGATCGCATCTGAAACCTCACTTAGTTTATCTTGAATTTCTGCCTGGCTGAATCCAAGATCAGTTAACAATGTTTCCAGTTCGTATTTCAAAAAGGCCTTGCGCCGGGCAATGAATCGCTGATGCACCTGAGCCGCATTATTTGGATCCGTGAAAAATAGCCGTACGATGGTCTGATAATTTCCGTCTTGCTCATGACGAATATGCCAATCTAACCATTCGTCAATATTCGCGGCATCAATAAATTCTGTCTTTTTGTTTTCACGCGCCCGTTGAATGTGCGTCGGAAAATCCAAAGCAATTCCATCCTCTCCGATTAACTTGAGAAACTCGGCCAAACGAATGAATGAGTCGTCTTTTACTTCTTTAGTTTCTCCATTCATCTTCCAACGGTTATTTTTTGCAATAACCGTACCGCTTGATCCAGCTGCATCCATCACCATGTTTCCATTTTTGTCTTTGAACTTTCGAGTCATTTGTTCATAAACCATCAAACCGTTATTTTCTGCACTCACTTTGGTCTCGGCGCCCACTTCTACTTCACCACCGGCATCGACGACCAAAGAATGGAAAGCCGCTTCCAGTAAAGAACCGCGGAACATATTTTCGCGCTGACTGCCCGGACCTTCATTGGTCATCACACGTACCTCATACACCGGCCGGCCGTTCTGATCTCTTGGATCACCCTTTTCATCTTCACCAATCTTAATTCCGTAATCTTTGTCTGGCGTCCGGGCAAGAATTACTTCCAAGGCAGATCCTAATAAATTCTCGAAAATTTGAGCCGGCGTCTTCTTTTTCATTTTTATTTCTTCCGGTGTCAAAACAAGATTCGGATCACTCACTCCGATGGCTTTTAAGAAGTCATTGACTTTACCTTCTCCTAATTCTTTGTCGTCCACAAATCTCTTATAAAGTTCTTTCGCGGCCTCAGTAAAAGCATCAGTTGTCTCAACATATCTGCGGCCTTCCGCATCTGTTGATTGCCGGACATAAGCGAGACTGCCAGTTTCATCAGATGCGCCCTTCAAGAATTTTTTTACCGACTCTTTCCACTTTTCCCTGCTTTTCACAGTGGTCTTCTCCGTATAAGCAACCTTGCCTAATTCCACCAGATCAAGAGCCATCCCAAAAATCACTTTAAACACGTCGATATTCTTTTTAGCCAAATTCACTCCCCCCTCGGCAATGATGTAGCGCATCGGGGTCATCAGCACTGCGTCAATTTCGTCAATGGTCAAAATATATTCCTTGTCCGATAAATTCTTATTCGAAGGGTTAATTTGATCTTCCAAGAAAAGGAATTGAAGGTCTGTGAGCGAAAGATAAATCACCCTTGGGCTCTGCTTCCCATTTATAAACTTATTTTTGAATGCTTCTTTGATATCTCGCTCACTCATTTTCCCCCGTTTCACACCAAAGGTTTGAATGCCAAAAGCCGCGTACACGGGAGCATTGTTGTCAAGCAAGTCGTCGTCCACAAATTTCTGCCCGGTGAGTAAATGCACAACTGTAGGTCCAACGAATGCTTTAACGATGTTACGAATCGGAAGAATCGTCGTTTTACCTTGAGCGGTCGGAATGCCGCTTTGAATGTGCTGCGCGAGCGCGGCACCTTCCAGAAGCTGGATGCCGCGAAGCTTATTGAGCCGCTTCGCATTAAAGTGCCGCTGTGCCAGACGAGTTGCCACCAAAAATCTGAACAACACCTCAGCGGAAATTGTTTCTTCTTTAACTTTATCTGCATAAGCCGGGCCAAGCGCTTTCAAATGACCAATCAGGCGCTGTCTCAATTCGCGAATATTGTTGTTTTTCAAAAGATTCTCATGTGCAGTCACTCGTTCCGTATCTTTTCTGCTCTGATCGAAACCCAAACCAAATAATTCTTCGATTGCCTCCAGCCAATTCATTGCGTCTCTCTCATGCGGAGTTGGAAATACAGATCCAGAGTTGTCCTGAATTAATCGTTCAGCAGCCAGAATTTTGTCTTTCACCATTTGAACTAATTCAGCTTGGCCCACTTCCAATGTCTTTTCTTTTTTCTTCACAGCTATCATAATTTGTTTGACGTTTGCCAGAAGTTTAGGGTCATTAAAAGGATTATTTAAATCATTAGGATTGCCGAAATCGATTGCTCCATCAACATATGCTTGAAGTAAGATTTTCAAGTATGCTGAGTTCGCACCATTCTCAACCAATCCTAACAAGTGTTTCGATTTTTTATGCATTAGTTCATGCTGTTGCTCAACCGTTCCACCGCGAGCGATCGCGAGGATATTTTCACGCTTAATATCAGACTCGCTCTCCTGAGCGGGATCATCCATTCCTGCGCCGCTAAATACATCCGCCGATCTCACTTCAGCTGGTTCTATTTCAAGTCCGAGCGCTTTGGCAATGCCCTTTTGAGATTGAAGCTTGCCGGATTCTTGAGCGTCTTGTTTTAACTCGTCAATCCTTCGGGCAATTTGTAAATGCTGAATATCCAGTTCGCGTTGAGTTTGAGCATCGACAGAGCCGGATCGGCTATCGATTTCCTGGTCCAGTATTTCATCTTTTAAGAACGTTTGCAGCTCGACAGCAGCTTTCGTTATGTCCTTCTCGACTGATTTTGCCTCATCTAGTTTTCCTTCGTTCTGCAGTTGATTCAATTTCTGTTTGGCATCTTTCAGATTTTGCTCCAGCTGCTGACGTTTCGTTTCTTTTGCAGCGGAATAAGAACCTTGAACGGCTCTGACATTCTGAATGTGACCAGCAAAATCCACTTTGACTCGGAAGCCAATGTCCGTAACCCGGTCGTGGAAGTAAAATATAATGCCGTCTTCTTCCATGAAATAATCTTTGTCCCGGATCAGTTCCTTTTGTTCACTTCCATTAATCTGACTTAGGACTCCATCCCGATCGATAACAAAAGTGAAAGCTGCGCCCTCGAATCCTTTGGCTTGAGCGCCGTATGCAAATTCAAAACTTCCATCCGGTTGCGCAATCGCCCCTCGGACAAAACCAATCCGGTCGCCTTCACCATTCCGAAGCCAAACAGCTTCTACATCGTTCATCGTTCCACGGGCAGCAAGCCCTCCGTTTTCATGCTCCTGAATATCATCGGGTTTCAAAACCACATCTTTTTGACCATTGAGATCACTGTACATTTGTTGCTTACGCGCTTCAGTCAACTGAGCCGGAGTTTGTTTAGGTGCTTCGAATGCTTCCGGATTAGTCATTTTTTCTTTTCGTGCCCGTTCTAACGCACGGAGCTTAACTTCAAGCATCGCTTGACCACCGTAGAAAAACGCGTCGGTATAGGCTTTTGCCGCTTGAGCAGCAAGACTTTCGTGAGAAGTACCCTTGTAGCTTCGCTCGAGGAGACGGGTGAGCATATTTTGGAAGACTTCTTGACTGCGGCGCGCGGCAGCAATGAAACGGAGTTGTTCGGAACTAGAAAGTGTGAGGAAGAGTGTAACCAATGGAGCAGGGATATCGCCTAAGTAATCAGGAATTTTTTGTTCAGCCGTTTTCGGTCCGGCACGGGTTTCTGTTCCGGTTTTGGTCTCGGCCGGCTTTGGTGTTTCGGTCGGTTCCGTCATGAGGGCGGTATGAATGTCATTCAACATGAGATAATAAGGCGAATTGAGCGCGTCAAATCCAAAATTCTCCAGCTTCTTCAATGCATCCAGAATCAAAGTGCGCCGGGCCGCGCTCATATTCAAGAATCTGTCCAGGTCGCCCAGAATCACATCTGCTTCGGTTGCACCGGTTTTGCTGTGCGCATATTCGTGCCATGAAGTGGATTCAAGGAGAGCGGTCATTGCATTCAGGGAGGACTGATCATTCTTAATAATGTTGACGTCAAAATGCATCACACCTTTCGAAAAATAAGCCGGACGCGCAGCGGTCTTCATGAAACGAATTTGAATGGGCCTTGCTTCCTCTGTTCCCTTTTTATGCGCTCGGCGCATGAGAAGAAGTCTTGAGCGAATCAGCCGAACCAATTTTTGCTGAGCGGCTTGGTTGGTTTGAATTTTCAAATCATTAAACACACTTTGCAGTTCGTTGCTTAAATTTCCAATGCTTCTAAAATCTTTATGATCCCAAGCGGCTTGAACGTTGATTGTAATCGTTCCCTTCTCGTCAACTCGGATAACATTTCCAGGCTCTCGCTGCGTCAAAGAAATCGTGCCACCTTCCGCTTTCGGAGAAACTGCCGGTCCCTTCCGCATAATCGGGAGTGCCGCGATGCCTTTTGCTTCCATCTCCTCCGACATGCGGACCGCTTTCTCAAAATTGATGAACATTCGGTCTTGATCGTCTCGGCTCATCTCCAGACGAGGGGATAAAACCTTAAGCATACTTTTCCTCAAGGTGCTGCGCTGGTCTTCGAGCTGTTTCGTTTCTGTCTTTACTTTTTCTTCTTCAAGCTTTTTCTTTTCTGCATCGAATCGTTTCTGAATTCGGTCAAACGTGGCGCGTTGAATACCGAAATCAACCGGGATATTTGTAATGGAAGCAATCATCTGGTCATCCCAATCTTGAGTCCACTGAATCCCCTGCCGCTTGGCTGCTTGATTCATTTCGTCTTTTTGGAGCTTCAGATTTTCTGCAATCGCTTTTGTTTCATCGATCTGTTGAAGTAGCTCACGCGCTTGATTCATCAGCTCGATCAAATCTTTTTCTTTTCCAGTTTCGCTGATTGGAATAATTCTTTTTCTCATAAGTTCATCAAATGCTTTCCGCGCCGATTCAAAGCGATCGATTGCGGCTTGGATCTGCGGCAGGAATCTGGCTCTCAGCTTCGCTTGTTTTTCAGCATGCTCAACGGCTTTCGCAGCGTCATCATTTATGTTTTCGGCCAACCATTGCTTAACCGTTTGATTTGAATTGGACATTTGTACAGCATCCAGATTAATACCAAACTTGGCAGCTAAATTTCGAATCGCGGATTCCCTCGCCTGAAGTTTCAGGAACGCACGATAAAATTTCGAGGCTGTTTCGGCGTCTCCGCGAACCGCGGCACCTTCCGTCAGTTCCACGAATGTCTTGCCGCCAAGATTTAATTGAATATCATCCACTGTCAGCGCCTCAGAAATTAATTTTAGAATCGAAGCTGCATTAGCTTTTCGCAAAACTTCATCATTTTTTTGCTCTGCCTCATTCAACCTTCGACCTACACTTGTCATGACATTGATTCGGTTTCTTGCAATTCTGCGTTCAGTATGACCCAGTAAATCCTCTTGGCCCTTGAAAGCAATAGTTCCTCTTAAGTTGGTCACCACATTCTCTAAATCTTGATAAGCAGCATTTAACTGATCTCTTAAGTTTTCCATCTCTTTCACCGCTTGTTTGTAAGCGACGGTGTTACCC
>OBEQ010951192.1_pt1 | contig 90366 bp, 101 predicted proteins | sample 1670901 | NCBI WGS metagenome assembly OBEQ01 (sample SAMEA104232315, study PRJEB22302) | groundwater metagenome | biome: forest; feature: aquifer; material: groundwater | place: USA | collected 2011-08-07 | depth 5.4 m | reverse complement strand
GAATGCTCTCATGGATTCAAGAAGCCCTAAAAGAAGGCCATGCCGATGAGATAGCGTTTAGAGAAACCGCCTCGTCCGAGCTCGAGCGACAATACCAGATAGCAACCCAGCGTATCGACAAGCTGTATGACGATAAAATCGATAATCGGATCAGCCGAGAGTTTTATGACAAGAAACTTGAGCAGTACAAAAAGGAACAGGACAACGTGCTCGATAGCCTCAACCGACACCGCAATGCTGGTCTCAAATATTTTGAGATGGGAATAACAGTACTCGAGGTAGCAAAGCAAGCCAGAGCGATTTATTTAAACCCTCGTCGAACAGTCGAACAGAAACGAATGCTATTCTCATTTTTATTTTCGAACCCGAAGATAAATGGCAAGAATGTCGAGATTTCATACCAGAAACCCTTCCAACTCATACTCGATACCGTGAATGAAGCCCTTTCAAAGTAAAATGCCAATAAAAATACTTTCGAAGCGCCAAAAGAGCCCGTGAATAAAGGAAAAACACCAGCTTTCGCTGATGCTCATCCTATCTGGCTCCCCGGGCAGGGATCGAACCTGCGACCATCTCGTTACACTAATCCCATTATTTTCATAATGGCGTGGACTATATCATATCGCTTAAATAGCGACCAAGGCGCTTCCCCCTAATTTTAAATTAGGAGTACTCCCTCTCCTCCTTCGCACAAAACCAAAGAAGGATACAATCGGGATAGTCTCTGAACCTTCTCCAAATATTTTATTGGAGCTTGGCTGCGGATTACCTATACGGCTTCCCGCAATTCACCTCGTTTTTCAACCAGCGTCTCCGCTGGAAGCTGCGTAATTCCAGCCTCAATCTCTCTATGACAGTTTGCACAGACAAGAATACATTTGTCTGCTTCGTGACGGACTGCTTGCCACGATCGAGTGTATCCTTTGTCACCTATACCAAAAGCTTTCGTTTTTGGATCAAGGTGGTGTAGATCCAGCGCACCTATATACTTGTTATAGCTACAAACTTGACATTTACCACCCTTATAGACAACTGCAAACTCTTTAATCTTTCGCCTGCGCTTGGCTACTGCTTTCTTTAGATACTCTGCTCGATCTCGATATGTACGTTTTTCGACCTTAGACATGAAGCTAGATAGTCACAGCGAGCCGCTCTACCGCTGAGCTACCGGGGAATAAAATTATCTGAATATATTTTAAAGGAAAAAGGGAGAAAACTCAAGACTCTTTACAAAAGAGCTAATATGGTAGTATTCTGTAAGACCCGATGGAGGTGGACCATGATCCTTGATAAAATGGTGTTCCTGAATGTTTTGACAGCAGCTGAAAATCGAGAATCGTTCTTCAAAAGAATAGCTCGAATTTTTCCAACTCTTGATCCCCGATACAAGACGATTGAAAGAGCGTATAACTCTGCCAAGGATGCTTTTCGAGGTAAGACGAGAGAAAGCGGAGAACGTTATTTCGAACACTTGCGAGCTGTTGCGTTAATCCTCATAGAACACTTAAGAATACGGGATCACGTTCTCATTGTTGCTGCACTGCTACATGACATTGTTGAGGACTCTAAATACTGGACTATCGATCGAGTACGCGTGGAATTTGGAGATGATGTTGCATTGCTCGTAGAATGGCTATCAAAACCCCCAAAAGATGACTTTGATTCGAAGGAAGAACGAGATAGTGAATACCACAGCAAATTCCAATCTGCTCCCAGAAACTTTTTCATTATCAAACTTGCAGATCGTCTACATAATATTATAACTCTGGGAGCCTGCTCTGCCAAAAAAAGAAGAAGGAAGATTGAAGAAACCCGCCGTTTCTACTTGCCGTATGCGGAACGTGAACTAGTTCTTGTGCATGAACTGGAGAAAGCTTTAATTAAACTTGAAACATAAAACCCGCGTTAAGCGGGATTTTACTTTGATTTAAATTCATAGACACCGTTCCATATCACAGGAGCTTGAATTTTGAGTAAATGACAACGCTCAAGGAAAGTTTTACTCGGACCGTCCTCATGCAAAGCCAAAGCTTTTTGAAATTGATCAATAGCTTTATCCCATTCCCCTCTTAAATAAGATGCTTTCCCCTGAGCAAAATACTCAAGAACTTTTTTAAGTGTATCGTCTACTGGTTTAGTAACAAGTTCAAAAATTAGTTTAGGCTCTTTTTTGCCCTTAACCATGACAAGATCCAATTCTCGTACTACAAGATCTTGTTCTTTGGCTATTTCTTTTTGAGTTGATTCGCTAATAAGACACTCTGTGCCATATGCTTTATTTAATCCTTCGAGTCGCGAACAGAAATTTACCTCATCCCCCATAATGGTGTAATTAAAACGGTTGCGTGATCCCATATTACCAACTATGACTTCTCCGGTATTTATTCCAACACCAATCTCAATTAGCGGAATATTTTCTTTCTGCCAATCTATATTTAATTCGCGTAAGCGTCGCGACATTTCTAATACGGCGCGACACGCATCTGAAGCCTGATCTCTATTGGGAAGTGGAGCACCCCAAAAGGCCATGATTGCATCTCCTATATACTTATCCACCAATCCCCTGCGCTGCATGATGATATCGGTCATGGCACTTAAGTATTCGTTCATCAAATGGGTTAGTCCATGAGCCGACATTGCTTCAGAAATGGCCGTGAATCCCCGAATGTCAGAAAAAAAGATGGTGACTTTTTTTGATTCGCCACCGAGTGCTAATTTTTGAGGGTTTTGAATCAGCTCATCAATAATTTCCGGATTAAGATAGTATTGAAATGTTTTTCGAATATATCGTTTTTCTTTTGACTCTTGAGTGTACTGAAAAAGGATCAAAACTCCACTTGTGACAAGGAAACCAAGATCGAGATACAAAATCGGGATAATGATTTTGAAAAAGAACAAAATGATACTTCCCAGATTTACCAATACCAGAAGGGCGATCAGTGAAGATAATAGATTTCGAAATTTATGAATGCGCAGAATTAAAAAAGCTGGAAGTATGTTTAACAGACCAAGTAACAAAAGGCTAATCCCCTTTGGCAATTCAGCAAAAAGCTGACCCTCCCGCAAAGTACTGATGACATTGGCATGCACCTCAACTCCCGGCATAGAACCAAAAGGAGTTTCAATAAAGTCGTGAAGGTCTTTGGCGGTAGCGCCAATTAAGACAATAGCATTATCAAAAACTCTTTCGGGAACACGTTTTTCGTATACATCAATAAATGGAATAGTAAGAAACGTTCCTGCGGGGCCTCTATAATTGATTCGGAAACTGTCAGCTTTTATATCGTTATTAGCAAAGAGCGATGCAAAACTTTGGTGTTCACCAATTTTTAGTAGCGATCGCCGCGTTATTCCGTCAGGATCATTTGGCACGTTGACAAAGCCCTGTTGTGTCACTTCTTCAAATAGAGCAAGAGGGCGAACTTCTACTCGGCCGTTTCTATTTACCTGAATTGGCAATATAGCAGGAACTTTTGAATTTTTAAGAGCTTCCTTAAAAAGAGAGTCATCTTGGCCACCAGCTCGTGAGTTCTCAGCAAAATTAATATCAAAACCAATTGAGCGTGCACCGGTAAACACCGGAAGAACTTTAGCAAATACGGCTCGGGGCCATGGCCATTGCCCAATTTTTTGGATACTTTCCTCGTCTATCCCAACGATTACTATCTTCTCGTCGGCAGGATGCTTAATAAAAAGCCGGTCAATAACTTTTTCTTGCCACATATCGAAAGTTCCAAACCAATAAGCCGAGGCACTCAGCACAAAAGTGCCAATAAGTATACTTATGGAAATGGTAAGAGAACGATTGAGCATAGATTATTGCTGCCCGGAAGGTGAGTTAGGAGTGCCTTGTGAGGAAGGAGGAGTTGGGGATGGCAGCTCTGTTGAAGAACTTTGCGTGATCATAAAAGTAACTAGTGCTTTGATACTATTGCCCTCAGTATCATTAATTTGGAGATCATACTGGCCGGATGATATGTTTTCAGGCAGAAAAAAGCTAATCGTTGAATCATCCTTTAATTGATAATTCAGAATGCTTTGCCTCCCAAACACCAGCGATTTGATTTTTAAGAATCCACTCCCCCTTAAGGTAATAAGATTTCGAGATCCAAATACTAGTTCGTTCGGTCCAATGGAAGTAATGGAAAGATTATTCTTAGTTTTTGTGGAAGAGGTCGGAGGCGTTGGTGTTGGTTTACTCGTTGCTGGTGGAGGTGTTGTGTTCTCAATTTTGAGGGAAGGACTGGTGGCTGAGTTGTTATATTTATACCAATCAGAATTTTTATCTTCTTTTGTTATGGCCTCAACTATAATTTTTTGATTTCCGTTCCGGTGAGCTTTTTCTCCAGCAGAAACCACCACCTCTGTTCCGGCTACAGCTTTTCCTGATTCATCAAGAGCTGCAAAGACCACCTTCCCTTCAGTCACAAAAAGCGTGCTTATATTATTTCTATATTGCACCCCAAATGAAGTACCGCGTACAGCAGCAACAGTATTGTGAGTTTGTATTTCATAGAATTCCCCTTTCTCAAAAACTTTTTGAATTCGAGACCAGGTAGCTCCGGAGAGAAGGGAAAGAACTGTCTTTCTTCCCTCGTCCTCATGTTGACTGATAGTCAACATAGAATCTGAATCAAGAATTGTTGAGTGTCCGTAACCTGATTCGATGAGCGCTCGGCCCGAAGCCGAAGTTGAGATGGTAGAGACAGGAACGATTGAGACAGGTTTTTCAATCACTTTTGCCTGCGCATTGGGAGACTCCTTAATTGAAACCTGACTCTGCAGCGGGGTAATAGTGGCGGGGGAATTTTGTGTGGAGGCTTTTTGAGGAACTAACCACCCACTAAACACGAGATAGATAATTCCAACTACTATTAGAAATCCTATTGGTATGAGTTTTTTCATTCTCGTATAATAGCGTTTTTTATAAAGACTAACAATAGATTAAAGAGACGATTTGAGTACAAGAAAACCGCTTTTGGCGGTTCCCTTAATTTTTAAATCTTGAATTTGTCTAATATCCCTCCAGTCGTCGGGACATATCGTGTCCTCGCGATTGCTCAACCGGGTGGACTCGCAATCGCTCTTCGAAACCTTGCGGTTTCGACTCTTCCACTACGGGAAAACTCCCGTTTTCCCGGCCCCTTTCCCGGACACTCAATATCCCTCCAGTCGTCGGGACATATCGTGTCCTCTGATACGCTCAAGCGCTTTGGCTTCAATCTGACGAATACGCTCGCGAGTTACTCCAAATTCTTTTCCTACTTCTTCAAGCGTATGGGTAATACCATCTTCCAAACCAAATCGCATACTCAAAATTTTCTGTTCGCGGGGAGTAAGTTCCTGAATTATATTCATCAACTGATCCCGTAAAAGTCGGCGAGAGGCAACTTGCAACGGAGAAAGAGTTTTCTCATCAACTATGAAGTCGCCAAGTAGCGAGTCCTCTTCATCCTCCCCCACCGGTGCTTCGAGTGAAACTGTATCTTGGGCAATTTTTTCAATGTGATGAACTTTTTCGACTTCGATATTCATTTCCGCCGCAATTTCTTCTGGCAATGGCTCGCGTCCCAAATCCTGCAAAAGTCGGCGTTTGACTTGTTGATATTTTGAAATCGTTTCAACCATATGCACGGGGATGCGAATGGTTCGTGCCTGATCCGCTAGGGCTCGAGTGATTGCTTGGCGAATCCACCACGTTGCATACGTTGAAAATTTATAACCACGGCGGTAATCAAATTTCTCAACAGCTTTGAAAAGTCCGATATTGCCCTCCTGAATCAAATCAAGCAGGGTCAGATGAGGTGATCGCCCTACATAGCGCTTGGCGATCGAGACGACCAGACGCAAATTTGCTTGAGTCAATTTCTTGCGCGCATCTTCATCGCCTTTTTCGATTCTTTTGGCAAGATCCTTTTCCTCATCCCCACTGAGCAACGGAATTCTTCCGATTTCACGAAGATACATTTGTACTGAATCCTGAGAAAGTTGGTCAAAATCAATGGCTTCGTCTTTTTTTCGTCTTTTGGAGGTTTCCTTGGTTTCCGGTTTTGGCTGGTCATCGATAAATTCTTTGGATTCCAAAACCTGGATTGATTCCTTTTCAAGTTGTGCGTATAAATCCTCAAGTAAAATAATATCTTCCTCTATGTTTGGAAAGTAATAAAGAATTTCAGAATAGGTAATAAACCCGCGTTCTCGTCCGCGTTTAAGTAAGGCCTCAATCCCCTTCCTCACCACTTCGACTGCAATTTGGCTTTCGCTTTTGCTTTTCTCCGGAGCCTTTTTTGAGGACTTAGTAGCGGTTTTGTGAGACTTTTTCTTCTGACTTGTATGTTTCTTTTTGGGTCTACCCATACATGTTTTGGTTCTAGGAAGCTATTTGTAGTCCTTTCTTTCTCATTCGTATATATTCGTCATGGAGTCCTTACACCAATAGATATGAATAGTAGGCGAATCAGCACTACTATTTATTTTGTACTTGGATTATCCAAGTTCTTTTAACCTTTGGGAAAGTGTTTGAAAGTTTTGCAGAAGCGATGCAACGAGTGTAGCATCTCCTTGAATTTCTTTTTTACCGATTTCTTGTCCAAGCTGCAGGAGTTCTTCCTTTACATATTCTTTCTCAAGCTCTTTTTTGCAAAGTATCATTTCGGCAACAGGATCTTTTATAAGAGTGACCAACACCTCTCCTTTAAAGCGGAAAAGTTCTGCCTGTTTTTCCATCTCCGGACTAAGATCGAGATTCATTGATAGAGCAGCGAAAAGCTCTTGATGAAGTCCGGATGTAAACGGGTATAAAAAAGGGGCGCCTTTGTATGTTATACCATTTTTATCAAGAGAAAGCAACGAAAGAAGGCGATCCTCCAATATCTCTCGCCGAGTACGTTTGCGAGTTTTTTCTTGCGTTGCTGTCTTGTGCTGCATAGGTTGAGTGGTTTTTTTCTTAAGCTCGTCCCAGATTGATTCCTCGGCTAGACCCAGACGCCGGCTCAATTCACTCACCCAATGGGCTTGTTCAATTTTATTGCCAAGCTCGGCAACCCACGGAAGTAACATCTGCGAAATCGACTTTTTCCCGTTGACGGTTGAGGAAGAAAAAGCCCCAAATGCTTTATCAAAATAAAATTGAATCACGGGTTTGGCTTCAGCCACTGCCGCCCGCCAATGCTCGGGATTTTCAAGCACCGCGTCAGCCGGATCTTTGCCAGAGGGAATCCAGGCCACACGCCGTTCAAAATCAAATTCGCCAGCCAAAAGCAAGGAGCGTCTTGTAGCAGACTCCCCTGCAGAATCTGCATCAAAAGAGCTTACCATTGTCTCACATACCCGACGAAGTGTTTTTAACTGTTGCGGAGTAAGTGCTGTACCTGATACGGCAATTGTATTTTTGATTCCTGCCTGGTGTGACATGATGCAGTCCATATAGCCTTCAACGACTACTACGCGATTTTGAGTCCGGATCTCATTTTTGGCATTTTCATATCCGTACAACACCCGTGATTTGTCATAAATCAGTGTTGCGGGAGTGTTTACATATTTTGCTTCTTTGATTGCTTTTTCATCGGTTGTGGTAGGAGAGATTCGTCCACCAAATCCAATTACTCTTCCATTGTTATCTTCAATTGGAAACATGATGCGGTTTCGAAATCGATCATAAAATGAAGAGCGGTCATCCGATTGAATGGCAAGCCCCGCCCGTAAAACCTCTTCTCTTTTGAACCCCTTCTGGGTAAGCGCTTTTAATAAATAATCCCAACTTGCTGGAGCAAATCCCACACGAAATTTTTTTAATGTCTCATCTGCTACTCCCCGCTTTTTTATGTATTCATGAATTGTGGACGTCAACCAAAAACTTTTTTCAAATATTTTAGCGGCTTCATCACAAATCTCGTAGAGCCGGTTGCGCTCTGATCGAATGCTCGGATCTTCGCGTTTAATCACCACACCAGCTTTGTCAGCAAGCATGCGCAAAGCCTCAGGAAAATCATGCCCATCCATTTCCATGATAAATTTAAAAATATCTCCGCCTTTGCCGCAGCCAAAACAATGCCAAATTTGACGCTGGGACGAGACAAAAAAAGATGGCGTTTTCTCGCCATGAAAGGGACAATTGGCTCGATAGTTACTTCCGGTTTTTTGCAGCCGAATATACCCTTGAATAAAATCAACTATATCAAGCCGGGCTTTAATTTCTTCGATGGGAGAATACATTGTACCTAAATTCTAAATTATAAATGCTGAATGCTAACAGCACCACTTTGAAACTAATTCTCACACCAAAGTGGGGAAAACGCAACTTGTTTTTGGTTGAAACTCGGTTACGGTAAAAGTAGCGTTCCTTAAAATACCCGTGAGATTGAAAGTACCCTATTTCCCCCAACCTGACTCCTATGCCTGTGTACCTGCATGTTTAAAAATGCTTCTCGATTATTACGGTTTGGAAAGAATTCGCTTCGAATGGATAGATACACTTACCAGAGAGCCTGGACAAGGAGCGCACCTTGAGCGGGCTGCTCTTGCTCTTATGCATTTCGGTACTCTTCCGCCAACTTTGCATCTATTTAACCCCGAAATTCATGCAGTGTGGTACCGTACGGTAAGCAAAAAACGTATTGGGGAGGACTTAAGAAGACAAATTGCAAAGGCCAATGGAAAAGACGATCAAGTAAAGTTGAAAAATCATCTTTTTCCATTGCGTGAGTTTATACAGCGAGGTGGTATCTATACAGCAAAGGTCCTTCCCTTGGACAAAATGAAAAAACTTCTTTTACGTGGAAAACCAATAATTGTGGGGATAGAAACAAGTCGTATCTATAGCGAAAAAGGTTGGCCAAGAAAAGAAGCCTCTCATGCAATCATTGTGATCGGTTACCACAAGGGAGTCATTTTATTTCTTGACCCCGCCTCAGAAAACAAAAAGGTGCAACGAAAGAATGAAAGTGAATTTTTAAGAGCCTGGTATGTGGACGGAGGTGATGCTCTTTATATATAACAAGCCCGCATTGCGGGTATTTATTTTTTTCCACCAGAGACGGATCCGCCTTAAGCAGAAAAAAGCTTTTTTCGAAACTCATCTCGCATTTTTGGTTCAAGTCGCAAACGCAAAAACAGTCTCACAAGTTCGGCACCTCGGAATCGGGGCTCTTCTGAGAGCATTAACATTTCGTCAAAAGTAATTAAACGAAGAGAAATTTTTTCCCCACTATCTAATGTCTGTTCTTGTTGTTTTTGGCAGTTCCGTGCAATAAAAACATGAATGGTGTACGCAGTTTTATAATATGGCTGAATAGCCTCAACCAGTTCCCAATCATTCGACGCATGCCCTGTCTCCTCCAAAAGCTCACGCTTGGCTTCTTCCATTGCCGTACCACCACCATCGGCCCTACCGCTTGGCAGACTTAAAAAAGATATATCATAATCTGGCTGTTCTTGTTCCTGCAAAATAATTTTATCGCCCACTACAGCCACAATTTCGACGGTATCAGGACGTTTCAGAGATTCAAAAACCTGAGTTGTTCCGTCATACATCTTCTGCTCCCATTGCCAAATTTCAAAAATCACACCCTTAAATACCATTTTAGCATGAGCAGGAAGTTTATTCTTGTTTTCCTCCATGGTTTTTTAGTTTTTTATGATTGAAGTGATTTTGCCATCATCAAGCTTCACGATTTTTTCGGCCATTTTTCCGTACTCTTCTTCGTGGGTTACCATAATAATGGTCTGACCATTTTGATGTAACTCTTGGAAAATTTTCATGACAACGAGTGAAGACTGGTTGTCGAGATTAGCCGTTGGCTCATCCGCAAAGAGAATATCAGGGCCATGCGCTATTGCCCGCGAAATACTTACCCGTTGTTGCTCTCCACCCGAGAGTTGACTCGGCAGTTGGTTGAGGTGGTCTCCCATCCCTACTTTTTCAAGTGCGGTTTGTGCTTTTTGGCGGGCAAGTTTAGTATCGTTATTTTGCATGAGAAGCGGAAGCATCACGTTTTCAACTGCTGATAATTCTGGAATAAGCGCATAGTCTTGAAAAACATACCCCAGTTTCCGTAAGCGGAAGGAGGTTTTTTCTTTCTCTGACATGGTGTGAGTATCCCTACCATTCATTATAACCTCTCCGCCTGTGGGCTCATCAAGTAAACTCACCTGATACATAAAGGTGCTTTTACCAGCACCGGAGCGACCCATGATAGCAATAAACTCACCGGCCTCAGTTTTAAAATTAATGCCCTTGAGCACCCTGGTTTCCTTGTTTCCGTCTTTGAATGTTTTTACTAAGTTTCGTGTCTCAATCATAGGTTTATTTTCTTCCTAAAATAGAATCCAAAGTATTTTTGCGTACAATCATGCGCGCAGGAATATATCCAGCAATAATGGTTGCAAGGACCAAAAGCCCAATACGCACAAACGTTTCTCCCAAAGGCGCTACCAAGATCCCATCACTAAAGGGAAAATCAATCGGGTGCCGTGCAATAAACGGCTGCAAAAATCCGTATAATATTGCAAGGCCGATCAACGAGCCGCACACCGCATAAAAAAATGATTGAAAAATATAGGAACATTCAATTGCTTCGCCACTAATGCCAATCCCTTTTAAAATACCGATAAACTTTCTACGCGTGAGGGCATTGATAAAAATCACAATAAAGATGGTAATAGATGCCACAACCAAACCAATAGAGCTGATCATATTTCCCAGCAGAGCAAAAGTTGTTTCAATATCTTTCAAAAATTTGGGTTGGGCATCAACATACGTTTGCACCTTGGCTTGCTTTTCGACACCACTGCGGATCAGTGCATCGCGAACTACAATCGGATCTGCTCCAGGTTTTAGCCGAATAGCAATTTCAACAACATTATGGTCACCTCGTCCGATCAGACTGCGAACTTGCGAATCAACCATATAGACACTTTGTCCAACTTGATCAACTTTACTTTTCAAGACTCCTTTTACCGTCACCTCTCGTTCGACACCGTTTACTTTTAGACGAATTGTACTGCCTGGCCCGACATTTTCGAGTGGAGTAAATCCGGGAATATCAAAAGGTAAATATTTTTTGAGAAGCAGCGACCCCAAAAGCACTTGATCATAATCAGTTGGAGTAAGATACTGCCCTTCTATAATAAATTTGGAAATACCAGTCAACTCATTTTCAGCGATTGGGTCGATACCTACCAGTTGTGTTCCTGCAATATTGGGCTTATCACTCTCCTTGGTCCGTGTTTTATAGTTTGCTTCCAGAGTTACACCACTTCGATATCGTGCACTCAATATATCAACTTGCGGCAAAGACTTGACCAGTGCAATAACTCCCGGACTGTTTTCGATATATGATTTCTCGGTTGGAGTGGAAAGTATGACATCGCTCGTGTAATGTACACGCTGGGCATCGATTGATCCTTGAATAAGGCCAACAAGAATTCCGCTTACTACGACAAGATTAAGAAATGTCAAAACCATCACAAACGTAATAAGGCCTGTTGTCCAAAGGCTTGAGCGTCTAATTTGTCGAAAGGCTAAAAAGAATCCGATTCGCGCGTTAAGCGAGCCCACCCACCAAGGTTTTTGGGAGTTTTTGTGATCGTCATTGCTCGATGATTGATAAGTTTTCATAACATGTATTTAGTTTTCTGGTGGGAGGGTAAAAAAACATAATTATCAAAAATTCTAAATCCTAATTTCTAAGCTCTAACAACCAAACTTGAAATTACTAATAAATACTGATTATTTTCCGGGATTGAGTAAAACGGTATCGCCGTCTTTAAGACCTGATACAATTTCAACCTGCCCGATAGTAGAGACACTTCCAGTTTGCACTTGGCGATCTCCAACGGTATCCCCCTCTTTGATTTTTACAAACTTTTTTCCGTCACGATTGATAATAATTCCACTTGGTACAACAATGGTATTAGGCTTTTTCTCAGTCGTAATTACCGCGTTTGCGGTCATGCCTGATTTTACGCGAGCATCGTGTTCTGGAAATTGCAGTTTAACTTTATAGGTTGAGACTCCGTCGCGAATGGTTTCGGCTGGGGCAATTGAGACAACAGTGGCAGGAAAGGTAACACCAGAACCGTAGGCGTCAAGTGTGATCATTGCAGGGTTACTCACCTTTACTAATGCGATATAGACTTCCGGTACAAAGCTTTCTACCTGAAACGTGGCAGTACTGATCATCGAGATATCAGATGAGCTTTGTGCAGCAATACTGCCAACTTTTACATCCATCTTGGTGACAACACCGCTAAATGGGGCGACAACCAATGTTTTGGTAAGTCGAGCTTGAGCGTTTTGTACATCAGCCTCTGCCGCTTTTACGTGTGCTTCTTGTCCAGCGATATCTTCTTGGGTTGAACCCGCCTGAGCAAGCTTTAAATTATTTTGGGCAGTTGTCAGGTCCCCCGCTGCGTTGCGTTTTGCCGTAATAGCAGACGTAAGAGAGGAGGCAGCAGTATTTATGTTGCTTCGTGCAGTTGCGATATCAGTACGATATCCATCAATGATAGTTTGAGAAAGTGTCGAATTGGGAATAAGAGAGTTTACCAATAAAGCTACTCGTTCAAGGTAAGTCTTGATTCTATCAAGATTTTTTCCTGCTGTGTCAGAATATACTGTCAATTCACTTTGCGAATTGAGCGATCCAAGGGAGACACTCCATAACATAAGGATAGTTTCTATTGAGGGACGACCGGACTCAATATCCGATTTTAACTGACTATCAGTAACCAGAAGGTTGATTCGCGGATCGGAAGAGCGGGGGTTGCTAATAAGCTGATCCACACGGTGTCGAATCGCATCATCAGATTGCGTGAAAGAGGTTTGGATTGCATTGATAAGACTTAAATTAGCCTGATCCAAAACAACCTGTGCACTGGCAACAGCCGATTGTTTTACTGCCAACTCTTCTGGTCGTGTTCCACTCTCAATAGCTCTTAATTTAGACTGCTCTCCTTCCAGTGCAGCTTGTTTTTGTAGAAGATCTGCTCGTACATCGCCATTCTCAATGCTTGCAAGAACTGTCCCCGCCGAAACTATATCTCCTACTTTGGCATGCACTCCGGAAATCCGACCGCCTTGATTAAATCCCAGGTCAACATTTTCTGATGCAACAACTTTTCCTGATACAGATACTTGCTGCACAAAGTCGCTTGGATGAATAATTAACACATCTTGGGTGTTACCCGTCTTCCGGAAAAAGGAAAACCAAATTCCGCCGGTGATTACCATTGCCACTACTATATAGATAACAAGCTTTTGAGTAAGAATCGAAAGAATTTTGGTCATACCAGGTAGTAGAAATTCGACTAATTTTTCGCTTTCAAAGAATATAGATATTCCTTGAGCATACGTTTTAACAGTCGAGCCCCTTGGTTAGTTTTAAGATATTTTTCTTTAGCGAGTAGCATCTTTTTTGTTTCGGTATGCCTCATAATGAATGAGTTGCCAAGGAATAAAAGGCTAGGTCGAATTTTCACTACCTGGCATAAAAACCATAAATTAATACCCGATCTTGGCCGGGTTTTAAAGCTAGATTAGGTTATATATCTATTATAGCACAGATTAAGGAACTTTTCCAGTAAGTGAGCTATTATATATGTAGGTCTTCAATGTACTGCATGCCTCACGAACGTACTTCGTGGGAACATCACAGGGTTAATTATAGAAGCGGACAGTGGGAAGCCAGAGTAGACGGAGGCGTAAGCCAGGCCCTTCGTAAAGCTCACGCGGGAAAATTTCGAGTTATATCGGAGGATCGAAAATGGTATGATGATGATACACCAATAGCAGAATATGATGAGAAAGAAGAAGCAATTGACTGCGCTTCAAGTCATGATACAGACGATGAATGGTTTTTTGTCTACGATGATACTGGAACACTTATCTGGGGTGGTAGTAATAAAAAACCGAGACGTTAAAAGAAAGAACCGCTTTATGCGGTTTTTATTCTCTAATAATCGTACCAGTGTCGGGGCGCTTCAAACTACGGGACGAACGAGCCCCAAAACCTCTTTGAAAAGAAGATCGAGCAGATAAAAGCTCAGCAGGGACTAGTTTCTTCTGCCTAAGTAGTTCTCGGAGATCGGAAAGTGCTTTATCAAATTGTTCTCGAGTCCAATCAAAGACATTACAAAATGTTCCAGAAAATTGCTGCAACAAACTAAAAAATTCTTCTAGTGTTCTTACCGAGGAGGCATTACACCAATTAAAAATATCTTCCGGAACCAAAATCTCACTTTCATTTTCATTCAATACGACACAAAAATCTCCAGGATGAGAGAAACTTCCTTCCAGTTTTTTTACCCACACAGTCTTCTGATCTGACATTGGTATATTGTATGAGCTAGCAATATCCTACTATAAAGCATCAATTTCTGCTAGCTATTCGACTCTCACCGTAAAACTGGTGAGAATAACTTGTCCGTCGTGCTTGAGTTCCCCGAAGAGGACATAAACGCCTGGTGTGGGAAATGTAATACGAGCTTGGATTTTTGGACCAAAGTGATCAGGTACGAAATGCGAATGATAATTTACATAATTTTGGAAGAGTTGTTGGAAAAAGGCAGAGCCCGGCAAATAGACTTGTCCATGTGTGTGAATCACTCGTCCGGCTAGGTCCGATGGAACAATTGCTAAATGCATTGCCGCACCCAAATACGGTTGGAGATCCGTAACTGACTTACCGTCTTTGGCAACATTATAGGTAAATTTAGTAACTTCTCCTGCCTTTATTTTAGTAGGAACCTCGAGCGCCACTCCATATCCGCCAAAGTCTTTGGTTCGCGATTCGTCAACCGCCTTAACGCCATTAACCGCAACTTTGTCCATTACCGGCTCTCCCCCCACATCCATATATGATTGCTGTGAAAGTTCACGTCCTCCTACTACATAGTTTATAACAATGGCGTAACGTCCTGCTTTGGGAAAAACATAATGAAATGGAAACTCACCTGCTTTTCTCTCTTCCGGAGTAATGGGACTATAGTCTTCGGAATGAATGTGGGCAAAAGTTTTTAAATCTTCACCAACAATAATCATATGAAGAATTCGATCATGATAAATACTAATATCTTGCACTGGTCCGGTTTTTTGTCCGCGTGCAATTTCTACTACGTTGACGGTAAAATGCGTCGGTTTCCACGCCACTGGTTTTTCGGGGTTGGTTTTTATCTCAATCCCACTTTGCCGAGGACGAGTAAAATAGGCGTATTCGCGTTGGTCAATGAAATGATACTGCCCAAGATTCAGAGTACAGCCAGTTTGTGTATCAGTTGAGAGTGCCGTGCCGTCCTTCATCGGCACTGATTGCAACCAAAAATTTCCATCTCGTTCACAGATGTTTTCAAAATCAGTTTTAATAAGCGTGTTATTGATAACCCATAATAATAAAGCAATAATAATGACGCCCAAAATACCAAAGGAGTACGTTCTGATCAGCCGGAAAGAAAAAGATTCTACTCCCGAAAGACTTTTTTGGTTGGAAAGAAGAGCAATGGCACGTCGATTGCTAAAACGGTACAAGAAAAAAGCACCAACAGTAAATCCAACCACCGCAACTAATAAAATTAATTCAAAAACTCCAAAGGAGCGATGTTCGGGGAGGGTTTCAGTCTGATCTACTTCATGGGGATAATTAACGGAGAAAGAGGCAGTTGCGTCAAACGCATTGGGCCGGCGCGCTGAAATATCAAGTTTCCAAACCCCCGGAAGTGACATAGCGCTCCGGGGAAAGACGTAACCCCCCGCAAAACGTTTTTCAGTGTCAACAACCAATGGACCAATTCCCTTCTCTCCGTTGGTAAGGGTCGCAATAATGTCATTTAATTCAATCCCGGCCTGATTTTTGGCATCGGTGACGGTGATAAGAAATTGATCTTGTTCAGTTGGATGCACTTGAAAATCAATAGTTGCTCCCTGGCTTGTAGCCTGCTTATCAAAGGTAAAGCGGGTCGGCGGATACGGCGGTGTCGTAAGAATAAGTACGCTTGTTACCAAAAGAAGAGCAATTGAGACAAACATCTCCAGTGAAATAGTAAACGGCACCCATGACACCAGTTTTCGTGAGTTTGGTTTTTCGACAATCAGCTGATGATAGAGCCGAATAAGCAAAAGAGTTCCACCGAGCAAAGAGAGTATGATAAACTTTCCTCCCCATTCGGTGCTAAAAATAAAAACCGGACTTTTAAGATCAATCCACACAATATAGGCTCCCGTTACTGCCGTAAGTCCAACAACAATACTTAAAACTTTAGAGAACGATACAAAGGCGAATTTCGCAAGTTGTGTAGTTTTTACTCTACTTAGAACAGGGAGTAGTACTGTGGTAAAAACAACAAGTCCTCCGATCCAGAGCTCTTTGGAAAGAAGATGAACACTAGTTATAAAAATTGAAAAACTGGGGAAAAAATTAGTGGCAGCAGCGTGACTCACGCGCGAACGAGAAAGCACCATCAGAAATGCAATCAGAAAAAGAACAATCTCTTTTACTCCAATACGTTCATTCGTGAAAATACGACGTCGGCTTACAAAAAATACAACTGCAAAAACGAGTGCAAGCCCCATACGTATGAGAGCATGCAATCCGTCCAATGTCCCAACAAAAACTTTAAATGTAGTAACAAAATCAGTGACCCGCAACTGTTCTAAATCAAGTGTTTTTAAAATCAGAAAAGCTCCAGCACCAACTACAATCAACGCCACCCCAACCACCACCGCACGAGACATAAACATTCCAACATTCTTGAGAATGTTGGAATGTTCTCCCTGCGGGTGTGACGTTGAAGAGTCGTCGGACACCACTTCTTTAAATTGGTTTTTAAGTGGCCGCCAAACTAATAAAAGAATTAAAAGTACGCCAAAAAGAACCGCCTGCCCCAAAAGTTCAAGCCATACCGTTATGGCTTGAGGAAGTGAAGTAACATGTTGAATTTGGATTTGACTTGAAGTATTGGCTTGGCTAACCGTTTCTTTTCCTACAGAAAAAGCAAAAGCGCCTTTAGTGAAATGACCGTCATCGGCCGAAACTACCTGCCAACTTACTAAATATGTTCCTTGGCCCACACCCTTGATAGCCGTTTGATAGAAATGCGCGTCATTTGAATCTACAAAAGCGTTTCCGGAATCAACTCGCGTTCCATCCGGTGCAAACACCATGATCCCACTCGCTTTTGGTTCAATAGTTTCGCTGAAGTGAATACGAATCTGATCGGGAACTGCTTGCAGAAGGCTCGCATTGGCAGGCTCATAGGTAATGGGAGTTGCATGCGCTAAAACTTCTTTCGTAGAGAAAGAAAAAAGCACAAATAGACTCAAAAACAAAAAGAGTTTTTTAAACATGGAGGTTTTGAAGGTGGTTATACGAGACCCTCTTTTTTCTTGAAAAACTTAACAATAAACCTTCCACCAAAAATAAGTATAAGAGTTGTTATGACACCGTAGGAAAAATCTTTAAAGAAGTCGGGTCCTTTGACATTGACTACTGTGATACTGCCTGAAGTACCTTCTACTTTCAACGGGAAACTTGTCTCAACCAAAGTTTTTTGATCCTTGTCGTAACGAAGCTTCATCTCATACGATCCGCTTTTCTGAAAAATAAGAGTCATGCCGGTGGGCGGAAACGTTGAACCAATAAGTCCTCCGTCAAATATCGGAGGAACGTAACCCGCATTACTAGAGTCTGAAGGTGTGATAGTAACCCAGACATCGCTGAAGTCAATCGGTTGTGATCGATCTTTGTTAAATAATTGAATAGCAAATTGGACCGGATAGCCCGGTGCGATTCCGTTCACTGCATCGTAATCTACATTCGCCACATAGTCCCCTACTGCTTTGTCTAAGGTTATACCAAAACCATTGGCAAAAACAAAAGATGTAGAAACTAAAAGTATAAAGCCGATTATACCAATATATTTCATAGATAGGTAAATTATATCAAAAAAACTAATTTCTCACAATTAAAGCAAAATCACTGCTCCGGTTTTGATCGGAGCAGTGAGCTGCTTATAGTTATGATTGTGGAGGACGTCGTCTGACCCATGCACCACCTGCTGCAACAAAACCCAGAACACCGAGAACCAAACCAGCAATGGCAAGTGAACGCGTTGAGCCAGCTTTGGCTTGAGCCTCACTTGCCTGTGCTTTAAGGTCAACCAGTGAAGCCGACTGTTCAGGAAACCCAAGATCTGCTTTACCGACAGGACAGCCATACACACCTACCTTAGAAACACGCTCTACATTGTTCGAGATTTTTACCACATTCATATCTGCATCGGATTGAGTATGTCCCGCGGGGTTACAAGAGAATGTTAGACTCACTGGCGTATTATCAATTGAGCCAAAAAATCGATAGGAGTAGGTCGTTTGCACAGTTGGCATGAAATAGGCGCGATACGCTCCAGGGTCGTTATAGGCAGGCACAAGGTCCAATACTTTTGTTTTCTCTCCAGCTCCAAGCTCAACTTTCAACGTCTTATCAAGTCCAGCAACTGCTGGAAATTTTTCCTCTGTGTGTGGCATTGAATCATCATGTTTTTCTGTTGCATGTTCTTCAGTAACAAGTTCGACTCGCAAATCCACGCCAGTCTTATCGTCGACAGCAATTGGTTCATTTAATGAGCCGACAGTAAATTGATAATACTTGCCGTTAATCTTGAAGATTTGATGTTCATGCGCAGAAACTGTTTTTGATGATACTACTAGAGCCAAAATGGCAATTGGTACAATTAAATATTTTTTCATGGTTAAATTTTAAGGGATAAAAATCAATTCCGAACTCACTCAACCACAAATTTTTGGATGGAGAATCCCGTCGCTTAATGCATTACAGAGCGGATCAAAAATCTTGGCCAATCTTAAGGAAGAATAGAGATAAGAACGCTGGACATTTTGCGGACTAAAATTTATTCCTTTTCCTGTTTTGAATAACGCAGCCACAAAAAGAGAAAGAAAGATAGACGTAAGGACGGCCCACCAATTTTTATTTTCACCGTGAAAAACTGCTTGGATCCCATCGCCAATAAGACCGTGGGGATGGTTATGGTCAATATGGACAGAATGAAGTCCAATGGAAAGTAACAAAATTAGCCCAACACTCAACAAAGGGTTATTAAAAATAATTAATTTCCGAATCGTCTTCATTACGTTATGGTATTACGTCATAGCAATATCGATTCGTTTCGCCTCGACATCCTTTTGCATCCTCACCGTTGAAACCCTCAGAGGTATTCCATTTACCTTTTCCGGAGTAACAAGAACTCCCCGTGCTTGAGTTGCAATCACGATCACTTGAGAGCGCAAAGTTGCTACTATCTTCAAGACTCGCACCCAGATGATACATAGTGCGCGTACCGTCAATATAGTAAGTATACCGATACGGCAGTTTATCAGTTGGATCGGTCGGAAGTTTTGGTATAAAAGTGGGTGCGAGTTCATTTAAACTCTTAGGATAGTTTGCTTTATTGGCACCAAAGTAGAGTTCAAGAGCTAGTTGAATTTGTTTGGTATCGGAGATCCGTCGAGCGTCCCGTGAGCGGATAGCAGTTGCAGATGTATTATTCGCGCCAATTAAATCCTGAATGGATTTAGCGTTATCGGGTGCTATGATATTTACTTTTTGGTTTATATCAGACACCACCAACTTCCAGACAATATTGATCTGTTTATTTTTTAATTGTGTTGCGGTATCTGGTGGAATAATACGCAGGGTATAGGTAACCACAGCCGGAAAACCTTGAGAGTCGGCCCACAAAGTAAGAAAAGTATTTTTGTCGTAATAATCAAAGATGTCGTCAAATTCTTTGCTTTGCAAATATTCAAGATAACTTTGGTCTGAAATAACCAAAGAATTATTTTTACTTTTTAGATCGTCTACAGCTGCAATGAACCGTTTGTAGAAAGGCACAATTGCACTTTTGTGAATCTTCAGATCATAGCGATAAAGCACACGGCCATCAATCCGCTCACTGTATGGTGGGGTTTTTAAAGTTAGTAAATTTTCCTCGTCCGCAATGGTTGCAACTTTTTTGATTAAGTCAGTAAACGCTTTGCGCTGTTCTTTATAGGATTTTTCAACATCAGGAAGCTTGGATGAAAAATAGGAAAATTCACTATATGTATCATCTGATGAGGACGCAATACTGGGATCCACCTTGATCCATTGGCCTTTCATCGCAGCAAGGGATCCTAAAAATAAACTTGGGATATTGTTTATTTTGAAATAGTAGATACCGCTCTTCTTGAGTGCATCAACGTCAACTTTATAAGTAAGATCACCAAAGTCACCGCTTGCATTTATGTTAAATTTCCAATCCGCATCCGGCTTTCCCCAGTCGGTTTGAGCGCTGGCTGAAAGTTTGGCGTTGACTTCGGCAGGCAAAAAACTCAGCGAATCACTTAGTTGCACGAGCAAAGGCTTTGGGGGTGTCGTAGGAAAATAGATATATGAGGAACTATTTTTAGTAAAAGTAACTTTTTTCTCCTCTATGGGTGTAGAGGTTGCAGAAAAGTTGTACGATTTTTTTATAGTCGAAATTGCTTCTGTTGTTTCAAATATCACAGTGAGAGTAAAGTTTTTACCGTTTTCGGTAAGAGCATATTCGTAGGATTGCCCACTTACGGGGTCGGTGATATTTGTAGTGCCATAATAAGAGTACTGATTATTATTTTTATCTATCAACCCACTGAGCGAAGGAGGATACGAGGCTTTTTTGGTAAATAAATTTTGGAGAATACCAGTCACGTCTTGCATTCGTCGCGCGTCATGTTGATAGCGCTGCAAAACTTCCTGACTATTTGATACATTTGCAGCTACAAAGGGTTTTGCATCAGCATCTCGTGCACTTACTGCCAAGGATCCCGAGATCAGATATGAAGAAGAGTTGATACGAGCTACTGAGGCCAAAATTCCTGAAAATAAATTCTTCTCACTATACGGCGGTCGAGCAAATGGCCCCACTTTCATAAGATAGGCATATACTCCTCCTCCAAGTACAAGCAAACCCAAAGTAACCGAAAGCAGCAGTGTTACTTTCTTTTTCGATGAAGAACGTGTTGTTGGTGACTCAGGAGAGAAGGTGTGAGGTGTTGTTGCGGACAAAGTTGGCTGGACAGATGCAGGAGTTGTCAGTATAGCTGTTGCGGGTTTAGAAGGAGATGTTTGATCGATTTCACCAAATCCCTCATCAATGTCAGTGGGCATCCATCCGGAAATCATAAGTTGTTTTCGAATTTCTCCGCGTGGTACGCCAGCTTGTAATCGCTCACGGATATATTCAAGAAGCTGTTGATTTGCCATAAGTAGACTTGTCTATAGACAAGTATGGCACATGCCATATTCGGCAACAAGATAGATAAATCCCCTCCAAAAAAACAAAAGCGCCGCTTAGCAAGCAGGCGCAAACTCTAAATCTTTTGCCAAAAGTATTATTATTTCATGGTCCTCCCGTATGAGAACTCCCATGTCAACACTCCGTTCAATCATTTTTCTTTTTAGCTCCACAAAAAGAGTTGTTTTGAAACCGCAATATATCTTACCTTCTTCAGCCTCGCGGTGAATAATTGGACGAAGATTGTGTTCTTGCGCTATTCGTTGGGTTACGGTTGCAATCAGCCCGGCCTCAGCAGAGGGAGTCGGAAAAGAAATTTCATAAACAAAGCCGAATCGGTGAAGCAGAGTTCCGCGTGCAACTAGACCAATATCAGGGTTTGATCGAAATGATTGCAAAGCTCTCCCTAAGCATGCTACCGCCTCCTCATGGGCCATTGTGTTTCAGGAAGGTTCTAAAATAAATAATACATTATATAAAGTATTTGTCAGTTAAACTAAAGATCTCATGAGCACAGTCATGAGATTAAAAGAATAAATTATTCTTCATAGTGTTCGGGCCAGCGCCTTTTGCACTCCTCTCGGATTTCGGCGACTCGCTTACCATCAAGACCATCCTGTTGTGCAACCTCTTCCCATTTCTTGTGGCACCCCCAGCGAGAATGAGTAGGTTGGCAGAGCTCATCGGGTTTTTCAAAACCCATATGCCCAAGAAGATCCGCAATTGTTCGACGAATATGATTTAAACCTTCTCCACAACTTGTATCTTTTACTTGATACCGAGCAAAGATTGACGCACATTCCAGAGTAATCTCGTCAAGTTGTTTTTGAGTAAGTCCAGTCACTCGCTTTATTTCACGAGTTATATCTTCAGGTTCCACTTCACCAAAGAAGCCAAAGCAAACGTCGAGAAAGATATCTTTCACACAAGGGTCTATATGTGAGGAAGAACAAACAAAACCATGTTGAGTAAGAACTGCCAGGCACCCACGTATGATTGCATCAAACTTTTCTCGTGGAAGAGGCCGTTCGTCGTCCATTGGTCTATAGCAATGTTCTACAACTAAGTTAGCCCAGCAAGAGCCTAACGTCAATCGAGTAGTTACTCTTCCCCAAAAGCTATCTCCCTAAACTCTTCATCTCCGCAAGTTTTTGAAAACGAGCATAGGCGCTTGTTCTGTTATTATGGAGATCGTTAAGTTCTTTTGACAATGCATCCGAATCACCACCTTCACTTTGGATTTTTGCTTGATTATCTTTTTGATTTACAAATTCAATAAACTCACCCAGTCCCCCTTTGTCATCAACAATTTTTTGCAGTGATTGATTGGTTATATCTCCTTTATCTCGAATTGCTTTTTTGTAGGTGCTGAGAGTATCAAGCTCTTTTTTAGAATAGTCCGCAATCTCGAGTTCCTTACTCATAAGTTCACCGTCATTTTTGATTAAAGAAGATATTCTTACCGACGATTTGGTATTCAGCTCGACAAGTGCATCGCGAGCTTTATTTTCTACATCATCAGTCTTATTTAAATATCCAAAAAGATCGTTATTGAGCGCTATCGCCTCTTTTGCCAATGCCAATCTATTACTATTGGGGCGCGGATCTTGCAGTGAGCCAATAATTTGACTGTAAATTTTATTGAGTCGATCCAGCGCAGAAGCATTTTCAGGATTCGATGCCAAAATTGATGTAGAAAAGTCCGAAGTCGCTTTATCAAATCTTTCGTAAGAGGCCACAAAACCCCCAAGCGCTTTCACGTCATGATGATAAAGACGATACAAGAAAGAGACACCCCCTAGTGCCAGCAGAGCGACGACAAGTAAGACTTTGTATTTTTTAATGATTTCCATATCACTGTTATGTAGAGTAAAAAGATTGGTAAATTTCTTGAAGCGACTGTAAGGGACCTACCTCGTGATACGTAAAATGGTACGCACCACAAAACTCTTTTACAATTTCACGTGCACGTCGTAAATTGTGGCGAGGTATTGTGGGAAAAAGATGATGCTCAATCTGATAATTAAGACCACCATATAAAAAATCCATAAACATACTCGGAGAAATATTGCGTGCAGTTGTGATCTGACGTGTTATAAAATCGAGAGAAGTCCCGTTGGGAAGGATCGGCATGCCCTTGTGATTCGGCGCAAAGGCAAGACCGAGGTTTATACTCTGAACGAAAAAAACTAAGAGTACAAAAAATACACCGGCTGTAAAAGGAAGGAAATAAAAGATAAAATAAAAATAAAGAGCAAAGTGTACAACAAACAATGTAGCTTCAACTACTGCAGTGCGATCGTGTTTCTGAAAAAAGTCTCGAATACTGCTCCACCACGAGCTTGCGCGGGCAAGCGAAAGCATAATCGGAAAAAGAGCTCGTTGGTGATCAGCAATGCGACGGTACATCCCGGTAAATGTAGCAAGATGCTCGGGCGAAAAAGAAAAAGGAATATGAGCATCCGGATCCATTCCTAGCTCATTTGGATGAGCGTGGTGTAAATCATGCTTCCCTGTCCACCAGCGCATGCTTGCACCAAATAGAGCGCTAAACCAAAAAGTACCGATGATTTGCTGCCAAAAGGGAGACCTAAATACTTGTTTATGGGCAATATCATGCCCCAAGAATGCACTTTGCGCAAAGACAAGTCCAAGAAACACTCCGTCGAGTATCAAAAGAAGATAATTGTCTATTTGAGTAAGTACCCAAAGACCAAAAGCAATACAAACCAGAATACCAAGAAAATACGGGACATACCGTAGTGGAGATTTTGAAAGGATTCCTGCTCGCTCAACTTTTTCTCGAAGAAGAGAATAGTCCATTATGGTTTAGACAGTATGTTTGATTAAGGTAGAGCATACTCCCACCCGGGTTTCCACGCTTTTGTTTTGCGCCAATCTTCTGCAAGGGCTTGTTTCCAGGTTTTTCCCTTGAGCAAAACGTCAAGCGAGAGCTGCGGAGCTTTGTGCCCAACAATAGCCACACTTTTTCCATCATAATTCTTTTTTAAAAATTCAAGAAAATCGGCAACTCGAGCCTTTACATCTTCATAGCTCTCGCCTTCGGGAAATGGCTTTTCGATACACTCATCCTCCTGCATTGGCTCCACAATCTCCGACGAGGCGCCATTCAATTTTCCGTAGTTACACTCGCGGAGTCTCGTATCGGGAACGATTTGATACATACCCTCCCAAGCCAGTTTTGCTGAATCATGAGCACGCTTTAGATCCGAGCAGAATACGACATCAAATTTTTTGTTTTTAGTTTGCTCCTTCAAATCAATTGATTGTTTTATCCCCAGTTCAGAAAGTTCAACATCAGACCAACCCGAAGAAATCTCTTTTTCGTTGTCTGTAGTTGTGCCATGTACGAAATAGGTGATTTTTAGTGCCATAAATTTACTTCTATTCGTGTATCGATATAATGTCCATTTTCTTCTCCTCCACCATTAATCCAAACTTTCTCTGGAGTAGCTTTGTAGAGTCGAATAGGAGCACCGCCCTGCACTTGTGCTAATTTCCAATACGGAGCAATGTGTCGATCACATATAAGTCTATGAGCCAAATTAATTTCCTCAGGATCATCTAGTTCTGTGGCGGTAGCTTTTATATACACTCCTTTGCCTTTTCCAGCAGGAGCAGTTGAATCATAAATAACAAAAAAGATATTTTTATTAACTCTTATGTTCTTTGATTTCTGACTATTGCGATACGTGCCCCAATAAAAGTTGTACTTTTCATCATACGCAGCAAACACAGGAGCATTCCAAGGCATTCCATCATCAGAAATAGAAGCGATCGTTATATAGAGTATTTTCTTAATTATTTCTTTGGCTTTTGCTATGTTGTCCATGATAACCTGTAGGTTGGTTAGCGTTATACGTTCTTTAGTTCTTCCAAAGCTGAGCGGACGAGGCGCTTCCATCTCTAGGTTTTGTGGTGGTAGTTTTCCACACCTCCGACTATTTCAACGATGAGGGCAACCGGCCCAACAACAAGGCCGGCGCTTTCCGTCGACAAGTTCCGAGCGTGTCCTCTCGATCCGATGACTTCTCGTCTCCGGTTTCTTGGCCTCCTCAATCCAGCAGATCCACTCATTGCGCGCAAGTGGCGTAATATCCTCCCATGCTACTCGCGCAGCTGGAGAAGAAGTAAGAACTTTTCGTAAATCCGCTGGCATTTTGTGTACCACACCGGCGGAGATTTCCCCACTTGCATCGCTACGCGAAGCATTGCGGGCAAGTTTTTTGGTCATACCTTCCCTGTTGTGTAAGTTAGCATATTTGCTGTGTGTTGTTCATGAGAGAATCATATCAAATTTTCACCTTGCTTTGGATTTAGATTATATTTGTTTGCCCCGCCCACTTTGTGCGCGCACAAATCCCCGCCGTTTGGGGGGGAATATTCTAAAACAGTGGAGACTGTTCCCTCACTAGATTTACAATCCGTATTGCGATGTATTTCTACCGAGAACCGTAGTTTTAAGAATATTGGTAATTTTATTTGCGTCAGAAAGATTTAAACCTTGAAGAACGACACCGCCAGACATTGCCATTCTTTGACCACTCCCCGTTTGAATTGTCTGCTGGGCGGCATTTTCTATACGAACTTTAGCAAGTCCAACAAGACGTTCTAAAATTCCCTGCTGTACCGTTACATCCTGAATGGACGAGTACGGCATATGTTTTTCTGAAAGACTGATCACTCCCTCACGATAATAAATATTGTCAGGAGTAAAATTGAAAGCATAATTTTTCTTCCAGAGAAATACTCCTATAAGATGACCGATGGCACTGATAATACTGACGCCCAAATACCCGAAGATATACCAACTGGAATAACCAGAGGAAACATTATCTGAAAGTTTTGCAAAAACAAAAAAAACAATGATTGCCCAATACATAAAGGGCGATATAAGACTACTGATTATTTTGATCGTAAGCCATTTGGTCGTAAGCGGATAAGTATTGCTTGATATGTCTTCTGATAAATTAATTTTGGCAACATGCGGTGGCTGTTGGGTTTCATTTGGAGATTGCGTACTGGAGTTATTTGGAATCCCCCTCCCTGCACCAGAAACCTTATCAAGCAAAAATTTCTTTAAGCCCTCAGCGGCCACCTGATCGACTCCATCAATGTGAGCTTCAATGCCGGAGGCAGCCGTTGCACTTGCGATGTGAACATCATAGAGACCCATTATGCGATCAAGAATATCCTGGTCAACGTACACGTCCTGAATCTTCTGCCACTGTACATGAATTTCTGTCGGAGCGAAAACTCCCTTTTTGATCGTAATGAAATATTCCTCACCGGCGTAATAATAACGCTTTATGTAAACTTTTATATACCAGCCGTAGAGAATAGTAATAAGCGATACAAAGATTAAGATGATAATAAGGATGCCCCAGAGAATCGCACTCGCGCCAGAATCATAGGAGCCGTTTGTCATCACAATAATGACCAGATCAATGACGATTCCAACGAATGCCAAAATATACCAAGCTAATAATTTTCCAATTACTTTCTTCCAAAACTTTCTCGGGCTCAACGGAAACTGTTGTTGCAGTACGCTGGTAGGGTTCATAATTTTTTAATGCTTTAATTTTTTATTCGATTTTGTTTTCTGGCAGTGGCGCTGTCCCGAAATTAGAACCAAAGCGGCTTGATTTCAGGAGCGTTGATAAAATCGTACGTAATTTAAGGCGAATCTACAAAGAAAATCCTAATTCCTTCGATATACCTACTTTTGCCCAAAAACAATATTAGCTATTTGTTGAACTTTTTTATCCGATAGCCTTGAGCCTTCAAGGCGAGTAGAGGCACCAGCGGAGGCAATGAGAGTGGCGCGACGAAGCCCCGCCAGCCGTTCTGGCAAGATACCAATATTCTTTATATGCTTAGATTTTTTCATGAATCTTATTATCTTGAAAATTTCTTCGGGCGATCGACTCGCGTCAATTTTAATTTCTTTTGTAAAATCCGGAAGTAACGAAGGTTCCAATACCTACGGCAATAGCCAACATCCACTTTATTTCATGATCGAATATTTGAGTAACAACTACCGTTGTTAAAAAACTGACAAGACCACTAATTATTTGTTGTGCAGAATTAAATGTATATTTCATAGTTATATTTTAAGGTAACAATCTATATAAGTTACTAAAATTAATTATAGTAATTTCAACTTTTTAAGTATACTCCCATCCAGTTCGAACTTGGACATCTGGCGGAGAGGGCGAGATTTGAACTCGCGATACCCCTTAAGGTATGCCGCCTTTCTCCCGTACATAGCGGTGGTGATGTCCCGATGTTAGAACCTAAAACGGCTTATAGGCGACTCACCTTCTGGACTCTTGATCCAATTATAAAGAATTTAAGGTATATGTACAAAGAACACCCAGAGTGGTTTGAGGTGTCAAAACCAAAATCAGACAAGGGTAAAAATGTGGTCGATTATTCCGTCGAAAACTAGATCGACATATCAAACTTCTTACACAGCAGGTCGTTATTGTTGATTTACTTTAGGGTCGCTTAAAGAACTTAGCCAACTTTCGAGCGCAGAATCAGTTGCTTTTACATTGGCAAAAATAGAGTCAATGCGATTGATTATAAGAGCATCTGGCGCAGAACCAACGTACAAGAGAAATTCTCGGGTTGTTTCTAATATCAACTGTGCAATAGGCAGTATTTGCTGAGGTCTAGGGCGTCCCCATTCAAAACTCGGACTGAAGCCATCTTCGCTAAACTCGAGATGATGATCCAAAATATCTGTCCACGTGCCATGAATACTGCGAGAGCTACCGCCGTATAACGCTATGTATGTGGACTCGAGACCAACGTCTTTGGTCTTCTCGTAGAAGTTTTTATCGCCCCAATCTTTTGGCTTATTCGGAGGAATGTCATCAATCTTTACTCCCGAGCGGGTTGCATACCTTTCGATTGAGTTGAGCATTCGATTCTCAATGTGCCACTTTTCACCTTTTCTAGCGAGAATATTAGTGTGAATCACATCGCGAAGTTTTCGCTCGTGTCGCAACGCATACCTCACATAGGAATCAAACAAATCTGGAGAAGCGTTCTTGATTAGGAACTTTATATTTACAAGATTCTCAAATAGCAGGCGCGAAAAGATAAAAGCGGTTTCTTGGCGCTTTTGACAGACTTGATCTAAATGAGCGGACAAGAGTTTCGCGAGGCGTACAAAGTTACCGCCAACGACTGCTTGGTCCCTATTCCACTTTTCAGATCCAGGAGGAAGCACACCAGCCGCAAGAGCCACAATTGAAGCCGTTTCTTTCATCAACTCTACTGACAAATGCATAAAACCGCTCTCGTCTGTTATCGATGTAAGTTTTTCGGGTGTTGCCTCAACGTGACTGATAGTCTTGAGTACCTCGTCAATATCTATTAATTCAGTTTCTTTACTTTCATTCATGAATATCGTGCTTACCGTCGTTATAAAGTTTACGACCATACATGACTGGTATGTTTGCAAGTCGAGCCGCTTCTCCTCGGTGTAAATTATCTAACACATGTTGGAAATCTCTTTGTATTTCTTTCTTCCAACCAGCTTCCTCATCTTTCCACCAGTACGACACTCCGCCGTCCATTAAATCTTTGCCCATTGAATTGAGGAGTTTTGCGACATCGTTAATTAACTCATACATCTTATCGCTGGATGGAATAGTAGGTAGTACGTAGTCCTTTTCTCGATGTGCGAAATATGTATCCCGTGCGTCCTTCAGCATCTCCAGTGATTCCTTGTGTTTTTCTTTCAGCTCTTCAAATTCCTTTTCTCGATCAATCTTATACTTCTTAGCTTCGTCTAATAGATAAGAGAGCGTTCGCTTCTGTTTATTTTTCCCATCCTCAAACAATTGAGTTACAGATAATACCGTCGCATAACAAATGCCGCTTTCGAGTGACCGAAAAAAGTAATTGTACTCTTTCATTATCTCGACGTTATGGTTTGCATCTTGGTCGCCGAGATAAACTTTGCTTTTTGAAAGGGCGCAACAAAATAATAACTCGCAGTATGTGCTGGTCTCGTATAAGTGGTTAAAGAAGCCATCCCACAACTTTTTTAGTTCCTCTTTGTTGTTGGTACTCATTTTTCGTTTCCATAAAATTATTTAATCTTCCTCGCGACGAATTGAATCCCAACATGTGCTCCAATAGTTCTTTCTTTGCTCCACATCTTTTTCGTATTCTTTCTCAAATATTCTTTTATATAAATCCCAACTGTAAGCGATACTTAAATTGTGATAAGGAATGACCCCATTCGAGTTATCGTAAAACTTTTTCTCTAACGCACTAATTTTTTCTCCGTTTATAATCGATATGTTTGATTCGATCATTTCGTCATACTCTTGTTTCGCAAAGTTAGTACAAAAACGTACCAGGGTATTTCTACCAATTGCATTTAAGAGATCATCGCTGGGTTTGAAATCTTCTTTTTTACCTTGAAATTTTTTTATTTCTTCAACCTCTTTCTTTTGAAAAGCACTAAAACTTTCTTCAAATTGTTTTTGCCAATTAGCGAATAATTTTTTACCATCAGAAATTTGTTTCTCCGAGAACAATGGATTCAAACTTGTTTTTTCGTCACTCAAAGACAGAGTGGATTCTTTTTTATTTTTAATCCAAAAGTAGTACACAATAATTCCTAATACTATTATCCAAAGCGGTGTGTACATATAAGCTTATCTAATAAAGAAAATCATTAATAATGTCAAAATTATTAGCAATATCGGAAAGACAACTAACAAATTAAACCAACTCTTTTTGTTAGGTGATTTCCATTGTTTTGCGTTCCATTCTTCATCTACTAACACATTACTTCCAGTTAGTCTAGAAATCAGATTGCCAAGGACTGCTTTTATTGTTTTCATATACCTTTATTATAATTCTTTTTAATATTTACTAAAACTCTTATTTTGCTTCGGTTCGAACTTGGACATCTGGCGGAGAGGGCGAGATTTGAACTCGCGATACCCCTTAAGGTATGCCGCCTTTCTCCCGTACATAGCGGAGGGAGAGGGATTCGAACCCTCGAAGGAAGTTACTCCTTACGCGCTTTCCAAGCGCGCGCACTAGGCCGCTATGCGACCCCTCCGCTATAGACAAGAAAATATTTCCAAGGCGGCACACTCTTTTCGCCCCTTCGCGAAAAGCCTGGGAAATTTTTAACGTTCGCACGTGCTTCGCACGGCTCACTAAATTTCTCGCCAAAGCATATTATGCTTTGGCCCACTATGCGACCTCTCCGCTCTGGGTCCCTAAATTTGTAAGCAACTCGTCAAGAGTAAACTGCTTTACTCTCGACCCACTATGCGAACCCTCCAATTATTGAATCTTATTTATTCCTCCAGCTTGTCGTAACAATGCAATTCGTTCTTCGATTGGCGGATGTGTCGAGAACAAATTAACAATCCAGGAAGTTTTGTGTCCCCTATCGGCGCCAAACGGATTACCAAAGAAAAGATGAGCAGTTGCATTGGTTGCTGTTTGCATTGGTTGGGAGTAGCCCGCAATTTTTTCAAGGGCTGATGCAAGTCCTTCGGGATAGCGCGTCAGAAGTGAGCCCGATGTATCAGCCAAAAATTCTCGACGACGAGAAATTGCTAGTTGAATCAATGTGGCAACCAGCGGAGCAAGAATGGAGAGAGCAATTGCAATGATTATTAATGCCCCGCCACCCCCTTCTCGATCATTATCCCGTCGTCCTCCTCCGAACCAAAGCGAGCGTCGAAAAATATCAGAAAGGATCGAAATAAATCCTACTAGCACGACGGCAACGGTTGAAACCAACATATCGCGGTTGCCAATATGTGAAAGCTCATGTGCTAAAACTCCTTCGAGTTCCGTACGATTGAGTCGTTGAAGCAATCCTTGAGTTACCGCAACAATGGCGTGTTTGGGATTGCGTCCAGTTGCAAAAGCATTGGGTGCTGGATCATCAATTAAATAGAGTTTTGGCATAGGAAGGCCCGCGGTAATACTCAAGTTTTCAATAATCCGATACAATTCAGGATTATCTTTAAATTCAATTAGTTGGGCTTTGTGCATCGCAAGTACAATTTTGTCCGAGAACCAATAGCTCACAACATTCATGAAAATACTAAAGACAACCGCTATATAAAGAATAGAGGGGTTGCCATAGTACTGGCTAAAAAACCAACCAATCGCAATCACCACACCAAAAAAGATGGTCATCAAAGCCCAAGTTTTGGCGATATTGTTTGAGCGCTGCGTATATAATGTCATGGATCGCAGTATAACATAAAAAGTAATGAAGTCCAAAGGAAGAGTTGACAAAAAAATATAAAAATTGTACGCTAACTGACGGATCTTAAGACTAGTTAAATGGCCATTACCGTTAAATTCCGTGGCGTTCGTGGAAGTATTCCAACCCCCTTATCAGGGAAACAGGTTCAAAACAAGCAGGCCGCCAATTTCGCAGACTATATATGCCGGTGGCGCAGGAGCCAGCCGTCTCATTTGCAGGACGACTATCAAGCTTTCTTGGCGACGCTTCCCTTCTGGAGAACTTCTACATACGGCGGAAATACTTCGTGTGTAGAAGTAGTTTTCGATACTGTGCGATTCGTCCTTGATATGGGTACGGGCCTAATTCAAATTGGTAAAGAGTTATTTCCGAAAATGAAAGAAGAGGGAGGACTTGAAATTTACTTTTTACTTTCCCACGTACACTGGGACCATATTCAAGGTCTGCCGTTTTTTGCCCCAATTTATGCTAATAAGGCAGACGGCGATTTAAACACGTGGCACATTTATGGCGGTACAAATTGGCAAGCAACTGCAGAAACCTGCCTTGCTGGCCAAATGGACCCACCGAAATTTCCAGTGAGCTGGAAAGAAATTGATGCCAGAACCCACCAACTTGATCTTCAGAGCGTCTTTGACGGAAAGCAGTTCAATGTTGGACCTGTGTCAATAAGGGCACGAAGACTGAATCATCCTCAAGAAACATATGGTTGGAGATTTGAATATGATGGTAAAGTGGTTGCATACACTACAGATAACGAACAGTTTAACCCGGACAAACCAGATCCGCCGCTTGTAAAACTGGCAGAAAATGCAGATGTGTGGATCAACGATACCCAATACTTGGAACAAGAATATGACCACGAGCTAGTCTCGAGACACGGATGGGGGCATTCTCACACGAGAGCTACGGCCGTGGCTGGAGTTAAGGCGGGTGTCAAAAATATATTCACTTTCCACCACGATCCGGGACATGACGACGAGACTATTTACAACATGCAGTTAGATACTCAGAGACACGTTCACAATCTTGGAGGAACTTCAGTTGTTACGGCCGCACATGAAGGTCTTGAAGTAACTTTATAACAAATTCCGAGCTTAGCTCGGTTTTTTAATTGAAAATTTTCTGTGCAGAAAATCATACGCGCCCACCACACTATCAGTAGAACATTCCAACATTCTTGAGAATGTTGGAATGTTTATTTAAGATAACTTCTAGACCACGGTTTTCGGATAAAAAATAAATCCGAGCATATACCTATGCTCGGTTAGTTTTTTTGGTACGTAAACTTTCAAGTGTTACACCAAACTCTTCTTTGAGCTTTATTTCATTAAACCCGAATCTGCCTTTTGAAAATTCTGGAATGAGACTTGCGTTGAGAAGGCCATTGCCCAAACTGCTTGATGCGCCGGGCGACGGAGTGATATCGAACACACTATTTGGTCCAAGAATTTTTCCCGTACCCATTTCAAGTCTTCGAGTTTTCAAATTTACGAGTTGCGGTCGAATCCCTCCAACACCGCGAGCATACCAAATGTCTTTATAAGCAAGCATCGGTACAATTTTTTGCGCAGCTTTCAAAAACAGCCATTTTCCGAAATACGGAATTTCGTATCCACAATTTCTCATCGCGAACAAAAACATATTGCGATTCAAGAGTGTACGGGCAAAGGCAGTCAGTCCCCGAGGTCCGAGCATTTTGGTTTTAACAAAATGGAAAAAGGTGCTCCAATGCCGAGCCTCCAAAAGCGGCACGACCATAGCAGTCGGACCCATTCTCACCTCACGTGAGTCATACACTGCGCGATCCATGTGGATTTGGGCAACCGGAATGCCGGGCTTTTGAACTCTATAGACCTTGCCATTTATAACAGACGGTTTACGGGTGAGATAAAATCCTCCTTGGATCGGGAGCAGGGCATATTCTTCTCCAACTCCCAGAGAATGAGCAAACAAAAGGCTATACGGACCGGCACAACAGAAAATCATACCTGCTCGATAGAGACCCCGATTAGTGTGCAGGAGATAGCCATCTCCATCCGGCTCAAGTTTAAGAATTGTGGTGTCAAAATAGGTATGAAATTCTTTTCCGAATCGTTTTGCCACTTCAGCAGTTTTCTGTATATAGACTTCAGCCAATGCTCCATAATCAACCGCTCGACCCTTGGTATCACAGATGGCAACTATTTTCTCATTTGGATCTCGACCCTCTACTACGGAAGGCTCTCGTCTGCCAATTTCGTCTCGTTCCAGAAGTTCTATTTCGGGATAGTCCGGCTTAAATTCAGCAAATCGTCTGCGTAACGAAGCAACCTCGAGCTCACCAACCCCGAGAACCATCTGCTGCATATCTTGATACACATCAGGTGCGTGTGTCTCTAAGAATCTATCGAGAATCTGGGCATACACTCTAAGCATCCGCGCATGAGCAAGATCGTGATTAGTCTCAACCGCACCACGATGACGCGATTCAGCGTTATTTACTTTGTTAGAATTTACAAGGCCGGGACGAGCGTATGTTTCAAATAGAGCCATACGTCTAGCGTTAGTAAAAGAAAAAATACTATAGGCAGTTGCGCCGCCACTGACTCCGGCACCGATAATCGCCACATCGTAAAACTCTTTGATCTCTTGCGGGCAGTAGTTTTTCAAGGTTCTCTCCTATTTAGTGTAAACTTTACACTACTCATACGGTAGCGCCCCTCATCCGATTTGTCAAGATAAGAAAAAACCCGCTTTTTAGCAGGTTATAATACAATCGTTACGGTTTGGATCACTGTAATTAATCTATCAACCGTTTCTACTAGCTCATCATACTTCTCCAGACCCCTTTGCCATTCTTCCGGAACACCCGTCAGCCCAACTCGAGCTCCCACGAGTGCTCCACTCATACATGCAATCGTATCGGTATCTCCCCCGGCATTGGCACCCGCAAGTACAGCGCTCCGGAAATCATCTTGGTATTTGATTGCAAAGCAAAGTGCCGTAGGAAAACTTTCGTAGGCTGCACCGCTTGTTTTGATGATATCGGCAATGAACTCTTCGTCTTGTTCAGAAAACATCCACACCCAAGGTAGAACATCGGACAAGTTCGGCGGGCCATCAAGTGGAGCAAGGAACTGCTCCCACTTATGAAGTCGCCGTCGTAGGAGATTGGCAAAAGCCATACTTCTTAGATCCATTCCTTCAAGCGCCTCATACGCAGCAAGACCCTGAAGAAGCCCCGCAGTCAGCGAACGAGAATCACCATGAGTGAGAATGCCGATGGAGAGTGCAAGCTCGTCAAAGATTTGATCTCCCGGAGCAACTCCTCGTAATTTTTCAAACAGCCACATCACCAACCCCACAGCAGCACCCTTCATCGCACATCCGTTGCCGGGTCTTTTTTGATGCCTTCCATCGTGAGGATCAAGACCCTCAAGTCTGTCCTTAAGCGATTCTCGTGTGGTCTTTCCAAATCCACGAGTATGATCTTTAACAGCCTCTAGATATCGATGTAAAACTTTTGTTTGTAGTGGAGAAAGATCATTCCAATTAAGGACCGGAGACAAAAGGGCATCAAAAAATCCATCGAGAGTTGCTTTGAAAAGTGCGGTATCATCGGTCCACTGGCCTCTCTGTAATCCCCGAGAAAAACAAGATTGCGATTCAGAGTAATCAGTGATATTTCCAAACTTTTCCCTGATTTCAGTTTTACTCATTCCTTCTGACGGCATCCCCAAAGCATCTCCTACCGCTGATCCCACGAAACATCCTAGGGCTTTGTCACGAATAACATCGAGAGAAAGCATAGTTCTTTTTATAGTACTGATCAGAATCTACTACAGCCAACACAACACGTCAAAATATAAAAACCACATTTGACGTGGTTTTATTTTGTAAGGAGTGGCAACTCTGCCAGAGCTCGTTCGATGTTAAGACGAGCTTGCAGTTCGTACTTTTGGCTAAAATAGTCAGTGGAGAATATCGAGACGGGCTTTGCAAGACCAACTAGTGCATCTGTTCGACCAACTATGTAATCGGGGAGAGGAACGTGAGCATATTCACGACGAATATTTTCGTTGTATATATTAAATTCTTGCGGTGGTGCTCCAAGAATTGAGCAATCAATGTCGCAGGCATATTGCGCGTCTAGCCATGTTCCTGGTTTGTGACCCTTGGTAACCATGACAAGCCCAGACACACCATCAATAGTAGATCGACGAGCACTTCCAGCCTGCAGCATTACACATCCGATCTCCGCACTCAATCTTTCATTAAGTTTACCTTCTTCTCGATCAGTACTATATACCAAATCGTGAATGAATAGCGCAAATTCAACCCAGCTGGGATGCGGAATAAGATGTTTAACCCAGTCAAACTTTTCTAGACAATCGAATATATGCTCGAGGACATGATAGAAACGATGACGTTCGGAATATCTGACAACAATATAGTCAAACCAATAATTTGGATCACCCTCCAACCGCATACTCTTCCATAGTTTACTAAAGCGAGTGCGCAGAATCTCTATCATCGCCCGAATCTCTTAAGCATTTTCTGACACACAATTCCAGGAACAAACTTCGGTAAAACTTCTTCCCAGCCCTGCGGTCCAACTAACCCCTTTATCATACTTGAACTAACCTCAACCAGTTCACGCGGTGGTAGAAGAAAAACCGTCTGAATATCGGAATGGAAATCTCCATTAAGATATCTCCATACCCGTTCATATTCATAGTCGGGAGCAGAACGAATACCTCGCAAGATAAAGCCGGCATCCACACTCTCAGCAAAATTTACTAGATACTGATTCTCAAAGGGAAGGACTCGCACATTCTGATATGAAGCACATACATGATCTAATATTTCTACCCGCTCTCCAATCGTGAAGGTGGGCGTCTTGGCTGGATTAATTCCAACACCCACAATAAGCTCATCAAAAAGTTGGCTTCCTTGATCGATCATCCAAAGATGGCCGTTGGTAAGAGGATCATACATACCAGCATAGACAGCTCTTCTCATAATTAACTTGGTAAGAAACTATGTTTGGTATACAGTCAAAACCTTCTTTAGTCAACAAAAAACGCCCTTAAGGGCGGATTTAACGAGATCCGATTCGTATAAACATTTTGGGAGCGGTTTTCTGCAGTTCAGGCCAGGTTCGTAACTCAAGCCTAGTTGCGATAAACCAGACAATTCCCCAGTGAATCAGAAAATTGAGCGGGACAAGGAAATTGATAGACCACATAGACCAGTTGGAAGTAAAAAGACAGATAAGCAAAGGAGAGCGATACAGCATGGTTAGAATCAGAGATAGCCATCCGCAGACACAAAATGTGCATTTCAACCCATAACCGATTTTGCTTGACTTTCGATCAATCCAGCGACGAGGGTTGTCAAAGAGCAACGATCGCGAGACCACAATGGCAGCAACCGCTATAGCCAAGGGAAGCAGAATAAGATATATAGCGTTGAGAACGATAAGCCCCCAAAGATCTGTAAGACTAGCACAGAGACACATAATTCCCTCCTTGACTTATTTAGTGTACTTGCTACACTAAGTCTAGTGTACCCCTCCTCAAAAACCTTGTCAAATTCTCTAATCCTGTTAGGTTAACAGTATGAAAAAATCAGCATTCAGGAAAATTCAGTTTTATTATCGATCCGATGTTTTGCGTACTAAAGGATTTGAAAAAAGCTTATCCGCAGTTATCAGCAAACACTACCCTACTCTCAAAATCCTCGAATCAAATACTATTCCCCGCCGCAGAAAAGATGCGCCGGACCTTTTGATTGTACTCGGAGGAGACGGAACTATTTTAGAAGCAACGCAACGATTCCAACACTGGCATCCTTTAGTTTTGGGGTTAAACCTCGGCCACGTGGGATTCCTTGCCTCAGTCCGATCTTCTAAACACTTTACTGATTCGATCCGCAAAGTACTTTCGGGAAATTATCGGCTAGTCCCCCATATGTTGATTCGAGCCACTATCGAACGAAAAAGAAAAATTATTTTTTCCGGTTACGCTCTCAACGACATAGCAGTTCAAAATCTGCTTGGTATGGTTGACATAGGTGTATACGTTGAAGGTCATCGAGTTCAAAAAATCCATGGAACTGGGGTACTGGTGGCAACTGCCACCGGATCAACTGCTTACAATCTGTCGGCTCACGGACCTATTGTAATGCCAGATATCAAATGCTTTATCATCACTGAGTTGCATGATCATAGCATCCCAACTCCAAGTCTTATCATAAAACGTAATAGAACAATCACCCTTATCATCGATGCCTTTCGCAAGACTAATAACTTTTTGATTCGCAAAACCGGAGAACCCGCCGATGTAGTACTTGCCACCGATTCAGAACGGGTTATTGCGCTTGAGAAAGGGGATAAAATTGTTATCAAAAGATCGGAGCGACTGGTCCGATTCATTGAACTTGAGAAAAATTATTTTTTCAAAAGTCTACAAGAGAAATTCGAGTTTCGATAGATTAGTTTAAATTTTTCCCGCCATATTCCAGACCATATCAAAAAAAGATCGGCGGGTTTTGGCAAACGCTCGATTTTCTACAATAAAAAGAAAGTTTTCGGAACGAGGAGATATAAAAGCCACAAAGTCAGCACAGATGACTTCGGTATAGGGTAATTTGTATATAGGCGGTAGAAGCCTTGAAGCTCGATTCTCTTGTAGATCTTTTACGACCACTTTTCGTGCATATTCGGAATCTGAAATAAGCTGCTTGGAAAACACACCAAGCTTACGCTTTTTTTGGATTATCTCGCGCAAAATATATTTTTCACGAACAAAGTCCAGGAAGTTTTCTGCGCCAGTTATAATACAAAATTCTTTTTCTGGGGCCTCTAAAATCTTATCCCAAATATTTTTAAATCCACTTATGCCGTACAAAAAGTACGCGCGCGTCCGTCGTGACGGTCGGTGCATTTTTTCTTCAAGCAACGGTACCGTACGTTCAAAACTTACCATACGTTCACGTGCTCGCCTTAAGACATTGGCAGGTGACTCCGGAATATAAAAAACTTTTTTACTACGGTGGGCTTCTAAAAGCGCTCCCGCTTTTAGAAGCTCTTCAATGGTGTAATAGAGCGTTGTGCGCTTCAGATGAGCTTGGCGCGCAAGCTCTTGAATCGTCGCTTCTCCGAGCTCCAAAGCCGCCAGATAAACTTCTGCCGCTTTTTGGCTTAATCCAGTGTTTTTTATGGCAGTAATAAGTTTTGTAGTCATTGCACGAAATATAGCATACTTTTAAGCTAAATTGCAAACTTTTGTCGAAAAGTTAGACAGTTTATATTGAAAATACCCATCCAAGGTCTATGGTGAAGGTAGATTTTTAAAAAAAGCAATGACAGGATCAGGACTGTATGTTTGGGGAAATGAGCAGCGAAAACCAGTTTCTTCATTTGCACCTTTTTTCACAAAGTCTCTGGAAAAGCGAGTATTTATGGACCCGAGCCGTATGGAGCCAGAAGATAAAAAGCACTGCCGTTGGATTGGGTTTGGAATCGGCAAAGGAATTACTGATCCAGATAAGGATGTTACGGTGTTTGGAATTCCAACTGCTGTGACCGCAGGACTACATGGAATGATGTTGGATGGATTTGAAAACACTGATGCTCCCCCGCTCTGTTATGAAGAATTTGGCCACAAACTCGGATTTGGTGGATTCACCCGTTGGGTATACTTTGCCAATCCAGCTTCTTGCCATGACGTCATTGGAATTGACTGGAGCATTTCAGCTCGAAACACGTCAGGAATTGCCAACTCGATGGTACGAGTCACCAAACTTCTCAAAACTCTCTGGTTGCACGGCATTCCCCAACACGCTGAAGTTGCTTTAGTGAACTGGAAAATGTGCGAAGAAAAGGTCATACGGGATATGCTCATGCAGACTGGACTGCGGTATATAATTGACTGGGTACGATCAGGTGATGTTATTTTTGGGCCGTGTTCTCCATTTTGCCCTCGTTGTGGTCTTTCAACTCTCCGCCCGGAATCTAAGTTTTGCAACCGGTGCGGATGCGATCCCAGATTATTCTGGGAAGAAAGGAGAAAGTAACATGGCTTGGAAAAGCGACTCACCTTATTATAGCCACTCTACTGCCCCCTACAGAGATCCTATCACTTCTTCGCTTCAGAATGCCTTCTGCACGGGATGTGGCGCTTCTCTTTCAGCTGGTTATAAGTTCTGCCCACAGTGTGGCAAATCCGCTACTCGCAAACGAGACAAAAATCATTGCCAGTGTGGTTCGGCTTTTGGCCCTGATGACAAGTTTTGCTTCTCGTGCGGTAAACCAAAACCTCGAAGCTAATTTTATAAATTGAAAAAGACCCTTTTTACGGGTCATTTTTTATGGCCTCACACATACTCTTTAGTTTTGCGAGCAAGGCAGGGAACGAATCTAAGTGGGAAGAAACTTCTACCGCATCTACTATGTTTTTCTCTAAATTCCAGAGACACAGATACATATCAACACGTGTTACAAACATTTCTATTCTTGTTTTACCCCAAGACATGTAAACACCATCGGCTATTGGACCGATCACTTCTGGCAGAAAATCTTCTTTAAGCAAGAGTAGAAAATTCTGCGCAAGTCTCAAAACATCGGGAGAAGCTGGTGGTGCATTATAACTATCCCAGTTACTTTTAAGCAAAGCAATTTTATGAGTCTTAATGAGTAATGCTGCCAATCTTTCTCGTGGCATAACAAAATTAAAGTGCTGTGCCTACCGTACACAACTTTTCTCAAAACTTCAACAATGAAAAAGACCCTTTTGGGGTCGTTTTTTATTAATCCACTACAATAACTCCTTCAGTACCGAGCGGATCTGTAGCCATCTCTCGAGTCAAGCTCTCTTGTAAACCTCGAAGATGGGGACTCAATTCAACAGGGTACTCATCGATATCCACAAAACACGCCAACTGTTCCTGAACAAATAACTTTTGTTCTTGATCGGTAGGAACTCTGGGCTCATTACCAAATCCCCAAAACGGTCGCAGAAGTGGAATGGCCTCAACAATGTTTTCCCCGACAGGCGCCAATTCTCTATTAGAGGCAACTACATCTTTAACGTAAAAAGAATCCGGACCAACACATCTCCAGACCTGAAGATCTCCGGGAAGGGTTTCTTTTCCTGCAGGATCTGAAAATTTAAGAACCGGCCAACTACCCTCAATCAGACACAGTTTAAAGATTACTCCTGCTACATGCTCAACTTCAGCGATTAGTTTTGTACCTACACCAAAGCCAAATACAAAGGGACAGGCCTCTACGATAGTGCGAATGCTTGACTTATCAAGATCAGAAGTAAGAATAATCTTCACGTCGCTCAAACCGTTGGCATCAAGCATCTTTTTAACCCAGATGGCGTGTTTTATATTTTCCTTTGAATCAATGCGCACCGCTCTAAGCGCTCGCCACCTTTCGGGAGAACTGTGTGCCGCTCGAATTGCGTGAATGACTCCCAAACGAACAGATATGGTATCCAAAAGAAGAGTCGTACCATTGGGATGCGCATCAAGCCACCGTTCATAGGCAACTTGTTGAAAATGCTTCCTTACTCCGCTCTCATCAATCAAATATAAATACTCAATAAAAGCTTGTACTAAATAGTGGGCCATGGTGCCTGTTGCGTTTACATCCATGAGGAAGGCAGCTTCCATATTTGAAGTATCATTAAATCCACCTATCACCGCGTATTTGGCAATTTCGCAAGCTCGATCAAGGCTTCCATCGCGTCTTAGGGAAAAATCGGAAAGCCAGCGATGTGGACCAGCAGCGATGCGCATTCTAAGAGCGTTACTCGCAACCGTCATTGGTTCGTCAAAGGCATGTTCAAATGCTACTTCTGTCATTTGAACATCTGCAAAGTAACCCTTGATATCCGCAAAAGGCTCATTGGCAAACTGAATCGTGCCCGGAGCCATAGTTCGAATCTTAAAAGGCAAAGGAGATTCAAGCCGCTTGGCAAGAAGAGAAAGTCCTGCTTTATCTTGCTCAAGAAATCTTCGACGAGGTACATCAAGATTTCTGCGAACCAGACTTTCAAGGAGACGCTCGTGTCCCACGCATGGGGCAAACGGCAATTTGCGCTGCGTGATGTAAAAGACAACATCCTTATCAGCTAAGTTTCTTCCTCCAATCATCGCCTGCGGAGTTAAAGCAAAATTTCCCATCGTGCCGTGGTAACGATCAAAGGCTAAACGCGCCATTGTACATTTTTAGAGATCCAACATTACCATATACAAAATTAGAAAAATGTCAACAATAAAAGCCGAGGTTAATCGGCTTCGAAATTAATCTGATCTGATGTGGTAACGACTACTCCAGCGTCTTTCATTGCTTCAATCGCTGCAGCAGTATCTCCAGGATTTAACTCCACTCCACGGCATCCATCTTCAAGAACTGTTACTTCAAAACCTAATTGCCTTAACTCAAGGGCAGTGGCCAGCACACAGTAGTCTGTTGCAAGTCCTGCTAAGACAACTTTCTTAACTCTCTGACCGCGCAAAGCCACTTCAAGAATAGCATACTCACCTTGATAGAGGAGATAGCCCTCTGTGGCAGCATATGCGTCCTCTTCTCTCCCCATTCCCTTCCGGACAATTGAAATGGTAACTGGTCTATAAAGATCGGGATGAAACTCCGCACCGCTAGTGGACTGAATGCAATGGGGCGGCCATTTACCACCATGCTCCTTGAAATGAGTGGTCACTGCCGGATGCCAGCACTGTGAAAAAAGTGTAAATATGAATTTTTCTTCAGCGTGTCTGACAACTCGATTGATTGGTCTAATTACTTCATCACCATGCGGCACAGGAAGTGCGCCACCCGGACAAAAGTCGTTCTGTACGTCAATGACAAGTAGAGCTGCTGAAGTCATGATTATTGAGTAATGATCTATTTCCAAACTAAAACACATGCGCCCGGCTGTCAAAACAAAAAAAGACCGTTGTGGTCTTTCTATTCTTTTTCTGGAGCGAGGCATTCTTCGGGACGTTTATCATCACGACGTCGCATAAATTGCGGACTGCGCAAAGCACCACTTGCGAAACGTTTTTGAAACTCAACTTGAATCACCAGAGGATAGGTAGCCCGAGCAAATTCTTCTCGCTCCGGATCGGAAAATCCTCCACCGACTTCACCACATAATACTTGCTCACCTGTCCTAGGACTAATTTGTGCTATGAAAAGCTTACCCATTCGGTCTTTATTCTTGCCGGTGCCTTTAACCCATTTGTATGCAATAAAATCATCTTCAGTTATCGGTTTACATTTCCAACATCCGTCTGGACGTGGAGGAAGATTGAGTTTTCCGTCGAGTCGGTATGCTGTGGGTTGTGAGGTATCATAGAGAACAAGACCTTCCCACTTATTTTTCCTTACAAGCTCTTCTGCTTCAGCAAATGTGCAATCAAGGATCTCAACCGGAAAAACAAAGTTTTCGGGATTAGTGGACACATAATTCTTAACTAGACCTTGTCGTTCCTCATGAGAACGTAAAGAGACGTCGACCCCACCCCAAATCAACGTTCCAAAGGCGCAAAAGCGCGCAAAACCTAATTGCTCTTGAAGCTGAACAGCTTTTACTGAATCGGATTTGGCGATTCTTACCAAGCGAGGAAAATCATCGTTTCTTAACTCGTCTAGACACACAATTTCTCCGATCAACAATGTGTCCGAAGGTAGATTCAAGCCACGTATTTCACGTACAATATGAGGAAATTGTGCGGTCACATCAACAACCCCTCGAGTATAAATTTTCACATCTGATTTTCCCACAACTATGGAATGATAGTATCCATCACGTTTGCGTGTGATACACAATCTTCCAGTTTTCTGAAGCGCTAAAACCCTTGCATCGTCAACACTATGTTTGGGCTTAGGAGGAACAAACCCTGGGTGAAGAGGATAAAGCGGAAACGGCAGTCTCTTCTGTGGCACTCGCGACTCCTTGAACTGTAAAGAACCTAAATCATAATATACTAACTTACATTTTTGTCAAACAAAAAAACCGCTTTTTAGGCGGTTGGGGATTTTTCTTTTGCTAACTTAGCTACTTGTATCTGGTACCGACAAAGATCACATTTCTCTTCCAAGGGAGGAATGGTATTCGATCTTAGGCAGGCACATGCTGCCACAATAACTTCTTCTACCCACGCCAATGACCCCACAGTAACGGCTATAACTTCCATGTCGAAATGTAATGTTGCATTAAAAGCTGGTAAGTCTTTCTTTGCATTAGCAAACACAAAATAGTGAGTTGATGCCACGGGGTAGCCTGTTTCCTGTCGAGCAAGCAACCATGCATATATTTCAAGCTGTCTCTTAAATCCATCCCAGTATGTAGACCCAATGGGATGAGGCTCATTGACACTGGTTGATTTGTAGTCAGCAACAGCGAGAGCATTATCTGTAAGTATAAACCATGGATCATCAAGCGCTCCTGTTACAACACAATGTGCAGGAACATAATAAGAACTCATTCCCTCAAACTGATGACGCCACACCTCAAGCTGCGGATGTGCAAAAGGAATGCCATTAATGCCGTGTTTTTGCATAAGAGGATGGGGTTTACCTTGTGCACGATAAATATCAAACTCATTTTTTAACAATCTATCAACAGCAGAATTTAAAGAATACGGATATGGCTTTGGAGACTTAATTCCCTCTCGGGTATCAAGATAAAAACAGCGAGAACATCGCATAAACATTTCCAATCGAGAACGACTCAGTTTTAATGGTTTAAATGAGGACGGATCAAACTTTTGTCGTCGTGATTCGGCCACTTATTGTCAATGTACAGACTTTAATAACTTAAAACCAAATCACATAAAAAGTCAAAAGACCCGGGAGGGTCTTTATAAGTTCTTGAGCCAGATTGCAACATCAGCGTCAGACGGCATACGCCAATCCCCTCGTGGGGAAAGAGATACAGATCCAACTTTTGGTCCATCAGTTGCAACGGAGCGCTTCCATTGATTAGCAAAAAAGCGTTCAATAAATACTTTCAACCATTTGCGTAATTCGGCAGTTTTATATTTTTTTCCCCACGCACGCTCTGCTAAATAAAGAATCTTTTGTGGTGTGGAACCCCAGCGAACAAAATGATACAAAAAGAAATCATGCAGCTCATATGGCCCGATAAGCTCTTCTGTTTTTTGAGCAATAGTTTCTTGCTTGGGTTTACGAAGCTCTGGGGAAATTGGAGTATCAAGTATATCTTTCAGGACAGAAGCGGTTTTTTCGTCTACCTGTGTTTCGGCCACCCAATGAACTAAATACTGTACCAGAGTTTTTGGAACACTACAGTTTACATTGTAATGTGCGATGTGATCCCCAGTAAATGTATTCCAACCCAACGCAATTTCTGATAGATCTCCTGTGCCCAGTACTAAGCCATGACATTGATTGGCTTTATCCATAAGTACCATGGTGCGGTATCTAGCTTGTGCATTTTCAAAAACAACAGTACTATCATCGTCCAGATCATGCCGAATGTCTCGAAAGTGTTGTTCAAGTGCTGGAACAATATTGGTTTCTTCAATTCTTACGCCCGATGCTTCGGCAAGTTTCCAGGCGTTATTCTTGGTCCGGGACGTGGTACCAAAACCCGGCATGGTAAAGCAGTGAATATCTCTTCGCGGAATCTTGAGAAGATCAGCCGTTTTTGCTGCCACAAGCAATACAAGTGTGGAATCAAGTCCCCCCGAGAGACCAAGAATCATAGACTGAATACGAGCCGACTCCAAACGCTTTGCAAGTCCCGCTGTTTGGATGGAAAAAATCTCTTCACACCGCGTATCTCGCTCAGCAGGATTCTGAGGCACAAAAGGATTAGGATCGATAGTTCTTTGCAAACTAGACGAGAAAGAGGGCTTTAGCGGTACATCGATTGAGCGAAACTTTCGGGGAGTCTCATCGATGGATAATTCACCAAAACTTGTCATTCGCTGACGATCAGAAACTATATGTTCAAGATCAAATTCAGAAATAATAAGTTGACTCTCTCTTTGGAATCGTTTGGATTCTGCCACAAGTGTTCCGTTCTCCGCCAAGAGCATATGCCCACCAAACACGATATCAGTTGTAGATTCATGCACGCCACACGAGCAGTAAATATATCCGCACACACCTTGAGCAGATTGTTGTACGACTTTGTTCTTTCGATATTCAGCTTTTCCTACCAGATCATTGGAGGCTGAAGGGTCAGCTATAATAGTAGCTCCCTGCAAAACCTGATATGCGTATGGTGCATTGGGGACCCATCCGTCTTCACAAATCTGAATGGCTAGGACCGCACCCGGAATATTGGGAAAGTTAAAAAGAAGATCAATTCCCACCGGAACTTTGACTCCTTGCACGAGAAATTCTTTAGAGACAAGATCCCTACTTGAAGCAAACCAACGCTCTTCTTCAAATTCTTTATATCCCGGCAAATAGGTTTTTGGCACAATGCCCCAAATCTTTCCACCCTGAATAACTACTGCAGTATTGAAAATTTTATTATCGATGCCAAGAGGCGCACCAACTATGAAAACAGGAGACAATCTTTTTGAAAGACTAACAAGCCTGTTCAAGCCTGAAAGAACTTCCTGTTGCAGAGTTTTCTGGAAGAATAAATCACGGTTGGTATATCCAGATATACTTAACTCGGGAAATACTACCAGATCAACTTTTTTAGAAACAGCTTGCTTTAACACAAACTCAATCTCTCTGACATTAAAATCAGGATTACCAACACGAAGGCGGGGTGTAGCCGCTGCTACTCGGATAAACCCCCACACCTTTGTGAGAGATATTGAACGCTGCAAGGAGGACTTGAAGTCACCCCTCATTCCCGAAACAGAGCCACGGGTTACACGGACAGGTGTGGGGGTAAATCCAAAGTTGTGAGAAGTCTTTCTCATACGCGTATTATTAAGGTCTTGAACTAGTATACTTGATCAGCCTTTGTAGACAACCCTAAAAAAATCTTTTTAACTCAATCGGTCTTGTACTTTTAAATGAATGAAGTTGTGCGGGGCGCTGGCGAGACCCTCTTTTGTGTCTCTTAAGCGACCTTAAAAGCCCCAGTGAAAGTAGTTTTTTCCTAAAATTTCGTTTATCAAGATGCCTGCCCCAAATTGCCTGATACACGTCTTGAATTTCTCTCAGAGTAAAGGCAGAAGGAAGAAGGCTCCAGGCAACATTAGTATATTGAATTTTATTCCGAAGTCTTTCGATGGCATACTGGAGAATTTCTTTATGATCAAAGGCAAGTAAGGGAAGACTTTTGGTAGAAAAAAACTGGACGTCTTCTGCATCGTATGATGCTCGAAGACGAAACTTGTCGTCCGGAACAAGCGCAAAATAGGCAACGGTAATAACCCGACCCCGAGGGTCTCTTTTTACTTCACCAAAAGTATATAACTGCTCAAGATAGACGCCACTTACCCCAGTTTCCTCCTCTAGTTCCCGTGCTGCCGCTTTTTTAATTTCCTCTTTTTCTCGGATAAAGCCGCCGGGCAGAGCCCACTTTCCCTTGAATGGGTTAAATTTTCGTTTAACCAAAAGGATATTTAAATCCCCGTTTTTAACAGTAAAGACAACGATATCAACAGTAACCATTGGTTTTTCAGCTTTTTGATTCATGGCTATATAAATTATTTTTTTTAATAAAGGCTAAAACTTTAGCATTAAGATATTTTTTAACCTCTTTTCTATGCAGTAATTTTCTGCGAATCATGGTACTTGATACAGATGTTGGACGCATTTTGAGCACTTTAACTTTTTGAATTATCCGATCCGAAACATGGCGGATGGGATGACCCTTGCGCGATGCAACCACAAACGTACAAAGATCCAAAATTCCGTATCCGCCTTTCCATTTCCAAGGCATGGACATCAGCGAATCTGATCCAACAATCCAAAAAATTTCATCGTTGGGATAAAGTCTTTTAAGCTCGTTGACGGTGTCGCGTGTGTAGGATTTACCTCTTCGGCCAAGTTCCATATCAGACACAGACCACCCTTTTCGCCTAGCAATCGCAAGTTTCCCCATCTTGAATCTATCATCAGCAGAAACTGAAGGGACCTCTTTGTGGGGGGGGTTTTTGACGGGAATCAAAATAAGCCGATCAAGTTTAAGGGTACGCCGAGCAGCCTCACCAATGGCTATATGATCGATATGGGGTGGATTGCAGGTACTGCCTACTATGCCGATGCGTGTAACCATATTAGTGTAAGTTATACACTTAGTATACTCCCGAGAAAATTATTGTCAACACTAAAACCGCCCGACGGCGGTTTTATATTCTAGCGGATGATTTCAGAAACTTACCTTCACGGGTTCGGCAGCTGCTGGCTCATCAAGATCAAAAAACTCTCGAGTTTTAAATCCAAACGATCCGGCAATAATATTGGAAGGAAAGGTCTGGACCATTGTGTTGTAGTCTCGCACATTGCTGTTATAAAAACGTCGTGCTGCCTGAATCTTGTTTTCCGTATCTGATAATTCTCGCTGCAACTCAAGAAAGTTGGTGTTGGCTTTAAGGTCTGGATAGTTTTCTGCAATCGCAAAAAGAGTTTTGAGAGTCCCTGTTAAAGCATTTTCAGCTTGAGCCTTCTCCCCTGCGGATTGGGCACCCATTGCTGCTGAACGCGCTTTGGTTACATTCTCAAAGACCCCTTTTTCGTGTGCCGCATACCCTTTGACCGTTTCAACTAGATTGGGGATAAGATCATATCTACGCTTCATTTGAACTTCAATATCGGACCAGGCCTCATCAATTTGATTTTTGCGAGAAACGAATGAATTGTAGATAAAAATTACTGAAATGAGTACAAGGGCAACAATACCACCGATTATGTAAAATAATGTCATAGTTTTAAGTAGTTAACGCTATCTACTAACTATAGCATAAGTCATGCTAGATGAACACCAGAAGAACAAAAAACAGAGCTTTTGCGGCTCTGTTTTGGAGTGACTATTTATGAAGCTGTATATCCGAGTTCTGCAATCGATTTGATAATTTGCTCTTTAGTAACTTTTGACGAATCAAACTCGAAAGTCCCTTTCTTGCCTTCATAGTCTACAAAGACCGATGTAACTCCGTCCATTTGAGAAGTAAGCATTTGAATGCCAGTGGCACAAGCCCCGCAGTGCATTCCCTCTATATGCATTTCAATTTTTTCCATATTTTTATAAAAACTTATATTTAAGGAGCAAAATGATTCCCCGCCCACACAAAAACTAACACAAGAACAACAACGATAAAAAGGAAAATAGAAATATTATGTCCAAACTTTGATTTATGTTTTTCCATAATTTAACTTGTTTAGAACTTAGGATTTCTTTATCCCTAATATTTATACCTAGATACACTAAAAAGCATTGTAATAGTAAGGACACTTGGTAACCTTTCCTTTCAAGAAAATGGTGCAGCTTAAGAATGGCCCGATTGCAAGCAAGATAAAAATTAGCACAGCGCACTTTATAAGTTTTGTGACAACTTGTATGTCTTTATTTGGGAGGTTATGATTTGACTTTTTGGATGCCTGAAAAAATAAGTAAACAATATATATTAATAGGCACACAAGGACTGATCCCCCAATTATCATTATCAGACTATTTACCAATAGGAGGTTCATGGTTTACTTCTTTAAAACTTCTTTTTTCTTTGTCTCCGGCATTTTCATCACAACCGGATCTTGCGGAGCATCATCTGCTTTTCTTTCCATGGGTGGCGTATAGCTCTTCAAGAGTAGTGAGTTCGTGACAACTGATACAGAACTAAACGCCATTGCAAAGCCGGCAATTTCCGGGCGAAGGGTTGATTTGGCAAGACTGAAGAGCGCTTTTCCAATACCTCCCCAATTTTCCAGGGGCAAAATCCAGTGCGCTGGGATAAAACTTCGGTTCACTAAAATCTGGGTTGTAAAGAAAAGATGCAAGCCGCCAGCAACAGGAATCGCAACCACATTATATATGAAGGCCCAGAAAAGATTTTGCCAGACTTTTTTGATAGTTTTGCCTGAAAGTTGGATTGCCGTTACCACATCCCGAAGATCATCTTTGACTAAAATAATCTGGCCGGTTTGTACCGCAACATCAGTTCCTGATCCTACCGCAATGCCAATATCGGCTTGTGCCAGAGCCGGCGAGTCATTAATACCATCCCCCACCATAGCAACAGTTTTTTTCTCAGCCTGAAGTTTTTTAATAACCTCGGCCTTTTCTTGCGGAAGGACTTGCGCCAACACACGGTCTATTCCCAAATCTTTGGCAATCGCTTCGGCTGTTTTGGGATTATCACCGGTTATCATAACAATCTCTTTACGCATTTTTTTAAGCTCCGCAATTGCTTCTCGAGCAAATGGTTTTAAGGTGTCGGCCATTGCAATCAAGGCTACCAATTTTTTATCAATCACCGCATACACTACAGTTTTTGCTTGATTTTGTAGTTTTTCTACGGTTGAAGCTTCATTATCTACGGGAACTCCTAGAGTTTTCATGTATGCGATATTGCCAATCGCAATTTCTTTACCTTCAACTTGACCATGCAATCCCATACCAGAAACCGCTTCAAAATTTTTAACTTCAGGGAGGGTCGGATTTTGGGATTTTCCTTTCTCAACCACTGCTCGAGCCAAAGGATGCTCGGATCCGATCTCCAGGGCCGCCGTCAGACGAAGTGCTTCACTCTCGGAAAATCCCCCAATTGAGACAAAATCGGTTACTACTGGCTTTCCGATAGTAAGCGTTCCGGTCTTATCAAAGGCAATTGCAGTTATCTTATAAGCTTTTTCTAATGCCTCTCCTCCTTTCAAGATGATTCCGAATTTTGCTGCGCGGCCAATACCGACAATCAGCGCAGTCGGTGTAGCAAGACCCATCGCACAGGGGCAGGAAATAACGAGCACAGCAATCATCTTGGTAAGGGCGGAACGAAAATCATCGGGAATCAACATAAAATACCAAATTGAGAACACCACCACCGAGACAACAACAACTGCCGGGACAAAATATTCGCTAATTTTATCTACCAAGTTCTGAATTGGAGCACGCGAAGCCTGTGCTTCTTCAACCATTTTGATGATTTGATACAAAAGCGTATCTTTACCGACTTTGGTTGCCTTGAATTTAACCAAACCCTCTTGATTGATGGTCGCACCAATAACTTCATCCCCCACAGTTTTTCCAACCGGAAATGATTCTCCGGTGACAACTTTCTCATCAATATGAGATTTCCCTTCAAGAATGATGCCGTCAACTGGAATTTTCTCCCCGGGACGGACTACCACAGTCTCCCCTTCTTTGATTTGATCAATCGGAACAGTGATCTCTTTTCCATCCCGCATAATATGCGCCTCTTTAGCCTCAAGTTTCAAAAGTTCCTTGATTGCAGCCGAAGCTCTTCCGCGGGCCACCATTTCAAAATGCCGCCCTAAAAGAATAAAGAAAAGCAGGGCAGCCGAACTTTCCCAAAATGGATGGTCGATATTGAAAAACAAAAAGCCGAGCATTGAATAAAAGTAGGCAGCCGATGTGCCGAGTACTACGAGCACATCCATATTGGCGGATCCTACGCGAATAGCAGTAAAGGCATTGCGATAAAAGGGCCACGCGATGATGAATTGAATCGGCGTGGAAAGAACCCAGTAGAGATAATTAAGATCAATGCGCAGTGGTGGGTTTGAGACATCAACAAAGAGATTGGCAATAAACTTCAAAGGTTGAGCAACTCCCCAAAAAAGATATCCAACAGCATACGCGCCGTAATTTAAAAAGCCTACCCCTCGCAAAGTCGGGATATTTTGATTTAAAAATTGGAAGATTTCATGCTGGTGCTCCACATTGAACATGTGGATCAGCATGTAGTAGACAATAATCGGAAAAGCTAAGACAAAAGCAGTTCGCACACGGCGTCGAGATTCTTCAAGGCGACGTGCTTCTTTCTTTTCCTCCTCTTCAATCGAGTCTGAAGCCTCGTCCGGACGGATAATGTCGTAGCCGAGTTTATGTACCATTTCATCAATTTTGACGAGCGATATCTTTGACTCATCAAACTCAATAGCAGTTTTTTCCGCGCCGTAATTGGTTTTAATCGAAGTAACTCCCGGTTGTTTGCCAACGAGTTTATCAATCAGCGTCGAACATGACGCACAATGCATTCCCTTAACTTTTAATACAGCTTTTGCCATTTTTATATTGACACTCTTAGATTAATTTTATATACTACCGCAAGTTCATACTAGAAACTATGGCCACCCAAAGTTGTGAACAGACTGTTAATTTGAGCCAAGCAATAGTCGTCATTGTCGATGGAAAAGGATCTTCTAACAAAGTTACCGGACTAAAGAGCCTGTTCTTACCGCAGCTAACAGAATTGCTTAAAACGAGTAGGATCACTTACGATGATGATGAGCTTGTCATGGCGGTAACAAACGATCCACGCCTTTCTTTCCAGTTCTGGCCTGCAGCTGGAGGCGAGACATTTATAATCTGCGTAACCCTCAATCACACTATCATACCCGCCTCACTCTAAAGTATCAGTGGCAATCCCACTGATTTTATATTTTATTGTGTGGAACTCACTATACTTCTTATGTGTAACTTTCCCACCATATCAAAATGTCCTCGTTTTTTGCTATCAACTGTTCCCTCCCCACACGGCACTGAACAGTAAAAAGGAAAATCTCCTTCTTGCGTGGCTACAAATTCGAGAGTGATGGTACTATTTGCTGGCATGCGTTGTGAAATGCCAAAGGCATCAATCGCAATACCATGATCATAGCCGTCTTCATTGACTACTGTCATCACTACTTTGTCCCCCCGATCAACCTCAACCAGTTCTGGATCAAAACGCCACTGGTCTTTGATAGCAGTGACTTTTACAGTGCGTACTTTGCCAGTAGTTACCGGAACAGCAGACTGAGGAAGCAAAAATACTCGATAGAGAACTCCTCCTCCCAGCAACACGGCTCCAACAATTGCAATAATAATATATTTATTCACAATATTTAGGTCCTTACCTTTAGATATTTTTTTACAAAATTATTTAATACGATAATACTAACCAACGATACTACGAGAAGCCACCACCAAGCAGTTTTTGCATCAACGGTGGTTTGCGACGGAGCAGTTTGATCCACCCTGATCCAAAAAGCAGCGGTTATTGCTTCATCCTGCGGAAGTTTGACTCCAAGCGGCCGGAACTGCGCAAAAGCGCGATAGACACCTGCTTCGGGGAAGTTTACCTGAAAAGGCACGCCATGTACGCTAAAGCTTACAGTAGTTCCATGAACGCCATCTGCATGCGCTTCATTAATAAGTTTAAAAGGAACCAGCACATGAGTATGTCCGCTGCCATCAGCCGGATGCGTGTGAATGAATTGCGTCCAGTCATTTTTGATTATAGCAAGATGCATAGTCGCACCAAGGTAATCCTCAAAAGGAACTTCGTTGCCTCCACGGTCATGCACGTCTATACCAAAAAGTGTGACTCGATTTTTTGCGATTTTGTCCGGAGCATTGAGCCCAATGGTGTATTCTCCCATCGTGACTTTACGAGTAAAATCTGGTGGTATTGGTTCACTTCCTCCCGACCCCACAACTTCAACCGGTGAATGCCCAAAAGTATAGGTAACACCGCCTTTGGTAACTTGAGACCAAATTTTATACCGACCAGGCATTGAAAATGTTGCATCTACCGCAAAATGTCCGGGGATAGTATAGGGATACGGATGTATATGGAAGAATCCTTGCAAATCGCTTCTGACGCCCAAGACATGCATGAGTTTAGCATGCTCAGTTTCAAGATTGGTAAAGAGTATCGGCTGACCGGTAGTTTTGTCATTTACATACAAGTCCAATCCAACTGGGCTTCCCGCAACCGGTGTCGATGAAGAAAGTCCTAAATCAACCGCTATTCCTTGGTGAACATTGGCTGCTTCCTGGTATGTCCCACGATGCGCATGCATAGTCATGGTATAGAGAAAACGCATGGGTAAATATAAAATAAAGGTAACAAAAAGAAACGCGGAGACAGAAAGCACGACTCCAAAACGCCATGGCAAAATCTTTTGTTCTATTTTTTTCTCTTCTTCAGTCATAACTTCTCACCTTACGTATCAAGAACTTCTCGTTTCTTTTTTCGGTATGCCCACCATATTGGAAAAATCCACAAGAGCACCAATGTCCAATCTCCCAACCATAACGGCAGCCCAAAAAGTCCCTTGCCAGTTGGAATGCCATGTAAGTGCGGCGTACCGGTAAAGTTAAAGTTCTTAATAATTTTGCCTAAGAAATATTCTTCGCGGGTTAGATCTTCAATTACGGTGTGTTGTCCGGAATATACCCACCAATCATGCGAGAAAAGGCCAAGTATTAAAATAAAGGAGGCGACAAAAATCATTCCCCAGCCGGTGGCGCGTTCTATTTTGTCTTTGCGAGCAACAAGCCAGGAGAGTCCATTGACTCCTGCAATGGCAAGTACCGCCAGAAGCAATAAAGGAATAACCCGGCCGACAGCATGCACAAAAAAGAGCAACCATCCAGAAAATATATTTCCCGATACGGCAATCCTTCCCAAGATAAAAGGGGTTGCCGGATGCGGACACCCAACTCCAACATTGCCGAGAAACAATCCTAGCAGGAGCGCCTTTAAATAATCGTTTTGTTTTTGAATAAAAGCAGGAGCCGCACCAGAATAGCTTGGCATACGGAATTTGACTAGACCAATTTCACCCAATGCGAAAAGATAGGCAAGAATTCCGGCAACAAAGTATAACCAATTTTTTACTACCTCAAGCGGTGCTCCGAGCGTTCCGATTGCAACCGAGCCGAGCTTGGCAGCAACAACCCCATACAGGCTCAACATAATGACAACACCAAGACCGAACGAAAGTGCTATGCCAAGGCCTTTGGCAGCACCTTTTCCCATTGAGAGCGGCACAATCACAAAGGCCAAAGGAAAGGTGCACGGCAAAACAATCATCGTAAGCCCGGCCGCAAAGCTAAAAAGATACCACCCCAAACCAATAGTTGATCCTCCCGCCTCAAGCCCCGTACCAATATTTAAATTGGTAGTAAAAAACCAAAAAAGACCGCCTGCGGTAATCGCAAACAATCCAACCGCCAGCGCAATAAGAAGTTCTTTTACTTTACGTGACGAGGTCATTGGTCGTGGAATTAGTGAACTGAAAAGAAATAATCAAAAGACTTAGGCTTGCACCAAGTAGCCCAATATCGCGAAACGTAACATTGTCGATGCCACTCAAGAGGATAATTGCCAGCATTTCGATGGTTGAAAGAATGGCTGCAATCCGCACTCCCCATTTACCAGAAAACCAGGCAAGAAACAAAAGTGCTATAACAAACTCCCCTACGGCCTGCAATTTCAAATAAAGGTCAATCGACATAATTGGTATGATGAGGTGGAAGAACCACTGAGGAATGTATCCCTTCCAGTTCTGCGTGTGATAAAAAATGTCGTAGGAGGAGTAAAGGTACATTAATCCTAATCCAAGTCGCAGGGGCCATTCAGCTTGAATTTTATTGATAAAATTCATAGATCATCGAATAACGAATTTCTTTCGAATTTACGGACTCGTATATTCGTACAAGATTCGCTATTCGTTGATTATTCCGACAACGCTTTTAATTTTTCAATAAACTTTTGCTTATCAAATCCTCCGGTAGCCCAGAGTTCTCCATTTAAAATAATCCCCGGCGAGGTGAAAATCATGAATTTTTGAACCATTTTTTGACCCTCCGGTTCTGTTACTTCAATTTTTTTGAATGTCACCGCAGGCCAATCTTTTTCAATAGAGTGCCAAAACTCTTCAAACGCTTTGCAGTTATGGCAACCAGGTGAGGCAAGTACTTCAATAGAAACAGGCTTCATATTAATTAAGTATACCTTGATAGGTGTATTTTTCACGAAGAAAGTTGTCCACATATTTCTACCTTTAGGTAAATCCCGCAAATAAAACGCTATAGCTTGATATTTGCAGGATTTTAAATTCTATGCCTGGGGGTATTGTACATCACAGTGTTATCTCACAAGGCCTGGTAGACCGCCGCTCCTTCAGGTGCCACAGCAGGAATAGTTTCAGGATTTTTTCCCCTGTGGGTCAAAACCGTGCCATACACAAAATTACTCTCTAAGTACTTGATAATCGTTTCAATATCTTTTTTGCGATCTTCAGAATGCAGGACAATGATGGCGACCGAGCGTTCTCCTTGTTCTGACAATTTCAGGCGATACACGCCGGTCATATTTTTACCTGCTTCAGGAATTGTTCCAGATTTTCCGGCCACAAAACGCGGATCAGTAACTGGCCAGTTTAAATTAAACCAGTCATGGGTTTTGGTTTTATTGAGTGAACTAAGCACATAGTGCTTCAGTGAGCTTATTTCAAAAATTGGTTTTTTGTGAAGATAGATAAAACGAAGCAGTTTAAAAATATCCTCAGTGGTGGATACGTTACGCGGATCAAGACCACTCGGATCTTCAAAATGCGTGTTTGCCATGCCGATTGCTTGGGCCTTTTCATTCATGGTCGGCACAAAATTGTAGGTTTGTTCAGCATAGAGAGTAGCTGCATCGTTACTCGAGGTAAGGAGTAACGGGTACAATAAATCCTCGGATTTGAAGGTTTCTCCAACCACCAAGTCCCCTGCGGTTCCTTCAGTATTGACCGCACTTTGAGTTACGGTAACAGTTTTAAATCGATTAATCGTTTCGACCGCAACCAGAGCAGTCATCAACTTAGTAAGAGAGGCAATTGGATGAATTACAGTTTTTTCTTTTTCATATAAAATTTGCCCTGAGTCAAAATCAACCGCTAGGACTGAAGGTGCGGTGAGAGAAAGGCTAGATGAATCGGAAACCTTTTGAAAAAATTTAAGATCGGTTTGTGCATTTCCGCTTTTTGCGTAGACCAAGACTGGCATATCGGTCTTTATTATTCCAAAAATAGCTTTAGCATCCTCAGAGGTAAGCCGTATACATCCGCCAGAAAAAGTTTCTGCAACTGGTTTCCCGTTGGGATAATATGGCCAGCCATGAATAAAATAATTTCCAAAAAAGTGCATGCTCCAAGGCATCCACACCTGACCAATCGAAGAAAAATGGTTTGATTCTTTGGATTGAACTCGGTATACGCCACTCGGGGTTTCAAAAAAACTTCCCTCTCTGCCTTTAGCCTGAATTGGAAACGAGGTCTTCTCCACTCCAGACCGATATACCACCAATTTCATCTCCTTTAAGTCCGCAAAAATAAAATCCCGCTTTTCCTGATTGAATTGGTCTCGTTTTTTCAAAACTTCCTCGTGGTTCGCAAAGATCACTGTTCCATCAGCTAGTTCCTTATACAAAACCGGCCGATGTGTAAAAACTGGAGACAACCATTGACTCTCCGGATCAGCAAAAAAAAGATCCGTATGTCGCGCTACATAGGTCCATAAGAACACAACACTAACAAAAACGGTTATCAACCGGACTGCATACCATAATCCCCGAAAATCAAAATAGTATTGATTCATCCCGTTAGAGGGAGGAAATGCTTATGTTAAGCATTTCCTTAAAGTTAAATATAAATCGATTACTATATTATTTTGCAGGTTCTTAAGACACATACAATGACATAAATACATCTCTAACGGGGTTCATTTATATAAAAGCTACTCCAAAATCCTTCTATAGCAGAGAGCAGTTTCTTATATATTATTTCACAAGGGGCATACCAAATACAATTCTTTAAAAAAAGTTTAGCGAGCCAGACTCGGTTGGAAAAAAGTATTGAACACAAGAGGTAACTGTTCCGTTTTAACAACTTTTGTATCGGCGAGTATTATCCGCACCATCAGTCCCCTGCCTGTATCTTCAGAAAAATTTTGATCAAAAACAAAATTTCCTAGACTATAGGCAATATAGCCGCCGTGATAGCTTTCGGTCTTTTGTACCACGTGCGGATGATGTCCAATAACTAAAAGCGCTCCTGAGTCAATGAGTTCGTGTGCTACTATCTCTTGCCCACGAGTGGGTGATAACTCGTATTCATTGCCCCAGTGAATTGAGACAATGACAATATCTGCCTGTCTTTTGGCCTCTGCAATATCCTGTTTGACTATAACCGGATCAAACCAGGCAATAGTCGGTTTTGACTGTGGCTCACCCAAAGACTTTGGTAGCAAGTTGGTATAACCTAGAAATCCGATTTTTATACCTTTTACTTCGCGAATCGATGCCTTGTGTGCTTGTGCATAATTTTCTGCCCCGCCGACAGGGGTGATACGAGCTTCTTTGAGATGAAGAAGTGTATCTTCAAAAGCCTCTTTCCCGTAATCCCAAATATGATTATTGGCAACCGAGAGCACATCAAAACCGGCAAATTGCAGACCCTTAATGGCACGAGGATCAGCTCGAAAGAAATAAATACTGCCAAGATTGATACCTCGCGTGGACATCGGTCCCTCAAGATTGCCAAAAGCAAGATCTGCGCTTTGTAGCGTCTCGGCTACACGCTCAAACGGGAAATTCCAATTTCCCCTGGTCTGCATACTATGACCAATTTCGCGGGAGAGCATAATGTCCCCCACAAAAAGAAGTTCTATTTTTTGAGGAGTATTAGCAGTTCGTAAAATAAATACTTGGGTAAAAGATTCTTTACGAAACCAGACACCCAGAGCTACCAAGATAACAATCAAAGCAAGTAAAAATCGGTGAGTTGTGAGTCTCTTGCGGAAGGACATACTATTTTTATGGTAAAGGGTTTTGTTACAAACTCAAAAAGAAAAGGATGTGGCTAAACAAAGAGAGTTCCGCATCAGACGGAAACTCTTTTATATTGGGCGGATCTGTAAACATAGACTTATTTAAGTTTTTCTTTAGCAAAATGCCCACCGATGACAATACTTGCGGCGATAAGAACCAAATTTTTTACTACAAATTCACCATTGAGAGTAAGTAACAAAGGATTGGAATGTGTGAAGAAAGTTGTAGGCGCCAAAAACGGGGTAAAAAGAATTCCTGCCATTTGTAACCAAAAGGAGGCGAGCACTAAACGAATCAATTTGTTAAAAACAAGTCCGAGACCGATAGCAACCTCCCAGACACCTAATATCAGTAGCAGTTCTTTTTGCGGAAAAAAGGAATAGGTCTGAGAAAGCAGGGTTGCCACTGGACTTACTCCCAAAACTTTCAACAACCCGAACCAAATATAGACAATCCCCAGAGCAACTCTCAAAATACTGATTCCGTGGGTTTGCATCTGCCGTCGAAATGCTTGATCAAATTGTTCAAAAAAACTTATCATTTTTTTCGGTCAAACAAAACTCGCCCACTTGAATCAATGGTAATCATAAATTGGTCCAAAAAATCAGATTGTTTTAAAAATCCCGCAGCCACAAGTTGCGAAACTGATGTCGCTGATCTACCCATAACCCTTTTATATTCTGCTAAAGCCGTGCGGATATTCCCAATAACTTCCAATTGATCATGTAACATTCTCATCTCTTTTTTAGTAAAATCGTTTTTTGCAGTCTCATACAAGGTTGAGACTAGAGACCGCGCAGCATCAAAGTCTCCGGCCCGAGCCGTGTAAGTTGCATACTCAATTTTTACTCGCTCTGGGGCACCTGGTCTTTGGCTCGCGATTTTGAGGTATTCGGCAGCTTTGGCAAAATTTCTTTGGATAATGTGGTACTGTGCACCGAGATAAAACGGTACTTCCCAATCATTTGGCAAAGCACGGATGCCGCGTTCAGCTATGCGGGTTGTTTCGTCGAAAAAACCTTGTCGCGGCAGAATAAGAATCCCAAAGATATAAGGATATTGAAAGTATGGATCAAGCGTTGAAATAGCATCAAAGTATTGAATATAGGCCGGATCTTTGCCGTACCAATCGATAAGCGCCTGTATCGCTTCAAGCCACAACATGTCGGCCAGCGCATTACGAAATCCAAAAGATAGTTTGTCAATGATGGCGGGATGAGGAAGTGGGTACGTTAAATTTATTTGCTTCCAGTTAGTCTGCCGAAGATGTGTCTCATATCGCATCTGGAAAATAATAGATCCCGCAAGCGAACACACGATAAAAATGAAAAAGCCGATGTGCTTCAAATCCCTACTATTTTTTGTGATACGTGATACAAGATACATGGTACACAATACAGGTCAGTATTGCCGTCGCTTGAAAATATGTAAGGTTATCAAAAACAAGAAAGCACCATAGGCAAGGGCATAGAAAAGAACCAACACTATTTGAGCAAAGTCAGGCGATCCACCATAGGCGGCCGCATTGCGGATATTGAATTTTTCAAGATTGGGAAAAAGGTAATAGGCACCGTAGAGTGCATATTTCAAAAACAAATTTTCTTGCTTTTGAATTACGGAAAAAAGAAGACTTGATGAGTGTCCAATGAGAAATATAGATGCGGTGAGTGCAGCTGCAAGAAGTGACGGTACAGAGAGTGAAAAAAGCATACCAACAAGTAAAATAAGCATAGTCTCAACAAAACCAAAGCCGATTGCCAAAAGAAGCGGCCCGAATGCCATGACAGTTTTTGCTTTAAGAAAAAGAATGATAAACAGCACAATCGTTGAAAGCAGTGTCATAAAAAGATTTACTATCCCAAAACCAACGTATTTACCTACCAATACTTCTACTTTGCGAACTGGTTTGGGAAGAATAAGAAAAAAAGTCTTACGCTCAATTTCTTTGGAAAGAAGCTGAACTCCGGCAAAAATCGTAATAAAGGTCTGCAGAAGAAAAATTGCGGCAAGACCTATATCGGTAATAATTTTCTCATTTTGTTCAAGAGAAATCGATCCTAAAAATAGTGAAAACGCTATGAGGAAGCAAGCAAAAACAGCAACGGCAAGTAAAATGCGGTCTCGTAGTGTTTCGCGTGCGGTATTACTTGTTATAGCCCAAATTCGTCTCCACATAATTATTATGCTTCCTCCAAAATTATTCGCTGTTTAAATATTCCTTTTTCTTCAGCTTTTTTAATTTTTATTCTTTGAATGTTGTCGGGATCAAATTTTTTATAAGTGATTATTGCATCAAGCACTTCAAGAACATCGGCTATTTCTTCCTCATCCTCATCCCGACTAAACTCGTCAACTTCTTCTGCCAATTTTTCTTTAAGTTTGATCCAATACTCCTCGTCGGCCGCTACACGGCTAATAGCAATTTCACCTCTTTTTTTCAATATGTTCAAGGATATTGTCCCTGACAAGTTTGTTATATTTCATGTGAAGTACTAGCAGGATGCGTCTCTCGAAAGCGATTTACAATGTCTACAAAAGCCGCTTCAAGCGTTGGGAAATTTCCCTTAACATCCGAGACATCTCCATGGCTAACCAACATTCCGTGATCAATAATTCCCACCTCATCACAAATCTCGGCAACATCTGCTAAAATGTGCGAACTAAAAATAATCGTTTTACCTTCGTTCTTTAAATGCAACAAAATCTGTTTTACTTCCGCCCGACCAAACGGATCAAGCCCATCGAGTGGCTCATCAAGCAATAGAAGATCAGGGTTGTTAATCAGGGCTTGCGCAAGTGCAAGACGTTGTGTCATACCTTTAGAATATTTGCGGGTTTGGCGAGTGCCAAACTCGGATAAATTTACCTCTTTTAAAAGCCTCTCTGTTCTCTCCTTTTTGATAGCTGGATCAAGCTCAAAGATATCACTTATATAATGTAAGAACTCACGAGCTGTAAGATTAGCATAAAAAGCAGGGGTTTCAGGCATAAAGCCAATTCTTTTACGTATTTCAAGAGATTCGGGTGGCTCTCCAAAAATTTTGATAGAACCCTCATTCGGAGTCAAAAGCCCGACCAACATTTTCATGGTCGTGGTTTTTCCTGCCCCGTTGGGTCCCAAAAAACCAAAGACCGTCCCATTTTTTATTTGGAAAGAAAGATTGGAAACAGCCGTAAATTCTTGGCCACGACTAAAGTATATTTTAGTTAAATTTTCAATTTCAAGCGCGTGCATATCTTGTAATTCCATAGATTATTTCAAAAATTCGGGATGTTTTTGTTTTAGTTTTTCTACTTTGGGGGCGATCACTATTTGAGAATAAGGCTCGTCCGGATGCGTTGCATAATAATTTTTATGATATTCTTCTGCTGGATAAAACCTAGTCAGAGAGACAACTTCGGTCACAATCGGTTTTGAGTACGTAGCAGCGTTGGTAAAATCAGCAATGGTTTGTTCTGCCAATCTTTTTTGTTCGTCCGTTGTATACAAAATAATTGAGCGATACTGCGTACCAACGTCATTGCCTTGCCGATTTATAGTTGTTGGATCGTGACTCGCAAAAAATACTTCCAATAACTTTTCAAACGAAACTTGATCAGCCTCATATTCTATCTGAATCACTTCAGCGTGGCCAGTAGTACCCATAGAAACTTGATTGTATGTTGGATTGTCGGTTTTTCCTCCGGCATATCCCGGGGTGACAGATACAACACCTTTAATTAAAAGAAAGACCGCTTCAGTACACCAAAAACACCCACCACCAAATGCGACTTTCTCCATACTAAATTTTAATCTTAAACTTGTTTTTTGATCGGATCAAAAAGTACTCTTCTTTGGGAAATAATTTAGCACGTTCAAGAATTCGGTTGATGTCGTGGATTTGTGAGGTATGGGCCTTCATTGCTTCCAACTTTTGATCCCAAACATCTTCTGTATTTACCGCCAGATCAATTTCGCTTTTTTTATATCCCGGCGGTACATATATAAAGTAGCCTTTGTTGGCTCGAGCACGCTCCTCACTGATACAGGAGTACAAAATCGTATGCACAAAGTCGAGTCGTTCAAAAACAAACGAGCTTACCATGGAGACTGTAATGTGATCGATGTGTCCGGAACCTCCACGTGGTTCTGACGTTAAAATAATTTCTGGTTGAATCTTTTTTAAAATCTTTTCGATTTTTGCTGCCAGGTCATGATACAGATTATTGCACAAAGTTCCATCTTCGAACCCCAAGAAAAATATTTTTTTAATCCCCAAAATCTTTGCTGATTTTTTAAGTTCTTTGGCGCGTCGCTCCCCTAGTTTTTTCTTGGCACCAGCTTGGCTATCTTTACCTGCTTCACCGTTGGTTGCAGATAACAAAAAAACTTCGTGCTTTTGGGCAAGTTTGGCAATGGTTCCCCCTGGACCAAAGGCCTCATCATCCGGATGCGCAAATATACAGGCTACTTTCATCCCCTTAAAGATTTAAGTTTATCAATTAGGTTGGTATTAGACATATAATAGATTTTTTAGTGAATTCAAACCAAAACAATTCTATACCCCTAACAGGACTCATAACTTTTAGGATATATTTTATAGACCCAAAATGGAAGTTGTCAAAAAAATAGTATCGGGCTACCTAATTTTGGATTCCTGGATGGCGTCTGCTATCGTAAAACAAGTGGAAAGAGATGACCAACAACTTATCAATGACTATTTAGGAGGAAACGGCGAGGCACTTGCTATTCTTATTCGTCGTTATCTAAAACCAACCTACAACTTTATCTACAGACGCATCGGAAGTCAATCAGATGCCGAAGATATCACCCAAGAGACATTTGTTAAGGTATGGAAGAACCTTAACAAATATAGAAAAGGAGAAAGCGTTAAAACCTGGATATTTCAGATCGCCAAAAATACCGCCATAGACTGGCTGCGAAAGAAGAAAAATATTGTATTTACCGATTTTGAAGATGAGACGGGTAAAAATCCAATTCTTGAAACTCTTTCGGATCAAGAACCGCTTCCCGATGCCCTTGTCCTAAAACTTGAGGATACAAAATTACTCACTGCGCTTCTTGAGAAGCTTTCTCCCCTTTATCGCGAAGTACTCGTGCTTCATTATAAAGACCATCTTACCTTTGATGAAATCGGTAAAATATTAGAAAAATCTCCTGATACGGTGAAAAGCCAACATCGCCGCGCACTCATACAACTTAAAAATTTACTCAATGCACCCAAAAGCCCCGACACTACGTAGAACAGATAAGAGGCATTTGCCTCACCTGTCTCCCCAAACGAGACTGGACTTTCGATCGGAAGGTTTTTTGACTTTTACCAAAATTGACCGACCTTTTTGGTAAGCTTACAAAAGATGCACCCTTGTGCATCTTTTGTTCGTATAAGTAAGTAAGCTCATGCACACTCTAGAGAAACTATTTCAAAATATTTCCTCGGCTGAACATTCTCCCGACCTCTACCAAAAGATCACTACTCTGATCTTGAGAAAAAGACAACGCCAGGAACAAATACAATTAATCCTTACCGGAGGCCTTAGCCTCTTATCTGGTGTTGGGGTTATTTTTGCATTTCGATACGTAATTCAGGAGCTATCTCATTCCAATTTCAGTCAATATATCTCTCTTCTATTTCATGACAGCACAACGGCATTGGTATATTGGCGAGAGCTTGGAATGTCTTTAGCTGAATCACTCCCTTTTCTTGGAGTTACCATTTTGTTATCAACGATTTTACTCTTTCTTGCTTCACTAAAGTTAGTGAGCGAGAAACACGTACATACGTCTATACATTTTAACCGTTTTATCTAAATAAATGGACTACAAAAAAATATTTCAGTCACCAAAGTTCAGAGGAATCCTCATGGGAATTGGGGGGATTATTATAGCACTACTTATCTTTCAAGCCGGAATGTTTGTTGGATATCGAAAAGCTTCTTTTTCCTACCGTTGGGGAGATAATTATCATCGTACTTTCGGAGAGCAACAGAAGTTTCCTTTTCGCATGGGCCCTCGGGGGGATTTTTCGGAAAGTCATGGAGTGGTGGGAAAAGTTGTCAGCATCAAACTCCCTACTTTTGTGGTAGAAGGCAGTGATAATGTCGAGAAAGTTGTTGTAATAAAAGAAGATACTATTATTCGACGCTTTCGAGACACTCTTAAACCAGAGGACTTGAAGACTGGTGATTTAATTGTCGTTATTGGTTCTCCCAACAATCAGTCAGAAGTCGAGGCCAAATTAATTCGTATGCTTCCGCCGCAATGATAAATAAACTTTTCTTTAGAAAATCTTTGCAAAAAACTTTAGTACTTGCCAAAGCCCACAAAGCTCTGAGCACCATAGGAATAATTGTTGTACTTGGTAGTGGCTGGTGGGGATACCGAGCATGGACAGGGACAAGCGTGGCACCCCGGTATGTGTTAGCCTCAGTTCAGAAAGGAACCATTATCACCACAGTCACCGGGACTGGCCAGGTATCTGCTTCAAATCAGGTTGATATTAAACCTAAAGTATCAGGAGATGTAGTCTACGTTGGCGTACAAAACGGACAGGAAGTGGGGGCCGGAACGTTGTTGGTCGAGCTCGATGCGCGGGATGCCCAAAAAGCAGTACGAGATGCTGAAGTCAATCTTGAATCGGCTAAACTCTCGTTGGAAAAACTAAAGAAACCTGCTGATAATTTATCACTCATTCAGTCAGAAAATGCACTAGCCAAAGCCAAAGAATCTCAAGCCAACACCCAAGATAATCTTAAAAGGGCATACGAGGATGGATTTAATCTTACGTCTAATGCGTTTTTAGATCTTCCGACGGTGATTACGGGACTACAAGATATTTTGTATTCCCGCAACGCGGGCCTGGGCGGAATAACTGGCCAACGGAATATTGATTATTACGCGGGTGTTGCAAGTCAATATGACTCCAAGGCAGACCAGTTCAAAGACAATGCAGACCAAAAATATCAGGCGGCACGCAAAGCCTACGATCAAAACTTTTTGGACTATAAAGCAACCAGTCGCTCATCAGACGAGGCAACGATTGCCAAACTTATTGACCAGACTTATGAGACAACAAAGAGCGTTGCAGAGGCCGTAAAAAGCGCATCTAATTTAATTCAGTTTTATGAAGACAAGCTTACGGAAAATAATTTAAAGCCCTTAGCAGCTGCTGACACGCATCTGACAAGCTTAAATACCTACACAGGAAAAACCAATACCCACCTAACCAATCTTTTAGGTGCACAAAATACCCTTAAAGATGATAAGACTGCCATAGTTAATGCTGATCGAACCATTCAGGAAAATACCGAGAGCTTAGCAAAACTTAAAAAAGGTGCCGATACCCTCGACATTCAATCCTCTGAACTTACTTTAAAGCAGCGAGAAAACAGTTTGCACGATGCCCAGGAAAAACTTGCGGACTACTTTATTCGCGCACCCTTTGACGGTACAGTCGCCAAATTAAGTGTAAAAAGGGGTGACTCGGTATCGAGCAGTGCCGTAGCAACCTTTATTACTCGACAGAAGCTTGCAGAAATTTCTTTAAATGAAATTGATGTGGCTAAAATTAAAGTCGGAGAAAAGGTAACCTTAACTTTTGACGCCGTAGAGGGGTTGAGTATTAGCGGACAAGTTGCCGAAATCGATACCGTGGGGACAGTTACTCAAGGAGTGGTAACCTATAGCATCAAAATTGGTTTTGATACGCAAGATGAGCGCATCAAATCAGGAATGAGTGTTAGTGCATCCATCATTACTGATGTAAAACAAGATGTTCTGAGTGTCCCCAATAGTGCCGTAAAAACCCAAGGAAACACGCATTATGTAGAAATGTTTGATACGCCCTTAGCACAAGGCCAGGGCAATCAAGGAGTTTTATCCTCACTACTCCCCCGTCAACAACCAGTTGAGATTGGTCTTTCCAATGACACAGCCACAGAAATTACTTCCGGATTAAAAGAAGGAGACCAAATTGTTGCTCGAACCATCACCGCAACGACAGCCACTACCCAACAACAGGCACCAAGTCTTTTTGGAGGAGGAAATCGAACTGGTGGCGGAGGAGGAGTACGCGGGGGTCTTGGTCGTTAATGCATGTATGATTGAAATTAAGGACGTAACAAAGTCGTATAAAACAGGAGACGTAGAATTCCAAGCATTAAAGGGGGTTAGTTTCAAAATAGCTGACGGAGAATTTGTGGCAATTATGGGACCTTCCGGATCAGGAAAATCAACCCTTATGCATATTCTCGGAGCGCTTGATACCCCCACAAGTGGCACCTACTTTCTTGACGACAAAGATGTTTCGCAATTTACTGATGACGAACTTGCCGACATTCGCAAAGAAAAAATCGGTTTTGTGTTCCAAGCTTTTAACCTCCTACCGCGAGCAACGGTTTTGCGAAATGTCATGCTGCCCTTGGTATATGCAGGAATAGAAACAGGAGAACGGAAAAATCGAGCGGAAGGAGCGCTTCATGCCGCTGGGCTTGATGAAAGTCATTTTAATCATTTGTCCAATCAACTCTCCGGTGGACAGATTCAGCGCGTCGCAATTGCTCGAGCACTGGTCAATAATCCCACCCTTATTTTGGCAGACGAGCCAACCGGCAATCTTGATTCAAAAACCGGAGAGGTTGTGCTGGGAACATTTGAGAAACTAAATCGCGAACACGGCAGAACCATTATTCTGATTACTCACGAACACGATGTAGCGGAGCATGCGGATCGAATTATTACTCTAAAAGATGGAAATATCATCAGCGATAAAAAAGTGAAATAGCAATGACCACTGCAGACATTTTACAAGAAACCTATGCCGCACTCTCCGCCAACAAGGCCCGATCAGGACTCACCATCCTGGGTATTGTGATTGGAATCAGTTCGGTGATTGCCATGGTCTCAATCGGTCAAGGAGCGCAAGGGACGATTCAAGCAAGTATTCAGTCGATTGGATCCAATCTTATTTTGGTCACTCCCGGAACACAGCGCGGTCCTGGTTTTCAAATAAGCGCCGGGCGGGGATCAGCGCGAACTTTGACACAAGGAGATGCAGAGCAAATCGCCAAAGAAATTACCCTTGCCAAAGCGGTTGCTCCCGAACTTTCGGGACGTTACCAGATCACCAGTAAAGGAAAAAATACTAACACCTCGGTGTTAGGAACTACAGGCAGCTACCCTGTCGTGCGCAATGTACAAATTGACTTAGGATCATTTATAACTGATCAACACATTCGAAGTCTTTCAAAAGTTGCTGTCCTGGGACCCACAGTGCGCGATGATCTTTTTGGCGAAGGTATAGATCCCACAGGGCAAACTATCCGCATTAAAAATATTGAGTTTCGAATAATCGGCCTCACAAAAGTAAAAGGCGGATCGGGTTTTAGCAATCAAGATGACATGGTTTTTATTCCCCTGTCCTCTGCCCAACGATTTCTGGCCGGTGATACTTTTGTCACTACGATTAGTGTTCAGGCACCTGATACCGATTCCATGTCCCCAATTCAACAACAGATTACGACACTTTTATTAGATCGCCACCATATTTCGGATCCTCAGCTTGCTGATTTTAGTACCTTGAATCAGGCAGACATTGTCGCAACTGCTTCAAGCGTTACCCAAACCTTCACCATTCTTTTGGCAGCAGTTGCAGGAATATCATTGGTGGTTGGAGGGATTGGGATTATGAATATGATGCTTACAACGGTCACGGAAAGAACCAGAGAAATTGGATTGCGTAAAGCTATCGGTGCAAAAAAGCGTGACATTAATCTTCAATTTCTTACGGAGGCAGTCATGCTTACATTTATTGGTGGGTTTATTGGTGTAGTGCTTGGATGGTCAATTTCTTTTGCGATAACATACTTCGGAATTCTGCAAACCAGTGTCTCTTTTTTCTCAATTATGCTTGCCTTTGGGGTATCGGCAGCCATTGGAATTGTTTTTGGATATTACCCGGCCCGCCGCGCAGCACGGCTTAATCCAATAGAAGCATTGAGATACGAATAATAACTTAACCTAATTAACATAAATTTATGCATAAACTAATAGTAGGGAGTATCGTAGGGATCATCATTGTGTCAGGAGGAACTTTTTACGCAGGGATGAAATATGATCAAACTCGAACAGCCAATGCTCGAACTAATGGAGGCAATCGATTTGCAAATCTAACCCCAGAGGAGCGCCAAGCGCGTGTACAACAATTTGGAATGGGAGGCGGTATGGGTCGAGGAATGCTTGGGAGCGGATTTGCCACCGGAGAAGTTATCTCCAAAGATGATAAAAGCGTTACCATAAAGTTGATGGATGGCGGTTCAAAAATTATTTTCTTTACTGGTAATACGGGTATTATGAAGAGTGTTTCGGGATCTAGTGCAGATGTGATAGTTGGCCAACAAATTGTGATAAATGGTTCGGCTAATCAAGACGGAAGCGTGAATGCGCAGACAATTCAAATTCGGTCGGCACAAAATAATAAGACTAAATAACAAATACATGAGAACAACGTTTGGGTTGGTAATCGCTGGGGTCTTGGTATTTGGAGCAGGAATACTTATATACAATCGAAGTATTGTCCCATTAGAAAAGACCAGCAACTCGGCTAATGTGAGCGGATCAGTATTGCCAACACCTGAATCCAGTTCGCCAAGCTCGGAACAAGGCGCACCAAGCATCGTTCCCAAGAGCCAAGCCGCAAGTGTAAAAGAATTTACTATAACCGGAAAAAACTTTTCATTTGATCCCTCGAGTATCACCGTGAAAAAAGGTGATACAGTAAAAATAACTTTCAAAAATGCATCGGGAATGCACGACTTCCGGATTGATGAATTTAGAGTCGCCACAAAGATAATTACCGGCGGCAAAGAAGAGACCGTTGAATTCACGGCAGACAAATCCGGGATGTTTGAATACTATTGTTCTGTTGGTAAACACCGACAAATGGGAATGAAAGGAATGCTGATGGTTGAATAATAATTTAAATGACTTTACACAAAAACCACCTTTCTGGTGGTTTTTGATTTTTGTATAATTCCTTATTTTCTTTAAGGCATCCTTAGTTGCCAGAGTTTAATAAACTGAAACGGGTAGATAAGCATAATAATATTAAGGGTCAAATTGTCATGAATCCAGTACCCCACAAATAGTTCAAGAAAGATAACGAGGAGGAGACTTACCCACAGGGGTAAGTATCGCGCCAAAATAAACCCCAAAACACATGCGAGAATATCGGTAACAGAATTGATGACACTATCTCCGTAGTAATCGAGCGAAATTGTTGCTTCGCGATAGCGGTTAATTATAAAATTGGTATTTTCAAATATCTCCCATGAGCTTTCCATCACCATGGCAAGTAAAAAACGTAGTCCTATCGGCCAGCGACGGCCCACCAGCCACAGAAGTGCAAAAAATCCAATACCGTGAATAATATGCGAGAATGTATACCAGTCAGTAAGGTGTTGTGAATTTTCAGAACTGTATACAATACCGTGCCAGAATTTTATATATCCGCAGGTACACCACGGTACCCGCCCCATGAGAAGAAGGATAAAAGTGGAAAGCGCAATAACTCCGAGGGCACTTAGAATATAAGTTCGCAAAGAAATCTGATTAAGCCACTTCATTATTTTGATTCCAGTTTTAAATATTTACCTTCGCTTATAACTTGAATTTCACTATCCACAATTTTAAGGGCTGATTGATCGTCCAATGCATACAAAGGTTCTTTGTAGTCCTTGGCCACTTCTTCAAGAATACCTTTGGTTACTTTGGGGAAATGCGGAGAATTTAAATGCGGATAGAAGTGGAAATCAAAAAAGCCCAGACCTTTATCATGCATCTTGCCTTGCACATCCTCATAGTATAACTGCTTGGAGGTGCTCGACTCCAAACTCTTCATGGTTACCATGCTTCCCGCACTAATCCCAACATAAACTCGAGTTTTTAAAAGATCGGGTAAGATTTCTGCTAGACCAGATTTTTTGAGCCAGTGCATAAGGTGAAACGTATTGCCACCGGAAAAAAATAAAATATCAGCTGTTTCTAGACGGGGCAACCACAACTCTTTTGATAGAGCCGAAATATCGACAATATCAATACACATAAAATGCTGCTTCTGAATATTGGCAAGATCAGCGATCAGCCAACCTTTGTCTCCTTCCTCAACATTGGCCGCCGTCGGCACAAAAGCTATGGTTGTTTCTTGTGTTGGTTTTCCTACCAAATCAAACAGAGCCTTAGCAATCGATTGATTGGTGAGACCACCCGAGGTAAGAAGAAATTTCATAGGTTTATTAAAGCATTTTTTACTTCTAATTTCCACATTTAGCCCATTGAAATAACTCTTTAGATAAAGTAGAATATCAAAATACATACTTCATTAAAACTTCTTTTGGATTGTAAACTATAGAAGAACTATGACTAGTATTATTGAGGTCAAAAACCTTACCAAACGATACGGGAAATTTACTGCTGTTGATCATATTTCCTTCGAGGTGCAGGCCGGAGAAACCTTTGGAATTCTTGGACCTAATGGTGCCGGCAAAACCACCACACTTGAAGTTATCGAAGGACTCAAAACCGCAACGGAGGGAACAGTTTTGGTTGACGGAAAAAATGTTGCTAAAGAGACTCATGCCGTAAAATCAATCATCGGAGTCCAGCTCCAGGCTTCGAGTTTTTTTGATGGGTTGAATCTGATAGAGCTTATAGAAACGTTTGCGGCGCTTTACGATAGGACCGTCAATCCCCTCAAATTACTTGAGGAGGTACAATTAACTGAAAAAGCAAAAAATCATGTTAAAGAACTCTCAGGTGGACAGAAGCAACGGCTTTCAATAGCTATTGGACTTGTTAACGACCCAAAAATTATTTTTTTGGATGAACCAACGACGGGCCTTGATCCGCAAGCGCGTAGAAATCTCTGGGATCTTGTCACCCAAATAAAACAAAAAGGTAAAACCGTTGTCCTTACGACTCACTATATGGACGAGGCAGAGGTGTTATGTGACCGGATTGCTATTATGGATAATGCAAAAATTGTGGCTCTTGATACAACACAAAATCTTCTACAAAAAACCGGAGTACATGCAACAGTTGAATTTAAAGCTCAAAAACCTATACCCGAAGACGAATTACGCAAACTCCCCAATGTTGAAGAGGTAAGGCAGGAAAATAAAACCTATTTTGTCACCACCTCAAATCCCCAAGCCACTCTGGATAAACTTCTGGATCTAGGGAGAAGCGGAAATTTTAATATAGAAGAGCTGACGCTCAAGCGCGCAACCCTCGAAGATGTATTTTTAAAATTAACTGGACATCAACTCCGCAAATAAAACATGCACGCCACTTGGACACTTACTAAATCATCACTCAAAATGTTCCTGCGCAATCGCCAAGCGCTTTTCTTTACTTTGTTTTCTCCCCTGCTCATCATGCTTATTTTTGGATTTATTGGATTTGATAAACCACCAAAGTTTGAGGTGGGTATCGTTACTGAAAATCCTAACCAAGCAACCAAACAATTTATAGAACAATTAAAAAACTTTCCTACGTTCACCGTTCATGAAGGATCACTAGACCAGGAAAAAAAAGACTTAGAAGAAGGTAATCGCAGTGTTGTTTTAAAAATTCCCGATGATTTTCTGACTACTCAACCCGCAAGTCAACCAAAAGTTATTACCGCTTACACCAATGCCGGAGAAGCAGCACAATCGGCCACCGTACTTTCCATTCTTAGCCAAAACCTGGATAAAACCACACTTGCAATTGTAAAAGCCCCCACACTTTTTAAAGTCGAGATCCAGGAGATAAACGCACGCAATCTCCGCTATATTGAATTTTTGCTTCCCGGCCTGATCGCGCTCTCAATCATGCAGATGTCGGTGTTCTCCGTTGCTTTTGTTTTTGTGCAATACAAAGAAAAAGGCGTCTTAAAACGCCTCCTTGCCACACCAATGCAACCCTATCAATTTGTCACTGCCAATGTGGTTACCCGTCTTTTTGTGGCCATTGCCCAAGCCGCAATTTTTATCATTGCAGGTATCATTATATTTAAAGTGCACGTGATCGGCGCGTACGCTTTGATACTTTTGTGTGTAGCGCTCGGTGCACTCATGTTTTTGGGGTTGGGATTTACGATCTCAGGCCTCTCACGCACCGTAGACTCGGTCCCGGCTCTAGCCAATATTTTTGTCTTTCCAATGCTTTTCTTGGGTGGAACATTCTTTGCAATTTCCAATATGCCTAAATGGCTCCAGATGTTCGCAAAATACTTACCACTTACCTACTTCTCGACCGCACTGCGCGATGTGATGACTAAGGGCGCAAGTATCACTGACATACGATGGAATCTTTTGGGTATGATTGTCTGGGCCATTATTCTGATTGGCCTTGCAACAATCACTTTTAGTTTTCAAGAAAAAGAAGGCTAAGTGCGAGCTCTTAAGCAAAGCCTACAGAGAAAAATCGCTCGGGGGCAATGGCAATAATAACATGATCCTCTTTTCGTTCGAGGTCGTATTTGTACTTGGCATTTCCCGTGTAGCGAGCAGAAAGATGATCAATAAAATCATGTCCGCCCTCCTTAGTAACAGAGCTAACCCTTCCCCTTACCCGAACATAGCGATAAGGATTGCCGCGGTCGTAAATCAATAAACCTACTGATGGATTTTTTTTTATATTTCATTCGTGACGTTGTCGTGCTGATTTTAAATTGGCCGTCCTGATAGTCAAACCACACCAGTGTTTGGTGCGGAGAACCATCTTTACCAACGGTGGCAATGACCATATAGTTTGGTTCTTTTAAAAAATCACTTATGTCTTGCGGAAATTCCATAACTTTTAATTTAGTTTAGAGACCGATGCCAAAATATTCAAACAGATAATGCCCTCCGAATATATAAATCGCGCAGGTGATTGCCTCTCCAATAAAAATTCCGAGTAAAAACTTTTTAAAATCGACTTCCAGAGTTCCACAAATATAGCAGATTAAATCCGTTGGCAAAAAGGGAAAGAAACTCCAGCCAATGATAATTGGCAATTCGTTTTTCTGCAAGATCGTCTTTACTTGCGTAATACGCTTTTTGTATTTGGACTCAAAAAACTCATCAAGTTGCAGAAAGTCAGAAAAATAATAGACTGATGCCGAAGACACAAGAATACCAGCAAGCGTTAAAATAAAAAGTGGCCACGGGGGAAAAAATAATAACCCGAGAACAATAAGCGACGTTGACGGGATAAGGGTAAAACCCCGCAAGCACCCAAGGAGAAAATACAAAATATATCCCCACCACAAAGAAGTGTGGACGGCGCGTTGAAGCTGATTTTCAAAGAGGGCTGGGTTAAATAGAGAGATGCCCACAACACCGATAACAACTCCAATCCAAACAATAATAAAATACTTTCTTATTTTGTTGAAAGAATAAATTTTCAAACGAGTCTTTAAGATTCAGTTGCCATTAATTTTTTATTTTTGGAGTCTCGTGCTTCATTAGCAACCCGCCAAAGATACCAGGAAGCAACGGAGGCATACTCTCGCCAGGGTTTGGCTAACCGCTCCATTGTAACATGATCTGGAAGAGTTTTAAGACGATAAAGAATTTGAAAACCCTTGCGAATTCCAAGATCCCCCGTTGGCAATATATCAGGCCGATTAAGCGTGAAAATCAGAAACATATGGACGGTCCAGACCCCAATACCTTTAACTTGTATTAAGTGTTCAATAATTTCGGCGTTTGTCATTTTGTGCAGTGACTTGTGTTTAATCGTTCCATCAGAAAACTTCTGTGCAAGATCTTTGATGTAAGAGGCCTTTTGCGAAGACAGCCCTGCAGAGCGTAACTTTTCAAGGGGAGTTAAAACTACTTTTTCAGGAGTTGGAAATTGCTTTCCACCAAAAAAGTCAGTAAATCTTTTGAGAATGGCTGCTGCTGCCTTTCCTGAAACTTGCTGATAGATAATAGAGCGCACCAAAGCGTGAAAAGGATTCATCCCTCGACTTAAATCCGGTAAACCATGCTTTTTGATAAGTGGCGCGAATCGAGAATTCTGGGCTAGTATTATCATCGAATTATTTACTTTCATGAAAAAATTAGAACATACTTTGTAAGAAATTACTAATTGACTTTTTCCTTTGCATATTTTAGATTCATATTGGAACTTTAATTTGATAAGAAGAAATGGAACAGAGAGAGCAGACACAGACTCACTCTTGGAACCTTAAAAACGTTGGGCTAGGCCTGGGTTGTGCATTAGTTTGCACAATTATTCTGGCAATTATCACCCTTGTAGGATTTCGAGTGTGCTGTGTAACTTTTGTTGAGAATTATGAGCTCGGCTACAGTTATGATCGATTAAACGGTGGAAAAATTGAACGTCTCTCTCGCACTGGTTATATCTTCCATAAGCCAATCGTTTTTAATGTGCACACTATTGATCTTCGCCCCATACAGGTGTGCCTGAACGCCAATAAAAGAGTTTTAAACTGTAAATTGGTTGAATTTAATCCTGCCGGCCTTGAGGTGTTTCTTAGTTTACATGGTCGAGCAAATTACAGTGGGGATGAAAGTCAAGAACACAAGGGTACGTTTAAAGACATTCTCTCAAGTTACGCCTTTGATGGTAAGAGTTATACATTTCTCACTATCTTGCGTGAACTCAAAAATGAGGAAGTACAACCGAGTTCCAAGTAATGAAGCAAAAATCGTTCTTCGCCGCTTTCTCAATACCCACAATCTCGCCCGAAAAAAAGAAAAAGATATTTCGAGCAACATATCTCTTTGTCGTGCTTCTTCTTTTTTATCTTACGTGTATTCATTACCAAGAACCTCATGAATTTGGAATAGGTTGGAATCGAATGTCGGGTGAAGTGATTCCTTACACAAGAGCCGCATGGCATTTGAGTTGGCCATGGGTAAGCGTATCGGTAATTGATATTCGCCCAGCTCGTGTCTGCATTACCTCTGCAAGTCGCGCAGTTAACTGTAAACTCGTCCATTTTGAACCCCGTGCTTATAAAGAGTTCGTTGCAACTGAGGGTTTCCGGTATTACTGGTTTTCCAATCGAGTCTCCTTTAATTGGGGCTATGCAGAGGAGTATCACGGTATGAGAGATATATTGCGAGGCTATGCCTTCAGCGCTTACAAATACCCATTCATAACGATCACTCAAGAGTATCAATAACTAATCCAACACAAAGAAGCCTATGGCTTCTATTTTGTTTCCAAAAGTTACGCATGACCAGACTTTAGTACGTTAAAAACGAAAGTCAACACAAAAAAGAAACTCGCAATAATAATTATTATTGGCCCAAGTTGGAAACCGTATGTTTGTGATATAACAATCCCGGAAAGCACCGAAACAAGAGCAGTACCAGACGAGATAGCCAACATACTATGCAAATTCTTTGCTATATTGCGGGCGGTTGCAGCAGGAACAATAATGAGCGAACCCATTAAAAGCACTCCCAAAAATTTCATACCGAGAATTACCGTCATGGCGAAAACCACCAAAAAATAAAACTGCAGTCGTGGAGTAGAAATTCCCGTGGTTTTAGCAAGTTCCTTTGAGATAAGGGTCAAAACCAATGCATGCCGATTTTTTAAAATAAACCAAATTACCAGAGCAGCTACAATAGAACCCAAGAAAAACTCATTAGATGTTACGGGGGTAATACCTCCAAATAGTGTCTCAACCAACTCATGCGCTTCTTTAAAGGTAAGCGCACCAATGGCAAGACTCAATGCAAAAAGCACACCAATAATAGCCTCGGTATTAAGATGAGAAAGATGCTCGACTTTCCACACAATGACAACACCCACCAGAAGTGTGAGTGCCCCTCCCAGTATAGGGTTATATGAGTACATAAGTGCTAGCCCAATCCCCGGCAGTGCAACATGCGAGAGGGCGTCCCCAGCAAGCGTCATGCGGCGCATAAGCGCAAAAGAGCCCACAAGACCTGAGGCAATGGCAGTAAACGCGGCCAACGCAAAACTCATTGGTTCAATGGATATCATGGTGGTGATGGAAAAATTTATGATGTTCTGAACCGTAGAGCTCTGCTAATGTTTCGGTACGAAGCGCTTCTTCCGGGGTACCGTAACAAATATTGCGTTTATTGAGACAAAGCACTTTATCGGCATACCGGTTGACCACATCAAGATCATGCGAAATCGTTATTATCGTCAAACCTTTTTCGTCCTGTAGCCGATGCAGTGTTTCAAATATCTGCTCCTCACTCGGTTTATCGACGCCAGCAGTTGGTTCATCAAACAATAAAAAATTAGTATTTCCTATTAAAGCAAATGCAACAAGTGCCCGTTGAAACTCTCCTCCAGAAAGCGAGCCCAGTGGTTGATTAAGTAAGGCGCGAGGCAAATATACAAGTTCTAGATATTTTTCTAAATTTGATACAGCGGTTTTTGATTTCAAAAAATCAGACAAAGACAATGGGACATTTCTTTCAATATCAAGTTTTTGCGGCACATAACCAATAACAGCATCTGGAGCCCAACGTATTGTCCCCTGATGACGTACTGTGCCAATCAATGCACGAAAGAGTGTTGTTTTTCCTGAACCGTTTGGTCCTATAATCGTTAAGTACTCCCCTTCTGTGACATCAAAACTAAGGTTATCAATAACAACTTGCTGATCAAGTTTTACAGTAAGATTCTTTACCTCTAGGATCTTCTTTTCATTCTCGTTCATATACGTATGAAAAAACAAATATAAGCTTTTTGCAACTTATCTGAATATTTTAAACCTCACGCGCGGTTTTTAATGCACGGGCCCACCAGAGGAGTTGTTCAATCATGCCAGTAGCTTTTTCTTTGACCGGACCAAAAACTTCAGGATTTACGGGTACGCTCTCTTTGAGAGCTGCCATATAGACTTCACCAGGGATATGAATTGCGTTTCTAATGGGGACCATTTGGAGTTCAACTGCAACTTGACGTAACTGTTCTACGGAGCGCGCACCGCCCACACCACCATAGCTTATAAATCCAACCGGTTTTTTATTCCATTCATAATATACATGATCAATGGCATTTTTTAATACTGCAGGATAGCCATGATTATATTCAGGAGTAACGATGAGATATCCATCCGCTTCCTCTATTTTTTTGGCCCATGTTCGCACTATTTTCTCCGGATGCTCTCCCTTACGATAAGAAGGAGAAACGGGATCATTGAAAAAAGGCAAAGGATATTCTCTTAAATCAAGAAGCTCAACCTCCACCTCTGCACATTTCTTTACTTCGTCATAAATCCAGTTCGCAGGTTTCTCACTAAAACGGTTCTGTCGTGTACTACCAATAATGACTTTAATTTTAATAGGTTGTGATGAATCCATTGTTTTATTATTTAGTTTTTGTTTTATTAACTTCCGTCAGTAAATTTTTTAGGAGATTAAGCATATAACGCGAATTGAGGGTATAAAAAACCTCCTGCCCGCGACGCTCATCAACCACAAGATTATAGCTTTTAAGAATTTTAAGATGCTGAGAAATAGCTGGCTGTGAGAGCTTAATAACTTTTACCAATTCTCCGACGGTTTTTCTTTTCTTTAATAAAACCTCAATGATGTGGTAACGAGCCTCATTTCCAATTCCCTTCCCAAACTTTTCCATTTCGTTACAAACCGAATGATCCATAAGCATATAAGTATATTAGCATATGCTTATATATTAAGCCCAATAACATACCCTGTCAAGTCCAGATGGAACTAAAATAGTTAATTCCTAAACCCACAAAAACCGCTTCACTTAAAAGGGCGGTTTTGCAAATTAAACGTACCTACAACTTATTGCGCAGAAATTGTTTGAGGAATACCCTCTGTGTTGAGATAAGCAACTAACTCTTTAAAACTAACACATCGTACCAACGGTTTTCCGCAAACATTGTGAGCAAACTTTTTCATTGCCTCCCAATACAGACCGTCATTCCATTTACTAAAATGATTAGCGATAATAACCGGTGCTCGACTACCAATGTAATTGGCATCAAAGTACTGCATATATGACTTTTCTATCTCGTCAAAATCCATGTTCCATCCATCACTGCCCTTGGTAACCGTATTTTTTCCTCGTGATTGATGAATCCACAAACTATAGTCCATGGCAGCAGCTGGACTTCTTCTAAGGCCAATCCGAATCTCGCCAAGAGGGATATGCCAAATGCCATAGGAATCTTTCTTCGGCCAATTACGCGGATTTCCTACGCCGCTTGAGTCATACAGGAAATGAAAATCTCGCAGATTTTGATACAGGTTTGGATCGACACCCAGATTCGGTGCTCGAAAGCCAATAATTTGTTGAGAAGAAATCACCCACGGTTCAATTTTTTCTGGCAGATTATTTTTTTGTGCATTAAACAAAATTGTGTTGAAAGAACTAAACTCTTGTTTCCATTCCTCTGCCGTCCAATTTGACCCGTTAAAATGCCCAACCGCATGAGATGCAATTTCATTACCACTGTTTACCGCATCATTGAAGGCTTTTACTCTTTTGCTGATATCCGAAGCACTGTCGGAAAATCCAATATTAGAACTTCCATTCGGATGCCTGCCAGGCGGTTGATACAAACCGGCATTGGCTTGGGTTAAAAAGTAGGCGGCATTAATAAAGTACGTAAAGTGTAGTGGTTTATTTATGGCTACCATTTCTTTTTCGAACGCCAAGGTTTCGTTTAGCATCTGCAAAGATTTAGATCCGTCAAAAGAAAGAACCACAAACTGCGGAGTGTTACTTGCAACAATATAGGTGTGTTCAGGTATAGACAAAGCGTTGGAGACCGCGCCGGTTAGACCACTTGGACTTTCCCCATCAAAATCAAAAAACTCACCTGGGTGAATCGATGAGTGATACCACCCCACGTATCCGATGAGGATGATGATAACCCCAACAGCAAAAAGCCTTACCTTTTTCATTACTGATATTTTACTTTGATTTATAAAGATTGGCTAATCTCTTTACCTTTCCAAATCAAGAACTTCATCTATACGGATTTGCTTTACAAATTCAGGAACGTGACTTACGAGAATCATAGCTCCCTCGTATTTATTAAGTGCTGAAGCAATTACTGGCAGATGGCGAAAGTTCATATGGTTAGTAGGCTCATCTAAAATAAGCAGTCCTGGTTTTTGTAAAACTAGTCGTGCAAAGGCCACCAAACCTTTTTGGCCTTCCGACAGACTCCCAATTTTTGCATTAATTAAATGGCCCGAAAGCAAAAAACCGGCTGCGATAGCACGCATTCGCTCTTCGGTCTGCTCCCCAATTACCTCCATGAGCGATTGACGAACCGTGTCATCAAAATTAAGTGTTGAAAAATCCTGCCGATAATAGCCAACAACAACACCATCAGCAATATGTGCACCTTTAGCTTTTTTTTGAGCCAAAGATTCAAGTAATGTGCTTTTTCCGATTCCATTGGGGCCTTGCAGAAGGAGATGAGTATTTTTGCGCAATGAAAGTTCTGCTTTTTTTACAACCGGTTTGTGACCTTTAATAACCGTAAAAGATGCAATATTTAAAATTTCTCCGATGAGTTCTGTCTGTGAGGGAATCGTAAAGGGTCGAATAGTTTTGTCTTCTTTACGGATATCAACCATCTCCTCTTCCAGTTCTTCAGCTTCTTCCCGCATTTTTTTTGCTACCAAACGCATCTGTCCCCCTTTGTGAGAAAAATAGTTGGACTTCTCTTTATTTTCCTGAATCTTTTTGGCAAGCTGTGCATTTTTTCGATTTTCTTTCTCAATACGGCTAGAAATCTCTCGAACCAAATCAAAATAATTTCCAATATATTGTTCAACTTTCTGATTGTAGATATCAAGATACAACACTCCTTGCGTAAACGAGTTTAAAAATTCAGCATCATGTGAGATAACAATGCAGGTTTTGTCATACTCAATCAGAAATTTGGTAAGATGAGCAATTCCTTCTTTGTCGAGGTTATTGGTTGGCTCATCAAGCAGCAACAAATCCGGCTCTTGAACAAGGGCGGAGGCCAATAAAAGACGGGCTTGTTGACCTCCAGAAAATGTTTGGATTTTTCGATCGTGATCCGCCTTGAGATTGACCACCTCTAATACCGTATCAATCCGCGGATCAATGTCATAAACTTTTTTGGAAAATACTTTTTCGAAAAACTCACGTACCGTTAAGTTCATTTGCTCGCGCGGAATAACTTGTCGCGCAATAGCAAAGGTAAAGTTTCTATCAGTATGAATGTGCCCTGATTCTGGTCTTAACTCCCCTATTATCAGTTTAAAAATAGTACTTTTTCCCGCTCCGTTTTGTCCCATGAGGGTCAATTTCGCCCCCCTCCTCACAGAAAAATCAACCTCTTTTAAAATAGGTTTTTGCGGTCCAAAATCAAACGAGACTTTGTCGAATCTAACTATAAGTTCGCCACGAGACATCCCTTGAAGTTAGCACAAAAAATGTACTTTGGCTAGCTATTCATTAGGGGAATTGCCACCATACTTTGCTTTAATAAGAGTGTTGAGAATCTTTTTTATTTTCTCTAAAGCATCAAAATCGTGGATAGACAAAATGTAAGGGGAAAACTTTAATTTTTTGAGATTTGCTAATCTCTTTTTGAGTTCTACCGGAGAAACTACATCGCTTTTACTCAGTAGGACATACTCCTTCTTTTTTAAAAGTGCTTTTTGGTATTGCCCAAGTTCTTTGCGAATAGTTTTGTAATCTTTGGCAGGATTTTCAGATTCAGCAGAGATGAGATGAAAGAAAACTTTAGTACGTTCTACGTGGCGCAAGAACTTTATGCCAAGTCCTTTGCCACTCGATGCACCCTCAATCAAACCGGGAATATCAGCTAAGATTAGTTCATGATACACTCCTAAATTTGGCTCAAGAGTAGTAAAGGCGTAGTTGGCAACTTTGGTTTGAGCATTGGTCAGTTCATTTAACAAACTAGATTTTCCGACGTTAGGCAAACCAATAAAACCAACATCAGCAATGAGTTTTAATTCAAGATGTAGCGTAAACTCTTCACCCGGCCGGCCTTGTTCAAATCGTCGAGGTCGTGTATTGGTTGAAGAACGAAAATGGAAATTACCTCGGCCACCTTTGCCGCCTTTGGCAATTAGAATCCGCTCGCCAATAGTGACGACTTCCTGATCGCTACAGACAGTCACATTATGAATAACGGTACCCAAGGGAACTTTTAAAACAAGGTCTTCAGCATCTTGGCCGTCACGAAATTGCGCTTTACCATCTTCCCCGTTTTGCGCAGCAAATTCTTTTTTGAAGCGAAAGCTATTTAAAAGACTCAAATCACTTGAGCCTTCTATATACACACTGCCGCCCTTGCCGCCTGATCCGCCAACCGGACCATACTGATTCATATTTTTATTGAACGCAACGGCACCCTTACCCCCACCTCCTGCTTTGGCCCTAATTGTAACTTCATCGATGAGCATTAGAGAATACCAAATCTGTTAAAAAGAGAAACCTACAATTACGAAACAATATGGCTAGAAGAAAGCCAGTCCATGAGTCTTTTTCGATGCTGGGCAATGGACCATTTATTGCCCGACTTAAAAAGCGTCGGGTACAGACCCCGAAACTTTTCCAAGGTAGCAATGGTGGCATGAGGAAAACTTTTGGGGATACTTTGATTGTACGATTCCAGAAACATCAAAAGAGGTACCCGCAATAAGTTAAATTCCAGCACTTCGTTCCTTTTTTTCATACGGTTAGAGATTTAAGACTAACAACAAGCTGTAAATTCTTGCGAAATGATTTTACGCTTTTGATCCCACGTAGAAATAGGACCGTATTTCTAAAGGGATGCATTACTCCTTATCATACAATAAATCAGTTATAAAATCAATATAAAGATTCTGGGAATAGAAATTTGTGAAAACCCTTTACTTCTCGAGATCCTTACGATACTGATACTCGTGCCACGCAAGTACTATAAAAATAAAATCAAATAAGGTGATCACAGAGAGTATTACAGAATGAGTGTGAGTGACCCGATAGATTTGGTACACCATAAAAAGTAGCATGCAGCCAATCGTAATCAAATAGGCCCAAAGTCTTTGACGATAGAGTTGGGTAGCAAGAAAGATGTTTAGAATTCCATGTAGGAGAATATAGATGGCTGCAAATGTTTTGGTGCTGTTGGAAAGAGTTTGAAGATGGAAGCTTAAAAACTGCATAAAACCGTCGGTTGGGTCTTCCAGAAGTTCGCCTCGGGTAAAATACGTAAAGACGTGATATAAGGTAACTTTGCTGATCAAAAGGATCAACGTCCCACTTATTGTCTCAATGGCACCGTTAATCCCCTTTATCACAACTCCAATTTCAAACAACCTATGCCAGTAATATTCCAGCCACTTTTGTTTCAGATCGATCATTTTTTGTACCATCGGATGGAAGTGCCCTTTGGATCTTTCTTGAACTTCGGGAATCTTCCAATCATTTTCGGATAACATATGTCGACAATTTGCTGATCCACAGGAACATGGTTCTTGATTGTCGGTATAATCCTTATCATCAAAATTCCACGTACCTTGATCTAAAGTAATTTCCTCGCCAGCTATGATGTCTCTTTTTGCAATTAATGTCACCGCATCTTCAAGCCAAGCATTGGCGTCGCAAGAATGATTTAAATTTTCATCCAAACTTACGTGCGTATCACTTTTGGGCAAAGCTAAATAGTGATTATTATCCACAATCCAGACTGAACGACTTCGGTAGTTGCCTGAAAACGCTTGCTCTCGAGAAATTAACTCACCGCCAAACTCCATTAGCTTCTCCCCTTTGGTGATTAATTCTTTAGCAAAAACACCCTCTCCATGAATACTAGATGTGCGAGGTTCAAGTTTTGGACTAACCCACGTATAGCGTAGATACTGTTTGGCCATAATTAATTCGCTAACCGAGATGGCTTTTTCAAACACTTATTACAAAAACCATAAAACTCCACAGAATGCTGACGAATTTCCGAAAAATGTTTAGTTGTCTGTAAAATAGTTTTTTGCATTTCTTCAATTCCGCAACCAGTAATATCCTCCACACGTCCGCAATCCAAACAAATAACATGGTGGTGGTCATCAAGGTCAAAAAGCTCGTAATGGGCGTGATTATGACGCAGATCAACTTGTCGGATAAGCCCATTTGATTTAAGAGAATTAATAGTGCGATACACCGTTACTGGATCAGAGATTGTATGTAAGCGTTCTATAATCTCCTGGGCGCTTAACGGAGTTTTAGATTGGCCCATAAAATTAAGAATAGCAAGTCGAGCAGGTGTGACTTTAAACCCTGCTTTTCGTAATTGTCTCTTATAGTCTGGTTGGCTATTTTTTGTTTTCATCTTTAGGGATATATACTCAGCATATCATAAATGCAACTTATTTGCAACTAAATTGACGTGCTGCTTCAGTATAGAGTATAAATGCAAATAACTTGCACTTATGGGTACACCTCCTCAGGTATTTAAGGGGCCGGACGCCATAAAGCATTTTCTGCATCCCCAAGCCCCCACTCCCCTTGTGGAGCTGCCAATATCTCTAAATCCTTTCTACAAGGATGGTGTTCGTGTATTCGCCAAACTTCACAACATGTCACCCTTGGCAAACGTCAAAGCAATTCCGGCATATAACATCCTCGAGGAGGCCCGAAAGCAAAAAAAGCTTAAAGCAGTTGATACTATCATCGAATATTCCTCTGGCAATACAATTTTATCAGCAGCAGTCATTGCACGACATTTTGGCATACACAAATCCCAAACCGTTATTTCACATGAGGCCTTCTGGTCCAGAATTCAACTTTTAAGATTTCTTGGTGTAGAAGTACTGGTGCATAATGAGCCGGAATTCCCGAAAAAATTTGATAAAAGAAGCGGCATTGAGAAGGCCCTCCAGCTTGGAAAAAGGAAGAATTATTTTTGTCTGCGCCAGTACGAAAACGAAGCAAATCCCGAAGCACACGAAAAATGGACGGGTCCCCAGCTCTGGAAACAAACCCAGGGCGCTCTGACTATTTTTTGTTCAGGTATGGGTACAACAGGAACTATAGTCGGCACAAGTAAGTATTTAAAAAAACAAAATAAAAAAATAGTGACGGTGGGTATTACACGAAAAGTAAATAGCCCTGTGCCTGGTGTCCGGTCAAAACCGCGGCTCAAACTGATTCATTATGACTGGGAGCCATATGTTGATGTGCTGGAGGAAATCGGATTGAAAGAATCCTACACAACCAGTCTGGAGCTCTGCCGAGCTGGAATTTTTGTTGGTCCCAGCTCAGGATTTGCGCTGGCGGGACTTTACGAGTTTTTGCGAAAACAAAAAGAGGCCGGGACACTTAAGAACCATAAACACAAGGACGGAAAAATACATGCGGCATTCATTTGCTGTGATGGTCCTTTCCAATATCTTGAAGAATATTTCGACTACGTCGATAAAAATAAATTCCCTAGCGTCAAAAACGACCACCTCCTCTTGAATCATCCTCATTAATTTTTTGAAGAACGGAAGAAGCACAAAACGTAGCAACCCGTTTGTGCTTCTTCCGCTCTTTTTGGGCGGAGTTAGGAGGAGAACCTTGAAAACTCCAAAATGCTTCCTCTTTGTGGGTCCTTCAGGATCAGGAAAAACCGTTCAACTAGAAACTCTTTTCCGATCAGGAGTGATTTCGGGTAACGTGGCTTTTCTATTCAATGACGAGGGGAAAAAAGGTGCAGTTGATGCACGAGTTCTTGCCAAATACGCAACATTCATCTCATTTGTTTCTGGATGCTTTGGTTGCCGCGATCTTGCAGCAGTGAAAAAAAGGCTGGCCGACCTACGCAATGACGGCACATGGGATTGGATTGTCGTGGAGCCAATGGGAATCACCAGTGGTGACGAGATTTTCAATGCCGTGCAATCAAGTGGTTTTCCTCTCTATATCATCGCGCTCTTCAGCGTCGAAGGATTCATGGATAATAGAGCAGTTGGCCTTCTCGGAAGCCATTTGCGGATTGCCACCATTGGCGTTGGGTTAACCAACTATCCAGAAGATGCCCACAGGATCGATGACGAACGGTTTGAAAGAATCTTGGCGTACACCACGAACCATGCTCACGGTAAATATATCTTCTTAGCTTCTGAGAGGACAGGGTTACCACAAGAAGTTCTTGATGTTCTCAAAGGGAACAATCCCGGTACACCGACTTTTGAAGCAGCTGATCAGGACTGTACAGATGAGAATCACCATCAGCACGACGGACATGATCATAGTCATCATCACAGCCATGGGGATCATGAATACAACCGTTATACAGATATTCTAAAGCCCCAGATCTCTATAGAAACCATTCAGGCGATATTGCAAAGACATCCCGATCGTGATCGTATCGAAAACGTAAAAGTCTCAACAGGTGGTAGGCAGTTTCGCATTGACCATGGGAAGCTGAAAGAAAAGGGTCCGGACAATGATATTCCATTCATCACCATCTATGCCAAAGGTGAGCCGATTAATGAAACTCCTTTTGCCGAAATAGTGGAAGAGCCAGAAACAACGTCGATCGCTGATGCAAAAATTATTCTTCGTTCTGGCGATGTCGTTCCGCTCGAGGAAACAATTCAGCTCATCAAGAAACTCATGGCACAAATGCCGATTGAACCCATCATGGCAGAAGATGGTCCCGTGACCCATCCGGAAATCCTGGAACTTTTGAATGAGGTGCGAAAGCGCCCCCATGTTCCGGAGGAGTTAGTGAACGAAGCGATTCGCATGCGCGTTTGCTATTTCCTTGCCGTGACTCAGGTGTTTACTTCGCAAAGCCCGTGGTGGAATATGCCAAGTGCAGGAGAACGCAAACGTAACCTTGCCATCGGTATTGGGTGGTTCGCAGAAAAGAAAGCAGAAGTTCTTGGTAAAGCAATGATGGAAGCAATCAGGCGCATTGATCTGAAACAAATGCTCACCGAAGGACTAGTAGACCTCAAAGAGCACAACTCTGATGATACTCGTGCCTTCACTATCTCCACGGAAATCATGGACACGGTAGCTTTTATTCGTGCATGTGAGGAGAATTTTGCCGTGTGTCTAGGTAGCATGTATCCCGAATTTGGAAATTCAATCTTGGCACATTTATATGAACAAGGACGCACCGCAGCACTCATCGCGGCATTGAATCGCTGTCGTGATCTGGCAACCGGACGACCGGCTCTTTATTCATTCTGGCAAAAAGCCCTACAACAAAACTAAAAACGGCCTATGGCCGTTTTTCTAATCTACGAAATCTTCAAGAACACCACAAATCACTCCGGCATATGCGACTGTTTTAAGTAACAACTCATACTGGTCTGGAGAAAAAGAAATAGCTATTTTGTGCATAATTATTAATTTAAAAATAATCGCACGAGACGAAGCTCTTCGAAACTGAAATCTTCTCCGAGGATTTCGCGCGCCGGCGAGAGTGGTATGTTGCCTTCTTCTGTAGTAACGGCCTCGAGAGTTGTTTTGATTTTTTCAAAACGCCTTTCTTCCGGCCTTAAATATAAAAGTTCTCGCTGCGGATCAATGAGCTTCTTCTCGACAAGTTTTTCAAGATGACCAAGAATAGTTCCGAGAGTCAGATTACGAACTCTCGCAACCTCATCAAGCGGCAGGTATTGCAAAACAAGTTCACGGGTCTCCTCATACGTTGATGTATTTTTCGGCTGAGCCAAAGTGGCAACTTGTGGAGTAATATTTCCACCACATCTACGAATAAATCCTATGTGCATATCGACAAGTTCTTCTTGATCCATGCCACCAAAACGTTCTTGAGTTTCTTCTGACTTTTTTCGAAAATGCGCATCGTGCCCCAAAACTCCCGGGTGCACCTCAAGGGCTCGATCATTAAGGCCGAGGAGATACAGTCCAGAAAGTTGTCGCACGCGAGAGAGTGCAACATATCCTTGACCGTATTCAAACGCCTGTGAAAGATCGACGGCCGCCGCATCCATGCTCATACCCTGGCTTTTGTGTACGGTAATAGCCCAGGCAAGACGTAGCGGAATTTGGGCAACCCGTGCCAAGACCCGACCTCCTTCTTCTATTGTCCACTCCACTGGCTCGGCAAAAACTTTCTTTCCGTCGCGCGTGCGTATGATCGGATACCCGCTCCCCGAATCAAACTCCAAAATTGTCCCCAGTGTCCCATTAACAAATTTTCCTTCTCGGCTGTTTTTGGTAAACATGACCGAAGCCCCCATTTTTAGCTCAAGCACTTCGGGAGAGAGACAGCTTTTCTTTAAAAATTCCACGAGCGGTTTGGGGCCGTGCGCCTCCATCCAAAAAGAGCATAGCTTTCCGGGAAGTTTTGAAAGTTTTTCGCTATTTATCCGGTCTACATCCGCGTTATGCGGAAAAAGTTTGGGAATATCTTCAGGCAGGTTGTTTTGCTTACACACCCGTCCGATAAGAGCAATGCGATGTGGCTCTTGGCACTTGTTCTTTCGAATTGCAGAAAGTATGGAAAGAAACACCGGATCGTCTTGTCGATACTGTTCACCCAAATAGCATACTTCGGGATGGAGACGTTGCCATGCTTCAGACTCATAGGTAAAAGAAATAGGTGCGCCATTGCGCGAAATTGGGGGAAGCTGGAAAAAATCTCCTACAAGCACCACCTGCATTCCACCAAAAGCAAGAGAATTTTCTCGAATTCTTCTACATACAAGATCAACCATTGAAAGTGTCGCACCCGAAAGCATGGATACTTCATCAATAATCAGCACTCGGGCACTACTTACACGTTTACGAACCTTAGGTCTTCCCGCAATGGCCATTAATTCCTCTGGAGAAAGTTGGTTGCTTATGCCGATACCGCTCCACGAGTGCACTGTCATTCCTCCGATGTGTGTAGCTGCAATACCGGTAGATGCAGTAATGGAAGGCTCAATATGGTGAGAACGAAGATACGAAACGTACGCATTGACCGTATGCGTCTTGCCACTACCCGGCTCACCAGTCAGAAAAACATTGGCACCAGTTTTAAGAATTCTCAATACTTCTTCCTGCGTCATGATTTATAAATTACTACGAAGAGAATGCACTGTCCATTTTATATCTTGAGAAGTAACAAAAAACTGCCTTTCGCGTGGTCTTTCGCATTTTAACCTAAGTGAAGTAATCTAAAAGAATTTCAACCAGAGGTTAACTACCGACCTCGAGTTCCAAAAATGTCTTCAAAAGATGAGATTTCTTGGGAGGCAAAGTTGTAGGGTTATGCCACCTTGCTTCAGCAACTTCGTTACCATCTATATCAAACTGCCGCGAAGATGTATCGGCAGCAAATACCCATATTGTGTTCTTCTTATACTCTCCGTCATAAAAAGTACTTCCACATTTTCTGGGATTTTGTATGTTGACGCCAACTTCTTCCTTCACTTCTCGAATGACAGCCTCCTCCAGTGATTCTCCTTGTTTAACTCCCCCACCAGGTAATGTCCAAAGTTTCAGCCCATATGAATTTCGAATCAGGAGTACCTCATCCCCATAATGCAAAATACATTTAACGCCGGTAGTCGTAGGGCGAAATAGGAACCAATAGAATTTTATTATTGGTTGGATAAAGAAAAAACCAAACTTGAGAAAATTATTTTTCATAGGGGGGCCGCCTCCTCTTCTACAGTAAAAGGTCTCGGTAGTCATTCACTTAAATAACAAGTTATGTCTTAGTATCAAGAATACCATTACCGCATTGATACTAAGGATATAGATAGGATATGCAGTTTGCTCAATGGTAAAGGCATTCACTGCAAGAAGAGTACAGATCCCAGCAACCACATCAAAACCAAAAAACCAAGCATTTTCTGTATTCGGCAATTTATAGGTTTTTATGAGCGCCGGTACCATACCGGTAAAATCTGCAAAGATAGAAAAGTACAGGCCGAGAACTGGGTTGTTTGTGGTTTGCCACAACACAATCCCTATAAGTGCAATAACTAAACATAAGATATCGATGGGAGACCAGCCACCCATACCTCGTTTGATGCTCAAAGAAAAGATAAGAACTGCCTGTAGGGTTGAGACTCCCGCAAGCCAAACGGCGACAGTGTTGTGCTGGGCGAGAAGCGCTGCGGTTGAAAGTGCCGTAATAAGCAGAAGTACAAATCGTGTAGTACGGTGAGGTCGTACTTCCCCCCACACAATTGATCGTGCATAAATAATCGGCGAGAGTAGAGCAAGTATGCTACTGAGGGTAATAAGAATAATCTTCATATGTATATGAATCTATGATTACCTACTACCCTGGCGTGTCACTCTCTTTCTGATGCATGGCCTGTCTCGAAGGGTCTATTTTAATATCTCCCTGAGTTTTTCCAATGCCTTCCGACGCATTGCTATTTGGTCTCGTTCTTCTAAAGAAAGTTCTGCATATGTTTTGTCCATTCCCTCCGGAATAAATAGCGGAGACCAGCCAAAACTCAGGTCGCCTCGAGGGTGGTCAGCAATATGCCCTGCCATTGATCCAGATACCAAATGAACATTTTTACCATCGTGGTATCCGTAACATACGGTTGCAGTACAACTCCTGTCTTTTCCGTCAAGAAGCCGAGCAAGTCCTTCGAGGCCTAGTTCTTTTTCAAACCATTTGATCAGGGGTCCCGGTAGGTTACCCAAAGCACTGAAGACAAGAGAAACATCCTCCACGAGTACAGGGATTTTTACTTTTTCATAGGCACTCGCTGCTTTTTCTTTTACAATTTCTTCCAGGTCTAGTGACTGAATTTCATGGAGATCAAGTGATAAATGATCAATGGGAAAACCAATGTATCGAGAGACCTCTGTTGCTTTCCCTGCGTTACTGGTAATCAAAGTTATATTTTGCATAAAAATCTGTCACTTTCATCAGATTCCAAAACCATGTCTCCTGAACAAAATCCGAACTTTTTTCCAAAACAATCCGAGCGAGGACTAATAGTGCGCCTCGTCCGCTCCCTACGGTCGCGGGAGCAAAAACCAAAAATTTTCCTTACCT